>Ga0326727_10004715_pt1 | contig 40320 bp, 33 predicted proteins | sample MB2enrmetagenome_FD_207643 | JGI IMG/M metagenome (GOLD analysis project Ga0326727, IMG submission 207643) | Lab enriched peat soil microbial communities from McLean, Ithaca, NY, United States - MB29MY | ecosystem: Environmental > Terrestrial > Soil > Wetlands > Peat | place: USA: New York...
GCGCGAAAGAAAAAACCGGTTCGCTCCGGTCGGGATGACAAATGCAGCTTACAGTTGACAGTCAAAGAGGAAAACCCAAGAGCCGGCAAGATGCCGGCGCTACCGGGAGGCGAGTCCCTGGCGCTCGGATTGCCAGCCGAGGATGGACTCGCGGACAGAACAGTTCGCAGTCATCAGTTGACAGTTTTCAGTTGCGGGGAGGTGGGAAGCCCAGTTGGCGTTCTTTGTCAGACCAATGAAAGACGGCTTGCCTGACGCGATCCATTGTCTTGGCGGCTTCGCGGCGTGCCTGGGCCGAACCATCATGCAGGATTTCGAGGACGCGTTTGGGGTGCTGCTCGTAATCGAGGCGGCGGGCGCGGATGGGTTCGATCCACTTGATCAGGTTGTCGGCCATGGCGGCTTTGCATTCGATGCAGCCGATTCCGGCGGTGCGGCAGCCGCTGCGGACCCAGTCGAGGCGACCGGGATCGCGCTCGGGAGTGGAGAAGAGTTTGTGCCAGTCGTAGACGGGGCAGACGTCCGGATTGCCAGGGTCGGTGCGGCGCTTGCGGGCCGGGTCGGTGACCATGACTTTGGTCTTGGAGCGGATGTCGGCGTCGGATTCGGAGAGGGTGATGGCGTTGCCGTACGACTTGGACATTTTGCGGCCATCGAGGCCGGGGACGCGGGGCGTGGGGGTGAGGAGGACGTCGGGTTCGGTCAAGACACTCACCTGCCTTATGAATGGATTGCATTTAGGGTTTTGTTCAAAGAAATTCTTAACCCCTATCTCGGCTGCGTAACGACGAATCGAAGCGGTCATCCCCGCCACATCCTCCGCAGTGGGCGCGCTCGTCCACCTGAATGGACCAGGGTAGATCATCTGGCTCGTGATCGTTGTCGAAAGCATTGTTTTCAACGAATCAGCAGCCTCAAGATTTTCAGGTGCGAGAAGTTTGTCCTTGTCCACTTCCAATCCATAAAATGCGTTGAAGCGGCGGACGAGTTCGCGGGACATTTCCACGTGAGCGACTTGGTCTTCGCCTACGGGGACGAAGAGAGGCTTGCCGGGATCGGAATAGATGACGATGTCGGCGGCTTGCAGGGTGGGGTAGCCGAGGAAGCCATAGGTGTGGAGATCTTTGTCCTTGATGTTGTCGAGGGCTTCCTTGTAGGTGGGGACGCGTTCGAGCCAGCCGAGCGGCGTGATCATGGAGAGGAGGAGATGGAGTTCGGCGTGTTCGGGGACTTGGGATTGCAGGAAGATGACGGATTTTTGCGGGTCGAGTCCGGCGGCTAGGAAATCAATGGCCACTTGCAAGGTGTTTTCGGCGATGGCGGAGGTGTCCGCGTAATCGCTGGTGAGGGCGTGCCAGTCGGCGACGAAGTAGAAGCAGTCGTAGGAGGGATCGTTTTGCAGGCGGACCCAGTTTTGCAGGGCGCCAAAATAGTTGCCGATTTGCAGGCGGCCGGTGGGGCGCATGCCGGAGAGAACGCGTTTGGATTTGGGAGATGTGGACAAGTGGTGGTCCTCGGTTGAGTGTTGGTGAATAGAAGAGGATATCAGATATCAGCGATCAGAGATCAGGAAGCAAAGAGAAGAGGGACGGTAACACAGAGGTCACAGAGACCGGAACACAGAGGCACAGAGAAGAATGAAGAGAAAGGCTTAACACAGAGGTAGCAGAGGGGCCGCAGAGTTAACGGAGAGTTGGTGGAGATGGTGAAACACGAAAAAAGAGAAAGGCTTACGCAGAGTTCACGGAGGACACAGAGGGCACAGAGAAGAATGAAGAGAAAGGCTTAACACAGAGGTAGCAGAGGGGCCGCAGAGTTAACGGAGAGTTGGTGGAGATGGTGAAACACGAAAAAAGAGAAAGGCTTACGCAGAGTTCACGGAGGACACAGAGGGCACAGAGAAGAATGAAGAGAAAGGCTTAACACAGAGGTAGCAGAGGGGCCGCAGAGTTAACGGAGAGTTGGTGGAGATGGTGAAACACGAAAAAAGAGAAAGGCTTACGCAGAGTTCACGGAGGGCGCAGAGTTCGCAGAGAAGAGAAAGGCGAGGGAGGATTCATGGCACAAAAAACGCGCGATGCAAAACCGTATCTCACTGCGCGGACTCCGCTCGGCATGACGCAGCGTGCAGACGGCGGCCTGGAGTTGAAGTCGTGCCACGATCCCTCCACTGCGCAACGGCAGAAGGCGCCGTTGCTCCGGTCGGGATGACAAGATGGAGAAAGGCCCGACGCGCCAGAAAGCGGCGCGAAGGAAAAGTCGGGCCGCTTCGGTCCCTTCGACTTCGCTCAGGGCAAGCGGGATGACAGTTGTGAGGTGGGCGGCGACGAAGTTGGTGCGCGGCGTGAAGTTGGCGGCCCGCCTCCCTCCTGCGGCGGGCAAGCAGAAGGCGGGCCCTACAAGGACGGGAGAGACCCAAGAGCGAAGAGAAGAGAGTTTACGGCGTTCGATCCTAAGAGCCCACCCTTATGAACCAAGGGTGGGGCACCCTCAAGTTCTGGGGTGCGGAGCGTAACGAGAGGAACCCAAGACCCAGGCACACACTCCGTGCCTGAGGCACCCGCCAGTTCCGCCCAGTCTCAACAGAGGGGTTCACCCGCAGCGGCTGTGCCACAGGCCGCGTTACTTAATACTTAGAACTAGTTGCTGATCGCGGGTTCCTGATCGCTGATATCTGATTACTGATATCCCCCGCTACGAGCGAAGAAGATCACGGGCGATAATCGTACGTAGGATCTCGCTTGTACCCTCATAAATTGAGATGACACGGGCGTCGCGGTACATGCGCTCGACTTCGGATTCGCGGGAGTAGCCCAGGCTGCCGTGGATTTGCACGGCTTTGTAGACGACACGATTGACCATTTCGCTGGCGTAGAGTTTGGCGGAGGAAGAGGCGTGACCCGTGAGTCGTGACTCGTGACTCGTGGAAGAGGACAGCAATTCCTCAGGGGCTGAAGCCCGAACCTTGCCAGTTTGATCTATGTCGGAGCTAAAGCTCCGACCCCCGGTGCCATCTGGGGAAGAGGCGGAGGAGGAGGGACCAGCGACCGGCGACCAGCGACCAGTGGAAGAAGACCCCAAGAGCCCAGGTGCAACTGCGGTACCTGGGGCACCCGGGGAGGAAGAAGGAAGAGAAGACCCACCCTTCGCAAAAGGTGCGAAGGGTAGGCCACCCAAAGAAAGGGCGGATTGCGTGCTGTGCCGGCTGGAAGCCCTTCGAGGCTCTGGGCAAGCCGGCGCTACAGGGGAGGAGCGATCTTTTTGGAAGGCGGCGTGGTAGAGGAGGGCGCGGGCGGCTTCGATTTCGGTGTGCATGTCCGCAAGCATGAATTGGATGGCTTGGAATTCGGAGATGGATTGGCCGAAGGCTTTGCGGGAACGCGCGAATTTGACGGATTCGTCGAGGGCGCCCTGGGCGAGGCCGACGGCTTGCGCGGCGATGCCGATGCGTCCGCCATCGAGAGCGGAGAGCGCGATTTTGAGGCCTTGGCCTTCTTCGCCGAGGCGATTCGCGGCGGGGACTTCGCAATCATTGAGAATAATCTCGACGGAGGGAGAGGAGCGCTGGCCCATTTTGTCTTCGTGGCGGCCGATGGTGAAGCCGGGGAAAGTGGGCTCGACGAGGAAGGCGGTAATTCCCTTCCCGGCTGCGGCAGGATCGGTTTTGGCGAAGATGATGTAGAGGCCGGCCTGGGAGCCGTTGGTGACCCAGGTTTTGGTGCCAGAAAGAAGATAGTGACTCGTGATTCGTGACTCGTGACTCGTGGAAGAGAAGAGAGATCCCTCGCCCGCGGCGGGCTCGGGATGACGGGTGGGTGAGGGGGCAGAGGATACCCCAGGAGCACAGTCAGGAGTGACTGTGCCACGAGCGCTCGCGGACTCGCTTGGCCGATCTAAAGATCGGCCACTACATGGGGTGGCGGTGGCTTGGATGGCGGCGGCGTCGGAGCCGGCGGCGGGTTCGGTCAGGCAGAAGGCGCCAAGGAATTCGCCGGCGGCGAGAGGTTTGAGGTAGCGGGATTTTTGGGCTTCGGTGGCGAAGGCGAGGAGGGGGAGTTGGACGGCAGAGTTGGTGACGGCCAGGGCAGTGGACATGGTGGCGTGGACGCGGGCTACTTCTTCGAGCATGAGGACGTAAGAGATCATGTCGAGGCCGGCGCCGCCGTAGGCTTCGGGGGTGAGCATACCGCAGCAGCCGAGGGCACCGAGTTTTTTGATGGCCTCGAGGGGAAAGTGATCGGTGCGCTCCCAGTCCTTGACGTGCGGGCGGACTTCGTTGCGCATGAAGTCGCGAACGGTGTCGCGGATGAGGAGTTGGTGATCGGAGAGGGAGAAGTCCATGGTTGCGCGAGGGTGAAGTTTAGCATGGTGGGCAGGGTTATCAGATATCAGAGATCAGATATCAGGAAGCGAGCGGAAGCTGAAAGTTAAAGGTTGAAAGTCGAAAGTCGGAAGCAACCCAAGAGTGAAGATGAAGAGGAGTGGTGGCGTTGGAGCCTCAGCGGGCGAACAGCGAGCGGCGATCAGCGATCGGGGGGCAAAAAAAGAGATTACACAGAGGGCGCAGAGGACACAGAGTTCGCAGAGAAGAGCTAAGAGAAGAGCAATTGTGGCGTTAGAGCGTCAGAGCCCACCCTCACAAAACGAGGGTGGGGCACCCTCAAGTACTTGCGATGGGCGGCGTGACGAGGATAACCCAAGTGCGCAGCACCCGGCATTTCAAGGAGTTTAATCAGAGTTTGAAGAGGTCGCGGAGGCGTTTGGTTTGTTGGCGGGAGACGGGGATTTCGGATTGCTTTTTGTCGTTCATTTTGATCATGAAGCTGGATTTGAACCAGGGAACGACTTCCTTGATGTGGTGAACATTCACCAGATAGGAGCGGTGGGGACGCCAGAAGGAGTCGGAATCGAGGGCGGCGTGGAGTTCTTCAAGGGTGCGGTATTGCGAGGAGCCTTCGACTTCGCGGGCGACGACGGAGATGAGGCCGCCTTCGATGGAGGCGAAGATGAGGTCGTTGGAGTCGACCAGGAGCATGCGCTGCTGGGACTTGATGAGGATTTTGGAGGGCGGAGCGGAGGCGGGCTTGGGGGCAGCGAGCTGGGCGACGAGTTTTTCGAGGCGCTCGGCGGGGCTGGTTTGGGCTTCGATTTCCTTTTTGGCTTTTTGAACAGCCTTGGCGATGCGGGCTTTGTCGAAGGGCTTGAGCACGTAATCGACGGCGTTGACGTCGAAGGCTTGCACGGCGTACTGATCGTAGGCCGTGGCGAAAACGACGTGAGGGACTTTGAGCTTGCGCTCGACCAGCTTTTTGAGGACGCCGAAGCCGTCGAGGCCGGGCATCTGGACATCGAGGAAGAGGAGATCGGGGGAATGCTCTTTGATGAGATTGATGGCTTCAAGACCGTTTTTGCCCTGGGCCTGGAGATGGATTTCGGGGAAGGATTTCAGGAGGAAGGCCAGCTCTTCGCGAGCGGGCTTTTCATCGTCGACGATGATGGTGTTGATGGGCATGAGGGTGAACAGTTTGAGTATAGAAGGAGGGCGGCAGGAATGGCAATTGAGGGACGCGGCGAACAGCGACCAAGAGGCGAAGAAGAAGAAGGACTGTAACACAGAGGTCACAGAGGGAAGAACACAGAGTGCACAGAGGTAAGAGGAAGAAAGAAGGAGCAAAGATAACGCAGAGGCGCAGAAAACGCTGAGATTCGCTGAGAAAGAGGAAGAGAGGAGTGGGGTTTCGGGTATGATGCGGAGGGTCGTGCTGGAGAAAAGTTAGGAGAGCGGAATGGCTAAGGGGAAGGCGAAGATATTGAAGAGTACGGTGGTGTATGAGGGGCCGGTGTTTGGGGTGAGGAGGGATGAGGTGCTGGAACCGGGAGGAGTGCGAGCTACGCGGGAGGTGGTCACGCACTCGGGGTCGGTAGTGGTACTACCGGTGCTGGACGACGGGAAGGTAGTGTTGATCCGGCAATACCGGCACGCGGCGCGGCAGTATCTATGGGAACTGGTGGCGGGTCGGATCGATGCGGGAGAGACGCCGAAGCGGGCGGCGGCGCGGGAGCTGCTGGAGGAGACGGGCTACCGGGCGAAGCGGTTTTCGGTGTTTCTGGACGTGTTTCCCACACCCGGATTTGTGGAAGAGCGCATGTTTATCCTGCTGGCGGAAGGACTGAAGGCGGGGGAAGCGCAACCGGAGGAGGACGAGAAGATTGAGGCGCGGGCGTACAGTGTGAAGGAACTGAAACAGATGATTCGGAGAGGGAAATTAAGGGATGCGAAATCGGTGGCGGGGATCCTGTATTACCTCACATTTTTGCGCAAGAAGGGGTGAAGGCGGATTTGAACCGTTTTTACAAAGGGAAAAGATAAACATTATTGAATAGTAGGGATTCGGCACTATTGACTCCGAGTTCCATTTTGATACACACTTCGCGCAATTCGTGCTCATGGCGGCGTCTGGCTGTAATCCGCCCCCAGGAGTCACCGTCCAAAGGAGACACGAAGTGCATGGAACAGTCAAGTGGTTCAATAATTCGAAAGGATACGGATTCATTGGCCGAGAAGACGGGCCCGATGTGTTCGTTCACTATTCCGCGATCACCGGGGAGGGTTACCGGTCACTGCAGGAAGGGGATCCGGTCGAATTTGAAATTGTGGAGGGCCCGAAAGGGCCCCAGGCGGCCAATGTAAGTAAGGCAGCTTGAGAAGAGTCGAGTGAGTGATGGTGCCGGCGGAGGCGAGAGCTTCCGCCGGTTGTATTTTGGGGGAAGTTATCAGCGATCAGATATCAGCGATCAGGAGGCAAGGGGAAAAGTGATCAGTTTTCAGTTGTAAGTGAGGAAAGAAAAAGACAAAGCCCCGGGCGGGTCGGGGCGAACCCCGGCGCGGAGAAGGAAGAAGAGAAAGGGAAAGAACAGGCTTAGGCAGAGGTCACGGAGGTCGCAGAGAAGAGGGACGATAACACAGAGCTCACAGAGGTCGGAACACAGAGATCACAGAGAAGAGGAACCCAAGAGCACAGACCTTTCGCGGCTGGGGGTAAACAAGAGCGTCTGTGCCACAGGAGCGCAGAAAAGAGCAAAGGCTTAACACAGAGGGAACAGAGGGACCGCAGAGGTAACGGAGATCTCGGAGAAGGAGTGGAAGTTAGAGGGGAAGGAAAAAAGGCATAGCGAGAGGATTATAATGGCGGGCATGGAAAATAAACGGATTGCGGGGATATTGCGGGAAACGGCGCGCTTGCTGGAGATTGATGGGGCCATCATCGGGCGCTACCGAAGCTATGAGAAGGCGGCGGAACTGATTGATGGGCTGACGGAATCGGTGGAGCAACTGATTGCCACGCCGGAGAAGTTGACGGAATTGCCGGGGATCGGCGACCGCATGGTGGAGCATTTGAAGGAGATTGTGGAGACGGGTGGCTACAGTTTACGGAAAAAGCTGCTGAAGAAATATCCGGAGACGATTCTGGACCTGCTGGAGCTGCAATCGCTGGGACCGAAAAAGGTGGCGGTGCTGTGGAAGACGTTCAAGGCGGGGACGGTAGCGGACGTCGAGAAACTGGCGAAAGAGGGGAAGCTGCGGGACCTGGCGGGGTTTGGGGAAAAGAGCGAGCAGAACATTTTGAAGGCGGTGGAGGTGTTCAAGAAGTCGTCAGGAAGATTCCTGATTAGCACGGCGGAAGATGCGGCGCTGGCGATTATCGAACACATCAAGAAGGCGGGGAAAGCGGTGGAGTCGGTGACGCCGGCGGGGTCGCTGCGGCGGGGCAAGGAGACGGTGGGGGATTTGGATTTGTTGGTCACGCTGGGGGAAGAGAGTGGTACGGACGGGGAAAAAAGAAAATCAAAATTAGAAAATCGAAAAGCGAGTGGAGAAGGCAAACCCAAGAGCGCTGGCCGGCAAGATGCCGGCGCTACGCGGCAACAAGTGGTGGATGCGGTGGCGAAGCACATCCTGAGATACCCGGGGATTGATCAGACGTTGGCGCATGGCGAGAACAAGGTGAGCTTCACGCTGGAGAATGGGCTGCAGGTGGATGTGCGGCTGTTGGAGAAGGAGAATTTTGGGGCGGCGTTGCTGTATTTCACGGGGTCGAAGGAACACAACGTGGCGCTGCGCGGGCGTGCGAATGAGATGGGGTACACGTTGAATGAGTATGCGCTGGCAACGTTGAAGGGCGAAAAGCGCGTGGCGGGGAGGAGGGAGGAGGAAATTTACGGGAAGTTGAAGATGGAGTTTATACCGCCGGAATTGCGGGAGAACACGGGAGAAATTGCGGCGGCGGAACAGCACAAGCTGCCGAAGTTGATTGAACTGCGGGACATCAGGGGCGACCTGCAGATGCACACGACGGCGAGCGATGGGAAGAATTCGATCGAGGAGATGGCGGAAGCGGCGCGGGCGTTGGGGCATGAGTACATCGCGATCACGGACCATTCGAAAGCGGTGACGGTGGCGAACGGGTTGGATGAGAAGCGCATGGCGGCGCACATCAAGAAGATTCATGCAGCGAATGAGAAAGGGCTGGGAATCCGCGTGCTGGCGGGCGCGGAAGTGGACATATTGAAGGATGGAGCGTTGGACTATTCGGACGAATTGCTGGCGCAGTTGGATGTGGTGGTGTGCTCGATCCACTCGTACTTCAATTTGGAGCGGGAGGCGATGACGGAGCGGATGCTGGCGGCGATCGAGAATCCGTACGCGCAGATTATCGGGCACCCGACGGGGAGAGTGCTGCTGCGACGCGAGCCGATTGACTACGACATGGAGAAGGTTTTGGCGGCTTGCGCGAAACATGGTGTGGCGATGGAGTGCAATTCGTATCCGGACCGGCTGGACTTGAAGGATGTGTATTTGAGGATGTGCAAGGAGCGCGGAGTGAAGGTGGTGATTTCGACGGATTCGCACAATGCGGGGAATTTGAGCTTGATCCGGTACGGGGTGAGGATGGCGCGGAGAGGGTGGCTCGAGAAGAGGGATGTGATCAATACGTTGCCGGTGGGGGAGTTTTTGGGGGACCTGCGGGGGCGGGGGAAGAAAAGCAAAGAGGGACGGTAACACAGAGATCACAGAGGGAAGAACACAGAGGGCAGAGAGAAAAGCAAAGAGGGACGATAGCACAGAGATCACAGAGGTCGGAACAAAGAGGTCACAGAGAAAAGCAAAGAGGGACGGTAACACAGAGATCACAGAGAAAAGCAAAGAGGGACGGTAACACAGAGATCACAGAGGGAAGAACACAGAGGGCACAGAGAAAGAAAGAGCAAAGATAACGCAGAGGCGCGGAGGACGCTGAGGTTCGCAGAGGAAGAGGAACCCAAGACCCAGGCAAATACTCCGTGCCTGGGGCACCCGGCTAAAAGTCATAAGTTGAAAGTTGAGGGTTCAAAAGTTTAAGGGTGTAAGAGTGCAAGAGTTTGAAACCCCAGGGCGCGAGAATTGGCCGAAGACATGCCACGATCCCTCCACTGCGCAACGGCAAAAGGCGCCGTTGCTCCGGTCGGGATGACAAACTGGGGACGGGGTATGAGGATAGGGAACATTTGGGAGGGCTAGTACGTTACATGGGTAGAGCGGTTCAGGGGAGGCAATGCCTATGAGAATGCAAACTTGGCGGAGGCGGAGTGCCCTGCCCTTCCTAGCGGGCGTGTTGGTGTTGGGAAGCGCGGCGGGAGTGCGGGCCGAGGAAGTGACGAAAACGTTTATGGTGAGCGGACATGCGCGCGTGAAGGTGGAAACGGATGATGGCAGCGTGCGCGTCTCGACGGGAGATATCAAGCAGGTGGAAGTGCGCGTGGTTTATTCGGGGTACAAGCTGGACAGGGATTTACACGTGAGCGCGTCGCAGAGCGGGGATACCGTGGAAGTGGAAGCGAAGACCAGCGCAAGATGGGGCTTCCATTGGGGGATGAACCACACCAACCTGCGGGTGGAAGTACACATGCCGAAGGATGCGGATTTGAAGGTGGATACGGGCGATGGATCGGTGGAAGCGGAATCGATCAATGGGAACTTGGATGTGCATACGGGCGACGGGAGCGTCGCGGTGCAAGGCGCCAAGGGTGACATACGGCTGCGCACCGGGGATGGCTCAATTGCAGGGCGGGATCTAGATGGGCGCGTGGACGCGACCACCGGAGACGGTAGCGTGAACCTGGAGGGGCGGTTCGACGGGCTGAATATCAAGACGGGCGATGGAAGCGTAACGGCTCGGGCGCGTAGCGGATCGAAGGTGCAAAGTAGCTGGGACATTCATACCGGTGATGGGAGCGTGGACCTGGACCTGCCAGGAGAGATCCAGGCAAATCTAGACGTCAGCACGCATGACGGGCACATCAGCCTGGGGTTTCCAGTGACGGTAGAAGGGACGTTCAGCTCGTCAAGGATTAGCGGAAAGATGAATGGCGGCGGGTCGCCGATCATGGTGCGGACGGGTGACGGGTCGATCCACTTGAGTAAGACGTAGGGTGGGAAGCGGCTCCTGGCAGGGTAATAGAAGGTTGAAGAGGATGTGGAGTTTGGGCAACGGGTGTCCGAAAAACAGGACACCCGTTTTGCATTGATGGCTGTAAGTAACTGAAAATAAAGGGCGGAGATTGGAGGCTGACCTGCACGGAAGTACAGGGAGCGGAGGTTAGGGCCATGATTGTCCTGATACTAGGCTGTGCCGTTTTGGGACTGTTTGTGATTAGCCTGACGAGCTCGTTTTTGGGGAACCAGAAAAGGCGGTCGTAGTTCCCTGCCCCCGTGTCCGCAAGAATCGAAATTCGAAAATAGAAAATCGAAATTCGTGGTACCCACGAGCAACTTATGTCCCCCACATGGGCCGGTTGAGCACAAGTTGAGCGCTAGAAGATCAAGAGGCAACCCAAGAGCACAGACCCTTCGCGGCTCGGGGTAAACAAGAGTGTCTGTGCCACATAAACGGAAGCCGGACCGTGGCAGTCATTTTGGGGCGGAATGGGCGTCGACGGCGTCCATGGCGCGGAGCGAGTAGATGAGGGCGGCGCCGGCGTTCATGGCCATGGCGACACCTAGGGCTTCGGAGATTTCCTCGCGGGTGGCACCGGCTTTCAGGGCGGCGTCGGTGTGGACAGTGATGCAGCCGTCGCAACGTGTGGTGACAGCAACGGCGAGGGAGATGAGTTGGCGGATTTTTTCGCCGAGGTGAGAGTTGGCGGCGTTGGCGTTTGAGAGGGTCTGGTAGCCGCGGACCGAGTCGGGTGTGAGCTTCATGAAGTGAGCGAACTGAGAGCCGATCTGTTTCTGATAATCATTCCAATCGAGCATCATGGGAGCCTCCTGAGTGTGGCGTGTCGGGCTGAGTGAGGGAGTATACGACAAGGGGCGGGGTGTGGGGCAATTGGTGTGTGCCGGATTCATGGATTGTGGGAAGAACAAGGAAGGAAAAGGATTACGCAGAGGTGGCCCCGGCCGGGTCGGGGTAAACGGCGAGCGCAGGGTTCGCAGAGAAGGAAACCCAAGAGCACAGACAGGAGTGTCTGTGCCACAGAGGACACGGAGAAGAGTAAGGCGAAGAGGGACGGTAACTCCCCGACCGGATCGGGGCTGGCGCCGGTCACAGAAGGAAGAACACAGAGGGCACAGAGGTAAGAATGAGCAGGAAAGAGAAAGAAAGAGCAGAGAGGCGGAGGTTTTGTGAGGACTTGGGCCGGGGAGAAATTTTAGTTTTTCGGCTGGGTTGCAGGAGTAAAAGCGGCGGCCCTTCGAAGCTCCCCTCGAAGATCGGGGCAAGCAGAGTAAACAAGCCGCCGCACTCCATATGAAGGCCGGTGAGACGCGGAGGTTGGGCACCGGCGCGCGGAGGGGGTGGAGTTTCGAGGAGGGGCAAGGGTGTGATATGGTTTTTGACTCGCAGGCGGTTGGCAAAGGCGATGGGGCATGGAGAGGAAAGATAGGAAGAGAAAGGATTGACGCAGAGGGCGCCCCGACCGGGTCGGGGTAAACGCCAGCACAGAGGACACAGAGAAAAGAAACCCGAGAGCCCAGGCGGAACATTGGGACCTGGAACACCCGAAGAACATCCAGGAGGGGGAAGAAGAGAATGAGTCGCGTTGGAACGTAAGAGCCCACCCTTCCCGCCGAAGGCGGGCGGAGGATGGAGCACCCTCAAGGTCACGGGTCGGTTGGTGCAACAAAGAGAAAGGCAGCGGAGAGATCCCTCCACTACGCGGCCCGACGCGCCAGAAAGCGGCGCGAAAGAAAAGGTCGGGCCGCTCCGGTCCCTTCGACTTCGCTCAGGGCAGGCGGGATGACACGTTGTTGCGATGGGGCGTGTGGATTGTGGTGATACAAGAGAGACCCAAGAACACAGTCAGGAGTGACTGTGCCACAGAGAAGACGGGAGAGAGGAACCCAAGCGAAAGGCGCCCGGTTCAGAAAGCGGCCGCTACAATGGCAGGAGAAACCCAAGAGCACAGTCAGGAGTGACTGTGCCACGGGAGCGAGGAGATTGAAGGATGAAGAGTGCGTATAACGGGGTGGCGGTGCCGAGCGAGGGGAGGGCGATTGAGTATGGTGGCGGGGTGCTGCAGGTGCCGGACAATCCGATCATTCCGTTTATTGAGGGCGATGGGACGGGGAGAGATATTTGGAAGGCGTCGCGGCGGGTGTTTGATGCGGCGGTGGAAAAGGCGTACGGCGGGAAGCGGCGCGTAGCGTGGTTTGAGGTGTTTGCGGGAGAGAAAGCGTTCAATACATTTAAGCAGTGGCTGCCGGACGATACGGTGGAAGCGGCGCGGGATTTTCGCGTGAGCATCAAGGGGCCGCTGACGACGCCGGTGGGAGGGGGGATTCGTTCGTTGAACGTGGCACTGCGGCAGATTCTGGATTTGTATGCGTGCGTGAGGCCGGTGCGGTACCTCAAGGGAGTTCCCTCCCCTGTGAAGGAACCGGAAAAGATGGATGTGGTGATTTTCCGGGAGAATACCGAAGACGTGTACATCGGGATCGAGTGGAAGAGCGGGTCGGTGGAAGCGAAGAAGCTGCTGGAGTTTTTGAATCACGAGATGCTGAAGGATGGGAAGAAACAGATACGGTGGGATTCGGCCGTGGGAATCAAGCCGATTTCGCCATTCGGGACGAAGCGATTGGTGCGGCGAGCGATTCAGTACGCGTTGGAGCACAAGCGGCCGAGCGTGACGATCGTACACAAGGGAAATATTCAGAAGTTTACCGAGGGGGGATTCCGGGACTGGGGCTACGAACTGGCGCGGGAAGAGTTTCGCGGACAGACGGTGACGGAGCGGGAGAGCTGGATCCTGGATAATTTGGATAAGAATGCGGGGCTGACGGTGGAACAGAATGCGGCGCTGATCGAGCCGGGGCTGGAGCAGGCCACGGAGCAATTCAAGAAGACAGTGTATGCGGAAGTGAAAGCGACGCTGGAGGCGATAGGGGCGACGCACGGGAAGGGCCAGTGGAAGAAGAAGCTGATGATCAATGACCGGATCGCGGATTCGGTGTTTCAGCAGATGCTGTTGCGGCCGAATGAGTACAGCGTGCTGGCGACGTCGAACTTGAATGGAGATTATTTGAGCGATGCGTGCGCGGCGCAGGTGGGCGGATTGGGGATTGCGCCGGGATCGAATATCGGGGATGGGTACGGGGTGTTTGAAGCGACGCATGGAACGGCGCCAAAGTATGCGGACAGGGATGTGATCAATCCGAGTTCGCTGATGCTGAGCGGGGCCATGATGTTTGAGTTTTTGGGATGGAAGGAGGCGGCGCGGCGGATTGAGGAAGGGATTGCGAAGACGATTCAGCAGAAGAGGGTGACGTACGATTTGGAACGGTTGATGACGGGGGCGACGAAGGTGGGGACGAGCGCGTTTGCGGGGGCGATTATTAAGAATATGTGAGGGGGCAAGCGATCAGTGACCGGCGACCAGCGATCTGGAGGCGAAGAGAAGAGGGACGGTAACACAGAGTTCACAGAGGGAAGAACACAGAGGACACAGAGGTAAGAGGGAGAAAGAAAGAAAGAAAGAAAAGAAAAAAGAAAGAAAGAAAGAAGGAAAGAAAGAGAGAAGAGAGAGAAAGATAACGCAGAGACGCTGAGGACGCAGAGGAAACGGAGACTACGGAGGTCAGGGAGAAGAAAAAGGCGGCGGAGAGATCCCTCGACTGCGCCACCCGGCGCGCCAAACTGCGGCGCCGGAGAAAAAATCGAATCGCTTCACTCGGGATGACTTTTTCCCTGGTGAGGGCCAAAGAGGATGGGTCGGGATGAGTGCCGAGGACAGAGTTCATGGAGAAAAGAGACCCAAGAGAAGAGTGCAACACAGAGGGAACAGAGGGGCCGCAGAGGAAACGGAGAATTGGGAGCCGGGGCAGAGCTTGGGAAGTTGAAAGTGGGCTGGGGACAAACGGGTTTGTGGGTATAAGGAGAGAAAGATGAGCCGGAAGAAAGTGACGGTGGTGGGGGGCGGGTTCGTGGGGTCCACGCTGGCGGAACGCATCGTGGACTTTGAGCTGGCGGACGTGGTGTTGACGGACATTCTGGAGGGGCCACCGCAAGGAAAAGCGCTGGACATGATGCAGGCGGCGAAGATCACGGGGACGAGCGCCTACATCAGGGGTGTCTCGACGGCGAGCAACGATTACAGCCTGACGGCGGGGAGCGACGTGGTGGTGGTCACGGCGGGATTTCCGCGGAAGCCGGGGATGAGCCGGGACGATTTGCTGAGGGCGAATTATGAGGTGGTGAAGAGCGTCGTCGAGCAAATTGTGAAGTATTCGCCGGACTGCATCATCGTAGTGGTGACGAACCCGCTGGACGCAATGGCGCAAGCGGCGTGGAGGGCGAGCGGCTTCCCGAAGCACCGCGTGCTGGGGATGGCGGGAGTGCTGGACGCGGCACGGATGAGCGCATTTGTGGCCATGGAGTACGGGGTGAGCGTGGAGAACGTGCAATCGTTCGTGCTGGGCGGGCATGGTGATGAAATGGTGCCACTGCCGCGGTATACGACGATCGCGGGGATTCCGGTGACAGAGTTGCTGCCGAAGGAAAGGATTGACGCGATCGTGGAGCGGACGCGGAAGGGTGGGTCGGAGATCGTAGGCTTGCTGAAGAATGGTTCGGCGTATTACGGCCCGTCGGCGGCGGCGATGGCGATGGTGGAAGCGATTTTGAAAGACAAGAAGAAGATTTTGCCGTGCTCGGCGTATTTGGAAGGTGAGTATGGGATCCATGGATTGTTCGTGGGAGTGTTGGTGAAACTGGGCGCGAAAGGTGCGGAGGGGATTATTGAGATCAAGCTGACGGCGGAAGAGCACGCGGCACTGCAGAAGTCGGCGGCGGCGGTGCGGGAACTGGTAGCGGTGCTGGGGATTTGAGGAGGTTGTGAGTTATCAGTGGTAAGTTTTCAGTGAAGAAAGAGCGGGACCGGCGGGCGAAGCGGTGGACGAAGAAAGAACTGGAAGGCACGGGAAAAACATTTAACACAGAGGACACAGAGGGCGGAACACAGAGGTCGCAGAGGAAAGAAAAAGAAAGATAGCGCCCCGACCAGGCCGGGGTAAACGCGGACGCTGAGTTCGTGGAGGAAAGAGGCGAGGTACCCGCGCGATTCCCATCAGGCATACGATTTGCCACCATCCCTCCACCGCGCGGCCCGCCGCGCCAAAATGCGGCGCGGAAGAAAGGTCGGGTCCCGCACGGCGGGATCGGGATGACAAAACAAGAATAGGCAAACCCAAGACCTAGGCACACACTCCGTGCCTGGGGCACCCGGCCACCGTGCCACGATCTCTCCACTGTGCGACCCGACGCGCCAGAAGACGGCGCGACGGAGAAGATCGGGCCGCTCCGGTCGGGATGACAGGGTAGCTCACGCGTTGCCGAGATGGGGTCCAGCGTGCTGGATCCCTACACGTGCTAGGAGTCTCCTCCGGCGCTGTCGGCGCGATCCCGCAAGAGCAACCCAAGAACCGACCTGAAGGTCGGCCACTACAGAGAGGAACCCAAGAGCGATTAGGGGTTGGAGGCGCCGGTCAGACCGGTGGGAGGGGCGGGCTCGGCAGCGGCGGGGCCGACGATGGTGGCGTGCTTGATGACGTCAAGCTTGGGATATTTCTTGTCGAGAAAAGCCTTCCCTTCCGTCTGGATGGCGCCCTGCTCCTCGGTGGGAGCGTCGGCATATTGATCGTAAAACTTGTCAACGACCTTCATGCCTTCCTTGTTGATGGTGGCGAAGGGAGCGAAGCCCTTGGAATCAAGGAAGGAGTTGTCCTTAAAGCTGATGAAGAGCTGGGTGGTGCGGGTGTTGGGGCCGGCCATGGCGTAGGTGACGTAGCCGCGCTTGTTGCTCTGCAGGACGGGATCATCCGTGATGGTGTCGCCGCGCCAGGCGGCGTTGACCGGGGGATAGGAGCTGATGCCGAACTGGACGACGAAGTTGGGGACGACGCGGAAAATGACCATGTTGTCGTAGAAATGGTGGCGGACGAGATTGTAGAAGCGGTCGGCGCCGTTGGGGGCCCAGGCGCGGGTGACGTTCATAACGAAGTCGCCTTTGGTGGTTTCAAACTTGACCTGGAAAGTGTCGGGAGCCTTCTCCTTAAGGGAGAAGGGCTTCAAGAGCGTGCGGTCGTATTCCGAAGCGGCTGCCTTAGGTTGCGCGGGGGCTTGCGCCGGAGCGGGAGTTTGCGCGGGTAAGGATGCAACGAGAAAGAGTGCGGCTGCGACAGCGAGAACGGACTTGGTGAAACGCATGATTGTAGTGTCCTCCAAAGATTGGGAGCGATGGTTGGTGCAAAGGTTTTACGGAGAGATTGTATATCGAAATGGGGGCGGGTGGGAAAGGGGGAAGGAGTCCAAAGTCTACAGTTTACAGTTAACAGTTTCGGAGGGGAGCAAGGCAAAGGCCCCACCACAGAGGAAACAGAGGGGCCGCAGTGAGAAGGGGGACAGAGAGAGGCGATTTACCACAGAGGACACGGAGAGCACAGAGGAAAGAAGAAAAAAAAGAAAGAAAGAAGGAAAGGAAGGAAAAAGGGGAAAAGGCTAACGCCGAAGACACAGAGTACAGAACCACAAGGGTTAATAAGAGGGATTCCTCGACTGCGCGACCCGACGCGCCATGAACAGGCGCGCGAGAAAGGATCGGGTCGCTCCGGTCGGAATGACAGGCCTGGGTGGATGGGAGGATTTGAGACGCCGGAGCGTAAGAGCCCACCGTTCATCCCGAAAAAGCATCGGGATGGCGCAGAGATCGCTGCAAAACGCGAAGGAGGGGACACCCAGCGGCGAGGTTTTAAGTTTTCAGTTGTAAGTTTTCAGTTTCGGGGAAGAAGAACCCAAGAGCACAGTCAGGAGTGACTGTGCCACCAAACCCAAGACCCAGGCACAAACTCCGTGCCTGGGGTCTCCCCGGCAACACTGACAAACATACGAGAAGCCCGAGAGCAGAGGAGAGGGATTCCTCGCTTCGCAGACTCCGCTCGGAATGACGGAGCGGCGTTGTTTGAAAGTAACGGAGCGGCGTCAATTGGGAATGACGTAACGGAGCTATTTGGGGGAGGTGGGTTGGGCTGCGGATTGGACTTGTTGGAGGAGGCGGAGGGTGTTTTCGCCGAGGATTTTGCGGATGTCGGAATCGGAGTAGCCCTTTTGGAGGAGGGCTTCGGTGATTTGGGGGAGATGGGAGGCGTCTTCCATGCCGAAGGGCATCATGGCGCCATCGAAGTCGGAGCCGAGGCCGACATGATCGATGCCGGCGACTTTTACGGCGTGATCGATGTGTTCGATGATTTTGGTCCAGTCGACGCGGGGAAGTTTGCCGGCCTGGACGTATTCGCGGACGATCTGGTCGCCGGCGACCAGGGAGCAGCTCTCGTCATCGCCACAGCGCTTTTTGATTTCAGCGTCAATTTCCTTTTGGAGTTCGGGGTGGGCGGCTTCGACGTCGCGGAATTCCTGGCTGAGGAAGCCGACGTGGTAATTGATCTGGATGACGCCGCCGTGTTTGGCGAGGTCGCGGATCATGTCATCGGTCATGTTGCGCGCGGCGTTGCAAAGGGCGCGGCAGGAGGAGTGGGAGGCGAAGACGGGAGCCTTGGAAGTAGCGAGAACGTCGTAGAAGGATTTGTCGCTGATGTGGGAAACGTCCACAATGACGCCGAGGCGATTCATCTCGCGAACGACGTCCTTGCCGAAAGGAGTGAGGCCGTTGTGCTCGGGCTTGTCGGTGGAAGAATCGGCCCAATCGGTGTTGCCCGTGTGGGTGAGGGTCATGTAACGGACACCGAGAGCAGCGAAGGAGCGCAGGACACCGAGATCGTTGCCGATCATGTGGCCTCCCTCGACACCGATGAGGGCGGTGATTTTGTTTTGGGCGTGGGCGGCGCGGATTTCGTCGGCGGTGGTGGCGAGCACGAGATCGTTGGGATGCTTGCGGACGGTTTCGCGGACGGCGTCAATTTGATCGAGAGCCTGCTTGACGGCTTGCGGGCCGGTGATCTTGCTGGGAATCCAGATGGAGAAGAAGAGGGCGGAGAGGCCGCCATCGCGCATGCGCGGGATGTCAATGCTGCCGTCGGAGTGGCGGGCGCCGAGATCGAATTTGGGATCGAGGAGACGCTGGGTGGTGTCGTCGTGGGTGTCGATGACGATGGAGGAGAAGTGGAGCTTTTTGGCTCTATCGGAGATGGGGGCGGCGAACATCAGGATTGCTCCAAGAGAGAGGAGGGCGATGAGATTGACGGCACGGAACATTGAACCTCCAGAGGGAGGAGTGTAACAGAGGAAGTTTACAGTTGTCAGTTCACAGTTGACAGTTTCGGAGAAGAGAAGAGCGAAGAGGGACGGTAACACAGAGTTCACAGAGGCAAGAACACAGAGGGCACAGAGGAAAGGAAGTAGGAAAAGACTTACGCAGAGGCACAGAGGACGCAGAGAAGAAGAGAAGATGTGGGGTCGGAGCGGAAGCGCCCACTCTTTTTGCAAAGTGCGCAAAAATGATGGGGCACCCTCAAGGACGTGGTGGGTGGCGAGAGAAGGAAAACCCAAGAGCACAGTCAGGAGTGACTGTGCCACAAAAAACAAAGGCGCCGATCGGGAGATCGGCGTTCCCAGGAAACCCAAGAGACCAGCCTGACGGCTGGCCACTACAAAAGAGGAAGCGGGGATTAGCCGGCGGAGGTGGTGGATTCGGGGCGCTCGATGAAGGCGGCTTTGATGTAATCGCGGTTGGTGCGCGCGATGACTTCGAGCTTGATGTCCTTGGGGCAGGCAGCTTCGCATTCGCCGATGTTCGTGCAGTTGGCGAAGCCCTCGATGTTCATTTGCTGAACCATGGCGAGGGCGCGGCGGTCGCGCTCGACCTTGCCTTGCGGCAGGTGGCCAAGATGGGAGATCTTGGCGCCGACGAAGAGAGCCGCGGCCGCGTTGGGGCAGGCGGCGACGCAGGCGCCACAACCGATGCAGGCGGCGGCGTCCATGGCCAGGTCGGCGTCCTGCTTCCTGATGGGTATGGCGTTGCCGTCCGGGGCGCTGCCGGTAGGAACGGAGACAAAGCCGCCGGCGGCGATGATGCGGTCGAAAGAGGAGCGGTTAACGGCGAGATCCTTGATCACAGGGAAGGCCTTGGCGCGCCAGGGCTCCAGGTAGAGCACGTCGCCGTCTTTGAAGTGGCGCATGTGAAGCTGGCAGACGGTGGTGCCCTTGAAGCCGCCGTGGGCCTTACCGTTGATCATCATGCCGCACATGCCGCAGATGCCTTCGCGGCAATCGTGGTCGAAGGCGATGGGGTCCTCGCCCTTGTGGATGAGGGTCTCGTTGAGGACGTCGAGCATTTCGAGGAAGGACATGTGCTCGCTGACGTTGGGGTGCTCATAGCGCACCAGGCGGCCCTTATCCTGGGGGTTTTTCTGGCGCCAGACGTGAAGGGTAAGTTTCATGTTAGTTGAGGCTCCGGAAGAGCGGGGATGCTGCCACGGGTTGGAGAGAAGAAGGAAGAGGTATAAGAGTGAAAGAGTTTAAAAGTATAAGGGTAAAACCCGAGAGGAGAGTCAGGAGTGACTGTGCCACAAGAGAGATCCGAGAGCCAGGCGCACACTCCGTGCCCGGGGCACCCGACAAACCCAAGACCCAGGTAATAAACCGAACCTGGGGCACCCGACAAATCCAAGACCCGGGTACAAAACCGGTACCTGGGGCACCCGGCGGTGCCACCAAAAGCGCCGGCAGGGATGCCGGCGCTACTAAGAGAGTGCGCCAATCGGGAGATTCATCCCGCAAAACTCGCGGGATGGGGCAGAGTTGGCGTTCCCGGGAGATCATTTGTAGCTCCGTTGGGAGGGGTGAACGTAGTTGAAGGTGAGAGGCTCTTTAGTGAGAGCGGGGGCGCGACCTTCTCCCTGGTACTCCCAGGCGGCGACATAGGAGTAGTTGGCGTCGTCGCGCAGGGCTTCGCCTTCGGGTGTCTGATACTCTTCGCGGAAGTGACCACCGCAGGATTCCTTGCGGTCCAGCGCGTCCAGGCACATGAGTTCGGCGAGTTCGAAGAAGTCGGCGACGCGGCCGGCGCGTTCGAGGGATTGGTTGAACTCTTCGTTGGTTCCTAGCACGCGCAGGTTCTTCCAGAAGTCTTCGCGCAAGGTTGGGATTTGGGCGAGAGCCTTCTTGAGGCCGGCCTCGTTGCGGCACATGCCGCAGTAGTCCCAGACGATCTTGCCAAGTTCGCGGTGGAAGGAGTCCACGGTGCGCTTGCCGTTGCCGTTCAGCAGCTTTTTGGTGATGGCGGTGGCATTGGCCACAGCCTGCTTCGCCGCGGGCGCATCGGCGGCAACCGTGGCGGGTTTGGCGGTGGCCAGGTAATTGCCGATGGTATAGGGAATGATGAAGTAGCCGTCGGCCAAGCCCTGCATGAGCGCGCTCGCACCGAGACGGTTGGCTCCGTGATCGGAGAAGTTGGCTTCGCCGAGGACGAACAGACCGGGAATCGTGGACATCAAGTTGTAGTCCACCCAGAGGCCGCCCATGGTGTAGTGGCTGGCGGGATAGATGCGCATGGGCACTTCGTAAGGGTTCTCGCCCGTGATGCGCTCGTACATTTCGATGAGGTTCCCGTAGCGCTCGGCAATCGTGTGTTTGCCGAGGCGCTGGATAGCATCGGCGAGATCGAGGTAGACGCCGAGTCCGGTTTCGCCGACGCCGTGGCCGGAATCGCACTCGGCCTTGGCGGCGCGGGAAGCGATGTCGCGTGGGACGAGGTTGCCGAAACTGGGGTAGCGGCGCTCGAGGTAGTAGTCGCGGTCGCTTTCAGGAATCGAGCCGGGGGCACGCTTATCGCCGGGCTGTTTGGGAACCCAGATGCGGCCGTCGTTGCGGAGCGACTCCGACATCAGGGTGAGCTTGGACTGATACTCGCCAGCGACGGGGATGCAGGTGGGGTGAATTTGGGTAAAGCAGGGGTTGGCAAACAGGGCGCCGCGCTTGTAGGCACGCCAGATGGCGGTGGCGTTGCAGCCCTTGGCGTTGGTGGAAAGGTAGAAGACGTTGCCGTAGCCGCCGGTGGCAAGGATGACCGCGTCGGCCATGTGGACTTCGATCTTGCCGTCGTAGAGACTGCGGGTGACGATGCCGCGGGCCTGGCCGTCAACGACGATGAGGTCCAGCATGTCCATGCGCGGGTGCATCATCACGGAGCCGAGGCTGATCTGGCGTTCGAGGGCCTGATAGGCGCCGAGGAGGAGCTGCTGGCCGGTCTGGCCGCGGGCGTAAAACGTGCGTGAGACCTGGGCACCGCCGAAAGAGCGGTTGTCGAGGAGGCCGCCGTACTCGCGGGCGAAGGGCACGCCCTGTGCGACGCATTGGTCGATGATGTTGACGCTGACCTGGGCAAGGCGGTAGACGTTGGCTTCGCGTGCGCGGAAGTCGCCGCCCTTGACGGTGTCGTAGAAGAGCCGGTAAATGCTGTCGCCATCATTGTGATAATTCTTGGCGGCGTTGATGCCGCCCTGTGCGGCGATGGAGTGGGCGCGGCGCGGGCTGTCCTGAAAACAGAAGCATTGGACGTTGTAGCCGAGCTCGCCGAGGCTGGCAGCGGCAGCGCCGCCGGCGAGGCCGGAACCCACGACGATGATGTTGTACTTGCGCTTGTTGGCCGGGTTAATCAGCTTGAGCTCGAACTTGTGCTTGTCCCAGGACTGCTCAATGGGGCCGGTGGGGGCATGGGAGATTAGTTCCATGAAAGGGGGCTCCCTGAGAGATTGCGACCGGAAAACGAAGAAGAGCTAAGCGTTGCCACGATCCCTCCACTCCGAGGCGGCAAAAAACGCCGCCTCTCCGGTCGGGATGACGAATAGTTTTGATTGTGCCGAGATGGGGCGCCCGCCTGCGGCGGGTGCTGCGCCCCTACGAAGACGGAGTGGGAGCCGATCCGGAGATCGGCGTTCCCAGGTAACCCAAGAGCACAGCCAGGAATGGCTGTGCCAGGAAAAGCAAGAGCCGGCAGGGATGCCGGCGCTACAAGAGCGCAGCCGGAAATGGTTGTGCAAGGAAGAAAACCCACGAGCACAGACCCTTCGCGGCTCCCCTCGAAGCTCGGGGCAAGCAGGGCAAACAGGAGTGAGTGTGCCATGAAAGGCAAGAGCCGGCAGGGATGCCGGCGCTACAAGGTTACGCATGACGAATTTGTAGTTTTTCAGCATGATGCTAGACAGGCTTGATGAAGCCGGCCAGAACAGCGACGGGGATGGAAATGTTGCCGGCGGCGATCAGAATGGCGAAAACTTTCGCGAAGCCCTGCAGCCAGGGCGTGTAGACGGGATGGCTGAAGCCGAGCGATTGGCACATGCTCCACAAGCCGTGATAGAGGTGATAGCAAAGCATGATCATGGCGACGATGTAAAAGAGCGAGACGGGCCAGACCTGGAAGCCGGTGACCACGTTGTTGTAGACGTTGTGTTCGTCGAAGGGCCCGCCGGGGTGCACGGTTCCGAAGGTAAAGTGCAGAAGATGGAAGATGAGGAAAGCCAGGATGATGGGCCCGCTCCACAACATGGTCCGGGAAGCGTAGGTGGAATTGAGATTGGCCTTCTTGACGTAGTTGATGGGCCGGGCCGCGCGTTGCAGAAGCCAGAGCTGGAACGACGACCAGATGTGCAGGCCGACGGCAAGGAGCAGGGTGATCCGCGCGCCCCACAAGAGGGCGGGAAGAGATTTCAGCGCCGCGGAGTAATGATTGATTTTTTCGGGCGGCAGGAAGATCTGCAGATTGCCGAGCAGGTGGCCGCAAATGAAACCGAACAGGATGAAGCCGGTGACGGCCATTATCGCTTTCTTGCCGACGGTGGTCTGCCAGAACCGCAGGCTGCCGGCCGGGAGGTTTACCGCGGTAGCGCTCATGGAATGTATAGGTCCTTCTGCCTACCGTGAATGATGCCGGAGAAGGAGTGAAGTTTGCACAGAAGATAACTGCTGTCCGGTTGGGTGACCGTGGAAGACATGCCCTCTCCGCCGCAGAATCCCCGAGAGATGAAAGGAGCGCGAAATGCAGGGCGCGAAGGGAGCGCGGCTCAAACAGTATAGGTAGTAAAGAAAAGTGTTGCAAGCCGGGCTATCGATTTGGAAGGCACAGAGGACTGGGAAATTTGTTGCGAGAAGGCGCGCGAATGGGGAACATGGGAATAGAAGAAACGGAGATTCTCCCAGGGCGGGCCCGCTTCCGCCAGTACCCGACGGAGAAAGAAACAGGAAGATTATGGCAACGAGCCTTCTGAGCGAACTGGAGCAAATGGCTGCGGCGCTGGATCAAGAGGGCGTCACGGTGGAGAATTCCCTGCTGGCGGTGGGGGAAAAAATCGCCAAAGAACTGGGCGTGAAGGCGGATGAAGTGGCCATCCTGGCGGTGTCCAGGAAGTGGCGGCATTTGCATTTTCTGGTGCCGCAGCCGCTGAAGAATGTCGGGTTCATTCCGTTGACGAGCCATTCGGCACTGGCGGCGCGGACGGTGCGGGAAAGCCGGCCGGAAATCAACAACAATTTTTCGGAAGTGCGGCACGCGACCGTTTTTGAAGGGGTGCGCACAGCAATGGCGTCCGGGGAATCGATCAACAAAATCATCAGCGCGCCGATCCTGTATGAAGGAAAAGTGGTGGGGGTGATGCAGATCAGCCGGAAAGGGACGAACACGGCGACTTCCGGACCGGACTTTTCGGCGGAGGATCTGGGGAAGGTGCTGGCATTGTGCCGGCCATTGGGGAGATTGGTGCAGCATTTCGGGGGGGAGTGAGGGCAGGAGCGCAGTATTAAGTATTAAGTTGAAGAGACGGAGAAGAGGAAGAAAAAGGCTTACGCAGAGGGCGCCCCGACCGGGCCGGGGTAAACGCCGGGAACGGAGACGGCCGAGAGGAAGAAGGACGGTAACACAGAGTTCACAGAGGTAGGAACACAGAGGTCACAGAGAAAAGAAAGAAAAGACTTACGCAGAGAGCACAGAGAAGGAAGGAACGAGGGGAACAGCGGCAGAGGGATCCCTCGACTACGCGGCCCGACGCACCAAAATACGGCGCTCAGGATAAAATCGGGCCGCTCCGCTCGGGATGACACCATTCAGCTAATCTCCTTGGTTCGCACGCCAGGCGGGGCAATCACGGAAAATTTGGCGGGAGCAGGAGGAAACATTGCAGCGTGGAAGTGTTTGTATTCGATTGACAGTGCGAGACCTTCTTGTTACTTTTCCACAGGCGAGAGTTTTTTTCGCGCGAGAAATTGCTTACGGAGGCCGGCACAAGCCGCTATGGCGTTCGTCGCTAGGAAAATTTTCCTGACCAAGGGAGTGGGAAAACATCGCGAGAGGCTGTCGAGCTTCGAATTGGCGCTGCGCAATGCGGGGATCGCCGCGTGCAACATCGTGCGGGTATCCTCGATATTTCCGCCGGGCTGCAAATTGATATCGCGGAGCGAGGGATTGAAGCTGATCAAGCCGGGGCAAGTGGCGTTCACGGTGATCAGCGAGAATTCGACGAAAGAGCCGCACCGGCTGATCGCGGCGAGCATCGGTTTGGCGCTGCCGGCGGAACGGCCCATGTACGGATATTTGAGCGAGCATCACTCGTTTGGCGAAACGGAAGAAGTGGCGGGGGAATACGCGGAAGAGCTGGCGGCGGAGATGCTGGCGACGACGTTGAACGTGGAATTCGATCCGGATTTGTCATGGGACGAGAAAAAAGAGGTTTACCGGATTTCGAACAAGATCGTGCGCACGATGAACATCACGCAGTCGGCGGTGGGAGATAAGCGCGGGTTATGGAGCACGGTGCTGACGGCGGCGGTTTTGATTGGCGATGACGACTGACGGGCAGTAATTCCCTTTTCAATTTGAGTTTTGGTGATCGTGAAGGTAGGGATTGGTGTGTGTTGGTGCGGGGACGGAGCGTTGAGAGTCTGAAATTGCAAGTTCAAGAAAACCAAAAGAAGGAGCAAGAAGGACGGTAACACAGAGGTCACAGAGGGAAGAACACAGAGGACACAGAGAAAAGCGTGCCTGAGAAAGGCGGAGGAGGGATCCCTCCACTGCGCGGCCCGACGCGCCATAATTCGGCGCGAGAGAGCGAATCGGGTCCCGCGTTGCGGGATCGGAATGACAGGTTTGGTTAGGATCCGCCGAAGGTTAGAGAAACCAAGAAGAGAAGAAGGTTGGATGCGTTGGAGGGTAAGAGCCCACCTTTCGCTGAAAAGCACGAAGGATGGGGCACCCTCAAGTTCATTTGTGGTGTGACGTAATGAGGAAAACCCAAGAGCACAGTCCCCTCGAAGCTCGGGGCAAGCAAGAGTGACTGTGCCACAGGCTAGCGACGGAAATAGTTGAGGCGCTCGAGGACGGCGCCGACGATGAGAGGCAAGGCGACGGTGGCGTCTTCGAGGACTTCGGCGAAGCGGCCGCCTTCTTCGGGGGGGACGAATTTGCCCCAGGAAACGGCTTCGGTGTAGGTGCTGCCGCTGAGGCCGCCCCAGTGGACGGGCTCGGGGCAGATGCGGAGGCCGTAGCTGTAACGCTTGAGGGGAATATTTTTGTAGCCGCGGCGGGCCATGAGTTCGGCGTAGACACCGAATTGCTGGGACCAGTTCCGCGGAACGCCGCCGCCAATGGTGAAGATGCCCATTTTCTTGGTGGCCATCATGGTGTCGGCGAAAGTCTGAAAATCCTCGAAGGGGTCGTAGCGCAGGAGCGGGCGCTCGTCGCGCTGGCGGGCGTATTTGTTGAGGGCGAAGTCGAGGCCGAGTTCGGAATCGCTGAAGGCGGGAACGAAGACGGGAACGTTTTTTTCGTAGGCGGAGCGGAGAATGCCGCGGCCCTTGGTGTTTTTAACGAGGAATTCGCCGATGCGTTTGTGGAGTTTCCAGCTACAGACGATTTCGTCGGGATCCCATTTTTCGAGAATGGCTTCGACGACTTCCTCGACGTGATCGAGATTGGTTTCCGGCTCGAGGGAATCGTAAACGCGGTTGTAGCCGGCGAGGAAGAGTTCGTTGTCGTCCATTTTGGAGGGATCGTAGCGGAAATGGGAGAGGCCGGTGGCTTCGACGAGGCCATGGGCCATGAGCGCGCCGGTGGAGACGACGGCTTTGACGATGCCGGACTCGATGAGATCGCAAAAGATGAGACCCATTTTGCCGACGGTGAGAGCGCCGGCGAGGGTCATGACGACGAAGCAGTCTTTGTCGCGGGCCATGGCTTCGAGGACGTCGGCGGCATCACCGACCTGGCGAGCGGTGTAGGCGGTGTCGGCCATGGCGCGGACGAGGCCGTCGATGGTTTTGATTTTGGAGAGGTCGAGGGGGAAGATGGGGCGGAGCTTGTCCTTGACGGGATCGTGAAGGACGCGGCCGGTGACGGTCTTGGAGGATTTTTTGGCCATTATCTCTCCTGGGATACAAATGTGAGTGACCTGGGGTTGGCGCGCGAAACTTTTTCCGTGAACGCGCGGCTAAAATTCTAATGCTAGGAGAATTGATAGTACAAACTGAGAAAGAAGGAAAGTACAATTCATTGGCAGACGAAAGAATGAGGGACGGTAACACAGAGTTCACAGAGGAAAGAACACAGAGGTCACAGAGAAGAGAACGGCGATCGAGGGATCCCTCGACTGCGCGGCCCGACGCGCCAAACTGCGGCGCGAAAGAAACAATCGGGCCGCTTTGCTCGGGATGACAGTGCTTGCAGTTCCAGAGGGAACGAAGAATATTGAGGGGAGACTGTAGACAAGGAAGATCGATTATGGCGGATAAATTTGCGGTGGGGCTGGTGCAGATGCGCTGCACCAGCAATAAGGAAGAGAATTTGACGCGGGCAGCGGGGAAAATACGCGAAGCGGCGGCGCGCGGGGCGCAGATTATTTGCCTGCAGGAACTGTTTGCGGGGGAATACTTTTGCCGGAGCGAGGATGCGGAGCTGTTTGCGCTGGCGGAGGCGGTGCCGGGGCCGACGACGGAGCGGCTGGCGGCGGTGGCGAAAGAGAAAAAAGTGGCGCTGGTGGTGTCGGTGTTCGAGCGGCGGGCGGCGGGCGTGTATCACAACACGTGCGCGATTCTGGATGCGGACGGGACGTACGTGGGGAAATACCGGAAGATGCACGTACCGGATGACCCGTTGTACTACGAGAAATTTTATTTTACGCCGGGGGATTTGGGATTTTTGAATTTCGACACCAAGTATGCGCGGATCGGCGTGCAGATCTGCTGGGACCAGTGGTATCCGGAGGGTTCGCGGATTACGGCGATGCGCGGGGCGCAGGTGATTTTTTATCCGACGAGCATCGGGTGGCACCCGCACGAGAAGGCGGAGTTTGGGGCGGCGCAACTGGATGCCTGGCGGACGATCCAGCGGGCGCATGCGGTGGCGAACGGGATTTACGTGGCGGTGGTGAATCGCGTGGGATTCGAGGGGAAGCCGGAGAAGGGCGATGCGGGGCTGGAGTTTTGGGGAAATTCGTTTGTGGCGGATCCGTTTGGGGTGGTGGTGGCGGAGGCTTCGCAGGTGAAGGAAGAAATCCTGGTGGTGGAGTGCGATCCGGTGAAGAGCGAGGAGACGCGGAGGAATTGGCCGTTTTTCCGGGATAGAAGGATTGATGCGTTTGAGCCGTTGTTGAGGAGGTGGGACGGAAAAGAGGAAGAGGGACGGTAACACAGAGGTCACAGAGAAGAGGTAGAGAAAGACCAAGCAGAGGCCCAGAGAACGCAGAGGTTCGCAGAGCAAGAGCGGAGAAGAGAAGGAGGGACGGTAACACAGAGTTCACAGAGATTGGAGCACAGAGAGCACAGAGGAAAGAAAGAAAGATGGATAGACGGAAGAGGGCTGCCGCGATTCCTCGACTACGCGGCCCGACGCGCCGGAAAGCGGCGCGAAGGAGAAAATCGGGCCGCTCCGTTCGGAATGACAAGGTAGGCGGAGGACGCGAAGTTCGTGAAGAAAAGGAAACCAAGAGCACAGACCCTTCGAGGCTCAGGGCAAGCACGAGTGTCTGTGCCGCCGAGGGAACGGAGACTGCGGAGATGAAACTGAGGTGGGTAGACAGAGGTTCGCAGACGAAGAGCGGAGAAGAGAAAGGCGGGGATGGGGATGGGATGGAGGATGCCGGCGGAGTGGGAGGGGCATGAGGCTACGTGGCTGGGGTGGCCGCATGAGCTGACGGACTGGCCGGGGAAATTTGCGCCGATCCCGTGGGTGTTCGCGGAAATTGTGCGGCACCTGACGCGCGCGGAGCGGGTGTTTCTGCTGGTGGAGGATCGCGAGGCGGAAGCGCGAGCGCGGGCGATCTTGAAGAAGGCTGGAGCCGCGCTGGAGGCGGTGGAGTTTTTTCACGTGGCGACGGATCGCGTGTGGTTGCGGGATTCGGGGCCGATTTGCGTGAAGAATGCAGTGGGCGAGGTGGCGTACAACAGTTTTGTGTTCAATGGATGGGCGAAGTACGCGAACCATAAGAAGGATGCGGCGGTGGTGGCGAAGGTGAATCGACGGCTGAAGAGGCGCGTGGTTTTGCCGGAATCTAAAGGACGGCGGGTGGTGCTGGAGGGCGGGTCGATCGATGTGAATGGAAAAGGGACGCTGCTGACGACGGAAGAGTGTTTGTTGAGCAAAACGCAGGAGCGGAACCGGGGATTTGCGCGGGAAGATTACGAGGCGATGTTTCGCGAGTATTTGGGAGTGACGCACGTGCTGTGGCTGGGGAATGGGATTGCGGGGGACGACACGCACGGGCATGTGGACGATCTGACGCGGTTCGTGAACGCGACGACGGTGGTGACGATTGTGGAAGAGGACCGGCGCGACGCGAATTATGAGGCGCTGCAGGAGAATTTGGCGCGGTTGCAGGCAATGAAGGATCAGGACGGACGGGCGCTGCAGGTGGAGACGCTGCCGATGCCGGCGCCGGTTTATTTCGACGGGCAGAGGTTGCCGGCGAGCTACGCGAATTTTTATATTGCGAATAAATTGGTGCTGGCGCCGACATTCAATGATGCGAATGACCAGGTGGCGCTGGATGTGTTGGGGAGAGTGTTTCCGGGGCGCGAGGTGGTGGGGATATACTGCCGGGATTTGGTGCTGGGCTTGGGAACGATACACTGCATGACGCAGCAGGAACCGGCTGCGGGATAACAGAGGAGGAACTCTAAATGTTGGCTGCGATTGCGGCGTTGATGATGCAACAGAGAGAAGTGGAAAGGAACGTCCGGCACATGTGGAGCCAAGCTCCCCACGGGCTCCTGGCGTGGATTATTGTGGGATTGATTGCGGGATGGCTGGCGGGAAAATTGGGGCGCGGGCGGGGATTTGGGTGCATCGGGGATATTCTGCTGGGGCTGATCGGGTCCGTGATCGGCGGATGGATTTTCACGAAGCTGGGGATTGTGCACGGGAATACGTTTTTGCTTTCGTTGGCGGCGGCGACGGCGGGAGCGGTGGTGCTGGTGGCGATCGCACATTTGTTTTTTGGGGGGAGAGAACGATAGGAGAAGAGAAAGTCAAAAGATTTAACACAGAGGGCACAGAGGGAAGAACACAGAGTTCGCAGAGACGAGAAGAAACGAGAGAGTGTGTGGCGTTTGATCATCGGCTTGCCACGATCCCTCCACTACGCGAACCGGCATGCAGAAACCGCATGCAGGAAAAAACCGCTTGGCCCCGGTCGGGATGACAACCACCAACAGCACAGTCACGTCGAAGCTGAAAGCAAGCAGGAGTGTGTGGATTGTCAAACACAAGAGCAAGGCAAACCCAAGAAAACCCAAGACCTAGGCACAAAATAGGTACCTGGGGCACCCGGCTGAATCTCAGCGCATTATTTCTCAGTCAAGGGCGACTCACGGGATTTCAGTTGCCCGCAGGCATTGGCTTCGCACTCTCCGGCGGTCGTAGTCCCCGCACCAGGATCCACACACTGAGCACCACTTCAAAGACCACAACCGGCATTTCGTACCAGTGCACAGAGACGATCGCGCCGAAACCGCGGTGGTTGAGGTAAGCGAATCCGCAGACCCCTTCGAAGAGCGCCGACAACACGCCGTAACCAGCCAGTGCCCGCGGAACATAGCTCGATTTGAAGAACAGATAGCTAAAAAGGACCCACCCGATCGCGTAACAGGTCAAACCGATGTAGTAAGCATCCCAGCCTGAGGCAAGCTGCAATCCGGCCAGGGCCTGAAGGCGTTCCGGCTCAAACACCTGCAAGTAACCCCCACCGCCTATGATCCGCAAGGCGCTGAACAGACCAAGCAGCCCGACGAACCACATGATGACGTAGACCAGTCTGGTGAATACCGCGAACAGAGCCAGACCCCGGCTGATCGGCTTGAGCACCACGTAGAGTGCAGTCAGCACCGCGATCATCCCCAAGCCGTATACGACGGCCGAGGCAATGTAGTAATGAACGAGTTGTTCGTGCGCGATGAAGTTCCGGGCCGTCTCCACATCGTGGTCCCAAACCAGAAATGGGCCATAGAAGCGGGAATAGGCAATCGTGATGAGGACGAGTGTCAGCAGGGTTGTAATTGCGAAACCCCGGGCAGCCTGGCGTTGCCAACGGTCGATCATAGGTTCCTTTCTCGGCCCTGAGAAATGACTCGCTCCTTACAGTTCGAATTCGAGTATGCCCTTTCCGGGATCGAAAGTTGCATAGGGCTCAAACAATTTTAAACCACTACGAACAAAATCGACAGGGAGGGAGGGAAGAGTATTTTGGCGAAAGAAGGAGGGACTGTAACACAGAGTTCACAGAGGGAAGAACACAGAGAAGAGAAAGGCAAGAGAGGAGCGGCTCAGACGTTGGAACGTAAGAGCCCACCCTTCGCTGAAAAGTGCGAAGGATGGGGCACCCTCAAGTCCTTTTGATTTGTAACGTAACGAGGACAACCCAAGAGCACAGTCAAGAGTGACTGTGCCACCGAATGACCCTCCGTAGCTCAAGGTAAACATCAGTAAGTGTGCCACAAGCGGTGAGGCGCGAAGCGGAACGGCCATAAGGAAGGAACGTGTGGGTGTGGTACGATTTAGGGTTGGTTTGCGGAGAAAAAACATCATTGAGCAAGACTAATCAGACGTTGACGGCCATTCCCCTTGGGGGACTTGGCGAATTCGGAATGAACATGCTGGTGTTGCGCTATGGCGACGACATCATCGTGATCGATGCGGGAATGATGTTCCCGGAATCGGAATTGCTGGGCGTGGACCTGGTGATTCCGGACATCACGTATTTGAAGCAGAACCGGGAGCACGTGCGCGCGATCGTGCTGACGCACGGGCATGAAGACCACATCGGGGCGCTATCGTACATTTTGCGGGACCTGAACGTGCCGATTTATGGGACGCGATTCACGCTGGCGCTGGTGAAGAAACGGCTGGAAGAAGCGGGACTGATGGAGGTGGCAAAGCTGTATGAGGTGGTGCCGGGGCGGCGGATCGAGATCGGGCCATACGAGATCGAGTTTATTCCAGTGACGCACAGCACGCTGGATTGCGTGGCGCTGGCGATCCGCACACCGCTGGGTGTGATCATCCATACGGGTGATTTTAAGATTGACCAGACACCGGTGGACGATTACCGGATGGATTTGCACACCTTTGCGCGGTATGGAAGCGAAGGGGTGCTGGCGCTGTTCAGCGATTCGACGAACGTGGAGCGGCCGGGGTTCACGCCCTCGGAGCGCACGGTGGTGCCGCGGATTGAAGAATTGGCAAGATCGGCGCCGCGGCGGGTGGTGCTGTCGTGCTTCGCATCCTCAATCCATCGCATCCAGCAGGTGATTGATATTGCAGAGCAGGTGGGAAGGAAGGTGGCGTTCGTCGGGCGCAGCATGATTGACAACGTGGAGATTGCGCACGACCTGGACTATTTGCGGATACCGGACGGGATCGTGGTGCGTCCGCAGGACATACGCAGCTTCGAGCCACGAAAGCTGATTGTGCTGGCGAGCGGGTCGCAAGCGGAGCCGATGTCGTCGATGTCGCGGATCGCGGTGGACAATCACCGGTTTGTGACGATCGATGAAAACGACACGGTGATTTTGTCGGCGCGGATCATTCCAGGGAATGAGAAGGCGATTTTCCGGATGCTGGATCACATGTTCCGGCGGGGCGCGCTGGTGTACTACGACAATGCGGGAGGACCGATCCACGTTTCCGGACACGCCAGCCAGGAAGAGCAGAAGCTGATCCTGCAACTGGTGAAGCCGAAGTATTTTGTCCCGGTGCACGGGGAATACCGGCATTTGTTCCGGCACGCGGCGCTGGCGCACTCGCTGGGCGTGGTGAGCGGAGAGATTCTGCTGCTGGAGAACGGGAAGCGGATCGAGTTCACGGAAGATGGGGCGTACCGGCGCGATCCGGTGCAAGCGGGGCGCGTGCTGGTGGATTCGGGGTCGCTGGAAGAGATTGAGGAAGTGGTGGTGCGCGACCGGAAACATTTGTCGGAAGAGGGTGTGGTGATTCCGATTATCGCGATCGACAAGAGCACGGGGAGGATCGAATCGGCGCCGGAGATCGTGTCGCGGGGGCTAATGAGCGAAAATGGGAGCGAATTTCTGGAGGGAGCGCGAGCGGTGGTGAGCCGGACGGTGGAAACGTCCAATATGGAGGAGCGGGCGGATTGGTCCGTGATTAAAGAAAAGATCCGGGTGGATTTGAAGAGGTATATCAGCAAGCAGACGTCGAAGAGGCCGCTGATCTTGCCGGTCATTTTGGAGATTTGATTTACGGAGAAGCGAAGAGGGACGGTAACACAGAGTTCACCGAGAACGGAACACAGAGGACACAGAGAGGAATCAGGCAACAGAAAGAAGAAGAGAGCGGCCGACGCTAGAGCGTAGGAGCCCACCCTAACAAACCTAGGGTGGGGCACCCTCAAGTACATGGAATTGGCGAAGTAGCAGGGTGGACCCAAGAGCACAGTCAGGAGTGACTGTGCCACAAGAGGGAACCCAAGAGCGAAGGGAACAAGGTGGGTGGCGTTGGAGCGTAAGAGCCCACCGTTCATCCCGAAAAAGCACCGGGATGGCGCAGGGATCGCAAAATGCGCGTGAATTCGAGGGGATTTTCGGCATGGCTGCCCTTCGCTGCGCTCTGGGTAAAAAACAGTGCCCTCCCAAGAATCATTTGTGAGATGGCTTCAAGGCAAAGCCCTGAGGTGGGTCGCCACGAGGCATGTTTTTGCTTTATGATTTCCCGCATGCCGGACAAGGCCAGTTCCAAAGAGAATGCCGCGTACCTGCGGGTGGGCACGTCTTCGTTCACGGCTGAAGGCTGGGAGAAGACCTTTTATCCGCAAGGCATGCAGGCGCGCGATTATCTTTCCTACTATGCGACGCAATTTGACACGCTGGAGATCGACGCGACGTTCTACCGCATCCCGGCCGAATCCACGGTGAAGGGCTGGTATGCCAAGACGCCGACGAATTTCCTGTTTGCGCTGAAAGCTCCGCAGGAAATCACGCATGAACGCGTCCTGGTGGATGCCGAACCGGTTCTGAAGGAATTCCTTCGGGTGACCGAGCATCTGGGCGAAAAGCGCGGCCCAATCCTGTTTCAATTTCAATACTTCAACAAAAAGGCGTTTGCCGCGCCCGGGGATTTTATGGCGCGGCTGAAGCCATTTCTGGAGAAGCTACCCTCGGAACCGCGTTTTGCCCTGGAAATCCGCAACAAGACCTGGCTGGGACCGGCGCTCTACGATCTTTTGCGGAAACACAACATCGCGCTGGCCCTGATTGACCATCCATGGATGCCGCGCCCGCGCGAGTGGTTCACCAAAGGCGACGCCATCACCACCGATTTCACTTACATCCGCTGGCTGGGCGATCGCAAAGCGATCGAGGAGCTGACGAAAACTTGGGACACCACGATCGTGGACCGCACGCGCGATCTGCAGGACTGGGTGGAAGCCTGCCGCAACTTCATGAAGCGCAAAATCCGCGTCTTCGCGTTTGCCAACAATCACTATGCGGGCCACGCGCCGGGCACGCTGCGGCTCTTTACGGAGCTGATGGAAAAGTAGAGCCACGGCTTTTTCGTGAACGCACAGACCGCTTCCCTGCCCGGGCAACTAAGGTGGTTTGAAGCGATTGCGCAGAGGCCTCAGGGGTCAAAACCCCTGAATTCGCGGGATTTTTCGGCACGGCTGAACAGGCTATGGAAAAACACCGAGAAGCTTTTCTTCAGGGGCTGAAGCCCGTGGGTTTCTGGTGCTTTACGCTGGGGCTGAAGCCCCGGCCTCCTAAAGAAAAAACTTTCCGCAAGCTGTGCCCTTCGCTGCGCTCTGGGTAAAAAGCTTCGCCCTTACGGGAGCAACTTATGAGATGACTGCCACTGGAAACTAGAAGGAGAAGAATTGCGGGGGAAAAATCAACCGAGGTTGGTTTTGCCGAGCTCGGCGACGCGGCGTTCGTAAATCAGCTCGCAGAGGCCCTTCTTGTTGTAAAAGCGAAAGACGATTTTGTGGCCGGCTTCGATCTTGGCGCGCGACTTCAGCACCGTGCCGTTCAAAACCACCCAACTGCCGTTCACCAGGTACTCGCCTTCGCGCCCCTGCAACTCAAAGTGCCCGTCCGTTTTCAAGGAAAGCGGCGCGGCCTTGCAAGGCACGGCTTTGCCCGCCACCAGCGCCTGCGTGCATTCATATTCTCCCGCAACCTCGGCGCTCTGCGCCCGAACCACGCTGCCGGTGAGAAGCATAGCGACGCCCAGGCCACCTGCCAGCGCCAGAATTTTCCCGATTCGGGACTGCATGTCTGCCTCCCAGCAACGAAGACAAGTCGAGTAGGTTGTTCGGGACCTAATATGGGTTGCAACTTTCTTACCACGGGGGGCGGCACGCCATTGCACAGAAAACACGGGAGTTAGTCCAATGCGAGGGCTGGCGCACCAGAAAACGTGGGAACACCTGTTCACATTCCGCATGTTAGAGGGAAGTTTTTTGCGGTACTCCTCCACGGGTACCTGGCGGCGGAGGTACCGGCCTAGTTCATCGTGGCAAGATTATTCGATAGGTAACTCTGGGATGGCGGCGCCGTCCTTGCGCGGGTCAGAGGCGCCGTAATTGATGGCCTTGGCAAAATCGCGCAGGACCGCCTGGCCGCCGCCCACGTCCGTGGAAAAGGCGCCCAGCAGCGCGATCATGTGCCCTTTCGCGGTGAGCTCGTCGCGGGCTTTTTGCGAGAAGCGGTTCTCCAACTCGACGTCACAGCCTTCAAAGGTATGTTTGGTGAACCGCGGAGCCTCGAGCGCCGCTTGAATGTTCATCTTGAAATCCACTAGATTCGCGATGAACTGTGCGTGAGCCTGCGACTGGTTCCAGCCGCCCATGATGCCGAAAGCCACGCGGAGATCGCCCTTCTGCGCAAACCCCGGGATGATGGTGTGGCGGGGGCGCTTGCGGCCGGCCAGCGCGTTGGGCGAACTGGCGTCCAACGTGAAGAGCGCGCCGCGATTGTGCAGCGCAAAGCCCGTTTCCGGCGCGACAATCCCGGAGCCAAACTCGCTGTAGTTGCTTTGTATCAGCGAAACCATGTTGCCTTCGCGGTCCACCACGGTCAGGTAAGTGGTGTCGTTGCCCACGGGCAAATTTCCAGCGGGCACGGCGCAATTCGCGTGGTCCGGGTCAATCAGCTTGGCGCTTTGCGTGGCCCACTCTTTTGAGAGCAGCGCCTGCACGGGCAAATTCTGGCCGTGCGGGTCGCCAATGTATCGGGCCATGTCCGCGTAGGCGATTTTCTTGGCCTCGATCATCACGTGAAGCGCTTTGGAGGAACCGAAGCCATAATCCTTCTGGCCGAGGGGAAAGGTCTCCATGATGTTGAGCATTTCCAGGGCGGCAATGCCCGTCCCGTTGGGAGGCATTTCATAGACGGTCCAGTCGCGATAAGTGGTGGAGATGGGCTCGACCCACTCGCTGGAATATTCGGCCAGGTCGGCGGCGGTCATGGTGCCGCCGTGACGCTTCATCGTTTCCAGGATGCGGCTTGCGATTTCGCCTTTGTAAAAGGCGTCGCGCCCGTGCTCGGCAATCTGCAGCAGAGACCAGGCGAGTTCCGGGTTGCGGAAAACCTCGCCGGTCTTCGGCGGGCGATCCTGCGGCAAATAAAGCTTGGCGGCAGTTTCATCGCCGCGGAGGTAGTCCACGGCACTCGCCCAGTACATCGCCACCCACTCCGTGACGGGGTAGCCACTCTGCGCCGTGTTGATCGCGGCCGCCAAATCTTCGCTGAGCTTCTTGCGCCCGAATTTGTCCGCGAGTTTTTGCCAGCCATCCACGGCGCCGGGGACGGTGATGGTGTGGATGCCGGATTCCGGCATTTCGCGCAAGCCCAGTTTGTGGAGCGCTTCGATGGTGAGGCCTTTCGGCGCCCAACCGCTGGCATTCAGGCCATAGAGTTTGTTGGCTTTCGCGTCGTAAACGATGGCGAACAAATCACCGCCAATGCCGTTCATCATCGGGGAGACGACGCCCATCATGGCGTTCGCGGCGATTGCGGCATCCACGGCGTTGCCGCCGTGCTCCAGGATGCGCGCACCGGCCTGCGCGGCCAGCGGGGATTCCGCGGCCACAATGCCATTGCGCGAAATGACCATGGAACGCGCCTGGGAGCGGTCCTGTGCGGTGATTGTGCGGGGGATCATGCTGCAGGCAAGATACAGCAAAGCGGCGGGCGTTGCGAAGTAGCGTGTCAAGGGGCCATCCCTCACTTCGAAGGATTCAGATTTTTCGACCTTGCCAAATGTCATTAAGGTGCCTGCACTCTATCGCGGGATAAGCGGTCCCGCAAGGGGGCGGGCACAGGGTTGATAGCTCAGTTTCCGGCAAATGTGTTAGGCGGAACTTGGATTCAAATTGCAGCACCGCCATCTTGGAACTAAGGGTGTTATGGTGAGCAGCTAAAATCCAGTTCAATCCTTCAATCTAACCGCATATGTGATTTGGAGTTCCTTGGTACGCGCTATGGTCATGGCCTCAATGCAGGCAAGATACGCGGGATAGGCCCCAGTACCGCCACCATACAAGGCTCGCTCAGCCGAGCAGTTTGCATCGCGATACTTAACCCATATTCTTTGAGTTTCGACCAGACGACTAGCGTTTTCGCCGTCGAGCTTATTCCGAATGCTTTGGTATACCGAATTCAGTTTTGCGTCGGAGACATCTTTTGCTTTTGAGAGACAACTTACGAGGTCACTTGTAATTACGACACCCGCACAGGGAGAGTCTGGTTTATTCATATGTTGTGCATGGCACGGAGCGGCGGCAAGCAAAAACAAAAATGTGAACAACGGGGAAGCATGTAATTGGACCATGAGTTTCCGATTCATGGCCCGAATCTTAGCACGAAGGACCAGTAGGAAACTGGTTTGGACAGGCTGCCAAACCCGTCCGATATAACTACTATCCGTATGCCAAGTCGGCGAAGTTCCAGAGCTTCGGGCTAGCCGGCTAATCGGAAACTGACCGACGAGGGAAGCGAGCGCCCAGGTTCGGCTTGCAGGTTAGGATACGCGACAATCGCTGCACTGCCCGTTGGACCGGCGGGCAGAATCCGATAGAATGCTGGCGTGCCCGATACTCCTCCTCGAAAACCGAAGGCTCCGCCCGCTGACCCGGCAGTGACACGCATGGATGCACTGCTCGCGGGCCGCAACTCCGATCCTTTTGCCGTGCTCGGACCGCAGCCCATTGAGACGCCCGCGGGGCGCCGCTGGCTCGTGCGCGTTTTGCAACCGCGAGCGGTGGAAGCCCATTTCCTTTGGGGCGGGCAAACTGATCCGCTGCCCATGAAAAAAGTTCGAGCGGAGGGTGTTTACGAGGCGGAACTTCCCCTGGTGAGCGAGTTGGCGCCGGCGCCTTCGAGCTATCGCATCCGCTACCGCATGGATTACGGCGAGGTGGTCGAAGGCCACGACGCTTACGCATTTCCTTATCTACTCAGCGAATTCGATCTTTACCTGATGGGTGAAGGCCGCCACCACGACACCTACGAGAAGTTGGGCGCACACATCAAGACGGTGGACGGCGTTTCCGGCGTGCACTTTGCCGTGTGGGCTCCCAGCGCGCGGCGCGTCAGTGTGGTGGGCGACTTCAATGGCTGGGACGGCCGCGTCCATCCCATGCGCACGCGCGGCTCTTCCGGCATCTGGGAGTTGTTTCTTCCTGAACTCGGCGAGGGCGCGATTTACAAATACGAAATCATCGGGCCGCGCGGCGAGATGCTGCCGTTGAAGGCCGATCCCTACGGCTTCTTTGCGGAGTTGCGGCCGAAGACCGGGTCCGTCGTGGCGCGCCTCGACAAACACAACTGGGGTGACGCCGACTGGATGACGCAGCGCCCGCAGCGGAATTGGCTGCAGCAACCGATTTCCGTCTACGAGGTGCATCTCGGCTCGTGGCGCCGCATGCCAGAGGATGGCCACCGCTGGCTCAGCTACCTGGAACTGGCCGATCAACTGATTCCTTACGTGAAGGATCTCGGCTACACACACATTGAATTGATGCCGGTGATGGAGCATCCCTTTGACGCCTCCTGGGGCTATCAAACGCTCGGCTACTATGCCGCCACCAGCCGTTACGGCACGCCCTCGGAATTTATGGCCTTTGTGGACCGCTGCCACCAGGCGGGTCTTGGCGTGCTGCTGGATTGGACGCCGGCTCACTTCCCGCGCGACTCCCACGGCCTGAGTTATTTTGATGGGACGCATCTTTACGAACATTCCGACCCGCGGCAGGGCACGCACCCGGACTGGGGCACGCTGGTTTACAACTACGGCCGCAACGAAGTCCGGAATTTCCTGATCTCCAATGCGCAGTTCTGGCTGGACAAGTACCACATTGACGGGCTGCGCGTGGATGCGGTCGCCTCCATGTTGTATCTGGACTATTCGCGCAAGGAGGGCGAGTGGATTCCGAACCGCTACGGCGGGCGCGAGAATCTGGATGCCATCGATTTTTTGAAGCGCATGAATGAAGTGGCGTACTTGCGATTCCCCGGCGTGCTGACCATCGCGGAGGAGTCCACGGCGTGGCCCAGCGTGTCGCGCCCGACATATCTCGGCGGGCTGGGGTTCAGCCTGAAGTGGAACATGGGCTGGATGAATGACACGCTGCTTTATTTTTCCAAGGATCCCGTTTTCCGCCGCTACGAACACAATAAATTGACGTTTTCAATGCTCTACGCCTTCACCGAGAATTTCATGCTGCCCTTCTCCCACGATGAAGTGGTGCACGGAAAGAATTCGCTGCTGCACAAAATGCCGGGGGACATGTGGCAGCAGTTCGCGAATTTGCGGCTGCTGTTCGCCTATCAATACGCGCATCCCGGGAAGAAGCTGCTGTTCATGGGGCAGGAGTTCGGGCAGCGGAACGAGTGGTACGAAGGGACCAGCCTGGACTGGCATTTGTTGCAGTACGAATCGCATCGCGGCGTGCAGCAACTGGTCCGCGACTTGAACCGGCTGCTCGCCGCGGAACCGGCGCTGCACCAAGTGGATTTCGACTGGCAGGGTTTTGAGTGGATTGATGCGAATGATTCGGACAACAGCGTGTATTCGTTCATCCGCCGCGGCAAGAATCCCGACGACGTGATTCTGGCGGTGCTGAATTGCACGCCGGTGGTGCGGTATGGGTACCGGCTGGGAGTGCCGCGCCCGGGGCACTATGAAGAAGTCCTGAACACCGATGCCGCAATTTATGGCGGCTCCAATGTAGGCAATTTGGGCGGCATGAACGCCGACGAGCACGCCTGGCAAGGGCGTCGCCAGTCGCTCGCGCTGACGTTGCCGCCGCTCGCCGCCCTCTTCCTGAAGTGGCGGCAAGCCTGA
>Ga0326727_10004716_pt1 | contig 40316 bp, 37 predicted proteins | sample MB2enrmetagenome_FD_207643 | JGI IMG/M metagenome (GOLD analysis project Ga0326727, IMG submission 207643) | Lab enriched peat soil microbial communities from McLean, Ithaca, NY, United States - MB29MY | ecosystem: Environmental > Terrestrial > Soil > Wetlands > Peat | place: USA: New York...
GCCCTTGAAGGATGTTGACGTAATGTTCGTCCTCGGTGCCAAGGAAAAGTGGCGGCGGGACAAGCCTCCCATCGAGACATTGCAGGCCTTTGAGCGCTGCCTGAAGAAGAAATACAGCGAACAGGGCCAGGTCGAAATCGGGCGGCGCTCCGTCACGGTGGAATTTGAGAAGACCTACTATCCCGAGGACCACGAGGGCAAGGTGCTCAGCATTGACACCGTGCCTGCATTCGAGTGTAGTGGCGGCGATTACGAAATACCCGACAAGATAACGGGCACATGGATCAAAACCAATCCCGAAAAGCACAAGGAACAGGCCACAGCCAAGAACAAGGAAGTCGATGGGCAGTGGGTCCCGCTCGTGAAGATGGTCAAAGGCTGGAACCGTGCGAAGGGGAAACCTGTTAAGCCGTCATTCCTGATCGAGGTTATGGCCGAAGAGCTTGTGGAGGCCCCGTTCTCGACGTACCCTGACGAAATCCGGAATTTCTTTGCCGCTATGGAAGCCAATATCGGCCGGACGTGGCCCGATCCGGCAGGCTTGGGTCCGCCTGTATCCGACCAGATGACGCCGGAAGGCATTACGGAAGCAAGAAAGGCGATGCAGGAAGCGCAGCGTGAGGCCACTTTGGCGCGCCGGGCTGAGGAGACCGGGCGGCAGGGCGAAGCGTAGGGAATCTGGCGCGAGGTGCTCGGCGACTATTTCCCCTTGTCGTAGGTGTCCATTGGAGGCAATATGAACAACTGGTCGCTATCGGAGCTTCTGTCCGGGCTTCATGACGAAATCGAACGCCGCCTGGCGATAGCCCGAAAATCATTCGCTCATCCCGGCACAAAAGGAGACGCCAGCGAAGGCGTCTGGCTTGAATTACTACAGACGTACCTGCCGCGGCGCTATCAGGCGGAGAAGGCCCATATCGTTGACAGCCTGGGCGCTTTCAGCGATCAGATTGACGTGGTGGTATTCGATCGACAATACTCCCCGTTCATCTTCAAATTTCAGGGTCAAATCATCGTACCCGCCGAAAGCGTTTATGCCGTGTTCGAAGCCAAGCAGGCGATCGATGCGGGCGAGGTAAGTTATGCCCAGAAGAAGGTCGCAAGCGTTCGCCGCCTTCACCGCACGAGTCTTCCCATTCCCCACGCCGGAGGAACCTATCCTGCAAAAGCATTGCAGCACATTTTTGGCGGCCTGTTGACCCTGGAGAGCGAATGGAGCCCGGCTCTCGGCCAGCCTCTGACCGCCGCGCTCGAAGCTGGCGACGCAGAAGGCCGACTCGATCTCGGATGCATTGCCGCGCATGGCATGTTTACCTGTGACAGCAGTGGCTGCTTCGTGCTCAAGCCCGAAGGAAAGCCCGCAACAGCGTTTCTGTTCGAATTGATCGCACGCTTGCAGAGCAGCGCTACGGTGCCAATGATCGATATCCGGGCATACGCTCAATGGCTGGCCAGGTGAAGGCCAGAAGGGGTCATCACACGGTTTGCACAATATAGGGAGGGAATAGGGGACGACTAAATAAGTAAATAACTCAATGGAGGCCGGTAGGCACGTTGTTTCATACATTGCCTTAATGTTGCAGGATTACCCTTTCTTGCGGTAAACCTCACTTCGGACGATCTATCCAACCCAACCATTTGTAGGTTGGAGGTCGGACCAGCACGGTTGAAGTCTGGCCGGTGAGCCGGCCTAACCCGGTGGAGATGGCTACAGGACAAAGGCCAGGCCTGCATGGGTCGGTGCCAGGGAATGGCAATATGAGGGAAGAACATACAGAATTCAGCCGAATCTTGTCCGCGAAATACGATGATGCGTACGAGCTTCTGCATCAGACTGGATTATCCTGATATGTTTGAACAAACCTCAGGAAGGCGATAACCGTTTCTCTATTGGAATCTCTGACTTTTCCGACGGTCTCAGCGACCGCCGGCATTTTTTCCTTCAGCAGGGCATAAAGCTCAGCGTTGGACATTCTCTTGTAGTCCATGATCACCTGTTCTTTATTACTGAACGTTGACCGCATAGAACTCCTTTCTTTTTCGCGACCTTGCAGGAAACCGAATCGGAAAGACGCCTACCGGCCGGAATAGACGGCAACCTGTTTGATAATAATATTCACCTCCGCCCACCCGCGAAATTCTGGCCCATCCGATACTTCTCACAAGACGACAACTACGCACCAATTACACCCGTCTATATTATACTACGTCTCATAGAAGAGTTATTACGTCTTGTAGATTGTTTTCATTTCTCGTTGGAAATTCGATACTTTCCAGCGGGTGCATATGGCAGACGTGAGAAAAATGATGGGCAAGCAGATCAAGACCCTTAGACAAGCCCGGGGCATGTCCCAGGAAGAGCTCTCAGAGAGGATTTCCATCAACGCGAAATATCTGAGCGCCATCGAGAGGGGAAAGGCAAATCCTACTCTTTCTGTTCTCACCAGACTGGCGGATTCATTGAGGGTTGGAGTTCCTGACCTGTTCAACTACGAGCTTGAGCCGAAAGAACTGGCGCAGCTCGTCGCCGGGCTCATTGCCGAGGGAGACGAGATGAAGCTACGGCTTGCCGCCAAGGTGCTGAACGCCATTTGCCGCTAATCCCGAAACGTTCATTGCTCTGACGCCTGGCATATGCCGCTATACCGTTCCCCGTCCTGAGCGCCGAGGCGTCAAGGAGGGTGGGCCCATCCGCCTTGCCCAACGGAACATTCGATTCTGCCTCGCATTACGCCTTCCGCGCCTCCTCGCTGACCGAACTATCGCCGTCCAGTAATTGTACGGCTTCCTTCGGACCGCCGATTTACAGGTTGTTCTGTGATCGCCGTCCAGGTATAATCAAGCATGACGAGCATAATCGTCTGCGTCGACATGGACGCCTTTTTTGCCTCCGTCGAGCAGCAGGACAACCCGGCCCTCAGGGGCAAGCCCATCGCAGTAACCGGCGCCGGAGAGAGGACGGTCATCACGACCTCTTCATACGAGGCGAGGAGCTACGGGGTCAAAACGGGGATGACCGTCTACGAGGCGAAAAGGCTTTGCCCGGACATAATTCTCGTTGTGGGCAATAACCGGAAGTACGCCGAGATATGCGTCAAACTCCAGGAGATCTGTCTCCGGTTCAGCCCGAGCACCGAGACGTATTCAATCGACGAGATTTTCCTCGATATCACCGGTTCGCACCACCTTTTTAACGGTCCTGAGAACCTGGCCCTGGCTATCAAGGGCGCAGTAAGAAGCGAGCTGGGCATTACCTACACGGCGGGCATCGGGCCGAATGTCCTCATCGCCAAGCTCGCGAGCGACCTTGCGAAACCCGACGGCTTACGCTGGATAACCGAGGATATGGCGCCGTCCGTTCTTGAGGCCCTTCCGGTGAAGAAGCTCTGGGGCATCGGGTCCCATACGGAGGAGAAGCTCCGGACCATGCGTATCACCACGTGCGGCGAACTGGGAAGAGCGCCCCTTTCCCTTCTGACAAGAAAGTTCGGCGTCATGGGGGAGCGCCTCAAGGCAATGGGCAACGGAAAGCTGGACCGGCCTTTGGAGATCGTGCCCCCGGAGCCGAAATCAATCGGCCACAGCATCACGCTGCCCAAGGACATATGGAAACGGGAGGAGATCATCCCCTGCCTCCTCCGCCTGAGTGAAAGGGTCGGGCGGAGGGCGAGACGCTACGGGTACAAGGGCAAGAAGATCACGCTTACCGTGAGGTACGCGGATTTCAAGACCTTTACCAGGCAGACCACCCTGCCCGCTTCCACGAACGACACCGGCGAGATCTACCGCTCGGCGATGGCTATCCTCGACGGGATACACCTCCGCAAGAGCGTGCGCCTTTTCGGCGTCTCCCTTTCGGCCCTTGGCAAAGAGGAAAACCAGTTGTCTCTCTTCCAAGACCCGGAACGGGATAAAAGGGCCGCCATGGCAAAGGCCATGGACGCCGTCAACGACAAGTTCGGGGAGCACTCGATCACCTTTGCGTCAACGATCACCGAGGAAAAGGATCATAAGGTCATCTCCCCGGCGTGGCGTCCATCAGGAGTGAGGAAAAGCGATTTGTAACCTGGTGACCATCGATTTTGGCGGCGATGGAGGCTCGCCGCGTCACCGGTCTCTGTCTACTCTTTCCCTTATGGCCGCAACAAGCTGTTCGATCTCTCGCTGCTCAAGCTTCATGAGAAAAGTCAGGTCAAGATCGGAACGGAGAAGCTTCTTGATCATTTGAAGAAGTGTTTCTTTCGGAATGTTTTCGCTTGCCGGGCCTTGCATGGGCTGTAGTCTATCAAGATCAGGGATAAAAGACAAAACTATTTGAATATCGTGGAATGGGCCAGATCTTCCCGCCCGGAGCTTCATCTGCTCCTTTTATGGAAGGAGTGAGGTTGGTACAAGAGTTTGTCTGATGGCTAATAGTCGCGCCGCCTACGGGCAAGACACATGCATATCTTCTCGATTCTCCACTGCTGCGACTCGCAAGGTGCCCGGAAGGGTCTGGACCTTAGGTATAGGGTGGGTGGGGCATCCATAATGGTAACTGATGCTCACCGCTCGGCGGGTAGCGGTCGAACGCTCAGAAAAATGACAAAGCAAACGATGTGTGATTCTTTTTAGGAACCCCGAACCATTACCCCGCCGAAAGTCTTTCTTGTCCTACGGCGACAAACATGCAATATTATCTGAGATGTCCTTTGTTGTAGGGGTTGAGGAATGGCGAAGCTCGAAGATCTGAAACCAAATGCATCCCTCCGGGGTATTCTTCCTGATTGCCTCGTGACCGTAGTTCAAGTCCAGTGGTTCGGGTCTGAGGCTCTGGAGCTTACCTATAAAGACCCCACGGGCAAGGTGGCAAACGAGCTTCTCTACCGTCATGATGAGCCGAGAATAGAAGTCGTCGAGCAAGGCCGTCCGTGGAGCTTCGACGGGGACGGCCACATGTTTCGTCTCGTCTCAGAGGCTCATCGCATAAGGCTCGCACATCTCTTCGACCCAGTTCTCGCGGTCCATACCTCGGTGGTGGAGCCGCTGCCCCATCAAATCACCGCCGTGTATGAAGCAATGCTGCCCCGCCAGCCCTTGCGATTCCTTCTTGCGGATGATCCCGGGTCAGGAAAAACAATCATGGCGGGTTTGCTGATCAAGGAATTGATCGCGCGAGGTGATCTTCACCGGTGTCTTGTCGTCTGCCCCGGCAGCCTCGCCGAACAGTGGCAGGACGAGCTTTTTCGCAGGTTTCAGCTCCCCTTCGAGATTCTCACCAATGATAAACTCGAAGCCGCACGGACAGGAAATTGGTTTCTCGAAAACAATCTCGTTATAGCCCGCCTCGATAAGCTCAGCCGCGGCGAGGACGTGCAGGTGAAGCTATCGGTTCCTGATGCACGGTGGGACCTCATTGTCTGCGATGAGGCGCATAAGATGTCTGCGACCTATTTCGGGGGCGAGATCAAGTACACGAAACGGTACAGGCTTGGGCAGCTTCTCTCAACGCTCACCCGTCATTTCCTGCTTTTGACTGCCACGCCGCACAACGGTAAGGAAGAGGATTTCCAGCTCTTTATGGCCCTGCTCGATGGGGATCGTTTCGAGGGCAGGTTCCGTGACGGAGTTCATGCAGTTGATGTGTCCGACCTTATGCGCCGGATGGTAAAGGAAAATCTTCTGAAATTCGACGCAACACCCCTCTTCCCTGAGCGCTTGGCCTACACGGTGCCCTACAGGCTCTCCGATGCCGAGGCGCAGCTTTACAAGGCCGTCACAGAGTACGTTCGGGAAGAATTCAACCGGGCCGAGGCCCTTCAAAACGACAAACGTGCAGGTACGGTGGGCTTCGCCCTTACCATTCTGCAGCGGCGCCTTGCATCTTCACCGGAAGCAATATATCAGTCATTACGGCGTCGCAAAGAGCGTCTCGAAGGCCGCCTCCGAGAACTGGAACTCCTCCAGCGTGGAGCAATTGCTTCACAGGCCTTGGCGCCCGAGATTCCCACCCTCGATGCGGAGGCCGCCGAGGACCTCGACGAGGCCCCTGACAATGAAGTCGCCGAAGCGGAGGAACAAATCCTTGATCAGGCAACGGCGGCACAGACCATCGCAGAGCTGAAGGCCGAAATCGAAACGCTCCGACAGCTTGAAGCCCTTGCTCTCGGCGTGCGACGTGGCGGCGAAGATAAGAAGTGGCGGGAGCTCGCAACCCTGCTTGCCGAAATATTTACCTCAGCGGCCATCGGCAACAGAGTCGCGGCAGGCATTGCCGCATATGGCGCCGGCAGACCACCCACGTTCACCTCCTCAACACACCAGAAGCTCGTTCTGTTCACCGAACATCGAGATACCCTCAGCTATCTTGAACAACGCATCTCCACGCTTCTCGGTCGCAAAGAGGCCGTCGTGTGTATTCATGGCGGTATGGGCCGTGAAGAGCGCATGAAGACACAAGAGTCCTTCAAACACGACCCGGAAGTGAAGATATTGCTTGCAACGGACGCCGCAGGTGAGGGCATCAACCTCCAACGCGCCCATCTTATGGTGAACTACGATCTCCCCTGGAATCCGAATCGAATCGAGCAGAGGTTCGGCCGCATCCACAGGATCGGACAGACGGAGGTTTGCCACTTATGGAACCTTGTGGCCGAGGAGACCCGAGAGGGCGAGGTCTACCGGACATTGCTCGATAAACTGGAGGAGGCACGGAAGGCCCTGGGAGGCCAGGTCTTCGACATTCTCGGCAAAGTTATTTTTGGTGGCAAGCCCCTTCGGGAACTCCTCATAGAAGCCATACGTTACGGAGAACAGCCAGAAGTACGCGCCCGCCTTTCGCAGGTTGTCACCAGCGCCTTTGACCGTGACAAACTTTGTAATCTCATAGAGGAACGGGCCTTGGTCCACGATGCAATGGATGTCAGCCGGGTTCATCGGGTGCGGGAGGAGATGGAACGGGCTGAAGCTCGCCGGCTGCAACCCCATTATATTGAATCTTTTTTTCTGGAGGCATTCAAACTATTGGGGGGCAGCATCCGGCAACGGGAGCCAAGGCGTTTCGAAGTCACCCATGTTCCAGCGCCTATCCGCAACCGTGACCGGCTCATCGGGTACGGCGAACCCGTCCTCTCGCGGTACGAACGCATCGTTTTCGAAAAATCCCTTATCAGTCCTCAGGGGCAGCCACTTGCGGCCTTTATCTGCCCTGGTCACCCACTTCTTGATGCCGCTATCGACCTTGTCATAGAACGCCACCGTGACCTCCTCCGCCGTGGTACAATTCTTGTCGACGATTGTGATCCCGGCACTGAACCCCGGATGCTCTTCTACCTCGATCACGTGGTACAAGATGCAAGCACGACACGTTTCGGGGAACGGCACATAGTCTCAAAGCGCATGTTCTATGTCGAAATGGATCGCTCGGGTGACATGCGATACCTCCATTATGCTCCTTATCTTGATTTTCGTCCGCTACGGGGTGGCGAGCCCGACGTTGCCACCATTCTCGGTCAGCCCGAGTGCTCCTGGATCGACAGGGAGCTCGAAAAGAAGGCGCAGTCCTATGCAATAGCCCATGTGGTGCCGGAACATTACGAAGAGGTGCGGAGTCGAAAAGTGGAACTGCTGGGCAAAACCGAAGCGGCCGTGAAGGAGCGCCTGACCAAGGAGATCAGCTACTGGGACCATAGGGCTGAAGATCTCAAACTCCAGGAGCAGGCAGGGAAACCGAGTGCACGGCTTAATTCTATGGAGGCCCGTAAGAGGGCCGATCTTCTCCAGACACGGCTTGAAAAACGAATGGAGGAATTAAAGCTGGAATCGAAGCTTTCGTCATTGCCCCCGGTAATCCTCGGCGGCACGCTTATTGTCCCAGCTGGCCTCCTTGCCCGGATTGCACCCTCACGAACCTCGAGACCACAAATTTGCCAGGATACTCAGCTGTCGGCCGCACGAGCCCGAGAAATCATCATGCAGGTCGAACGCGACCTCGGCTTTGACCCGGTTGATCGGGAAACAGATAAATTGGGCTATGACATCGAGAGCCACATTCCGGGTACGGGCCGGCTACGCTTCATCGAGGTAAAGGGGCGAGTCACAGGGGCGGAGACTATCACGGTGACCCGCAATGAGATCCTATATTCCTTCAACAAACCCGACGAGTTTATCCTTGCTATTGTTGAATTTATGGGTGATGATCATAGGGTACATTATCTTAGGCAGCCCTTTCAGCGCGAGCCCGATTTCGGCGTGACCAGCGTCAACTACAGTTTTGGAGAGCTTCTTGCTCGGGCAGGTGAACCGGTATGATTCATTACTTGCCAACTATTAAGAGTGATAGGGATGGTTTTGATCAACTTGCCGAACTCGCCTCCGATTCCGGGGATTTATATAACGACCAGTTGGAACTTAATTTTTCGCGTTGCGGTTTCTTCGATGCGAACATGGCCGCAGCCCTTGCGGCAATTCTCGCCCGGGTCGCAGATCGATTTAACACGATTGAAATCGTGAAGGTGCCCCCGCCAATTGCGAATATCCTGCGCAAGAACAGCTTCTTGGTCCCTTACGGGTATCGGCAACTTGAGGATGTAAACCGTACCACAGTCCCATTTATCCGCGTTCAGCTTTCGGACAAACAAGTCTTCGCCGATTATCTGAGGCGGCACATGAATGGCAAGGGAATTCCGCGAATGACCGAAGCTATGAGCAAACGGTTTCGCGATAATGTTTTTGAGGTGTTCCAGAATGCGGCCATCCATTCTGAGTCACACGTAGGTGTGTTTGTGTGCGGTCAATTCTATCCACAGCTTCAACGCCTTGACCTGACGATTGCCGACGCGGGTGTTGGTATTAGAGCAAACGTCCGTCGTTATCTCGGCACCAAGATATCTTCGGTGGATGCCATAAGATGGGCCCTCCAAAAAGGCCACACTACAAAGACAGGCCCCCATCCTGGCGGGCTCGGGCTTAAGTTCCTGATGGATTTTATTAAATTGAATGGCGGCAAAATCCAAATTGCGTCACGATTTGGGTTTTATGAGTACAATAAGGGCTCAGACTTATTTGTGAAGCTTGCCGCTGATTTTACCGGCACCGTCGTCAACCTCGAAATTAATACGGGCGACACAAATGCCTATCAGTTGACTTCGGAAATATCGGCGGATGACATTTTTTAGCAGAAGAATGGAGGACTACCTATGAAGGAAGAAATCACGGTACGTGTTTATGATATTGTCGGCGGCCCTATTTTTATCTCGGCGGAAGATGGGCAGAGGGTATATGAAAAGATTGCCCCCCTCTTGCGCGAAGGGCATAGAGTTGTTCTTTCATTTAGCCAGGTTGAGACCATGATATCCACCTTTCTAAACGCAGCCGTAGGTCAACTCTACCGTGAATTCAGCGAAGACGAAGTACGCGCCCTGTTGACTGTGCAGGAAATGAGTCAGGAGGACATGGTCATGCTCAAACGTGTTGTTGACAACGCAAAATCCTATTTCAAGAACCCTAAGGAGTTTGACGAGGCATGGAGGGAGGAAATAGGTGATGATGAATAAAGCCTATGATCTGACAACCTACACGTTTTCCACCAAAGAGCCTATGCTCCTTGATACGAATGTGTGGCTTTTTCTTTTTCCTGCTCCGTCCAATACACCTCGGGGATATGTGATGAAGTATTCGGCTGCTTTCAAACGTATGCATGCAGCCGGTGTCTATCTGCCGATGGACGCGCTCATTCTGAGCGAATACCTGAATCGGTATTGCCGTATAGAGTGGAGGGCTATATACAAGAATAGTCACACTGAATTTAAGGCCTTTCGCCAGTCATCAGATTTCGGGCCTGTCGGTCAAGCTGCCGCGGAGTACGCCCGTTACATCCTTCATCTCTGTACGCGGCACGATCACCCGTTTTCAACCAGTGACGTGGATAGGGCACTGAGCGATTTCGAATGCGCGGTGTGCGATTTTAATGACAGTCTTATAATCGAATCGTGCCGTCGGAACGGGTGGAAATTTGTCACCGACGATGCTGATTGTATGAGTGGCGGTATTGAAGTCCTTACCTCGAATCCAAGATTGTTGCGTGCTTGCCCATGAACGAGGCCGTCCATAAGAAACTTATAGAGGTGGCGCTGCCACTGCCGGAGATTAATGACGCCTCCGCTTATGATAAGATGCCGGGCATCGGTCCTCATCCGAAAGGAATTCATCATTGGTGGGCCCGACTGCCGCTGCCTACTGCACGGGCGGTACTTTTCGCCTCGGTCGTTGACGACCCGGAGGCTCATCCCGAGAAATGGCCGACCGAGGAAGACCAGAACAAAGAACGGGAGCGACTTTTTGAGATACTGCGGCGTATGATGGGAAAGAAGCTTCATGAGCATCCGGAGGTGTATGCCGAGGCGCACGCGGAGATGCTCAAACACTGCGACGGGCATCTTCCGGCCGTGTTCGACCCTTTTGCAGGCGGAGGCTCCATTCCCCTTGAGGCCAATCGCCTTGGGTTCGAGGCTCACGCTGGAGACCTGAATCCTGTGGCGGTACTCCTTAACAAATGCAACCTGGAGCTTGCGCCACGTTGGATTAACCGACCACCGGTGAATCCGGTGGACCGAGCACGTATAGGGGCTAACGACTCGTGGCGTAGAACGCACGGACTCGCAGCGGATGTACGGTATTATGGCAAAATTATACGTGAACGCGCCTTGGCGAGAATTGGGCACCTCTATCCGAAGGTGACATTGCCGAAGGAATATGGCAGCGGAGAAGCCGACGTGATTGCCTGGATCTGGGCACGGACGATAGCGAGTCCCAATCCAGCGGCCCAGGGTAAGCATGTGCCTCTGATCAGCACCTACTGGCTTTCAAGCAAGGGGGACAAGGCTGTATGGCTCGATCCGGTCGTTGATAAAGCGGTCGGAACTTATCGTTTTGAGGTCAAAACCGGAAAACCAACTGATCGCGCTGGGATCTCCGCCGGGACGAAGTTGGGGCGGGGAACGTTTCGTTGCTTACTGACCGATAGCCCACTCTCCTACCCCTACATTAGGGAACAGGCCGCTCGGGGCAAACTCGGCAAAAAACTGCTGTGTGTCGTGGCAGATGGTAGGCGCGGCCGACTCTATTTGTCTGCATCTGAAGAGCAGGAAGTGTTGGGTCTGGCGGACGAGGCTTCGTGGCGTCCGGATGAATCTGTTACTAATCCGTGCCATGATGTCGATCGTCTGCCTATGTATGGGATGCCTAAATGGGCGGATGCGTTTAGTCCTCGGCAGTTGACTGCCATGGTGGTCTTAGCTGATTTTGTTAGAGAGATTGGGACCGACGTGAAACGGGATGTTTTGAGCTGCGGGCTTTCTGCTGAGGAGGCTGACGGCTATGCCCAATCCATTCAGACTTTTCTGGCCTTGGCAGTTGACCGTTGCGCGGATTTTAATAACTCGGTCTGTCGTTGGAAACCGAGCGGACAACAATCGCTCCAACTGTTTGCCCGACAGGCCATTCCAATTGTCTGGGATTATGTTGAGGCGAATATTATGGGCGAGAAAGCCGTGTGTTGGCATACGGCAGTCGGGATTTGTGCTGATGCTGTCGAGACCATAGCGCCACGCTCGGATTTGAAGGCAATGGCGGCCCTTATCGATGCGGCGACAGGTGCTAACGGCATCCGCGACCTGTTGGTGAGTACCGATCCCCCTTATTACGACAATATCGGATACGCAGCACTCAGCGATTTCTTCTATGTCTGGCTCAGAAAAACAATCGGTTCGCTTTATCCAGACCTATTCAGCACATTACTCGTGCCCAAAATAGCCGAGCTCACCGCCTCACCTGAACGCTTTGATGGAGACAGGCGCAAGGCAAGAGAGCACTTCGAGTCGGGATTTCGTAAAGCATTCACGGCCTTGCGAGATAAGATAGATCCTCGGTTCCCGCTTACTGTCTACTACGCTTTCAAGCAGAAGGACGAGGAGGTCGATGCCGAAGGCAGTGAGGCAAATTTTGGTGTCGATCTCACGACCGGCTGGGAGACATTGCTTGAAGCACTCGTATCAAGCGGCTTTCAAATCACCGCTACCTGGCCCGTTCGTGCTTCGCAGAAGTGGCGTATCCTGTCGATGGGGACGAATGCATTAGCCTCATATATTATTCTAGCCTGCCGTCATCGCCCGGCTGACGCACCCCAAACATCGAGTACCCAGTTTCGTCAAGAGTTAAAACGCACTCTGCCCGCCGCCCTGCGCCACCTCCAGCAGGGCAATATTGCACCGGTGGACTTTGCCCAGGCGGCGATAGGACCAGGTATGGCAATCTATTCACGTTACAGCCGCATTCTCGAAAGCAGCGGCAAAACGATGACTGTTCGTACCGCGTTAGGGATCATTAACCAAACGCTTACGGAAGTGCTGAGCGAGCAGGAAGACGAGTTCGACCCCGGAACACGTTGGTCGTTGGCATGGTTTGAGCAAAACGGGTTCGGTGCCGGCGATTTCGGGAGCGCCGAGTTATTGAGTAAAGCGAAGGTAACGTCTGTGTCCCGTCTTGAGCAAGATGGGGTAATCGCTTCAAGAGGCGGACAGGTTCGCCTTCTGCGTCCCGATGAGCTTCCCTCAGATTGGGACCCAGCATCTGATAAACACTTGACGGTATGGGAGATGACCCACCATCTCCTTCGTGTCTACCACTATGAAAAAGCCGGTGATCAGGCAACCGCCGAACTGCTTCGTAAGATTGGCGCCCAAGGAGACGTCGCACGAGATCTGGCATACCGCCTTTTCAGTATTTGTGAGAAAAAGAAGCTTTCACAGGAGGCCCAGGGCTATAATGCCTTGGTCCTCGGATGGCCCGAGATAGCCCGGTTGGCAAAGGAGACGCGCGAGGCTCCGAGTTCTCAGGACGGGTTATTCTAAGAGGAGACACGTATGGCCGTGACCAATTATGAGCGCGTCGGAAAGGTACTCAACCTGTTGAAAGATGGGCTGCGTCCCTTTGTGGAGCGTGAGCTTAAGGCCCAATACCAGCAGGGCTGGCTTGCCGAGCTGAAGACATCCCTCTCGCCTCAACAACTGAGCTTTGCCGGCACGGAGGCAGAACCTCTGGGCGATATCGCCACCGTCCTCGCGGTGATCTGGAACCAATGGAATGCAGTATTCAAGAAGACCCTCGGTCAGGCTGAGCGCACGTTGGTGAGCGAGTTGCGCGACATCCGGAACAAGTGGGCCCACCAGACTCCTTTCAGCACCGATGACGCCTACCGCGCGCTCGACAGCGCTGCCCGTCTGCTCTCAGCAGTGTCAGCCCCTGAAGCGGATGAAGTGGAGAAGATGAAAATGGAGCTTCTCCGCGTCCGATTTGACGAGCAGGTGAGGACCGAGAAGCGCAAGTCGGCAGGCACAGCCATAGAAAGCCAGGCTGCCGGCAATTTAAAACCTTGGCGTGAGGTGGTGACCCCACATAAGGATGTGGCAAGCGGTCGTTATCAGCAGGCCGAGTTTGCCGCCGATCTCTGGCAGGTCCATATAGGTGAGGGATCGGAGGAATACCGGAATCCGGCAGAGTTTTTTCGGCGTACCTTTCTTACAGAAAGCTTGAAACAACTCTTAAAAGGGGCGATGCTGCGCCTGGGGGGAGACGGCGGTGATCCCGTTGTCCAGTTGCAGACCAACTTTGGTGGCGGCAAGACACATTCAATGCTGGCGCTGTATCATCTGTTTTCAGGAACTCCACCACAAGAACTGCTGGGCGTTGAGACCATATTGCGGGAAACAGCAATGTCAACGCTTCCAACGGTGAAGCGGGTTGTACTCGTGGGCAACAGGATTTCGCCGGGGAATCCGGTCACCAAAGCAGATGGTACGGTAGTGCGTACGCTGTGGGGGGAGCTGGCCTGGCAGTTGGGAGGGAAAAAGGCATTCGAGCGTATCAGCGCGGATGATGAAAAAGCCACGAGCCCTGGCGACGCACTCCGGGAATTGTTCAATGAATATGGCCCCTGCCTGATCCTGATCGACGAATGGGTGGCTTATGCGCGGCAGTTGCATGACCAAAGCGACCTTCCTGCAGGAAGCTTTGAGACCCATTTTACCTTTGCACAAGCACTCACCGAATCTGCAAAACTGGCGAAACAATGCCTTCTTGTCATAAGTCTACCCGCCTCCGATACGACAGGGTCGCCGCACACACAGGCGAATGACGTAGAGGTAGGCGGCGAACGCGGCCGGGCTGCGCTTGATCGCCTTCGCAACGCGGTAGGTCGAGTCGAAGCATCGTGGCGGCCAGCCAGTGCAGAGGAAGGGTTCGAGATCGTGCGCATGCGCCTATTTGAGCCCATCGTGAGGCAGGAGGACTTTGTTGCCCGGGATACAACAGCAAAAGCCTTCTTTGACCTCTATAGGACGCAGCAGCAGGAGTTCCCATCAGAATGCCACGATTCCGATTACGAGAAAAGACTCAAGGCCGCATATCCAATCCATCCCGAGGTGTTCGACCGCCTCTACTCCGACTGGTCGACTCTCATAAAATTCCAGCGTACCAGAGGCGTGTTGCGGCTCATGGCGGCAGTTATCCACAGCCTGTGGGAGAAGGGTGATCGCAATCCGTTAATCATGCCGTCAAATATACCTATCGACGACCCGAGGGTCCAGTTCGAGCTCACGCGGTATCTTTCCGACAATTGGGTGCCCGTTATCGAAAAAGATGTGGACGGACCCAACTCATTACCTCTGCGCATCGACGGAGAAGTGCCCAACCTGGGTAAGTTTGCTGCATGCCGTCGAGTAGCCCGCACGATTTATCTTGGCTCCGCTCCCACAGCAAAGGCGTCCAATCGAGGGCTTGAAGACAAACGCATCAAGCTTGGGTGTGTCGTGCCCGGAGAGTCTCCAGCGATCTTTGGCGATGCCTTGAGACGCTTGAGCGGAATGGCGACGTATCTCTACCAGGACGCGGCCCGTTACTGGTATTCGACCCAACCTACGGTTACAAAACTAGCGGAGGACCGTGCGGAGCAGCTCAAATCCGATCCTGACGCGGTGGTTCAGGAGATAGATAGACGTATTCGGGCCGATCTGCGCAAACAGGGAGACTTCTGCCGCGTCCATCCGCTGCCGATGACGAGTCAAGACATTGCTGATGACCTGGACACGCGTCTTGTAGTATTGCGGATCGAGTATCCTTACAACAAGGAACCGAATAGTCCGGCAGAGGCTGCGGCCAAGGCAATCCTTGAAGAACGGGGAAATGCGCCTCGCCTTTTTCGCAATACCCTCGTGTTCCTGGCCATTGATAAAAACCGCATGCAAGATTTGGATGAGGCGGTGCGGCGCTACCTGGCATGGGAGTCCATCCTTTCCGAAAAGGAGATTCTCGATCTTTCGCCTCATCAGGTAAAGCAGGCCGAGACGCAGAAAGGAAGCGCGGATAGTGCGGTAAATGCGAGGATTCCGGAGGCGTATCAATGGCTCTTGGTCCCAACCCAGCAGACACCGCAAAGCACCGTCGAATTGACGGCGTCAAGGCTCACGGGCCAGGAGTCTCTTGCGGTGCGGGCCAGCAAGAAACTTCGGAATGATGAATCACTCGTGACAGGATTCGCCGCATCCCGGCTTCGGCTGGAACTGGACCAGATACCTTTGTGGCGTGGTGATCACGTTGCGATCAAACAACTCGTGGAAGACTTTGCCCGTTACATCTACCTGCCCCGGTTGAAAGAACCATCCGTACTGATAGAGGCTATTCGGGATGGTTTGGGATTACTCTCGTGGACACAGGATTCCTTCGCCTATGCGGACAGTTTTGATGAGGAGGCCGGCCGCTATCGAGGCCTTCGTAGCTGCCAGGCCGTCAACATCTCCGAAGACAGTCTTTCCGGACTCCTGGTCAAACCCGCGGTGGCGTTGAAACAGATTCAGGAAGAGACAAGAACTGCTGTTGCAGGTGGGGCGCCAGGTGAGATCACGGGTCCGCGCGAAGGTCCAGGCATGTCGGCCGCTGCCGGTGTAGTTGAACCCGAAGGGGCTGCCGCGAAAGAAGCACCGAAACCCAAACGTTTTCACGGCGCCGTGATTCTTGATCCAGCCCGCGTGGGTCGGGATGCGAGCCGTATCGCAGAAGAAGTGATCGCACACCTTTCCGCTCTTGTAGGAGCTACCGTCAAAGTTACCCTTGAAATTGACGCCGATATTCCCCAAGGCGTCCCTGATAACGTGGTTCGGACCGTCACGGAAAACAGCCGTACCCTCAAGTTCGGTAGCCATGGCTTCGAAGTGGAGTAGGCCGGCCACTTGAAAACCTGCCGAAGGACCGAAAGACTCGGTATCGGTAAAAGGCATCTAACTCGGAACGTAAAAGGTGTCGTATTCCGAAATCCCCTATTATGATTCGCCCTTCAAAAAGCGCCTGGTTTTGACCGTCGGCATAAGACCGGCACACTCATAGGGTTGTCCCATTTCGTCCCATGCATCCACTACGCCGTCTTCCTTTAGAAAGGTTGCCGCAGGATTCAGCCTCCTCACTGGCCATCCGAGTTTCTCCTCAAACTTCGTCATGGGCATGCCGTTCTGTCCTTCATTTATCAGAATCTCGGCCAATACCCTCGCATCTTCCTCCGCTCGCCATTTCTTTACAACGGGATCGAGATACCAAAAAAGGCGGTTTTCGGGAAAAATAAAATCTCCTGCGGCGTCGTAGCCCACTAAACCACGATCTCTCAGTTCGTCAATCGCCTCCTCAAGGTCTTCTCTTTTCAGCTCCAATTCTTTTTGCAGGTTATCGATCTCGATCATCGGATTGTAGGACGCTCCGGTTTCGGACCTTTCACAAAGGAAGGAGGCAAGTTGTTGCGCAGTTGAAGAAACACCAAGTCCGGGGACCTTGTCACCGCGAGAGATTACCGAGCACTGCATCGAAACCGGTGGCGGTGAAAGTTCAAATACCTCTGAGTAGAGCCGCCAAAGGACCTTCCTGCAGAACTCAATGGCCTGTTCTACTTCCCGCGGAGTGATTCTCACCTCGCGACCCTCGAGTTCTCCCGAACGAACCCTCTCTAAATACTTTCTGTCAATAATACCGAGGTTATGGGTTATGGGATGCCGCTTTTCGAAGACAGCCCGGGCTTCAAGGATTTCACCCGCCTCGATGCCTGCAAACGGCTGGATTTGAAAGTGCTTCTGAAATTCCTTCACTGATCTGTCCAGATTCTGAAATGCATTCCCGATCTCCTTCATCAAGGCTTCGATTCCGTCGGTCTTCATTCCTTGTTTGGCTGCAAGTCTTCTCGCAACGATCTTCATAACTGCTTCGAAGATGGAGACCGTGTCTTCAAGGGCATTTTCGATGTCCCGTGCCGCAACCCTTGCCCCCAGTTCTGCTCGCCGATTCTCTGTGGCGGCGAGCATCTTCCTGATGGCAACGAATTCCTCATCGACATGAGTGAGAAAAATGTCTGCCCCGCAGTCAGGGCACCATGACGCAAGGCCGAAAACGCTGTGTTCGAGCCCACAATGGGGACATGTAACGTCTCGCCTCAGTTCCTCCTCGATTGGGCGGGCAACAGGCCGCGGCGTAAGTGCCTTGACCGAAATGTCAATCGATAATAGCCCTCCCCCGATTCTCTTACTACCGGAACTTCCCAACCCGAGACTGTCCCGGAGCATCTCCCCTACGCCGGCGATAGCCTCTTTTTCCACGATCTGTTTCGCGTACCTCAACTGGTCCTTCGTGTGAAACTCACTGGGCTTGCCGCTACGGCGACAGTATGGGCAAAATGCTGCCACCTGCCCTTCGGTAATGCCCGTTCCACCCTTCACCCTGAAATAACCTGGCAGGCATGACGTGTCGGTACATTCCCTTGCGGTCATGCCATCCTGGCCTTTCGGAATGCTCACGCTCATCTCGTATTTATCCCTCCCCGTCCGCCTTATGTTGTGCGGGCCACCCTCGCGGAAAAGCTCATTTCCCATAAACCCCTCCTGGTCATCATTCCGATTGTACCACAGGAGGAAGGGAAAACAACTGTGACCTGAGGAAGGAGACTCGGTTGAAAAGCAACTATTGAATCGAGCACCGAACGAGCATCGGCGCGTGGATCGAGAAAGGCGCTACCCGACGGGCGACTGTCACCTACCGACGAAGGCGAACAACGTAGCCCGGTCCCAGGCATTGGATTAATAGAGGGACTTGTGCCACACACGATTCTCTGCTCCACATAACGATCAGAGCAATACCGGTCCGAAGTCTCCTTGGAAGGCGAACGTCTGTTTTGGATCAGCGCCTTCTCCTTTCAAGCCCCTATCTTGGGAGCAGCAGAACGCACAATCCTGAGTTTAATCTGAGGTCCCGGAAGTAATACTTCAACGTGAAAGCTGATTTCTGGATAATGGGAGTCGGTCAGCCCAAGTCGTAAACTGGTCATCTGACCGACGGTTGCCCTTGTTGATTCGATGTTGAGGTCCGTTTCGGCCTCGAGGACAGAGGCAGAGATGTTATACAACCATAGAGGGAAAGGCATGGACAGGTCAGAACAACAAAAACGGCACGGACAGGGATCAAAGACAGAAACGCGGTCTTCAGAAGCGAGACGAATAGGCTGGTTGGGTATACCGGAGAGACAGAACGATGGACGATGCAGGGCATGGGAAGAATGCGTGCCGGCAACAAGAAGCGTGCTGATCGTAAGGCAGAACCAGCAAACAATCCGCGTGCCGAAACCGACCGTAATCGTTGACGCGAGAAAACAAGCTCCGTACGACTTCCTGCGTTTCGAGAACTGGATTGGCGGCACCGTGCACAAGGCTTTGGAGATTGGCGACTATACGATTGAGGGTCTCGAACAGCTCATCGTCGTCGAGCAGAAGAGCCTCCAGGAAATGGTGCTCTCCCTATCGGTAAACAGAGAGGCTTTTCTGGAGCGTTGCGCTTTGATGAGCATGTTGTGCCACAAATTGATCGTCGTCGAAGCGTGCCTCCCGGAGCTCAAGACTGAGTACAAGTTCCCGGCGCCGGCGCACCCGAACGGCATGATGGGCAGTCTCGACGCGATCTATGCCCGATGGGGAATCTGGTATTGCCTCGCGAGCAACCGCTATTTGGCTGAGGAAAGAGTCGCCTCCTTCCTTTCCAAGATATACACGCTCGAATGGCTTCAGACGAACAATCACGGAAGGTGGTTCCGAGACGGAGATATCTGAGACAAAGGAAATAGAACCCTGCATGGCAAAAGGGTAACACTTTCAGGATTGCCTAAGGAGGCACGCATGCGCACGAAACTCCAACCCGGCGAGACCGTCGCCCTGATCGTAAGGAAGCACTGGCTTGTCCTGACAAAACCCGCGCTTTTTCTCGCGGCGGTCCTTCTCTACCTGCCCGTCCGCCACGTAAGAATCCTTGGGTTCGAGGCGCTGCTGAATTACCTGCTCCCCTATGCGGTGGCCCTTTCAGGCGCATTGTTCCTTTACCGCTACCTCGATAGAAGGGTTAACATCTGGGCGGTCACAAACGAAAGATTGATTGACGAATGGGGCATTCTTACCCACAAGTCCAAAGAGAATCCTCTCGACAAGATCAACGATATCGTGGTGGAGCAGACCATTCTGGGAAGGCTGTTCGGCTACGGAGGCATATCCGTCCAGACGGCCGCGAAGGCGGGCGAGACGATAATCGATTTCGTGGAAAGACCGGAGGAATTGAAACAGACAATCAACGAGCAGAAGGCTCTGAGGGCCGAAAGAGAGGACGGACCGGACCCCGGAAGGGGGGGCCACGAAAAACATATGGCAGGGTGCCAGACGGTGTTGCTCCATGAAAGCGTACGGCCTCCGTTCTCGCTGCTGTGCCCCCACTGCGGTGGAGAGATCGCCATCGATTACGCCGGAAGGCCCGCTGGCAAACACGATGATAAGGAAGCGGAAAAGGCGGCGGATCGGCGGGCCCAGGCGGCCGGCGCCACGTCCCTCGCCACCTCTCCCGAACGAGACTCCCAACCATCAACCGCCGAAGAAACGGAGTCCCTGGCGGCTGGGCCAAAGGTTGCGATAGACCCCTTCGGCTGGAAGAAACGCGCCCGTTAGTTCGGGCTCTTCACGTTCACTGGAAATATCGGGATCGACGCGGGCAATAAAAAAAGGGAGGTTTCCCTCCCTGAAAGCGGTTTTTGGTCAGGCCATTGCTGCGTAAGCCACAAGGCCTCTTCTCTCCAGGATCTCGTAGTATGGAAGCGATCCGAGATCCAGTTTCTTCACATCTCCCCCAGGCAATGCCGGCATCGGGGTTTCCTTGAACCTGATTCTTCTGCCGTAGCCTCTCATTTCGAGGGCCTTTACGATGTTCGCGATGAAACCATAGCGCATTGCCTGTTCTTCCGTCACGTTCTCTTTGATGAGGGCCAAAAGTTCCTCGGCATTATCTTGGACCCGCGCAAGCTTTCCCTTCAGGTCTTGGCGGTCTCCGGATATCATCGTGTAGAAAACTCCTGTGGCTTCTGCATGCATGCCTGCCAATATCATGGTCTCCTCCTTATGGTATTCTCCCCACTTCCTGCCCGTGGGGGTGTAAATATGTGAATTCCCCCTGCAGGATGGATGGGGTGAGGCAATAAAGAGGTGTTCATCTCCCTTCCGAAAAAGGGTGTTGGGTATGCGGCTGTTTTCGGCTGGCGCCTAATGAAGGTAATGATTTACTGGTATATTACTTCTGCGAGCCTCAGAAGTAATAGATAGGTAGTCTTCAGTACTTTTATTAGGCATCCCGAAAAGGCCTCCAGCCTCTCACGGGCTTTCGAGGCATCAATCCGGTAAATCCATGTCACAAACACCTTAAACAAGGAGGATCTGTCCATGATGATCGATTTTTCGAAAATCGTCGAGCTTGTTCCGGACGGAGGGAGGTTGATCCTGACCTTCACCGCCAGAACCGACAAGAAAAACGGAGACGAAGGGGCGAAGGAAGTAAGCGTCGTCTTCGCTCAGCAGTTCAAGGGTAAAGAAAACGACAACGATTTCTCCCCCATCATCATTGCCGGGGGTGTTGCTGAGCTGAGCGAGAGCTTCGAGTCGACCATCGCCGACATCGCCCGCGACCAGAAGAGGCTGGCGGAACTGAAAACGATGACCATTGGCAGGGTCGACCAGAAGAAGAAGCAACTCAGCGACGCCATTCAAAAGCACACGAAAGCTGCGGATAAAGCCGACTCGAAGAAAGAAGGAGAGCAAAAAGAAGAAAAGAAGACCGAAACGAAGGAAGAGAAACCCAAGGCGGTCATGGCGGATCTTTTCTCCATGTCGCCCGCCCGACCGGCCGCGTCAGAAACAAACATAGTCGCTTCTGCCTCGGAATCCGAGACCTTTGAGCCTGATGCGGCAGAGGAGGTGGATCATGGGTGAAACAAGGCTGGAGGTGAGACCGCTGGTCAGGGTCTTTAGGTACGGAGCGCTGGAGCTCGAGGACCCCGATCCGAAGTCCACTGCCGAGGAGGTGAAGGACTTCTGGGGAGACATTTACCCGGAGCTGACGCAGGCTGTGATCGAGGGCCCAGAATACAAAGAAGACCGGGCCGAGTACACCTTCAGGCGGGCTATCGGGACAAAAGGCATTACGGACGACGTGAAGGGCAACGGAAACAACAGCAACGAGATAACCGATATGCTGCAAATCATGGAAGACCTCGCTCGTATCGTAATCTCAGAGGACCCAGGAGACGATCCGGTCCTTCCGCCGTGGAAAGAGCTGGAGCCGGTATGAAACCGCCGGCCCTCAAGGTCATGCCCGCCCTGCTGTCGGTACCCGACATTCTCGAGCAGCTCGGCCATTTCAGCGGTACCCTGATACCCTCGATGTTGACGTTCTATGAGAGCCTGACGGGAAAGTATATGGACATCTCTATAGCGAGAGAGAGTCTGGTTAGAACGCTCATGGGTGAGATCGACAAGGCCACAGTGCCGGGCATAAAGAAGCTCCTGCCGGACAACAATGGGCACGGCCGTGACTGCGATTCGGTAACCGTCGCCGGAAGACATTGTTTCGGCGCCCGTGGCTGGTACCTCGTGGTCGAGTTCCAGATCGAATTCTTCTACACCATGGCCCTCGACTTCCTCGATGGACTGAAGAAGAAAAAGAGGACCGTCTACCCCATCGTCCGCGCCCTTCTGGCGCTGGTGCTCAGGTCAGGGAAAGTCCCGGGGATGATGCCAGATGAGATTTATGAGTGGCTCTGCCCGGAAGAAGACGTGTTCGACGACGAAGAGGACCAGAAGATGTTCAAGAGGGACAGGGAATTCGCGCTGGGCCGCTATGAATACCACATAAGGAGCGTGGCTTGCGTAAATGACAACGAACAGAGAGCTCTCCTCAAAAAGGCTCAACGGCACTTCAAGCGCCTTCGGGAAAAGACGTTGACCGGCGAGCAGAGGGACTTTATCGGGAGCCTCCTCAAGCTGGCCTGCCTCTGCATGGCGAAACAGTACGAACAACTGGAGCTGCTCCAGCCTGAGAACGATGAAAACGGCATGGAGAATTCTTTCGGCGTCCTGTGGGACAGCCAGGACGGCTTCTCCGACTGGTACTTCGAGGCCATGAACGACCAGTGGGGCAACAGCGGGCCGCCGAGGATGTGCATCATCATACGGAACAGGAACAATCTCGTCCGCGTGCGCATCATCCTGAGGACGCTGCTGCTCCTTCAGGAGGTCTGGTACTCGCACGAGGTCCTGCGGATATAGGAGGATCGCCTATGGAAATTGAAATTGACATGGATCGGCAGCTTGTTGCTCAGCACGCCCTCATCATCTACGGCTACGAAAAGGACCCTCGATATGAGGAGCCGGCCAACAGCATCGATCACTACATTACGAAGCACAGAGTTGACGGGGAAGGCAGGCTCCTCGAAGGAGCGCCGCTGACAAGGGAAGTCCTTCATAAAATCTGTTCCCTTGTTATCCCCTCTCTCCAGACAATGGAGTACATTCCCGAGAAGGTCCTTGCCTATTCCCCGGGTACCGCTATTCTCTGGTGGACGCCGGGCATCCCAAGGCGAGTTTTCTTTACGAAGGAAACAGGCTTGAAATCGGGAACTTATCCGCTGCCAGCGATGCTGTTCCTTGTCGTCAACCGGACGCTCCACACGTGGGCCATCGCCACAACAGTGAGGCCCGAACCCGGCACCCCTATCTATCACAGCCCTTTCTTCAACGTCTACGAGGGCGGGGTCTGCTGCATGGGGAACATCGAGGTTCCCCGGAACGCGTCGCTGGGGGACATCAACGTTTGGGAAAAGACATTCTTCGACGGGGCCTGCAACGGACACATCGCACCCAAGCTGCAGAGGATAGAACCTTACGAGCTATGGAAGACCATCGAGGGAAAGATTGAATTCCCCAAAGAGTATCTCGTTCCCTGCTGCACCTTGGAAGATATCATCAAATCGGCGGTGGAAAGGAGGGCACCATGGACACAAATTTGAAAGACCGCCTTATTCAGGAACGATTCCCCACCATTATGGCACCCAAGTACAAGAATCTCCCACCGTGCCCGTTGCATCTAACCCGCCTTCTGATGGCCTGCGGCGGCCTCTACATCGAGACATTGCAACCTTTCGGGGCATTCCGGAAGGGCCTCTGGTTCGCCGACCGGGACCTGCCTTATGGGGACATTGCAGAGGTGGACGAATTTTCGGGGATTCTCAAGGATCTCCAAGTAACACGGATCTTCGAGAACTTCATCCTGCCGCAGGCGGCAGAGTATGCCGACGATGACCGAGAATGGGCCGGCTGGATCGTATGGTCAAAGGAAGAAGGCTACTCGTATTTGCCGCTCGATTTCGAAGCTTCCGCTGCAAGCTTATTCATCAGACAGAGACCGGTCCTTCCGGAGGATACCCATCTCGTGATCGATGTGCACAGCCACGGCCGAATGAAAGCCTTCTTCTCTTCGACGGACGACCTTGACGACTCAGGAGGGGTAAGGCTGTCGGTTGTGCTGGGCAGCTATTCCAAGAACGAAGGGCGACACAACTTTCTCTATAAGTGCAGGGCTGTCGTGGAAGGGTTTTTCTTCGATCTTGAGGTTGACCCATGACCCCCTTAAGGCACTACGTGCATCCCTCCATCGTCTCTAGTCGACGTCCAATTGATATCGCTTTGATAGGCGCAGGCGGAACGGGATGTCAGGTGCTGTCCGGGCTAGCGAGAATGAACCAGGCATTGAAAGCTCTCGGCAGTCCCGGCCTTCATGTCCGGGTGTTCGATGGCGACTGCGTGAGTCCTTCGAACGTGGGCCGCCAGCTCTTTTCTCCTTCCGATATAGGGAAGAACAAGGCGGTTATCCTCGTCACCAGGCTCAACATGTTTTTCGGGACGAGCTGGGAAGCTTATGCGTTCAACGTGTCAAAGGGCTTCCGTCTTCCGGGCGGCATGATAGTATCCGCCGTCGATGAAGTGGAGGCGCGGTACCTCGTCAGGGACATCGGGAAGAACAGCGGGATTGTCTACTGGATCGATACAGGGAACACCGCCGACTCCGGCCAGGTCGTGCTCGGGACATTCTACAAAGTGGACCAGCCGGTGAAGTCGTGCCCGCAGTATCTCCCCCATGTTCTCGATCTCTACCGGGGGATTATGGAGGAGGAATCCGAAAAACCCTACCAGGGCCCGAGCTGCTCGCTCCAGGAGTCCCTCACGAGGCAGGACCTCTTCGTGAATCAGTGGATGGCCACCTGCGCGCTGGAGATCTTATGGAAGATGTTCAGATACGGGCAGGTAAAGGTGCACGGCGCCTTCGTCAACCTCAATACTATGACCGTCCGGCCCCTTCCCGTCAGTCTCGCCGTCTGGGAATCGATGGGCTGGAGACCGCCGAAACGGAAGAGAGAGCCGCATCGGAAAGCGGCATGACGAACAACACGATTTTCAAGGGTGGCTCCGGCCACCCTTTTTATGTAGCCGTTCTAGACACCAGTTTGCCAGCGGGGATCTTTCAGACCTCGCGGGACGGGTCATTCGAGAATAAGCGCATTGGGACACAACCGGGGTGTAGTTGCTTAAGATAGGCGACGGACCCTTGTCTGGATGGCTCTTACTACAATCTCAATAGGGGGCTCGGGGATTTACGGGGAACAACCAAAGCGAGGGATTCTGTGGCCCGGCTCAAGGCAACATAAAGGAGTCGACGTTTTGCATCAGACTCACCAAAATGCTCCCGGTCACACGGCAACACAAGCACACTCCTGCACTCCAGGCCTTTCGCTTTATGTATCGTAGAGATCACCTTGGGTGGGAGAACTGGTTTGTGGACTGTCCGAAATGCGGCGAGTTCAGCTTGAGCGGCGCTAGGGTCATCATGTTCGGCCAGCCGGATAGCGTCTCTCAACTCGCGCTTCAGGTCAACCTTGATGTCCCTAAAGCCTCTATCGGTGTTTGCCAAGTGCTGTAGTCGACCGAGTGCTCGCCCTATCCCCCTGTGGTCAGGGCATTCAACAATCAAGCGGGCAATGCCCTGAATCTCGGCTGATTTTTGCCTTCGCAAGGAGCAACAATTCTCCTTGATTTCTTCTCTTAGACGATTGGCGTATGCCGAGTTCGAGAAACCGCAAGCCACGTCCTGAACGAAATTGATGAAGAGATCGCCGACCACGGGGGCGCATCCGGTATGTTGTTGGCAGCCAAGAATCAGTCTTGAGAGCGCATCTCGTGTGTGCCCCTCCCAAATAGGGATTGACCGGTTGAAGAAGGCCCGTAATGCACCTACCGTTTCATTAGTTGATGTCAAAATCATGAGTTGACCCGACATCCGGACAAAGGCATCAATTTGCGTGCGCTCCTCCTGGCAGACAGCGTAGCGACCGTGCCGTTCTGCTAAATTGTCGGCTCTGATGAGAGTAAGACCTCGGGGGAGTTGACTGTGGAGGTTAATTTCGCGCCCTGTCTTTAGCGCTTCCCTCGCTTCTTTGACCCACTGGCCGAGCTCCGGGGCCGATTCCCTCCATCTGTGCGGCGTGTCAAGCTCAAAGGGCTTACCAGCGATGGAACAAAGTGTCGTCCACCGATTGCTCCACGACGAGAAACTCTTTGACGATTCGTAAATAGCCTGCATCGGATCTGCAAAAACCCTCATTAAACTTCCTGCCTTGTGCACGGAGAATATCGCCTCATGTTGGGCTTCGTTTGAATCTTGGTGCTCATCACACACGACATACGGATATCGACTGGAAAGCGCTGATGCTACTGTCTTGGTCTCCTTCAAAAACAGGGCGACCTTCGCAGCGAGTTTTCTGAATCCGTCCTGCCCCTGCTGGAAAGCCCAAGTTGATGCGTCTGGAGGGATGCCTATGGCCTTATGATAGACAGACGCAATGCTCGTTATCATATTGTCTATGGTGCGTATTTCTGCTCGGTTGCCGAAGTTGCCCGTCCGACTGGCAAATGCCTCGCGTGCGGCATGCGTATGTGTGAGAATCAACAGCCGTTCACGATACAAGCTGGGCAGTAGGTCTTTGGCGTACTCGGCTCCTTGAAAAGTCTTGCCGAAACCAGCCGGTGCTTCGATAAGGACGAGACGGGCGTCTGAGCGTAACGCTTCTGCAACCTCACGGTCGCTCATTGGGTCAGATCCTCTATCTTTTCCATATTGAGCTGCTGGCGGACTGCGTTAAAAAAGCCTATGATATCAGGCTTGAGTTTCGGCCAGGCACCGAGAGCAATCACTTTTTCTGCCAGCTCTCGTCCTCCGCGTTCTGATTTGAACCAGATTTTCTTATATCCTTGGAGACGCTTTTGGGTTTCCGGGTCTGTCCCGGCCATGTTATTTGTTTTGCCGCATGCCGCATCTATTATGAATTGGGTCAAACGGCCTGCAGCAGCCATCTCAATGCTTTCGAAGTCTGTTGCCTGGATGCCTATTCGGTCTGCAAGAGATCGAAGACGCATTCCGGTGTAATCGCCTTCGGGATCATTAACAAGGTCAGGTATTCTGTCTTTGTCGAATAGTGGTATTATCTGTTCTTCTATACACCCGCTGGCCCACTGAATTAACAGTTCACCGAGGTTTTCTTTGATTCTTGCCCAGCTTCCCGACCTCCTTCCCTCATTATCTACCACTGCCCCAAAAGTTAGATGGGCATTCGAAAGTGCCTCACAAAGTTTCAACGCATTGTCGTGTCCCCTTCCATCCGTGATCCAGACCCCATGGTCTTCAAAACCGGGGATCAACTTCGATAGAAAGAAGCTGATAAAACCGACCTCTGTCAAGCCCTCGCAAATAATGGCAAGGCGCGCGAGAAAGGTTTCCGGATCCGACTTGCGATGCAAATCAATCTTGCTCCTCGATAGTTCTCCTATCCGGCCCTTCAGGTCCAAATACCAAAGATCGATGTCTGAGCCAACTGATAAGGCCGTTGCGCTGTGGGTCGTAATGAAGACTTGAGCTCCGGCCTGCTGAAGGCCAAATATTAATCTTCTCAGACGGTAGGGCTCCAATCCCCTTTCAATCTCATCAATAATCGTGATCGGGCAGTATCCTTGAAGAACATCGGATATCGTAAGCGACGCCAGGCGCCTCGTGCCCGCTCCCCAGGTTGCTAGCGGCAAGGTCACGCCTTCCTTGTCAGCCGTCAATCCAATGAGAGCGTTGACCGAGAGTCCCGGACCACCGGTAATGCCTAGACCCAACTTGTCCGGAAGAGCACGTTCTGCAAAACTGGTCTGCAGATTGGTGAGCGCGGTTCGAGCTTCATCGCTGAGCATATCCTTGACATCCCCGGCAGCCAAGTGTCTGCCTACGCGACTCCTCAATCCCTTGTCTGAAAGAAGACGATCAAGCCCTGAGCCTTGAATAAGCCTGAGGTCGCGATCGTTACGATCATCGGCCAACAAACGAACAAGGCCGATCGTGCGGCGCAGTGCGACGGACAGTGTCGTGACGTTGCCGTCCGGCTGGACGATTTCGTAGCTTAGCTCCAACTCTGCTGTCCCCCGGACTCTCAGAATATAGACAGGATCGGTTTTCAGTTCTTCATTGTCGCCGTCTTCGCTCTCTGTTGGCAGAACGGCGTTTCGCCCATCCCACACCCAAGGCCAGTTCATGCTTGTCTGCTGGTTAATTGCGGTTACTTCAGGCAAGGCCATGACTCCTTCGACATAAAACTCAGAATCCACGTCGCGATTGAAATAGTCGGCGTCCGTCAGAATGTAGGTGTTCGTGGGGTTAAGAAGCAACCCAATAGCTTCAAGAACGGTCGTCTTCCCCGTATCCCCTCCGCCCAGAATGATATTCACTCCGCAAGAGGGTCGCCAGGTAAGAGACTTAATGCCTCTGAAACGCTCAATAGATAGCTTTCGAATAGTTGACGGCACCAGAGCCTCCTCATTAACTGTTTGTGCCTCTGTACTCTATGACAAACCGTTGTTCGAAGGCAATGAGTTTTTCCTTGACGGCTGGAGAGCAGTACGTGCCGGCCCTTGATTTTTTTTGTTCCTGAACTGTTCTGACAGTGGCTTTTGAAAAGAAAAGGCGCACTTCACATCACAATGCGATGGGAAATAATCAGCGATCCGGCACCGGTCTCGACTACTTACAGGCTCGGCGGTCATCTGTTGCCTCGGGTTGACATCTCCAGTATTCGGTAGACTCTGTTGGCATACGCCGCCCTCTTATCCTTTGTAATGGCGTTGTAGCAGCCGACGGCTGCCCAGGTGTATCCATACAGCCGCACGCACTGGCTCAGTATCCAGGCTCCCACCTGCACGTTGTAGCACGCGTCGCCGAGGCGCATCCATCTCTCATGGCCCAACGCGCCATACCAGGACGAGTTTACCTGCATGAGGCCGTAGTCGAAGGACCCGTTTCTGTTATAGTTGATGGCGGCGGGGTTAAAATGACTTTCAGTCTTTGCGATGGCCCAGAGGAGCTGTGGGGACACCCCGAACTTTTGACCCGCCTCTTCGAAACAAAACGCCCAAACATGATGGGAAGTGAAGAGTATGGTGAAGAACACGAGGGCGATCGCGAGGAAACACGTCCTGGCGTAACGGACATTGCCGGTCCCATGTATGAGCCATCTCATGGTCAGGGTATTACTTCGTCGCTTTATGGACAGAAGCCGGTCTACGAAGGGCACCGGCCGAAGCGCCCTGGTGCCGGGATTGATCGACTGAATAGAGAGGGTCGCAAGGGGCCTTCAGATAGCTCCCCGAAAGCCCCTTGCGACCGGGATTATTTCTTTTTGGCAGGCTTGGCGGGCGCTTTCTTGGCTGCTGCCTTCTGAAGGGCTTTCTTCGGCCCGTTTAAGCCCGTGCTCAGTACACTGGAGGCGGAGAACTTCACCGCTTTTCGGGCCGGTATCTTGATCTCTGCTCCCGTCCGGGGGTTTCTGCCCGTCCTCGCCTTACGGCCGACGACGGAGAAGACCCCTAGTCCCGGAAGCGCGACGCGCTCCCCATTCTGTAACGATGTCGAGATCATCCCGACAAACGCCGAGAAAACCTCGCCTGCCTGTTTCTTGGTGATTTTTGCAACATCGGCCAATTTTGGGACGAATTCAGCCTTGCTCATGCCCGCCTCCTTTTCGTGGATTTAGCTATCGTTTCTCGTTTTATACGCTATGTCGGGAAATCGCGCAAGAGAAAAGGTAATACCTCAATAGTTCAGTACCTTCATTAGGCTTTCCGAAAACATGCCACTGTCCGCGGCTGTAGTCGTGTCGATACGTGGCTTTTTTTGATCCCATCAAACCATGCGAAAGGAGGAATGCATCCATGTACGCAGAGATAGAGTTGATCGGCCGCTTGACGAGGAAACCCAACCTTCAATTTTCTCCGACAGGCATGCCCATATGCAACTTCAGCGTCGCGGTGAACAAGAAGGTCAAGGGCGAGGCGAACGAGAACGTCACGTATTTCGACGTGATCGCCTTCAAGAACAAAGCCGAACTGTGCGCGGAGTACCTAGACACGGGAAAGCTCGTGTTCCTGAAGGGAGACCCGCAGATAAGGAAATGGGAAGACAGAGACGGAAAGAAGCACAGCAAGTTCGAGATAATCCTCCAGAGAATCCAGTTCCTTTCGGCAAAACTGAACGCTCCTGCTCGACCAGCGGATGGAACGGACGATTTCGTCCACGAGTCCGATGACGACGACGTTCCGCTGTAAGGAGGCGACCATGCGAGAAGACATACTCAGAGAACGGTATTTCCGAAAGGACTCACGGGGAAACGTCATTGAGGACTGGACAGGGCTCTGTGAGCGGGTATCGGAGGCGATTGCCACGAACCTGGAGCAGAGGCAGGAGTTTTTCAACGTGATGCATGACTGCCTTTTCCTTCCGAACACGCCGGCTCTCACGAATGCAGGCCGGCCGGACTTCACCATGTCGGCGTGCTTCGTGCTGCCTGTCGATGATTCCATCGAAGGGATCTTCGATGCGGCGAAACAGGCTGCGCTGGTGCATAAGATGGGCGGAGGGACAGGCTTCAGTTTTTCGCGCCTGCGGCCTGCAGGCGACAAGGTGGGGACGACAAATGGCCTGGCGAGCGGACCCTGTTCTTTCATGAAGATCTTCAACACGAGCACCGAGGTGATGAAGCAAGGAGGCACCAGGCGCGGCGCCAACATGGGCATGCTCCGCGTGGACCACCCCGATATCCTCGATTTCATCGCCCTTAAGTCACGGGACGGCGACTTCGGCAACTTCAATATTTCCGTCGCTGTCACAGATGAATTCATGGACGCGATGAGAACGGCCGGGAATTTCGCCCTCCGGTTCAGCGGAGAAGTGAGGAAAACTGTCAAGGCCCGCGAGATATGGGACAAAATCGTGGAGATGGCGTGGCTGAACGGCGAGCCTGGCGTCTTCTTCATCGACAAGGCAAACCGCTCCAACCCGACGCCCCGGGTCGGCGAATACGAGGCGACGAACCCCTGCGGGGAGCAGATGCTGCTTCCCTACGAGGCGTGCGTGCTTGGGTCGGTGAACCTCGCGAAGATGGTAAAGACCGACAACGAGATTGATTGGGACCTGCTTCGCTCCACGGTAAGGACGGCGGTGGTCTTCCTCGATAACATCATCGACCGGCAAGCCTACCCTCTTCCCGAGATTGAGCAGATGCACAAGGCAAACCGGAAGATCGGCCTGGGAGTTATGGGCTGGGCTGATATGTTGATCCGCCTGGGCGTCAGCTACGCCTCGGAGGCGGCAATGACCCTCGCGGGGGAAGTGATGTCGTTCATCACGGAAGAGGCAACACGGACGTCGGCGGATTTCGCAAAAGAGTACGGGCCGTTTCCCAACTGGGAAGGGTCGGCGTGGGCCAACGATGTCGCGGTCCGCAATGCGACCGTCACCACGATAGCGCCTACGGGAAGCATTTCGATTATCGCCGGGGTAAGCAGCGGCATCGAGCCGGTTTTCGACTTCGAAACGGAGCAGAAACGGGCAGACCGGTCTTTTACGGTGTCCCACCCTCTCTATGAAGAATGGCGGAGCACGAATCCCGGAGAAGAGCTGCCGGATTACTTCATCAGGGCTGCCGACGTCCCGGTCGAGTGGCACATCAGGATGCAGGCGGCTTTCCAGAAGCACACCCATAACGCGATCTCAAAGACGGTGATCCTACCGTCCAACGCAACCAGGGCGGACGTCGAAAGAGCATTCCTGCTCGCCTATGAGCTCGGTTGCAAGGGACTCACGGTGTACCGGGACGGAAGCCGCAAGAATCAGGTTATCTCATCCAGGGGCAACACCAACGGGACCCGCGTCGAGCCGATGGAGCTGCCGAAGATCAGGGACCAGAAACTGGTGGAGGTGGATACCTCGGAAGGGAAAGTCTTTGTCCACATCACCATGGCAGACAAAGAACCCCTGGAGGTCTTCATCACGTCGCCCGTCGAATCGAAACACGCGGAGACGTATGAGGCCCTCGCTATGATCATGTCCGATGCCCTGCGCTGCGGCCGTGCCCCTGAGGCACTGTTGAAGCACATCCAAAGGGCGAACTTGAAGCATGGCAGCGTCGTGTCCCCCACCTACGCCATACTGCGCGCCTTCCGCATGCTCGGCGTCAACGGCTCGTCGGACAAATGCGACGAGTGCGGCGGCGTTGTGGTGCTTCAGGAGGGATGCCAGACGTGCCTCAGCTGCGGTGCGAGCAAATGCTGACCAGGGACGACAAGAGAGACGGCTCGGCTATGATACTGCCTGGCCAACCTTAGCGTGACTCCGTCGATCCCGCCGATGCCGGTGTTAGCAGAATAACTGGCGCTTAACCCCCTTATGATCTCCTTCGGAGCCGGCAACCGCCAGAAGCGAGATCGTTTTCAAAACCCACATGATAAGGAGAAAAACTATGGCCAATGAAGCTACCAATAGCGGGAACACGGAGCTTTCCGAGACCGCGCAGAGATACGACAGGCTACGGAAAAGCATCCCGTTCGTCCAGCCGCCGGCCGCCCTTGTTGTCACCGGGGGCCTGGCAGCCGCGTTTCCTGACGATCTGTCATCGATCCTCACAAAGGTAAAGGAATTCTCGACGTTCACCGAAGATAACGACCCCTGGCACGAACACGACTTCGGAGCCTTCGAGCACAAGGGCGAGAAGATGTTCTGGAAGATCGACGACCACCGCGGCAACGAGGGATACAATCTCGTCCTGACCGTCATGCTTGCTTCGGATTACTGACAAAGGAGAACGCCATGACAAAGCAGGAGTTCGAGACTCTGACGGGACAGCAATTGAATGACGACGATTACGGGATCGTGGAAAAGGTCTACGCCTTTTACCCGGGCATCCCCGACGTCGACGGGAAGAAGGTCGTGGCCCAGCTCTACCGGCAATTCGGTCTGACCATATTCCAGGACATGTACGAGCGGGCCAACAAGATATCGGAGATAGAGGGCGCCATCCAAGAGCAGAAACGTCAACTGGAATACGTGACCAGGGCGCCTCTCCGCTCCATACTGGCGTAGCGGGAGGGGGAAGGCGACAGAGCAGTCTATCAGGCTTGGTTTAGGGGGGCATCGCGCCCCCCTTATTTTTTTACCCCCGAAGTAATACATCAAGTAGATCAGTATTTTCATTAGACCCTCGAAAAAGCCCGCTTCCGGGCACCAATCACCGATTTACGGTCGAAACAAACACCTTACAAAAAGGAGGCAAATTACATGGCAAGGCTGGAATCGAATGCCAAAATGGGGTATTACCCTGCCCCGCAGCACACGTTGCTCCATATCCTTAACTGGATAACGTTTCAGAAAAATGCCGGGACTAAGTGCAGTCACGTACTGGATCCCTGCTGTGGTACCGGCGAGGCCTTGCAGCAGTTTCGTTTCAGGAACCCCCACATTACCACCTACGGCGTAGAGCTCGATGCTCAGAGGGTCATGGAGGCGTGCGACAAGTTGCGATTCGCCGTGCACGGCTCGATCTTCGATGCGAGGATCAACCCCCTTGCTTCCGTGGGGCTACTCTTTTTGAACCCGCCTTACGACTGGGACGAGGGAGAGCGCCTGGAGATGAAGTTCCTGAAACACGCCCACAAATGGCTGTGCATCGACGGCGTGCTCGTTTTCCTGGTGCCGGAGCTGATATTCTCCTATGAGAAGCACAGAAACTGGATAGGGCAGCACTTCTACGACATCCGCGTCGTGAGGGCCGCAAAGGGGGATTACCCTGCGTTCAGACAGGTCGTACTCTTCGGAAAGAAAAGGAGCGAACGCCGGGAGACAGGGACTATCGAGTCACCCCCATATCTCCATATCGAGAATGCAGAGGCGTCAACCTACGCAGTCCCTCTGACGAACGGTCCCAATGTGTTCCAGGGGACAGACACGATCACCGACGAGGAGATAACCGGCCACTGGCCCAACGTCGTCCGGGAGATCGAGAGCATCACGCGACAGTGCGACGAGGCAACGCAGCTGAGTCCCCTTCTTCCTCTGAGGAAGGGGCACCTGACCAGCCTCCTTACCGCGGGCATCCTCGACGGCGTCGTTGACACCGTGGACGGCCCGATGATCCTGAAAGGGTTTTCTGACCGTGCAAAGTCCACGTACTACGAGGACGACAAGGAGATAACCCACGATACGTTCTCGGTCGGCATCCGCGTGATCGAGCCTTTCAAGGGGGTGTGGTATGACATCAAATGATCCGGTCATACTCGCCGTCGAATATGAAGGGGTTCTCTGCAAGAGCGATGCGGGGGTTTACGGGCAAGGATACCAAAATGAGCTGCACTTCCTGTCGATCTATGGCGCGCCCCAGCAGACGAAGGCTATCTTTTCGGCCCTGGCTGCCTCAAAGGAACTGCAAATCGGAAACGGTGAATTCCAGAGGCCACGTGATGCCCTGCGCTTCCGGGGTTACAGCCTCGGCTACGGCAAACACCACGGCATCATCTGGACGGACCGGCTCGATACCTCCCTCATCATCTGGACCTCGGAGGAAGAAAAGGAGTCCCGGCTCCGCAACATCCTCTCACGGCAGCGCATACCCTATGATCCTCACGACCTCGGACGAATCGAGAAGCTCCTTGTCGAACATGGCTACCTTACGGCCCTGGCAAGCTGGGGGAGTATCGCTGGGTACGCGTGCGACTTCAATGACGATGCCATCTGCGATCTCATCATTGCCGAAATCTATCGTTCGCAAACACGCAAAGTAGCCTGATAGCTTTCTAAAGCGACCTCATGAAAAGAAGGAGAGAACTGGTGAATCCTTTATGCGACAGGTACAGGTCTCTGGTCGATTCTATCAAGGCATATCAAAGCGAACCACTCGACGAGGAGACCAAACAGAGAATCTGCGATTACCTCGTAAACCCCACTCCAACAGCCTGGTCCGACATTTCGGGAATAATCGTCAATAACCGGTCGGTCACCGTGTGGCAGGCAGTCAGACGGGTAGACCCGTCGTTTCCGGCAACCGGCAGGCGATATGAAATCGGAACGGGCCGATTGATGAAGGAATGGGAACGTATTCCCCACCCCGACCTCGTGCTCAAAGCTATAGAGCACGCAGAGAACGAAACACGGCGTTCGGCCGTCCGAGCCCGCTGATACCTTATCCCCCTCTAAAAAGGAGAGTACACGCATGATCAACGAAGAAAAACTGTTCAAGCTGCTTCCCTATTTCTTTGACAGGCCCTCGGCCGTTCTCCTGGAGATCGCCCAGAACGCGCACCGTTCGGGCGCCTCGAAACTGGCTGTCACTCTTAAAGGGACCGACCTGGAAGTGGAAGATGACGGCAGCGGCGCCGACAACCCACGGGCGCTCGTCTGCCTCGCGGAATCAGACTGGCCCTCCGAGGTCATGGAGAACCAGATGCCGGCTGGCTGGGGGTTGTTTTTCCTCATGTCCGTCTCCGAGACAGTGGCCTACACAAGCCTCTTCGGAACGTTGACGGTTGACTGCAAGAGATTCTTGAACGAGTCGTCCTACCGGGATGACCTCTTGCACCTGGTTGATGGATCGGCAAGAACCGAAAAGGGATTTCGGATCAAGGCGCGTCTCATGGATGGCGTCTTCAAGTCGGTCGCCTACCTGCAGGTCCTCGACGGGCTCTCGTACTTTCCGATGAGCGTGACTTTGAACGGCAGCCTCGTGAAACGTAAGAAGCTGTCGGATGCGTGCAAGAACTACGCGATCAAGAGCAGCTATATGGGGAACGCCGTCTACGTGGACCCAAAGGGCGGCATGTTCCTCGGGTCGCTCGATTCATTCCTGAACCATGTTTCTCTGGTCTGGTACGGAATACCGCTCAACGTGACCGGCTACCTCCACGACGTTGCGATCGAGGTGCGCGAGGGCGATCCTCTTACGCCGGTCCTGCCTTACAGAACCTCCATAAAGCATGACGAGAAGGCGGAGAAGTTCCTGGAGTCCGTGCGAAAGGAGGTGGCTGCCTGGTGCATTGGGCAAATCCGTGCTTTCGGAGAGCAGCCGAATCGGGACCTGAAAGAGATCGTACGCGTCATGAGGCTCGCCGGAGAGTTGCTCTCTCCCGAGGCGCTCGACGGCCTCGACCTGTTCTTCGTAGAGGTCGTCGACGCCTACCATACGGAAAGCACAGACTCTGACGAGGTCGTCCAGCACCGCCTGGTGCGGAAGGGAGAAGGACCTTTCGTGAGCGAGCGGTTCTCGCTGACGATAGACGACAGGCTCGTCTGGGACGATGAGGAATCAATTTTGGATGGATCGAAGCCGGTTCTTCCCCCATGGACGATCACAAGAATCGATCTTCCCGTGAAGCGGCCTTCGTGGCTGCAAAAAGAAGAGCGGTGGGCGCCCGTGCGGGTGACGACTCTTGACACGAGCCATTATGACTACACGTGGCACAAGTCTGCCATAGAATGCGAAGGCAAGGACATCGCCGCCTTCTCGATGGTGGAAAGATGGGCCGAAGGCAACATTTACTATAAGAGCACGCCGGAGGAGTTTCTTTCCGTGGAAGACGCGGTCTTCGACATGAAGATTTACAACGACGAGGGGGACACGTACGACACGCAAAGGGACTCGTTCTCCAGGCTCGTCGCCGGGGATATCATGAACATCACGGGCAGGTATCCCCTCTCGGACCTCCTCGACGGAATAAGGGTGACCGGCATCCGCCCGCACGAAGTCCAGGCCATCAACATAAGTCTGAGCGAGAGGGTCATGAAAGTCACGAAGACGAACGGGGAGACCCTTTCCATCGAACTCTTGGCTGCTTGAGGCCCATTGGAGGACACATGGATCTGAAGGTAAAAACGAAGGAGGCGATCACCAACCCCGAACAGATAGCGAAGATATTTCAGGCCATCCAGAGGGCAGAGAACGAGATCGACAAAATGAAGGAAAAGTGCTGGGTGGTCGGGTTGAATACGAAGAATTTCATCATCTACGTCGAACTGGTGTCGATGGGGACGCTCAACGCTTCCCTGGTGCACCCGAGGGAGGTCTTCCGGCTTGCCATAATGAAAGGCGGGGTCTCCGGGATTTTGGCCGTGCATTCGCATCCGAGCGGCGATCCGGAACCCTCCCAGGATGACATAGCCATCACGAGAAGGCTCTACGACGCGGGCAAGATCGTCGGCATCGAGCTATTAGACCATATCATCGTCACCGATGGGCCTGCTTTCATGTCCTTCAAGGCCCAGGGCAAACTCTAAGACACAATCTCAAGCGGGCGGCCCCTTTCCGGGGGCTGCCCCTTCTTTTTCAAGCAGAGTCGGGTCACAAAAGAAAAAGAACCGGTGCGGCGGGTCTGGATTCGGCAATGCGTTGAACTTTCAGCCGGCGCAAAACGAATCCTCAATAACTTCCCACTACATTTCTGCTTTTCATCTTCTGCTTTTCTTCTTGCACAATCGCACTTCACGTGGTAATGGTGAGGAATGTGCAGATAGGGGTTCGAGTGGTGCTTCCGCGTCAAGGGCAAAGATTGACCCCGCAACCTGTGGAGGGACGGCTTAGGTTCTTAAGAGATCCACCTTGCGCCCACTGTCTGGGTGTAAAAGGAATGAGATGTTGTTGTCTTTTCAGAGGCAAACAGGCATGAAGGCCGGTCTGTTCCATCATTTGGGCAGAGCGAAGCTCGACAGTACACTGCTGCTAATATCCGATGCGATCCGGGGCATGTTTGGGCGAAAGGAGCCGATAATGCATGTGCCCGTACTCCGCTCTTGCGGTCCTCTTCGGCAAAAGGGTAAGGTCACAATCACCGCATGGGACCTGTCGGGTCTTGCTTATCTTGCTATAAGAGAGTCAAACGATTTCCAGCCGTGGGAACCATCAGTTCATGATCTTGTCGGATTATGCAACTTTTTTTTGAATTGGCATGAAGACCAAGCGCGCACTGAGTTTGAAGGGCTGTCAAATGACGACTCAATGCTTAAGTTCGCCGTGGGGTTCAGCCAAAAGCAGTTCTGGTATCAGGAACTCTATCGGATTCGCGAGGAATTCAACCGCCAAGTCGAACTCTTAGAGGTAATCCCGTCAGAAATCGGATCCGGGGAAGACCTCCAGAGGGCTTGTCTGGGGGTCAGCGGCTTTGACCTCCAGACGGTTCGTACCATCCTTTTTGGGCTGTTCTCTTTGGCACAAAGGCAGGGCGATCTTGGTTTAATGACTTTTGATGGAACGGCTTCAAATGTTCATCCCGCCCTAACAGCCTGGAACGTCCAGCAAGTGGCCGCTCTGTACGCTGCGGACTACCAAGAATTTCGTCAATCTCCACTCAGGGAAAACCTTTTCTACGTCAAGCCCGTGGTCAGAACGTCGTCTAACCGGTTACTTGCGGTCAATACATACATGTTTGCCAAGAAAATGGCAGACGGACCCTTTTGGTTGATCCGAGACTACTACCTGAATCTGGGTTCTCAGGCCTTTGTGACAGCGTTCGGTATGTATTTCGAACGCTATGTCGAGAAGCTTCTCCAGCAATGTCTCTCTTCCGGCGATTTCGCTCGTGTTCCCGCCCCGAGTTCGGGGAAATATGCTGATTGGTTTATCTACACCAAGCATTATCGCTTGGTAGTCGAACTGAAGTCCTCCCTCGCAGCCCTCATGTTGCGTCAGCTTTACCCAGATGTGGACTCAATACGGAACTATCTCAAAAAATTTCAGGACGGCGTCATCCAGTTAGACTCCACGGTTCTGGCGTATCCCGACAACTCAAGAACAACCGTCAAACTGCTTGTACATTATGACACCCTCTATTTCTCGGATGGGGTTCTTCGCCCCCTCGTAGTCGAATCTATTCAAAACAAGCTTTGGAGCGATGGCCCTGTGTACTTTTGCAATATTGGCGAGTTTGAATGGATCATATCGTTGCTTGGGACTTCGGAATCCATTGCCGAAAGCATTATGGATGCAAAAAGTCGCATGGAATCTCAACCGGCTGCAGGTAGAGAGTTCGAGCAAGTCATCCCACAAGTCACTGACACGGGAAATCTTTACGTATACGAAACCCTGAATCACTTCGACGCTTATCTGCCAGGATTGAAACGAGGGTAGCGTTTGTTGCTGTAGGTGACGAGCCTTTTGCCCTCGTTTCTATCGGTAGGTAACCCACCAGGTAATACCATAAGTAGTCAGTATCTTCATTAGGATTCCGAAGATCAAGCCGCGGATTTTCCGTTTTTCTGCGGTTTCTCTACACTTGCCTTTTCAGGCAAGGGTTCCTACGCCTGCCTTCCAGGCAATCTACCACTCCAAAGGAGGTTTCTATGGATGTCGTCACAAAATATCTGTCTACGCTCGTCGGCAGAATGCAGGACGGAAAAGAGGCAAAGAAAGAGCTCATAAGATTGACAAGAAAATCGCCTGAAGAGGTCCTCCGCTTTCTCGGAAGGCTTCCGCGGTCCGAGCAACGGTATCTGAAGTGGCTTCCGGCCATTGCACAGGAAAGCTCGAAGCAGGGGGTCCTCTAATGGCTGAAGAAAACGCTGTCAAACTGAAAGACTTCCTCGAGCGGCACGGTGCGCGCCTGGGCGAGAAGATCGAGCAGAACTTGACCCCCGTCTACAACCCGCTTCATCCCGAGGGGGTCGAAAAGTACGGGCAGAAGATGCTGGCGCTCCTGCGCAAGCCCTTTCCCGTTCAGGCTGAGGTGATAAAGGGCATATCGAAGGCCCTTTACGGACGGGGACGGCGCCATCTGTTCGTGTGCGGGGAAATGGGAACGGGCAAAACCCTGGTTTCTCTCGCGACGGCAGGAAACGTCCCCACGATGCGAGTCCTCGTTGTCTGCCCCACGCACCTCGTGGAGAAGTGGATACGGGAGGCCCAGAGTTCGATTCCAGATGTCCGTACCGTTGACCTCACGGTCAAGAACGTCATTGCGGTCCTTCATGCATTCCGGCACGAGAAGAGCATTCCGAAGTCACAGGAGATCCATGTGATCTCGAAAGAGAAGGCGAAGCTGTCCTACGCGTGGCGGCCTGCGGCGGTTAAGACAAAGAGGAGCATCTTCCCTCACTGCCCGACATGCGGCCAGATCGCCATGAAGGACGACGAGTACCTGACCTTGGACGAGCTGTCGAAGAAGAAGGTCTTCTGCCGGTCCTGCAACAATCCACTCTGGCAGGCGGATAGATCGCTCAGGAGGTTCGCGCCGGCCGAGTATATCAAAAAGTATCTCAAAGGCTACTACGACATGGTCATCATCGACGAGATACAGGATTACAAGGCCGAAGGCACCTTGCAAGGTCGGGCCATGGGCGCTCTTTTGAGCAGCACGCAGTTTGCCCTCTGCCTGACGGGCACATTGAATTCGGGCTACGCCGACGATTTGTTCCACCTGCTCTTTCGGATGGACCCCGCCAGGCTCAAAGCCGATGGTTTCAATTACGAGGACAGCAACAAGTTCCTCTCGACCTATGGGACC
>Ga0326727_10004717_pt1 | contig 40309 bp, 26 predicted proteins | sample MB2enrmetagenome_FD_207643 | JGI IMG/M metagenome (GOLD analysis project Ga0326727, IMG submission 207643) | Lab enriched peat soil microbial communities from McLean, Ithaca, NY, United States - MB29MY | ecosystem: Environmental > Terrestrial > Soil > Wetlands > Peat | place: USA: New York...
CTGCGGTTTTTTGTTTATTGGCATCAGTAAACGTGTAAACGCCCATCGTTTTAAGAGCCGCGGAGGAGGGCTGAAATGCGCCCACCTCCGCGCTACCCCGCTCGCGGCGGTGGGTGGAGAAATCGGCAGGATGCAGTGTCCCGAGTTGGGAGTTCGCTAAATAATTCTTTGAGCCCCGACAGGGGTGATATCGTGTGGCCCACGGCAAGCCAGCCGTGCGATCGAAAGGGCACGCGAGAATCCCCAGCCCCATCGGGGCGGCATCCGGTCACTGAAACGTCGCGCGGGCCCCGTCGCGGGCCGCGTTCGAACCCCGACCCGACGTCGCCCCTGGCGGGGCTCAGTATTCCTTCCACCCCGTTCCTTCCCATGCGGGAAGGCGGCGGCAGTCAGCGACGTTTGGCGGGCTTGCGCCCATGGATAACGTTTGGTAAGGTGAACGCATGACGCAATTACTTGAGGATGCGCTGCGGAAGGTCGGCAAGCTTCCTGAAGATGAGCAGAACGCCATCGCCTCCCAGATTCTTGCCACGCTCGAAGATGAAGAAGCGTGGGCGAAGACGCTGCGGAAGAATCCTGCCCGATTGCGTAAGCTGGCCGCCAGGGCGCTGGACGAGCATCGCCGCGGCACCACTCGCCCGCTGGACGAGCTTCTGTGATCCCGTCGCGCACCACGCGCGCCTTCCGCCAGGCCTTCGCTTCACTTCCTAACGACGTACGCCGCCAGGCGCAGCGCGCTTACCGGCTCTTTCGCTGCGATCCACGCCACCCCAGTCTGCGATTCAAGAAAGTGGATGAGGAAAGCAATGTTTACTCCGTGCGAGTCGGGCTGGGCTATCGCGCGCTGGGAGTCATGGAAGGGCCAATCGTGGTGTGGTTCTGGATTGGCTCGCACACCGAATGCGACCGCCTGCTTGGGTGACCCGCTTGGCTTGTCAATCCAGCAACCGACGCGGGGGAAAAGGTGCGCAGGGGAAAAGGTGTCAGGCGCAGGGGAAAAGGTGGGGGAAAAGGGGTACCTTTTTCCGTAGGTATCTTCAGGTACCTTTTTCCGCAGGTATCTTTTTTTGGGCGCCAGCGGCTCCGCGGGGTGTTTTCTAATTCCTCGCGTCGAGCGGGCCCGCGCCGGCGAGTTCCGGGTCTTCACCTGCCTGGAATTGATGGAGGAACTGGCGGAGAAGCTGGGAACCCGCCTCCATTTCTCCGCGGACCAAGTCGCGGAAACGCTGGCTGACTCTCTGGGCTTTCTGCGGGTGATTCAGATTCCCAAGGCGTTGACGGCGGTCTGCCGCGACCCGGACGATAACATGGTCCTCGAATGCGCTCTTCAGGGCCATGCGCAATACATCGTCAGCGGCGATAAAGACCTGCTGGAGCTGAAGGAGTTTCGCGGCATCCGGATCGTCCGCGCCGCCGAATTCCTGAGGCTTCTGGCGACTTGAAGGATTGGGGGAACAAAAAGCGTACCTGACACCTTTCTTTCTCGCTCTGACACCTTTCTTTCTCGCTGACACCTTTCTTTCTCCGGCGCTCGTTCTTTGCGGTCCATCGGAATTTGAATGCAGTCGTCCTCTGAAGGCTAATGACGGTTGGGACGATTATCGGGGTGAATCGGTCTGGTCGCGGTGACCAGCCCCATCATCCCCAGTGTTCCACACCAGCAACGCCAGTCGAGGTGCCTCTTCACAACCTCTTGCATGCCCCGATCCCGAAGACGTTGGGCATACGTCTTAGACCACATAAGGTCCGCGATCAACAACTGGCCGCCTGGCCTGAGAACTCGTACAGCCTCGTCGAGGGCCTGTATCCGGCCTTGTGAACCCTTGATGTTGTGGATCGCGAGGCTGCTGACGACGAGATAGAATTCAGAATCAGAAAAAGGTAGAGTCCTCATATCCCCGGTCTTCAGATCACAGCGATTCCGCACGCCTTCCACGTCGAGGTTTCGCCAAGCTGCCTCAGGACTGTTGCCGGACTGGTCCTGCGATCGCCACAGGTCTAGTCCCACGGCTCGGCCATGCACGACGAGCTTTGCAAGCATACCTAAGACAGCCCCTCGGCCACAGCCCATGTCGAGAACGTATTCAGTCCCTCGCAGAGGGAGGCCGTCCAGCAACTCGGCCCAGACCTGGAACTTTCCCCGGCGAGTGAAGTACAAATAGGACGGAACCGTCTGGAGCAGCACTAGTCCGCCGAAGAGTTCAAAAACTCCCAGCACGACGTGGCCGGATCGAACGTGGACAAGACCGAGGCCTGCAAGGATAAGTCCAACGGGTCCCATGGCGGCGAGCGCGGCGAGCGCTGTAATACCGCCGTCGATACCGTACTCGCCGCGGATCTCGCGAAGTTTAATATGAGCACTGGTCACCCGAGAACAATAGCACACTGAAAGGGAATCTTCCCTGATGTGCGGTCGGGGACTCACAACGGGATTCGAGGAAATAACGCCTCGGTAGCCGCCAAGGGTTTAGTAACCGACGCTCCTACCGCCACAGCGGGCACTTTGACGGGAAACGCCCATATCGCAGTGGCTAAGCGCCTCCGCTTAGCAGGGCGGCCCTGCGGCTCAAAATGTAGAAACTCAAGTCCCACGGCTGGCTCGCCGTGGGCCAAATGACGGCGCCCGCTACGCGGGCTTTCGGGCGCGGCGAACGGTTATTTTAACGCCTATGGGGGGAGACAACTTTGCGCAAGACAATTTATCCTCTTGACAGTCAATGGTGCGGAGAGTAATCCCTTCTATGGGATCGCTCGGTCCCCTCGTGAATGTTATTGAAATGAAAGGCAGTTATTACGAATGCACAAAAAGGTTATTTTGATATTCGTGGCGGGGCTCGCTCTGTTCGCTTCTACGGGGTCGGCACGCACCCTGTATGTCGACGCTCAGAAGGGGAACAATGCTAACGGTGGAACTGCTGACTCCCCCTGGCAAACCATCCAAAAGGCCGCCGACTCTGCCGAGCCGGGTGACACGGTTCTGGTTGCGGAAGGGGATTATGCGGAGCGCATTGCCGTAACGCGGTCCGGCGCTCCCCAGCGCCCCATCAGTTTCGAGGCACGGGGCAGAACCCTGACCGAAGGGTTCACGATCACCGCCGACCATATCCGGGTGGTAGGGTTCGAGATTACCAATCACATTACTCTGCCGCGCGAAAGCTATGGAATATACCTGCACGGCCAGTACGATGAAATCCTGAACAACTACCTCCACGATCTCTACCACGAGGGGATCATGCTGGCGGGTGAAAAAGACGCCAATTCCCCGCAGCTTGCCCACAACCTGATCAAAGGGAATCGGATTTATCGGGCCAACAATTCCGGTATCCACGTCGAGGGCAGGGAGAACCTGATCGAGGACAACGACGTCAGCCATACGATCCAATATCCTCCCGGCGGGCCGGCGTGGGATGGGGCGGACGCGGACGGCATGCGCTTTTTCGGGACGGGCAATATTTTTCGCGGCAATCGCATCCATGACATCATGTTTTCTGACTTGGGTAACCTTGATCCGCATATTGATTGCTTTCAAACCTGGGGTCCGGCGATGCAAATAACCTTTGAGCAAAACCGCTGTGATCTTAATCCCGGCACCCCGGGCGGACAGGCCTCGATGGTCGAGAATTCCTCCGGGGAGGTTGGCCACCTCTTGTATCGAAACAATATCTTCATCGACCTGGGGGCGGGGATTAATGTCGTCGCCACCGCGAAGGACAGCATCAATTTCGTGCAAGTGCTGAACAACACCTTCTACCGGATCAACGCCCCGGCGGTTTTGCTGACCGGGGTGGCCTACGCCGCCATCGAGAATAACGCCTTCTACGATGTGGGCAGCCATCGCCAAAGTTATCTGGCCGCGAGAGGGGGCTCCCAGGAGGCATGGGCCGTAGGTTACAACATGCAATGCATGAGCGATGGCCAGCCTCCCGGCAAGGGGGGCAGCCAGGCTCCCTATCCGCACGATTTGTGGGGAATCGCCCCCCAATTCGTGAATGCCGCCGGCAGGGACCTGCGGCTGACCCCCAATTCCCCTCTGGTGGACAGCGGAGTTGAGCTAAAAGAAGTAAAAACCGATTTTACCGGAGTGTCCCGCCCGCAAGGGGCTGGATATGATATCGGCGCCTACGAGTACCAGCGCTGAGAGGCCGTATTTACGCAAAGGAGAACGAGGTGACACTGAATTCATACGCCCGCCGATTTGCATCCCCCCGCGCGATGCGTGGGGCGCTCTACTGCCTGCTGGGCATTTTCCTTGCGAGCCTGTGCTTGGGATCCGCGCTCGGGCAGGAAGTAAAGGTGGTTGTATCGTCGGGAGCGGGAGACCGCTTGACCCTGAAGCCCCCGGCGCAATTCCAACGCCAGGCGACAAGCAGCGTTCCGGGTTACAACATCGAAACGGGCGTAATGCTTCAGAGGATGGAGGGATTCGGGGCGTCGTTTCTGGAAGCAGGAATGGTTTGCCTGGGGGATCTTCCCCCTGCCGATCAGGAGGCCGTCCTTCGGTCGCTCTTTGATCCAGTCGAAGGAGCAGGCTTTTCAGCGATGAAAACTCCCATTGCGGCAACCGATTTCATGTCGGCGGGACCGTATTACACCTACGACGACACCCCCGGCGATGTGGAGATGAAACATTTCTCGATTCAGCGGGACCTCGGGCCGAACGGGGTCATCACCTACATCAAGCGGGCGCGCCAGTACGGGAAATTCGTGCTGCAAGCGCCGATGGACTACCCTCCCGACTGGATGCTGATCGATGTGGAGAAGCATCAGGACGTCGACCCGAAGTATTATGACGCCCTCGCTCACTATTACTGGCGCTACCTCCAGGAGTACCAAAAGCAGGGCGTGTTTATTGATTACCTGAGTTTGTTCAATGAACCGCGGAACCACGACGGGGGATATACCCAGATTTCTTACCCCGAGATACTTGACCTGCTCAAGAACCATGTGGGTCCCCTATTCAAAAAAGCCGGGGTGAAGAACCAGATCATGCTGAGTGAGGCCCCGACCCGGCGGGAAGCCGCCCAATACTATCCGACCGTTCTCGATGACCCGGAAGCCCGGCAATATGTGAAGGCCCTCCCCTACCATGGCTATGATTTCTTGAAGCAGGCGAATGATTTCGATAAACTCGCGCGCCTCCATCAAGCCTACCCCGACCTGCCCCTGTGGATGACGGAAGTGTGTTACGCCTACGATGCCGGGACGCCGCACACCACGCCTCTACCGCAATACGACTTCGCCGACGGATCGTTCTGGGGCAACATGATTTTCTCGGACATCCGGGCGGGGGCCTCAGCATGGGTTTACTGGAATATGATTCTGGACCAACATGGGGGGCCCTGGATGGTGTCACCCGTCCACCGCGATCCTGACCCTAACGCGCAACAGCCCGTCGTGGTCATCAACCGGGAGACCAAAAAGGTGTATTACACTGGGCTCTATTACTATTTAGCGCATTTCAGCAAGTTTGTGCGGCCCGGTGCGGTGCGGGCCCAGATGGATGGTGACTACCCGGGGCTTCAAGCGATGGCCTTCCTGTCTCCCGAGCCGGAGGGGGGATGGTATTGGGTGGTCCAATTGTTGAATACCCGCCCGACTGACGCCGAAGTGCGCGTACAATATAACGGTCGATCCCTCCCCCTGACCCTGCCTGCCATTTCAATTACCACATGCGTTTGGAAGCCGTTGGCCGGAACGATCGGTAATATGCCTGTGCCTTAGAGCGTCTTTAGTTTAGGTGTATACCGCGCGGCGAAGCCGCAACCAGCGACGTGCCACTGCCGTCCCGGCCGTGCTCGGGCACGGGCGGGACGCCCGTGGCACGCGATCTTCGCGCGACAACAACGTCCTAGCACCGAGCGCTACAAGGCATGTAAACACTTAAATCAAAACCGCTCCAGCCAGCTTCCTTTTGCCCTCAGGGTGCCGCACGCACAATGTGCAACAGCCAATCTTTATAGTGGGGAAATTTCGGAAATTCCTCGTCCGCGTGGAACTCCCGCAGCGCGCCGCCCTCGACCGTGCCGGTACTGCGTTCCTTCCCTTCCGTCAGATCGATCCAGGCATAATGAAAGGTGTCGCTTTCCGTGGAGGGCCGCAGGTCCACCTTCACCCTGCCTCCCCACCGGAGATAAGCGACGTACTCTTGTCCCGGCACGGCGGCGCAGAACTTGGGATTGTAGTCCGCCAGCAGCTCCGGATGCGGTTCCAGAGTCCACCACTTGATGCTCCGTAAGAAATGCGCCAGGAAGCTCATCGAAACCGCACCCGGGTAGTCGAGCGTATCGTTATCGTAGCCCGCCTCGTGCGGCCAGGGGTCCTGGTTGGCAGGCGCTTCCCGCACATCCGCCCACCAAACGTGACCGCCTCCGTAGGTGTGGCCCGCCGCACCGGAAAGCACCGCCGACCACGCTCCGAAGCGGATATCCTCCGCGGCCGGATTGCCCCGCGTGAACTCATACCACGGCTCGGTCACCACGATGGGTTTGGGGGGCGTGCGGGCATAGTCCCCGGCGACCACCAGCGGAATCAGCTCATTCGCCCACTTGTCGTGGCCCACCTGGCTCTGGTTGTAATCGAGCCACGGTTCGTTGTGGAGCACCACGCCGGTGGACCACTGCGGGGCCTCCACGCCCCCTCGCCAACTGGGAGGCGTGGGGTGCGCTCCGATGATGCGCTGGTAGGGGTCCTCGCGGCGGATCATGGCTCCCAGGTCTTTCCAGAACGGCAGGCCCATGCCCCCGTAGTTGTCCAGGTTGTATTCGCCCGCCAGCACCCAGATGACATTGTACGCGCCCAGCCGGTGGACGACGTACCGCCACCAGCGGCGGACCTTCTCCGGCCCGGCGGTCTGGTTCAGGTTTTTGCGGCTCCACCAGGCGTGAATCCAGACGGTAATGCCTTTACTGTTGGCATAGGCGATGAACTGCTCGACCTTGCGGATCTGCTCGAGGTCGGGGGCCTCGTGCGCCACATCCAGCAGCCACCCCTGGCCTGAGAAGTACATCTGGCCGACGGAGAAACCCTTTGCCGAGCGGTCGTCGGCCAGCTTCTGGAAGCTGGAAAACAGGATGCCCTTCTTGGTCCAGGCCCACCACGTGTCGCCGACCCACAAGAATGGCGTGCCGTCGGCATATTCGAAATAACGCCCGGGCCGGGGACCGGTTTGGGCCACGTGCACGAATCCATGGCGGGAGGGATTCGCTGCGAGGTCGGCTGCCGTCCAGGGCGTCGCGCGGAGCGTGCCCTTTACGCCGTTCAGTCCAGCGTCGGCCGAGGCGCTCGAATAGGACCACTCTCCCGGTGCGGGCGGCGCGAAGCGGACCTTCCAGGTTTGGCCTCCATCCCAGAAACCGGCGAGGGTGTAACGCCGCCCTTGGGCTTCGCCGCTGATTCCGGTAAAGATAACCTCGACCAGCGGCGGGCCGCTCGCTGGAAGGCCATCGACATAGGCGTTGGCGTACGCGCTGCGGGCGGTCATGCTCACTTCGAAGACCTCCCACTGGCCGACCGTCTGGGCCTCCGCACGAGCCGTAACCAGCAAGAATAGAATAGCGATGATAACTCTGCGAATTTGACGAGGCGTAACCATGGCTGAACCTCCGATCATCTGTCGGCATATCCGGGTTTGGAAAGAGCTTCCAGCGTCCTGCTTTGCGGTGTTGGGAAGCCGCGCGTCGGAATTATTGCGAGCACTCCTGGACCAGCCGCTTATAAACGGCGCGCGCGTGGTCATAGGCTTTGATGGCATCCGGGAGTTCCGCTTTTGAGATCTTGGGGGCCTTCTGAGTCCAGCACTGGTTGACGGCCGCCAGGCACCACTCCGCACTGTCGCGCGAGGCCCGGATGGGCTTGCCATCGACGACCACAAAGATGGGATTGGTGTTCGAAGAGCCTAAGATTCGCATCGAAACCCAACTGCTCTTTTCGATGGGCACGTCGAAGGAAATATCCCGCGCCGCACCGTCGGCAAGAAGGGTTTTGCGAGCCACGGCTTTCCCATTGACGATCAACTCCACGGGCACTTCCCGCGTGTCGCCAATCCGCGCCCGCTCGATATGCCAGTACGGGTTTTGGTCAGCCGGCAGCTTTTGAATTTCGGGGTGCGGCAAAGCATCGAGCAGCGCCGCGGCTTTCACCGTTGCGTGGACGGTGCCGGGCGCGGCCAAGTCAATCTCGCTCGACTTGTCCCCGGATTCGCCCGGGGCGCGGGTTCCCACCTCCGTTCCGTTGACGCGGAAGTTCATCAAATGGCTTCTCCCATCGGAGACGTAACTGCGGCCGTCGCGCACCGCGTCAAGCCAGGCTTTGTAAGAGAGGGGGCCGTCGACCTGGGCATAGACCCGGCCCTGGCCGACGACGGCGTCGGTGATACAGGGGAAATCGGTCTCGCCGGAAATGCGCGTGCGAAAACCCACGTTCAACGTGTGGTACCAGATGTTGAGTTCATAAGGGTAGGGCGTGTCCATGGTGGAGATGAAATCGACCGCGTTCGGGGTGGTTACATCGACGATGTATTCGTTGGCGCCGATGCCGTCGAAACCCGGCATTTCATAGTTGGGCAGCTTATCGGTGGAGACGGCGAGCCCCCAGCCGGAATGCGCAAAGCCTACCACGGCCCCCTGCTGCTTGCCCCAGCGCAAAATGGGCAGGTCCCAGGTGGGCCAATCTTCGATGCGCTTGGTGCCCGGAAAGTCCTGATCGACGAGCCCGAGCAGGACCAGATGGCCCGCGTGACTCGAGGGGAAACCGGAAACCTCCAGGTCGTAGTGCATCAGCTCGTCCGTCTTCGAGTGCGGGTCATCCTTGCCGGAGAAAAATTGTTTTTGGTAGTAGTAACAAGGACCCCAGGTGAGCACGCAGCCCACATTCAGCCGCTCGCCGGCAATCTGGCGCATCATAGTATCGGGCGGGACGCCTTCCGCCGGGTTTTGATAATGGGAACAGCCCGCCGCGTGCACATGATGGTCGCCGGAATACCACCCCTCCTGGGAAGGATCGATCCAGCGTTCGAGGGCGAAGGAGATTCCCGCGTCATCGGAGTCCGGCACGGTCAACACTTTCGTCTGGGCGATGTATTCGGGTCCCATCGAGCAGGTGACCATGTATTTTCCTGCCGAAAGTACAACTTTATCGCCGTCGGCCCGATAGATCTGCGGCTGAAAGAACAAGTCCGGCGCCAGGCGCTTGGAGGGGTTGGGATAAATCCGGCCGATGCCATCACGGATGACGAAGGCGGCCGTGGCGGGTTCACCCTTCTCGTCCACCACGTGCAAGCGGACGAGGTGCGCGGGGAGGGCATTGAACAGGAGGACGACTTCGTTGCGAAACCCGATGTCCTGCGTCCCTTGACCCACGTTGAAACCGATCTTGGCGGACCGTTGGCCGCGATCGTGGCTGTATATTTCCAGAATCCTGTACTCCACGCTCAACCCGGAAAGGCGGGGAGAAAGAGGGTTCTTGTCATAAAGGGAAATATCCGCCCAGCGCTCCCGCGCCTGCTCCGGCGTGAGCTCTTGCGGCGGCTCCGGGCTGCTGTCCGATCGGATATAAACGGCGCCGCTGTTGGGGCTCTCGACGGCCAGTCGCGACGTAACCCCGGCTTGATTGATGACCTTGACAAGAAAAACGCGGGTTCCGGATTCCATGAGTTCCGGCTTGGCCTCGCCGCGCTCCACCTGCACGCGGCTTTCCGCATTGATTTCGACGGTGACCAGGGCGCGTTTGTCGAGCGTCTCTTCAATCGTGCGCACCGCGGCCGCCTCGTCCGTGCCCGCGAGCGCGTCGTTGATCCGCCGCTGGTCGTCAGTAGAGAGAGGGGAACCCAAATAGCTGAGGGCGGATTCGATTTGGCGTACATTGAGTGCCAAGGGTTGGAGGGGGGGCGCCTCCTGGGTGAGGACGGGAAGGGCGTCCCCAAAGACTGCCCAGCAGAATAGGAGGAAACATGATAAAACGTGTCTTGGGTTTTTCACAGTTTTTTACCCCATAGCTCCCGGTGTTTCCGAGCGTTGTTACACTGTATCAAAATGTGGGGATAACAGGGCTGCCAAAATGTCGAGACACCATTGCCGGCGTTGGCGGTGCAGGCCGGTGGGAGCCGTAGGCGACCGGGGAGCTGCACTGCATGATTCTGTCTTTTACCGTGGCGTGGGCGTTGCACCCGTGGATCCCGGTGATTCCAGGGACGCCCTCAGGCGGGAGGTGCTTCCATGAGACCTGACATTTCAAGAAGACGTCTCCTCAAGAGCGTTGGAGCGTTAGCGTCGGCGGGAGTTCTGCTGGATACGCGGGATGAGAGCAATGCCGTCCCCACCGATGACCAACGTCCTCGGGCTCTTGCTCTCATCGGCGACCGCTATCACAACGCCGACTACATTCGGGTTGCCCTTGACAAGCCCTTGAAAGCGCTGAATATCCCAATTGATTACACAATAAACTACGACAAGATATCCGCGCGCCTCCTGAAGTCTTATCGGCTATTTGTCGTTTTGCGGGACGGAATGATCTGGCCCAACGGATATCTCGAGCCCAACGACTACGAATACTCGCACGCGCTGGAGAACAATAGAGCTTGGCCGAGAGAGCAGTCTGAGCCCTGGATCACGGAGGAGCAGGGTCGAGCTATCAAAGACTTCGTGGAGGCAGGTGGGGCGTTGTACGCCTTGCACAACAGCAGTCACATTTCACTTTCTTCCAAGGACTATCGCGAGGTGATGGGTGGGGCGTACATCGATCACCCGGCCCTGCGTCCCTTCAAAGTGTCGGTGGTGAACAAGGAGCACCCGATCACGCGTGGCGTTCAAGACTTCATCGTTAACGACGAACAACATTTTGTCATATACGACAAAGATCCCAAGTACATCCTCCTGCGAAGTGAGAATATCGATGGCCTGACAGAAATCAACGAAGGCAAGGACCTGGGCACTAAGGCCATCGCAGGCTGGGCATACGATTTCGGCAAGGGACGGGTGGCCTTCACTGCCGTGGGCCATACGTTGCACGCTATGTGGCAACCCGAATATTTAAAACTCCAAATGAACGCAATCAGGTGGCTGCTGAGGATGGAGTAGTCCCACTCGCCTGCTTGACCACCCCGGCGCCTGGGGCGCTACCATGAACTGAAATGAGGTCACACCGCATATGCCTAGATTAAAATCAACGTTGGTCGTCGCTGTTGCACTTATCGCCGTCGCCTGTTCCACCGCACCGCCTCCAGCTCCCGCACCGGAAAAACCTGCCGCCGTGGGAAGTATTGTGCGGCTGGACCCGGCCTTTGATGAGCTTGTTCCCAAGGACGCCCAGCTTGAACATCTAGCCGATGGGTTCACGTTTACCGAGGGTCCCATCTGGCGACCCTCCGGCGTCCTCTGGTTCAGTGACGTGGTGGGGAACGTGGTGCGTCAATATTCTCCTTCCGACGGAAAAGTGACGGAAATTCTCAATCCGGGCGGTTACGACGGAAAGGGCAACTTGCCCGTGGGGGGATACAATGGCCCGAACGGCATGACCGCTGATAAAGATGGCGCGGTGCTGCTCTGCCAGCATGGGTACCGACGTATTGTTCGAATCAGCAAAGACATGAAGATTACCACGGTGGTTGACAAGTTTGAGGGAAAGAGGCTGAACAGTCCGAACGACGTCGTCTACCGCTCCGATGGGTCGTTCTATTTCACTGATCCCCCGTACGGATTGCCCAAGGGCGACGACGACCCGGCTAAAGAGCTGAAGTTCAACGCCGTTTTCCGCATGGCCCACGGCAAGCTGCAACCGGTCGTCAAGGATCTGTCGCGGCCCAACGGCATCGCCATTTCTCCCGATCAGAAGACCCTTTACATCGGGAATTCGGACGAGAAAAACAGGATATGGATGGCGTACGACATCGCCGATAATGGCACCGTCAGCAATGGGCGTTTGTTTGCCGACGTGACCGCGGAAAAGGACGCCGGTGTGCCGGACGGCATGAAGGTCGATTCCAAGGGCAACATCTGGGCCTCCGGTCCGGGAGGGATTTGGGTATTCTCGCCGGCGGGAAAGCACCTGGGGACCATCAAGATGCCGCAGATCCCGGCCAACTGCAATTGGGGTGATGATTGGAAGTCGCTCTACATCACGGCACGTACCGGCCTTTACCGGATCAAGCTCGCCGTAGCGGGTGAGAAGCAACTTTATCAGTGAATCACGGTGCGCGGAAGGAGAGAAATGAAACGCAGGATCTGCTTGAAGACCATGCTCGCAGCCGGCGCCGGGGCAGCCGGTGTCCTGGCGGCGGGCCCGGGGCATCCCATCGAATTGCACGTCGACCTGGCGGTTGACCCCGCCAAGGAAAAGGAGATGTTGCACAACTTCGAGACGATCTTCCGTCCCGAGGCCGCCAAACACCCAGGATACATCAAGGTGAATATGCTGAAGCTCCGTACGGCAATACAGGGGAATGCTCCGGCGGGTGTCAACTATCGGTTCTCCCTGGCGTACCAGAGCGAGGAACTACGACAGAAATGGGTGGCCTCACCCGAGCATCAGAAGGTCTGGCCGACCATCGAGAACACGCTATCGTCGAAGAACTACACCGTTCTGTTGTTCGACGTGGAGTAGAAGATGAAAAAGCTCTTGCTCATGCTCGTTGTGGTTTTTCCCCTGGCAGCGCAGGGGCCGTTGACCCAACGTATCGCGCATACGGATCCGGCCAAGTACACCCCTGCCAAAGCCGTCCACGGGGGAGCCGGCCAAATGGATTACATGCCCCTGCTCGACGCGCACTCGCTGGACACCAACTTGTTCTTCCTGCATCGGGGCATCCTTGAACCGAAAAGCGGGATTGGCCATCACTTTCACAACCAATGCGAGGAGATGTTTGTCATCCTCGACGGCGAGGCGCAGTTTACGATTGATGGCCGGACGTCCCTGTTGAAGGCACCCGCCGGCGCCCTTTGCCGGATGGGGCATTCCCACGCGATCTACAACGCCACTGATAAGCCGGTTCAGTGGATGAACATCAACGTGTCGGCGATGAAGGGTAGTTACGATAACTTCGATCTCGGCGACGACCGTAGGAACGTGCCCCTCGACCCGATTCCGGTGTTCATGACCATGCGGCTGGACCGCGCGCTGCTTTCCCCCGTGAAGGGGATGAACGGCGGCAAAGGAACGGTCCAATATCGGCGCGTCTTTGAGCCGTCCGTCTTCCTCAGTCCCTGGGCCTATGTGGACCACCTGGTGCTTCCGCCCGATACGTCAACGGGTCCCCACCTGCATCGGGAAGTGGCGGAATTCTACTATGTCATGAGTGGCCAGGGCGCGGTCAGGGTGGCGGCTGAGGATAGCCGTCCCGAAGTTGCCCCGATCCGGGAGGGCGATGCGATCCCGATTCAACTGAACGAGGTGCATTCCTTCGAGAATACCGCCAGCGAGCCTTTGGAATTCATGATCGTCGGTGTTTCGCGCGATAGCAACCGGAGGATCGACAGCATCGACGTGCAGAACCCTCGGTAATTCAGCACATCGGAGTGGTAGTGCGCAGGGTAGTGGTACAGTTTGAAATTAGATAGGGGGGCAGATTGGCCAATCTTGGGCCGCAATAAGGGCGGGAGGAAATCAGTATGACTTGGGGCCGGTGGGTCAAAGCTTCCGTGGCGCTTGCAGTGGTGGGCATGCTGGTGGCTTTGAGGGCATCTTACCCGGCCCAGGCGACCGGCAGCCTCACGCCCGGAGTTGCCGCAACTCGCGTGATGGATCTCGACCATGGCTGGCGAATCCTTCAAGACGTTAATGATGTGGGCGAGAAGGTGGGTGTCTATCGCTGGGCATGGAGCTCGATTCAGGTAGGGCCCTCGGTCTCGGATTGGGAGCCCCTCGCACGCTTGGCGCACCTTCAGTTACTGTTGGCGGCTCATCCCTACTTCGGGCGCGAGCTCCGGTATTTTAACCAGGCCCCCTGGTGGTACCGGTTGGAATTCCGAACGCAGCCCGAGGCGACCAAGGCTACGCTCCGGTTTGAAGGAGTGGATTACTACGCCAAAGTCTGGCTGAACGAGAAGCTGCTGGGCGAGCACGAGGGCTACTCTGAGCCGTTCGAGTTCGAAGTCGGATCAGTTTTAAACAAGGACAAGCCGAATCTTCTCATCGTCAAAGTCTCCTCGCCATGGGACGATCAGGTCGCTTTCGGGAATGAGCAAAGAAGGTTGTGGGGTGTCGTTCGCCACATGGTCAAGGGTACCTATGAACATGCCGACACTTTTATTCAGCGCGATGTGAATCCCATCGGCATATGGCGGCCCGTCCGGCTCATCTTGCATAGCGGGATGCGCGTCGCGGGGGAGCCCACGATCAGAACGGTGGTCACGGCGAATGCGAGCCGCGCGAATGTCGCGATTTCATGGCCGGTGGCGCTGGACGAGGGCGAAAAAGAGGTGGAGTTTACGGCGCGTATCTGTTCGGAGCCCGACGGACTGGAAGTTGCCCGGACATCGAAGACGGTCCGGCTCGAGGCGGGAACCACCGAGCTTGCGGCCGACCTTCGGGTGAACTCGCCAAAACTGTGGAGCACCTGGGATCGAGGCGGCCCCGCCCTTTACCGGCTCGACCTCGACCTCCGCGCGGCCGGCGAAACCCGCCTCGCCTCCACCACGACGTTTGGCATACGGACGATTGAGTTGCGCCGCACCCCCACCGAAACCCGCTTCCTGCTCAACGGCAAGCCCATCTACTTGCGGGGGGCCACGTACTGGCCCGACCTCTACCTCTCAGCGGTTGACCGCGCGCGTTATGAGCGGGACCTGGCGGCGGCCGTCCGGGTGGGGATCAACGCCCTGCGCATCCATGTGCATGTTGAGAACAACGAGTTCTATGACCTTTGTGACCGGATGGGAATCGTGCTGATCCAGGATTCCGATCTTAACTGGACCTTTCCTACCGACGAACAGTTCACCGGGCGTGCTCTGGCGGTGGTCGGGGGAATGATCAAGAAGCTGCGCAACCACCCCAGTATCATCTGCTGGATCTGCATCAATGAAGCGCAAGAGGAATACGAAGCCATGACGCGCCCCGGCCCCCAGCTTGTGGCGGAGGTGAAGCGGCTCGATCCCACCCGGCCGACCATCAGGAACTCCGATTATAAGAACGATTTGGAGAGCGGCGACGCCCACGATTACTGCGGGTCGCTGGGCCGAGGCCACTACACGGATATCTTCGGTTCAAGCGAGAAGCTGACCACGGAGTTCGGAGTCGATGCGCCGCCGGGGCCGGAAAGTGCGCAGCTTGTTCCACAGATCGCCGAGCGCCTGAAGGACGTGATGCCGCGGGTGGCCGAACTCCACGACTATCAATACCGTCTCATAAAATACTATATCGAGCATTACCGTATTGAAAAGTACGACCCTAATGCCGGCTACTTCCTTTTTATGTGGATTGACTTTTGCCCGCAGAGTTTTTACGGCGTGTACGACTACTGGGGACGTCCGAAGGTGGAAGGATTAGGCGGAGGGCTGCGGGCGCTGGAAGAAAGCAACGCCCCGATCGGGATCTTCATGGAGTACAAGGACACGCCCCTGGCCCTCCACGCCGTCAACGACTCAATGGTGGATCTCGGTGACTGCGTGGCGGAGTGGACGGTGGCGACGGAAAACGGCGACGAGGTTACACGGGGAAAGGCCCCGGTCCGCTTGGGGCCGGACTCGCACGCGCGCGTGGGGAGCCTTTCCTTCCAGGCCCAAAGGGGACTTGCTTATCGTGTCGCGTTAATGCTGCGCGCGCCCGATGGCCGTGAACTGGCGCGGAACCTCTATGTGGACCCGTTCCATCATCCGCCACTCCCCGAGGGCTATTCTCGGCGGATGGATCCCGATCTGGGGATGAGGCTTTGGTGGGCCGGTGAAGGGAAATGACTTATCTTCATGGTTTTCGAAGTCAAAAAGAAGGTCCGCCATGAAGAGTGCCTCGCCTGCGAGCATCCCCCTTGTGACCACCCCGCCCTTCGGGCACCCGTCCTGTTAAGCCCGTCGAAAGTCGAAGCGCCCTTTAGAAATTGGGGTCCCCACGACCTCAATTTGCCGCAGGTCCCGAGTTCCCACGCCCAATTGTTCCGCCAGCCGCAACGTGCTGTCGCGAGTCTCAAAGGGAGGCGTGCCGCGGTCCGCCATAGGATCAAATCCCATGAGCGCCATGCCGACCGCATCGGTAGAGACGCAGTTCCTCCCGGCAATCAGCAGGCCAGGATTAACGTGGTGACATCCGGGGACCCAGGGACCTTCGCATTTGGTCATGGTATGGATTCCATCGATGATGCCGAGATGCACGGGGCGGGCCGCCACCAGGTCCGCCACTACGCGCGGCACACGGTAGCCTTCCTCCTTTGATCCGCTCCGGTCAACCAAAGGGGGTGCGCTCTTGGAAGGCAATCGATTCCCTGTATGGAACGGGCCGCGGCCACCCATGGGAACGCGGCCCGGCTCATCCTCGGGAGAGCCATCCCCGTAAATCGTGCAGGGAGTCATGCCGAAGCAGTTCTTCATCGTCAGGGTCACGCCGGCGGTCACATGCTCTTTCAATTTCGCCAGCGACACGAAAACGTCGCAGTCTTCATAGGAGTGATTCAGATCGTAGCCTTTGAACATCAAGCCCCCGCCCGGAACCATAAAGCGCGAATATTTCTTGCCGGATCCCAGGTAGTTGGTGTTCTCAAATTCCACCCGCGGCGCCGCGCTCAGGAAGTCTCGTGGTTCCCAGTTGGCTTTGAGCATGAATTCTTCCAGAGGCTCCGCCGTCGACCAGGGGCTTTCGAGCAGCCGAATCCGATGGGCTCCTGCCTGGCCAAGCAGATGCACCGTGGCCCCCACAACTTCGGGGTGAACCCAATGGGTCATGCCTGCGGGAATATAGCCCAATCGGTCAAACGGCCCTCCGGTGAGATTGAGTTTTATGGCGACGGTTTTCCCCCGGACCAGTCCCTCCAACCCCCCAAGCTGATCGAACATGGCCGCCATGGTAGTGACCACTTGCGGGCCATAGTCAGGGCACATCGCCACCGCCACGCGGCCTGCCGGAGCAGGGCGGGCCAAAAACATCGAGGGGCGAGCCAGCCACACACCCGCCGTCGCACCCATTGCGCCCAGGAATTTTCTCCGAGAACATAGACTTGTCATCATAGGTTTAATCCCTCAACCTCCAATGCGCAATTAACCGGGATAGTGGGAAGATTGAAATCTGTCCCCGGTGCGGCAGGCAAGCCCGGGATAGAATGAGAGTCTCTTGCCCGCGGGCTCCACAGCCGCGCCGACCGGGCGCGAATGTTCACCCAAAGTGTAACAAAACTGGCGGCGCTCGAGGAATAATTAAGAATTTGGACGAGCCGCCTTTTGTGGACCGGGTCAAAACTGCAATGGCAGTTCGTCGCCTCCGGGTTATAAAGACGCACAAAATCATTGCGGCTGCTCACCAGCAGATGAGCATCCATGGCCACCTGGTACGGATCCTGAAACCCTTCTTCCGACACCGCGATTTGCCCCTGCCCGATATTGTAAATCTTGTAGTCAAGCGATGGGTCCTTGTTTGTCGGCGTTACTCCGGAAGGCCCCCAGTAGGCGGCGGCAATCACCAGTCCCCCTTGGCGGACAAAGGCGAGCAACTTGCCAAGCTGGTCGGCTGCGGGGGCGTCTTTGTCGAGCCAGAGTATTGCCTTCAGGCCGGGTGTGGGTGTCGCGAGCGCTTTTGACCTCTCCATGACCCGGAATTGAACCTGCCGGCGGTTGAGAAGATTCAGGACTTCTCCGCCGAGGGAGCCATTGTCGCCGAGGAAATCGGAAATGACCGCGAGGATGCCTTGCGATTGGAATTGCTCCCATTCCCGATGACTCTCAAAGAAGGCGACGGTTTCACACGTCTTGCTCCAGACGGCCGTGGCCTGAGGATTGGCTTTCAGGAGGGCGGTCCGAAGGTGGTCATCCAAGGAGATGATCCATCGGCTGCCATACGCTTGGCTGTCGGCGACGGCCAGAGCATAGTTTGCAGGGTGCGCAACGCTTGATTCGCCGGGAGGGTCGAAATCCAGCCACCGGGTTTTTCCGCGAGCTAACTCGTCCGAAAGCAGCGAAAACCACGCGTTCGAATTCACCCAGGGGACACCCGTCGGACCAGCGATGGCGGTATCTCCTTGCATGGTGTCGAGCTTGACTCCCGGCCACTCGTTGTCCATCGAGCTGAAGATTTGAGTCGCGGATTTCCACGCAACCTTATCTCGCGGGAATTGTGAAATGACCGGCAGGTCAAAGGAGGGGCCGGAGGGTTCCGCGAGCATAACGGCGGCGAGCCCCGCTGCGCGTGCTGACGCGACCACCGTCGCCACGCCCTCCCCCGCCGCGACCTTTCCCACGAAGCTGATTCCCAGTCGGCGGCCGGCTTCGAGGAGCGGCTTCAAAGCCTGCTGTTGGGCGGAATCTTCGGGCGCGCCCTCCGCCCATTCCACCACCAGGCAGTTGACAGGTGTTCCCTTGAGCAAGTCCAAGGCAGCAGGCTGAGCCCAAGCTTCGAGAGTTTCCTTGAGTTCCGCGCCCACCCCCTTCGTCTTGTTTCGCCGTGCCCATTCGAGCGGCCCGCACGGCCACTTCATCGGTACCCATTTCGGATCCAGGTTCACGCTTGATCTCCCGCCACGACGACTTTTAGCCTTTTCATCTCCCTATCGGAACGCGGCTCAACAATATAGCGCACCACAAGTGCCCGGTACATAAAATAGCACCGGTTTATGGAGCGATTCGGGTCAAAGGGAGAGGCGGTCATCTTTGCAGTACGTCTCATATCCCACAAGACCGCCCCGAGGTTATCGACGGCGCCAGAATACTTCGGATTCAATGCCACGGTGACATGCAGAGTCCGTTCCCAGAGAAAGGTATAAATGTCCATTTCTGTATCAGAACTTAATTGGCTCAAAAATTGATGTCGATCATTGTTCACGGTTAGGTTTGGGTATATAGATGCCCCAGCCAGGGATCGTGTGCGTAAATCCCGGCCGCACTTCACCCGGTGGGGTAGTCCGGGTTTAGTCTTCAGATTTAGGACCACCAAGTCGGGATGTGCTGTAACTACTGGTCTGCAAACTTGGCGTAATTCGTCGGGCATGGGTGATGGATTCTTCATACAAGCAAAGGAGTGCCAATTCATGCAAAAGAAATTAAGGCTCTTATTGTTCGTAGCCCTGGTGGCGGCGGTTTTAGAAACCGCCCAACCCTCGTGGGCTGACGTAACAGGAAGTATCTTGGGAACCGTCACAGATCCCACCGGAGCCGTGGTTCCTAATGCACAAGTAACGCTTCGAAACTCTGACACCGGCTCGATCCGAAAGGCCTCTACGGACTCTATGGGAAGTTACGAATTCCTCCTGGTTCCCGTGGGTGAAAACTACCTCGTGGAGGTGGAGGTAGCCGGCTTCCAAAAGGCCGAACAAACCGGAATCAAACTTCTGGTTAACCAGAATTTCCGTGCCGATTTCCGTCTTCGGGTTGGCGCCGTAACGCAGGAAGTCAATGTTTCGGCGCAAGCGGTGCAAGCGGAGACGACGAGCACCCAACTCGGCGATGTCATCGAGAATACCAAAATGAACACTCTACCCCTCAACGGGCGGAGTTACACCGACCTGCTGGGTCTGCAAGCGGGCGTTGCTCCGGTTACGTCCAGCGTTCAAGACACCAGCCGTCCCGCTTCCGGTACGCTCAACCCCGGCACCGTTTCCGTCAACGGGGAACGCGAGTCGGCCAATTCCTTCCTGGTTAACGGGGGCGATGTGCAGGAGGGCATGACCCAGGGCGCTACCATTGTACCCACCCTGGATTCCATTCAAGAGTTCCGCCTGCTCACGAACTCCTTTGATGCGGAATATGGTAAATTCGCCGGGGCCATTGTGAACGTCATCACCAAATCCGGAACCAACGATTTCCATGGCACAGTCTATGAGTATCTCCGCAATGAGAAGTTGGATTCGCGCAACTTTTTCGATTTGAACCAGACCAACATTGTCACGGGTCAGGAGATACCGGGGTCGGCGCGGGGGGAGTTCCGGCGTAACCAGTTCGGCGGGACCGGGGGTGGACCGATCCTTAAGAACCGTCTCTTTTTCTTCGCGGACTATCAGGGAACGCGGGAAGTACGTGGCGTCTCAAGCGGCAACATCTTCGTCCCTTCTGTCGCAGAGCGTGGGGGCGATTTCACCGATGTTGGCACGACCGGATATCACATGTTGGGAGGCGCCGTCCAAGGTGACAATGCACCGGGCGATTTCGCTCAGACACTCACCACCCGCCTAGGATATGCAGTGACGGCGGGCGAGCCCTATTATTCTGCCGGCTGCACCACAACCGCACAGTGCGTCTTTCCGGGCCAAGTGATTCCCAAAGCTGCCTGGTCACCGGCCGCTGGACCCACGTTGCAGTACTTTCCGTTGCCCATAGGCACCTTGGGAGGGACGCCTTTCTTTTCGAGCAGTGCCAACAAGTCAACGGTCCGTGACGACAAAGGCGCCATCCGCATCGACCTCAACACCCAGCGGATGGGAAGTTGGTCCGCTTACTACCACGCGGATGACGCCGGTGTGATTACCGCTTACCCGGCGCTGAGCGGCAATGGGGCCAACGTGCCGGGCTTCCCGGCTATCACCCCTTCCCGGGCCCAGCAGTTCAACTTGAGCAACACGCGTAATTTTGGCGGCGCAATGGTGAATGAAGCGCGCATCAACTACACACGCGATGCGCTTATTTATGACGCGCCGGATGGTGGCTTCGCGAAGCTATCCAGCCTCGGTTTCACAACCGGAGGATTGGGCATTAATCCTTCCGTTCCTGCCTGGGAAGGCCCCCCCGCGATCACTCTGAACAGCATGGGGACCAGTTGGGGCCTGCCTTATGGCAGCACCGGGCAATACAACAACACTTTCCAAATCACTGACAACTTCTCCAAGATCCAAGGGCGGCATACGCTCAAGTTTGGTGGCGATGGGCGTTACCTCCAGATCAACGAACGCAACGTCTACACTGAAAATGGTTATATGACGTTCGGCGGCGAGGAAACCGGCGACGATTTTGGGGACTACCTGCTGGGCGCCCCGGACTTTTTCAATCAGACCAGCCGGCAGGTCCTGGATTCCCGTACCAAATATTACGGGTTCTATGCCCAAGACACGTTCAAGGTGAAGCCCAACCTGACGCTCAACTATGGCCTGCGCTGGGAAGTCAGCGAACCATTCTACGATACCGAGAATAAGATCCAGACCTTCAAGGCAGGCGTTCAATCGCACATTTACCCGCAGTCTCCCCTCGGCTTCGTATTTCCGGGTGATGCCGATATTCCTAAGACCCTGGGACCCACCCGGTACAACAACTGGGGTCCACGGGTGGGACTGGCGTATTCGCCGGGAGCCAATAGCGGGCTGCTCGGCACGCTGTTTGGCGGACCAGGCAAGACCAGCATCCGCGTTGCCTTCGGAATCTACCGCACATCCATTGAAGACGAGACGCTGTTCAGCGTGGTCGGAAACTATCCCTTCGGGCTCTGGTACGTGAGCCCTACGCTCATCTACATGGACCAACCTTATAAAGACCGGCTGCGCGGCAACGATCCCGGCCAGCGTTTCCCATTTGTTATCCCTCCTGCGGGCGCCAACGTTAGTTTCAACCAAGCGCTTCCTATAACCAGCGTGCAGTTCTTCGAGCCGACTAACACGTTGCCCTTTTCGGAGCACTTCAATTTCAACATCCAACGCGAAATAAAGAATTCGGCGCTCCTGACCGTCGGTTACGTAGGCACCGAAGGGCATCACCTGGCCTCCCTCTATTCGTTCAATCCGGGCAATCCAGCCACCTGCCTGCACATTGCGGCTCTTTATGCTGCCGCCAACCAGCCCGGAGGGTGCGGCCCGTATGGTGAGGATTCCATCTACAACATCGACGGCCAGACCTTTGATGGGACTCGACCGTGGTCTGTGACCTCGGGGCGTGGTCTGTCTCAAGGCCTGTTGGATTTCGGAGAGAACGATTACTTTAGCACCGAAGCGAACTCCGATTACAACGCCTTACAAGTGAGCCTGGAAAAGCGCGTGGGTCCACTGCGCTTTCTCAGCGCCTTCACGTGGTCAAAATCGATTGATAACAGCTCAGGGATCGTGGGTGACTACATCAACGCCTATAACCCTAAGATCGACAGGGGACTTTCGGCGTTTGACATGGCGCACAACTTCGTGACCAGTTACAGTTACGACCTACCCGCTCAACGCTTGACCTCTTCCTCTCCCGCCGCCGTTCGCAAGCTGTTGGAGGGTTGGACCCTGACTGGGATCACTCGTTTTGCCAGCGGCCAGCCGATTACCATGTTTCAGAGTGGTGATTTATCCCTCTGCAATTGCCACGGCGCGAATGATTTCCCCAATTGGAGCGGTACACCGATCCAATTCTCCAATCCGCGCGATTCGGCCATCCACCAATTCTTCTCCACCACCCCCTTCTCCTCAGAGGTATTGGGAGTGGCCGGGGATGCGAACCGGCGATTCTTCCACGGCCCTGGACTCAACAACTGGGACCTTGCTCTTCACAAGACAACGCGTGCCTCGGAAAGGGTATCGGTAGAATTCCGGGCGGAGTTCTTTGACTTCTTTAACCACGCGCAATTCAACAATCCGACCGGCAATTTTGCCTCGTCGTCATTCGGTTTGGTCACCAGTGCTCGCGATCCTCGGATCGGGCAGCTAGCCCTGAAGCTCCATTTCTAGGTTTCTATGTTCGGTGAGATCGTCGAGGAGGTGTAATTACTCAAGGGATTTCAACGGTCAAGAAAGTTAGAACTTAGTGCGCTAAGTCCCCGTCTTTCGATAAAGATGGCGACAACGTCGGACAGGCTGCTTTGGCTCGCAAGCGCTACCGCGGGAACGGCTCTCCAAAGCAGCCTGCCCCATCCCCAGTAGGTTTAGGGATGGGGTAATCCTTGCATTAGATCCGGAAGACGGTACGGTCCGCTATGGCAGCGACGAGTCCAGTTGCTTCCGGATTTCGTCCACAAGCTCCTGGTCCTCGCTCGTCTCCTGCTTCTTCAGATTGGTAAATGTGGCAAGCGCCTGCTGAGACTTCGCGCTTTCACCCAGCAGGCTATAGGCGCGGGAAAGCTGGTAATAAGCCTGCGCGAGGCCGGGTTGGTCGCGGACCGCGGCTTCCAGTTCTTGCACGGCGGCGACGGGCTGGTTCTGCCTGACCAGCAACTTTCCGAGTTGGTAATGGGGTGGGCCAAAAGTAGGGCTTAGCCGAAGGGCGTTCTTGAACGCCTCCTGAGCTTCCTCCGGCCGGTTATCCCGAAGCAGGAGGACGCCCAGGTGATATTCAAAACGGGCATTACGCGGCTCGAGCGCGATGGCTTGGCGCAAGTACTTCTCACCTTCACGGTTCTTCCCCTCATTTACAAACGTGGCAGCATAAAGGAACAACGAGCGTGCGGATTGGGGATCTCGCTTTAGGGCCTGCTCGAGGCTTTGCCGCGCCTCCGCATAACGGCGTTCCAGGTAGTAGCTGACCCCGGTGCTGTAATAAGGCTCCGCCCAGTCCGGCGCCCATTGCATAGCCTGGCGGAGTAACTCGATCGCAGCGTCATGCTGACCCACAAACTGCCGGAGGCGTGCTCGTAAGACCATGTAGCGGGGCTCCTGCGGCGCCTTCTCGAGGGCCTGACGGCAAGCATCGTCAGCCTCCACGGGCTGATGCAGGGCGTAAAACGCACTGGCACGCAAGTAGAAATCCTCAGCGGAGGTGGGGTTCGACATTGTCTCCAGCGTGCCCGCCGGATCGCGGGATTGCAACTGCGCGACGGCGAGCTGGCGGCGGACGTCGTCGAGCGAGGGCTGGGCCTGCAAAGCCTCGGCAAGATAGGGGACAGCGTCCCGCGGCTGGTGGTTGTCAAAGAAGAGCTTCCCCACGGCGGCTTGCCACTCCGCATCGACAGCGAGATTCTTGGCCGCCCCTGCGGCTTCCAGCCGGGCTTCTTCGAGGTGCTGCGCTTCGAGCTCCGCACGGACGATGTTGAAGGCGACATCCGGCCGCGGCGGTCCGAGTTCCCTCGCGCGGCGCAACTTTGCCAAGGCCTCCTCGGGCCGCCCCATATCCAACAGGACCACCCCGAGGTTGTAGACGGCGCCAGCATGCCTCGGATTGAGTGCCACGGCCTGCTGGAGCTCACCCCGCCCAAGCTCCAGATTCCTTTCGTGCAAATACGCCAGAGCGAGATAGTAATGGCCTGGAAAGGACTTTGGCTGCAACTTCAGCGCCTGCTGATAACTCTGGATGGCTTCGCTGGTCTCTCCGCTTTCGACCTCGACCAAGCCCAACAATAAGTAAGCATCAACCGACTGAGGATCGGCCTGCAAGACTTGCTTGAGAAGAGACTTGGCCTGCCCGAAATCGTGCGTCTCATAGGCCTTGCGCGCCTTCTCGAACTGGGAAGCAGCCGCAGCATTGTCGCTGCGACTCTGTCCAATCAACCCCGCATAGAGGAAACCACTGCTACGCTCCGCACCCGGCGACATGAGGAGCGAAAAAGCGAGCAGCAGACAAGAAAGATACAACGGGTGAGCGCCCTTTGATCCAAGCCAAGACATGCTTGATGCTGTGATGCGGTTCATCTCCCGACTCCAGGGTCTCTATCTTACCTTACAACGTGACATGCGAGTCCGTTCCCAGCGAAAGGTTGAAATGTCCACTTCTCTTATTTTTATCGCGCGACCAAACCAAGAGGGTACGGCAAGCCGTACCCCTACTACGATGCCGTGTCGCATAACCATCAAGGATTGGGTCGAAAGCGCACTAGCGCGTGGAAAATCTGTAGACGCTGGAGGACTGATAGGTTTGGCCCGGTCGTAGAATCGTGGAGGGGAAACTTGGCTGGTTAGGTGAATTGGGATAATGCTGGGTTTCCAAACAGAAGGCGGGGCGTTGTCTGTAGACATGCCCCCGCTTGCCAGTGACGGTCTCGTCCTGGAAATTGCTGGTATAAAACTGCACGCCCGGCTCCGTGGTAAAAACCTCCATGACGCGGCCGCTGGTTGGTTCATAAACGCGAGCCGAAAACGCCAAGCCTGAACCTTGCCGATTGATCACGAAATTGTGATCGTACCCGCCCCCCAAAACCAGTTGCTCAAATTTGCTATTGATCCGTGCCCCGATGGCGGTGGGTTGGGTGAAATCGAGCGGTGTCCCTTGGACGCTCAAAATCTCACCCGTGGGGAGGAGCATCTTGTTGACAGGTGTGAAGTGGCTGGCGTTGAGCGTCAGCACGTGCCCGAGGATGTCTCCGTTTCCTTCTCCGGCCAGGTTGAAATAACTGTGGTTTGTGAGGTTGATGGGTGTGGCCCTGTCCGTCGTGGCGTGATAGCCGATGGTGAGTTCGTCGCTCTCATTCAGCGTATAAGTCACGGTGACATGCAGCGTCCCCGGGAAACCCTCCTCGCCGTCAGCGCTTGTGTATTTCAGGATCAAGCTGGCCTCGCCGGGTTTCACGAGGGGTTCGGCGTGCCACACGACCTTGTCAAACCCCTTGATGCCCCCGTGCAGGCTGTTGGCGCCGTCGTTCTTCCCGAGCCGGTATTCCTTGCCGTCGAGGGTAAATCTGGCGTTGGCAATAAGGTTCGCATACCGTCCGATGATGGCTCCAAAATAGGCATCGCCCCCCAGATAGCCGTCCAGGCTGTCGAACCCCAACACGACATCAGCGCTTCGGCCATTCTTATCGGGGACGCTTATTGAAACGATGGTTCCACCATACGTCATGGCGCGAACTTCCATGCCATGCTGGTTTGTCAAAGTGTAAAGCTCGACGGGTTTCCCGTCGCGTGTAGTCCCAAAGGTTTCTTTCTTGATCGCCCTTGTACTCTGCGGAAAGGATGGGACCCCAATCCAGAAGAAAGACAGCACAACACACCCTGAAAGTGAGACAGAAATGCGGCGAAGCAGGGATGCTCCCTTGAGCTTTGAATCACGAGGAATCGGTTGGCGCGCGTGCCTTGCCATATCGCCGCGGGTTCTCAGAGCACTCACCTCAATTGGCCAGACTCAACCGGAATTTCCTTTTGCCCTTCCGGCTGACGGAGTATATACCCACTTGCTTTCAACCCAGCGGTTCGAGGGCAGGGTGGGTTCTCTAGCCGCAAAGCTGTTGGTCGTACGCTTGAGAAAGAGAGCCTCTCACGCGTGCAACGGCTACCAACGGAAGAAGCGATAGGGGTCGTCCCAGTCCTCCGGGGTGTCCAGGTAAAGCCCGTCGAGCCAACGCTTCTCGTTCTCGGCCACCGGCGTCGAGATGTGTTCGAGCAATCGCGTTTCTCCCGCGGCCTGAAGGTTGCCGAGCAAGCGCGCCATTAAGCAGGAAACCTTGCGGTAGGTCCGTTTGACATTCATCTTCCCGCCGGAGTAGTCGAACTGCCAGGGAACAAGCTGGCAGAAGACTACATGGGCATTGGCCGCCGTGGCCAGCACGCCATCGCCGGCTACCGTCGCGCCCTCCGCCACCAGGTGGAGGTCGCGCGGGTCGCGGTTGTGCACTTCGGCGGGCGACACCCCCGCTAACGGAGAACCCGTGCCGAAGGGTTCGAAGTACGCCGCGATGTGCTCACGTGTGACCGTGGAAACTTTCATGGGCAGGAATGAATTCGCCTCCGCCGCGTCGAGTCCCAGCGCCAGCACGCGGCCATCCGCCTTGATCCAATCGGCAAGGTCCGCCGCTTGAGGAGCGAGCTGTTTCCCGCCGCCCGGTCCCACCACCAGAACCTGGTCGGCAGAAAGTTTTTCGCCGCCATAGCTACTCGGCCGAACGCCCGTGGCGGCAAGGTAAGATAGGCCGGTCGGGTCGCCCGCGTAAACCACCCTGCGCATGGGGCTCGGCTTCCAATTCGCCGCGTATTGGAGAATATTCCGGGCCAGCGCCTCCGCGGCCGGATCGTTCTCCGTCCGGCCGTTCACGTCCATCTGGCAGAACAACACCATGCCCTTGCCCGCGCGGTGCTCCACGAGCGAGGTGTACTGGAGCGCATAGCCGCCATCGAGGATTGGCAGGAAGTCGCCGCAGGCGGGCTTCTCAATCAGCGCGGAGGCCACGTTGCCGTGATTGCCGCACCGCCAGACCCGCGGCACAGTTATCCCTGCCCACTTCACCGTGGGGACACCGTTCAATTGTGGAGAGATCTCGTAGTTCAGACGCGGGGGCAGCGTCGTCGATTCGCCGCGCCAGTTGCGCAGGTGCTCCTCCTCGATGCCAGCCAGCAGCGGATGGTCGGGGACACGTTTGAAGACCCAGCGCAGCCCATACTCCGCGATCCGGAAGCCGAATCGTTTTTCGAGCACCTCGCCGGTCTGCTCGAAGATGACGACCTTGAGGCCGTCCGGAACGGCCCCTAGGTTGGGCGCCGCCCCCTGCAAGGTCAGCGCGCCTTTGCCAATGATGAGCGTGTCATACGCCGAGATGGTGGCATTCGCCTCCACGCCCTCCCCGTGGACGCCCATGCCTTCAAGCAATTTTACGGTCTCGCCTTTGGGGTCGAAGACCGCGACCTTCCCCGTCACTTGCGGGGTCGCGGGCCGCGGCAGGACGTCGATGGCGAAGGAATCCTTCTGGGCCTCGCCGCTGCTGAACTTGACGCTGGCTTCGACCGTGTATGGCTTGGGGGCGAGACTCGCCGGCAGTTCCAACTTCAAGGGAAGCCGCCTCTCGTCGCCGGGCGGAACTGTTACCTGCATCGTGCCACTCCCAGGCTGTTCCGTATCGAAAGCCCACTCGCAATCGGCTGTCACTTCCTGACGGGAATTGTTAATGATGATGAGTTGCTTCTCGACGACTTCGCCGGGGAGGAAGATGTGGTCCTTCGTGGTAAAAGCCGCGGGCTTGCCTCCGATGTACGCCAGCAAGGGCTTATAATTCCGATACAGCGCATCCGCGACGAGTGTCGGTTTGTAGTCGGAGGGATGAAACGCCAGCAGTTCGCGCGCCTCGTCTTCATGAACGTAAGCCGGCCGGGGGCCGGGCCGCTGCAAGTGCTCCCAGTCAATCTCCAGGTTCGGGTCCGCCCTGCCTCTCTCTACGGGCGGCCGCAGCCAGTAGTTTTCCGTATCCCAGGTTGAGGAAGTGGCGGAGTTTCCCCAGGTGCGGAAAGCGCGATAGTTCTCCGTCACATTCATGGCAATTACGCGAAAGAGAATATTTGTGGCCTCGGCGCTTTGGATTTCGGCGAGCGTCTCGCCCCCGGGCGATCCCGGCCGCCCGTAACCGTCAAATGCGCCCATCAGGACGCCCAGAAAGTTGGGCGGGTATTCAGCCCGCCGCCAGGGGCGGCCCTGGTGGAATTGCTCCGCTTCCCAGCGCAGGATCTCCTTTTCCGCTTCGGTGATTTGATAGGAGCGGGCGCCCAGCGACTGTGCGGCCCACTCCGCCAAACTGAATTCCCAGGGCGCCACGGCGTTGCCGAACTCGCGGTGGCCCTTGTACCATCCGCGGTACATGGTGAAGTCCCACACGAAGGGTACGCTGTACTCGCAGGTGAAAACCGGTTTCGCGCCGGCCGTCGCCCAGTGCTCGAACCAGTCGGACATCTCCTGTATCGGAATCCAGTTTCCATAGAAATTGATCGCCTGCAAGGAACCGAGGTTTCCCGCGTGGTGGTAGACGAAACGGCTGGAATCGAGCCGCCGGATAATCGCTTCCGCCCGCAGGGCGCGCGCCGGGTTCAGCTCCTCCCGCAGAGTACGCGGGGCCAGGATGCCGTCGATCATGTCCGGGTTCATGTCTTCGCCGTAGCCGCACGCGTTGTGGCTCGTCGAATAGCAGACGACGGCGGGATGGTTCTGGGCCACGCGCACATAGAACTCCGCGTGCTGCATGTACCCGTTGGTGGTTTCGGCGTCCGGCGCGGTCCAATCGTATTGGCCAAAGTGCGGCTGGGAAAAGGACAGGAGCACGCCCTCGTCGTCAGCGGCCTTCAAAACCTCCTGGAAGGTCCGGTGCACGCCCGGTTCGCAGCCGTAGTTATGCGTGTAGACAAAGTTGATGCCGAAACTCTTGTACCGTTGGAGCGTCGCGCGCGTGGCTTCGTAGCTCGCCATCGTGGCGCTGCCCTGGGCGTTGTTGAGCGGAATCGCGTGGAGGTAAATGCGGGTGCCGTTCAGATAAAAGTGTTTTCCCTCGATCCAAAATTCCCGGAAGCCGAAGCGGACGGGCAGGGCCGTATCCAGGGTTTTTCCCCTCGCGTCGAGCAGGGAGAGGCTGACGTGGTATTGGTTCTGGGGCGTGTGCGTGTCCCAGAGCTTGTCCGGCCGCCAGTTCTCTGTGACTCGGATTCGGCCGTTCGCGAGCTCATAGGGTTGGAACGGCTGGCTCGTAAACTCCTTCACTTGCTGCTCTCCGTCAAGGATGCGCGCGCCGAGGACGTAGCTGCGGCCGGGATCGAGGGCGGCGAGCGCCGCGTCAAACGTGATCTGCCAATTGCGCACGGAGGTCTCCACTTTTACGTCCGTGATCCGCGCGCCGGCAGGCGTACTCGTCAGGTACACATCGCCGCAGATTCCCTTGCGCTGCACCTGGCCCGCCACCTGCCGCGCGGCGTTGCTGTCGCCGAAAGACATCATCACCGCCTTGAGCGGCATGGCCACAACCAGCATACTGAGGACCTGCTTTTGACCCGGCCGGCACGCGGAAGTGAGGTCAACTTCGCCCCCCGGAAAACGCATCTCGCCAACCTTCGTGCCATCGAGATAAACCACGGCGTAGGAGTTCAAGTACTCCACGTGGAGCGTGATGCGGCGGCCGGCCCACCCCTGGGGAATGGTGATTTCCCGCTGCTGCCACGCCGCGGTGACGCCACCGACGTCCTGCTTCTCCCAACTGGCGTCGGGGTAGAAAACCGGCCTATCCCGACGGGCATTCGGGCTGATAAACTGCGGGCCCCTCGGGTTGCCTCCCGGCCAACTCTCGGGAACACGAAGATAGCCCCAACCCTCTCGCGGCACTACATCGGAAGCGGCGCCTGCGGGTTGCCATTGCCAAAGACCGTTTACGTAGATCCGCTCGCGCGTGGGGGTCGTCTCGCGGTAGGCCTTCGCCATGTCCCAGACCACGGTATAGGCGGGCGTGCCGGACTGTGCGGCATTCAAGTCGGCGCGCAGAACCACGTACGCCGCAGAGCTCAATGAACCTTTAAGAAAACTTCTGCGATTTACGTTACTCATTTCGGTACGCCTCCCCCGGCCATCTCACTTGCGTCTTGCGGATGGTAAGTATACTCCCGCGAGCGGAAGGGTAACATCCATGGTTTGGCTCTTTCCCGCCAGCTCTCTCGCGGGTAATTCGAAAATCAGGTTCTGCTCTCTTTGTGGAGTCGTGAGGGTCAGGTGCACTGCTCGAACCTCCCCACCCGGACTCGACACTGAGATGCGCGTTGCCGTCCCGTGTTTCGCGAGCAGCGTCAGACACGGCTGATCGACTTTTACCGCCCAACCTGTCCCCAGCGGCACGCTGCCGGGCGTGTAAAACACGATGTCGGACACACCGAGCTGGTCGTGGATCACGGCCTGCTGAGCAGTGGTATTGCTAATGATGCGGATGGGCGGGTGCGCGGCCCATTCCTCAAGCGATGGAGAGTCAATGCCCGGCAGGACCGCATAAGCATATTGCCCGTCGCGGGGCCGGACCCCATGGTCAAGCCAAAGCGCAAACACCTGTTCCGTTACCGGGGCATCCGAATACTCCGCACTGACGGACTTCCAATCACCGGTTTGGGGTCCCACTTTGATATTGACCGCGGCCGGTTTGAAAAACGCATAACCGACCCCGTCGTGCAGCGCCCACGACGCTTGCGGCACTTTCGCTTCGCCCGCCTCCACCGCATGCCCGTTGATCAGCACCGGCCCGTGCAGCAGCGTTTGGTTGAGGGTTGTGGCCACCGGCTCGTCGCGCGAGGAACTGATGCCGGCGCCCAGCGCCACCAACTCCCGATCGTAGAAGAACCACGCTTTGTGGCCCTGCGTTTCCATCTTGTCGAAGACCATGGCAGCGGCTCCATAAGTGCCGTCGGAAACGCCTCCGACAAAGGACTCCGGCTGCGAAAAGCCTTTGAAGGTGACGAAGGACTCCGGTTCCGTAAAGCCTGGGGCGGTCGCCGTGGGCTTGTGCAGCATGGTCACGCCACGTCCCCAATCCGGCGGATTGAGGGTTGCCTCGGCCATGTGCGCCGAGGTCACACCGGGCAAGCGTCCCCAATCCAGGACGGGGAAAATATCCTTATATTCATCGCCGCGCCGGACGATCCAGGTTGTGCCGAAGGGAAGCCAGCTTCCTTTCAGATTCTCCCCACCCAGGGTTTCGGTACCCACGGTCCGGTTGGAAACCATTTTGACGGAGATGTAAAACGCCTCGCGCTGGTGCGTCATGAAATCGGAGTTCCAGAAGTAGCGGTTGCCCAGAAAACTGTACGGAGCTCCCGATCCTTCAATATGTTTCTTGAGGGCGATCAAATCGGCGGCGCGCTCCGGCAACATGGCGGCAAGCTCTTCGCACGCCGTGGCAAATTCCACCGCCGCTTCAGAAGCGCCCCGGCGGAGGAGGGTGCGGCCCTCGGCGCTGTAATCCAGCCACTTGCCCCGAATCATATGCCCGCTGCCCATCAACAGGAGGTCGGCGAGCAACGCAAGCTTGTCATGAGTGAAAGCGTAGCGGGTACCGGCGAGGACCGCGGCATATTTGGCGGTATCGACCACGAAGTCGTGGCCATACCCGCCGTTGTAGAGTTGCGGACCGTGTTGGTGAAAACTGAAATCCGGCTGAATGCCTTCGCCGGTGGTGATCGAGATTTCCCGCTGTAGCGCTTCACTGCCGGCGGCAATGTCCTCGCCTGACCGCTCGAGCGCTCCGCTCGTCACTTGTTGCTGCGCGAACCAGACCAGGTTTTGCCCGGTGTTATATCGCGGATCGATTTCCGAAGGAAAGGCGTAGAAGCTCAAGCCCTGGCGCAACAGGTCGGCCGGCAAAACATCCTCGAGCGGCACCAGGATGCGCGAAAGCTCCAGCGGCTGGCCGATGGTGTTCTGCCACCACTGGTGCGGGGCGGGTTGCCGGTTCTTAACCCAGTACCGGAGCCCGCGTTCGGCTCCCTCCAGCATCTTCGCCGAATGATAGTCGGGGCTGGCAGCATTGGCGTATGCGCTCGCCATCTGGACCAACCGGCTTAAGTGCGCGTTCCAGCCAGGCCGGTTGCCCTCGTACACGATATCAGGCCAATGGCCGTCCGCCGCTAGGGATGAAAGCCACTCCTGCGCTTGCGGGTAATTGGGTTCGCGTGCGGCGTGCGAGTCGTTGGGATTGGCGAATTGCACCTTCAAGCGCCGCAGGATCAACCCGAGATCATCCGCGGCGGGCTCCGCCGGGCGGGCAGTCACTGGGTTGGCCTGCGGAAATTTTTCAGGAGGCGCAACTCCCAAGGTTCCCGCCGACAGCAGAATACAGCCCCCTACGATGCCGATGATGACATTGGCATGATTTCGCTCGCGGAATACGCCCATAGTTTATCTACTCCCCGGAACACTATCGCCTAACCGGAGGCCATTCTATTCTCGCGAGTGGCGGTTCGCAATTTGCGATTACCTATCTCCAATCCGGGGCTATCCAAATCCGTATAACGCCCGCTCGAAGCAGTTGTTGCGCGTGCCTTCAGAACAGGTCCACGCTACGCCTGCTGATAACTGAAGCCTTGTGTTGGTCGAATGACCACCGTATTGCATGGGAGAAGGCGACGAGAGCGGGGTCCACCATTCCCGTTGACGACGTGCGGTTGCCGTAATGGTATCAGGCATGAGAAAATCCCACGGCCAGAACTGCACTGATCGTGGCTATCCACTTTGAGGATAGGGCCTTATGTTCCCGCACGACGATTTCTGGCCCAGCCCAAAAAGGGTGAAGGAGAGGCCCGACTCACCTTCGGGAGGAGGAGACCATGCAAGAGGACAAGTTTGATCGGCGACATTTCCTGAAGGCTGGCGGTGTGTCAGCACTAGGAACTCGGATGGCGCTCGCAGGCAGTCCTGCCTTGGCGCAAGAGTCAGCGCCTTCAACCCCGTCGCATGAAAAGGGATTCCCCCAGCTCGCCACCATTACTCGGTATTCGCCACAGAAGTTGGCATTTGCCGCGTCTACGCAATATCAAGGCGTGGTGATCACAGTGGATCGCTTCTTTAATCCCAAGCTGACGGACTCGCAAATCGATCAGATTCTCAAAACCGCGCGGCAGGCAAATCTCCGCATCATCAGTATCGAGTGCATGAATCCTAATCACATCTCGAGCGACCCGGCTAAGCGCCGCGAGGCGATCGCCGACTTCATCCAACATCTTGAATTGGGACATCGTCTGGGGTGCAAATTTGTGGGTACCTTCAGCGGAGGCATGGCGGGAGTCTCCATGGAAGATCAAGCGAAGGCGTTCGCCGAAGTCTTCAATGAGCACTACTTGCCGGTCTGCGAAAAACTTGACATCACCATGGGATGGGAGAACTATCCATGCGATACCAACTTCGCGACGGTCCCTGGTGCATGGGAGAAGATATTTGATCTCGTTCCCAGCAGGCGTCTCGGCCTCGAATTCGACCCTTCGCATTTGGTACGGCAGTACATCGACTATGTGCAAGCGGCCTGGGATTTCAGGGAAAGAATCCTTTCTGTACACGCGAAGGATACGGAGATCATCGAGCCGGTTTTGCAAGAGGTAGGAATTCATGGCCAAGGGTGGTGGCGTTACCGCATCCCCGGCCAGGGTTTAATCGATTGGCCAAAGTTTATTAATGTTCTCTTGCAGGCAAATTACAGTGGAGGAATCGCGGTTGAACATGAGGATCCTTTCTGGGACGAGCCGCCCAGCAACAACTCGCCGGAATTCCCCCAGGCTCGCAAAGATGGGTTCATTCTTGCGTCCCGATTTCTGCGCATGTTTTTGCCGGGGCATTTGAGCGGGTAGGATATGATACTGTCGGCTGAATGCTTACACCGCTGAGTTTCCGAGTGATCCAAGTGCTAGGATGATGGGAACAAGGTTGCCTAGAATTGTGTACCGCGCGCCGGGGATTTGTTCAGCTCGCCAGCGAAAAGGCAACGACAGTTTTGGAGGTCTTATACAGCCATGAACTCTTCCATTGAAGCCTTGACTACCCGCCGTAAATTTATTGCAACCGCCGGCAAATTGGCTGCGGTTTCGGCTTTGGCCAACGTGGCCATTCCCCCCGTCCACGCTGCTGGCAGCGACCTGATTCAGGTTGCGCTGATCGGCTGCGGCGGACGAGGCGGTGGCGCAGCGGCGAATGCGCTAACCGTCAAGCGCGGGCCTATCAAGCTCGTCGCCATGGCGGACATTTTCCCGGAGCGGCTCGATAAGGACCTGAGCAAATTGCAGCAGAAGTTCTCGAGCCAGATGGACGTTCCGCAAGATCGCCAGTTCCTCGGCTTCGACGCCTATAAGAAAGCGATGGATTGTTTGAAGCCGGGCGATATCGCCATTTTTGCCACGCCACCGGCGTTTCGTTGGGTGCATTTCACCTACGCCATTGATAAGGGCCTGAATGTCTTCATGGAAAAGCCGCTCACTGCCGACGGCCCCACTAGCAAACGTATGTTCAGCCTCGCCGAAGACGCCTCCGCCAAGAATCTCAAGGTAGGGGTGGGATTGATGTCGCGTCACAGCCGGGCGCTCCAGGAGCTGGCCAAGCGTGTCCATGACGGCGAGATCGGAGAGATCATCCTCCAAAGGGGTTACCGGATGCATGGGCCCGGCGGATATTTCTCATCGCTTCCCAAGCCTGCCGGAATAACCGACCTGCTTTACCAGGTGCAGCGCTTCCACAGCTTCATCTGGGCCAGCGGCGGCTGTTTCAACGACTTTTATATCCACATCATCGATCATCTCGGATGGATGAAGAACCAGTGGCCCGTCAAGGCCCAGGCACTGGGCGGCCGCCATTACCGCCAGAGTCCCGAAGGGATCACCTACGTGGATCAGAATTTCGATACGTATTCGGTGGAATACACGTATGCCGATGGCACGAAGTTTTATTTCGATGGGCGGACCATTGCGGGATGCGAGCCCATCTATGCGAGCTACCTGCACGGTACGAAAGGAATGGGGATCGCTTCCAAGCAAAGTGACTGCGGGCAACCCTCCAGCCTGTACAAGGGGCAGATGACGACCACCGACATGATTTGGGAATCCGCGGTGCCTCCGGAGGAACAGGATCCCTATCAAAACGAATGGAACGACCTGGTGGATGCCATTCGCGACGACAAGCCTTACAACGAGGTTAAACGCGGGGTGGAAGCGAGCCTCGTGTCGAGCATGGGCCGTATGGCGGCCCACACCGGCCGGGAAATCACTTTTGACCAGATGCTGAACTGCGAGCACGAAATGGCGCCGGGCGTCGACAAGTTTACAATGGATTCCCCGGCTCCACTCGTTGCTGATGCCAACGGAAGATATCCTGTGCCGCAGCCGGGGATAGTGACCACGCGCGAATACTGAGCGGCCGGTCAGGAATCGAAAAGGAAATCTTGGCTGATACGTTTGAGGCGTAGACCCCATGGAGACAATCGTACTGGAACAGCCTGGCCGGTTCACGCTCACCGAAACCGCGCAGCCGGGCGCGCCGGGACCAGGTGAAGTGCTGGTGAGAGTATTGACGGTCGGTATCTGCGGTACCGATCTCCACGCCTATGAAGGTACGCAGCCGTTTTTCACGTATCCGCGCATTCTCGGGCATGAGCTTGCGGTGGAGGTTGTCGAGACCGGCGATGCCGTCGGCGACTTGCAGCCCGGAGACCTCTGCGCCGTGAACCCCTACATGACCTGCGGGGAGTGTGCGGCATGCTTGCGCGGGCGGACGAACTGCTGCGCGAAGATGTGTGTCATCGGGGTCCACACGGATGGCGGCATGCGCGACCGCATTCTTTTGCCCGCGCAACAGATGTACAAGTGCGCGAAGCTACCGCCGGAGCAGGTCCCGCTGGTGGAGACGTTGGGCGTCGGCATCCACGCCGTGGGACGCGCGGCGGCGCAGCCGGGCGAGCGCGCCATGGTCGTGGGCGCCGGTCCCATCGGCCTCGCGGTGACGGAGTTCCTGCGGCTGGCCGGCGCCGATATCGCCGTGCTGGAGAAGATGCCGGAGCGGCTCGCCTTCGCGGCCAGGCACCTTGGCTTGAAACGCTACTATCGGTCGCACCAGGAAGCGCGTCAGGAAGAGCCGTCCATGCTGGTGTTCGACTGCACGGGCGACCGCGGTTCCATGGAGCAATCCATGAACCTGCTCCAGCAGGGTGGCAAGCTGATCTTCGTGGGGCTGATCAATGACCACGTTTCCTTGTTTGACCCGGACATCCACCGCCGCGAGGCCACCATCCTGTCGAGCCGCAACAGCACTCCGGCGGAGCACCGTCGCGTGCTCCAGTTGATGGAAAGCGGGCAGATCGATGTCGGGGCGTGGCCGACCGAGTGCGCCCGCCGCACCATCATGCACGAGCGATTTCCAGCGTGGCTTCATCGGGAAGCCGGCGTGGTCAAGGCGGTGGTCAACTGGTCGTGACCGGCACGGCGGGGCCAGGGACTCCCACCGGGACGATTCCCGGTTACATTTTGGATCCCCATGGTCTGGCGGTGCGCGGAGCGCGAGTGATTGTGGATAGTGTACCAATGGCCGCCACTCCCAGAGTAATCCCGAACGAGGAGGGGCATATACCCTACCGGCACCAATACCAGGCTCATATAATCTGACAATCAAGGTGGAAGGATTTAAGACCATTCACCAGAATAGTATAGTGATCGAAGCGGACTAAATGGCGCGTCTGGACTTGACCCTAACGATCGGCAGCAAATCGGACAGTATTACCTTTTTAGGGAGCGCGCCGCTACTCAACACCGCGGACGCCGCGGTGAGCACTCTCAGTGGCAACCGGGGACCCCCATCCCGCATCTCCTTGCCACAGCTTTCTAGCCTGAAGCCCTCCACTTGCAAGCTCCCACTTCCATAATTATGTGGGAGGAGAAGAAATTATTCACTTTCGCACCGCAAGTAACTGCCGGTCAGGAGGTTCCGCCGCTATCGAGATCCGGCCCGAAATGTCAGCTACCTATCGGCAATCCTGGCGCTTGGCTGGGTTCCGGCGTGGGATGGGCGTTTCGTTCCGAATCCAGCTTTAGTGGTGGGTTGGGCTATTATCAACAGCTATTAGTAAACCCTTGGCGACAAGGCAGGAGCTATTTCCTCGAAGCCCGTTTGCACTAACATTTTTCATTCCCAATCCGGCGACGCACCCCAACATAGTTACCGGCTGCGTCAACTAGCGACAACAACCACTGAACGACTTTCGCATTTTGTTTGCCAGACTGAAAGGTGTATAATTTTGAGCAGTGCACCTTGGGCCTCCGGCTCGCCGGGCGGAAAGCTCACCTAGCGAGCAGGCGCGGTTCGGCTTCGGGGGGAGTAAGCGACGCGGTCGGGAGCTTGGAAGATAGGTCCCGGAAGCAGCGATCCCTTCAGTCGGTCGAAAGACTCGACTCTCTGCATTACAAAGGCCGTCGTCCGTCTCCCCTGTCTCCACGGACGACGGCAACACAGATGTCTTCATACTATTCCAAGCTCTGCGATCAGGCCCTCCTACACCTCGCATGGAAAGGAATTTCCAAGACGAACCGAGAATCCCACGGCTTTGACCAGCAAACCATCAAGGATTTTTCTGATCACCTCGGGGAGAATATCGCGAATCTTAGCCGTGAATTAAGGGACCGGAAGTTCGAGTTTGGCCCCGCCAGAGGCGTGCTGGCTCGCAAGGAAGGCAATAAGCGACGCCCCATCAAGGTCCCAGCCGTCCGCGACCGCGTCGTGTTAAGTGGGGTTAGACTTCTGATTTCTCCCAGATTTGAACAGTTCGACCAAGATTGCAGCTATGGGTACGTCCGGGGGCGCAATGTACGTGACGCAATAAACAAAGTTAAGGACCTCGCGTTGCAAGGGAAAATATGGGTTCTTGAAGCAGATATTCAAAAGTTTTTCGACACAGTCAACCAAGAATTCTTGATACAAGAATTCACCAAACAGATTCGAGCGGTCAGCCTTCTTCCACTCCTGAACCAAGCGATCCGGGTCGAAGTCGGCAACCTAGCATGCTTTCAACCATACGACCGAGCCATGTTTCCAGCGCCAGACTCGGGCATCCCCCAAGGCGGCGTCCTTTCTCCGATGCTAGCAAACTTCTACTTGCACCAGTTTGACTTGGAGATGACGAGGAACGGTTTCAACTTGGTTCGCTATGCGGACGATTTTGTGGTGATGTGCAAATCAAAAGCGCAGGCGCAGGAGGCCTATCAGTTGAGCGTAGATCTCTTGGAGGGCCGGTTAAAACTGAGAATGCATCATCTTGGCGAGGCAGATGCAAAGACCAAGATTACAAACTACTATGACGGATTTACTTTCCTCGGTATTCGGTTCGATAAAGGGAGGCTCTACCCGTCGGCAAAGGTGGTCGCCCGCCTCAAAGACAAGATCGGAAGGCTCACGCAGCCACATCCGCACCACCCAATTTTGAACTCCTTGGTTTCTTTGCGTAACACACTGGAAGGTTGGGGAAACGCTTTTAAGGGTTACGATTCGCAGTTGATCTTTGAGGACGTTGACAAGTCCGTCCGGGCCTCGTTGACGAAAATGCTCCGAGCTCACGACTTGTTTAGGCGAGACATCACTCTGGGGCAGTATCACTTGAAGATTCTTGGCATCCCTTCTTTAATCCGATTCCTTCCTCGTCAAGAATTGAGCCCTTCGGCACGACCGAGCCTATCGACCGACGTTCGCACTCGATCTGAAGGCAAGCCATCTACTGTTCTGCCTTCGACTGCATGACAGGCGCACATAAGGGACAGGGACAGACACGTTTCCGGGTTTTCCGAAGTCGATGCTTATGTCTGCGGCGCATGATTGGAGCGACAGGACCTTTTGGTTTTCGTGCCCCGCCGGTTTTCGAGGACGCTCGCCCTTGCCCGCCGGAAAACTCGGAAACGTGTCTGTCCCCGGTTTCCCGCGGCTAAACCACGCAATCGACCGTCTGCACGCAGTTTTGCCACTCGCATACTGTGACTTGGTACTTTTTGACAATCATTGGGAAACGCAAGTCGAACGCGTTCGGTCGCGCCCAAACAGAGCCGGCGTCTCCGCTCCGATCGCGAGAGTATTTTCGGGGAAGGCGAACGGAATCGATAGATTCCATTGTGACCTGGGGGTGACGCGACAATCGCTTCTTTATTTACCGGAATTTTTGAACTGGGAGCACAGAGGGAAACTGCCCTTACTTCTGCGCTCGGAGTCTTTTGATCGATATTCCTCAATCATTGATAAACTCCTCCATCCGCCGACAGAATTGCGGGGCTTCCAGCTTATGCTCGTTCCCAAATTCTCCTTCCAAGCCAAGAAAGTAGGTTGCTTTAGATGGACTCCACCCTTGCCGGTACTCCAATCCCGCCTGTCCAAGCGCGGCAACCGCTCCTATGACGACGGAATCGACTATGTTGATGCCCCTGAAAGGATCAAAAGGCGCACCAAGAGCGAAGACACTGAAGGCGGCCAAAGCCATGGGAACAGCAACTGAGAGCAGCATTGATGTAAAATGGTCTCCGAAGACCCTAAGCCCATTGTTTCGAACCTCTGGGGCACTCCGCAGCGCGTTCATAAACATGTCGACTCGTTCTCTTGCGAATTGAGGATCCTCAATTTCGGCCAAGTCTGCTGCTAAGGTTGCCAAACCGGATCGGAATTGCATCCGACCTTCTGCGGATTGTTTACGGAATTCGAGAACCGTCCGCATTGGGACGTGGCGTATCCCTGAGGGAATAAGGGCCTCCATAGTTAGCGCCGACGTGAATTCGGACGCCTCACGATCATAAACAAAATCACTAATGTTTCCATCGCTTGAGTAAAATTGGAGTACTGTAAAGAGATCAGGGTCGTCAGTAAGCCGCGGCAGATTACGACGCCGGGCAACCACCTCAGCAAGAAACAGCATGTAACCATCAGCAATCTCTCTGGGGAGCTGCAGCCATTCGTCTGCGCTCACCTTTTGACATAAACCGCGCATCAGCGGTCTGAGTCGTGCGTCAATCTTTTCTTCATGGATCCTCGAGGTCTCTTTCCTAGGGTGGAGACCATCGGGACGCCACCGGAGTGAATCGAGAAACTCAATGAACTGGTTGCTGACCTGTGCCAAGTCCTCTTGAGTCAGTCGAAGGTCGACGACGAGCCCG
>Ga0326727_10004720_pt1 | contig 40296 bp, 29 predicted proteins | sample MB2enrmetagenome_FD_207643 | JGI IMG/M metagenome (GOLD analysis project Ga0326727, IMG submission 207643) | Lab enriched peat soil microbial communities from McLean, Ithaca, NY, United States - MB29MY | ecosystem: Environmental > Terrestrial > Soil > Wetlands > Peat | place: USA: New York...
CAGCGCTCCCAAGGTGAGGTCGTCTTCCACCCTGCGGTCCAGCGCCCACCCAATCACGCGGCGCGAATAGGCATCGATCACTACCGCCAGGTAAACGAACTCGGTCTCCAGCCGAATGTAGGTGATACACGAGGCACCCGGGTATGGAGACGGTTGCATTCGCGCCATGCAAAGCCTGCGTGGTGCCGAGTTGCCCGGGCACAACCGTGAGGTTGGGCGTGCCAGTGCCCGCCGTCACCAGGAACGATTCGCTGTCAATCGTGAGGTATGTGCCGTTCGGTTCCGTGTAGTTGGAGTTCAGCACCATCGCTGTCGCGCCCGCCGCAATACCGGCATTCAACTGGCTCGTGGCGCCGGTGACGTGCGAGGTATCGAACTGCACGGTGCAGTGGCTCGCCAGTTGCGTCATGCTTTGGCTGACGGTGACCGTCCCCAGGCTGCCGTAAATCCAGTCTTCGCGGACCGGAGCGCTTCCATCGTCGGGCGATTCGTTGCCGTTCACATCGACGGTGAAGCCCGCGATCAGCATCGGCTGCAGGATGAAGTTCTCGGTCGGAACCGAGATGGTGATTGGCGTTGTCGGGCTGGCATTGCCGGCGGCGCTCGAATCTGACTGGTAAGCCCAGGTCGGACCTTCGACGATCCAGACGGAGGTGATGCCCATCAGCAACGGCGGCTGGAACGTCAACTGCGTCGGTGTGTTGGCCGTGATGGTGCTGGGCGGCTGGTTCCGCCCGGTGCCCTGAATGATCCGGATAAGATTCCCGACCTCCGCGCCCGGCGTCATGCCACCGTAGCCGTTGGCGATGTTCTGATATCCGGTATCCGTGACCGAGGAAACGAGCGTGGGGTTCGCAGTGAGCGACGTTCCCACGTTGCGGATGGCATCGTCATTGGGCGAGTTGACGCTGCTGTTGGAGATGTGCACGTTCCGGCAGGAGTCCACTCCCCAATCGAGTTGCGAGGGCCTCGTCCCCAGATCGAATCCGAAACCTGTCTCCTGGGAGTAAATCGCACTCGCGGGAACCTTAATGTGTCCCTCAACCGCGGGGACGGCGCCGAGTTCGAAATGGAAAGCTCTCGGCGGTTCAGCGGCGCTGGCCAGGCCCACGGCGAACAGCACGCTCTTAGCGACCGGACAGAGAAAAATGAAATTCCATCTCATAAAATGAAATTCGCCTCCAAAAAATGTACCACCGAATCGTGTTCAAAAACGTGAAGTTGAACGGAACCGTGATCAAGAGCGTGGAACAGTTGACCAAGGCCGGTTGGGATATTTCCGTCCCGATGAAATTCCAATAGGTAGGTATGAGACTGACTTCTCTTTCGTGCCTCGCACTGGCATGCTACGCGAGTGCGATGGCGGTCCAGGCTAATGCACAGACCGCCGCTGGCGTCCCGCATCTCGAAAAGCAAGGCTCCGCGACGCAGTTGATCGTCGACGGGAAGCCGTTCCTCGCGCTCACGGGGGAGTTGGGCAACAACACCGCCAGCAGCCTGGAAAACATGCAGCCGATCTGGTCCCGGCTGGTGACCGGCAATCTGAACTGCGTGCTGGCGGCGGTATCGTGGGCTCAGATCGAGCCCGAAGAAGGCCACTTCGATTTCGAACTGGTCGATGGTCTCATTCAGGAAGCCCGACACAATAACCTGAAGCTCGTGTTGCTGTGGTTCGGCAGTTGGAAGAACGGTCTTTCGAGCTACGCGCCTCTCTGGGTCAAGCAGGATTACAAGCGATTCCCGCGGATCAGGATCAAAGCAGGCAAAAGCATCGAATTGCTCAGCACGTTTGGCGATGCCAGCCGCGATGCGGACGCGCGGGGCTATCGCGCCCTGATGCGCCACATCAAGGAAACCGACGGCCAGCAGCACACTGTGCTGATGATGCAGGTGGAGAACGAAGTGGGCGTGCTGCGCGATTCGCGCGACCGGTCGGAGCCGGCCAACAAGGCTTTTGCTGGCCCGGTGCCGAAGGAATTGATGGACTACCTCCAGAATCACAAAGATACGCTTGCTCCCGAGCTGCGCGAGGTGTGGGCGGCAAACGGAAATAAGACTTCGGGAACGTGGGAAGAGGTATTCGGCGCCGGCAAACCTGACAGCGTCGATATGCCCATCCAGACCAACAGTCCTCCACTGGGTCAGGAGGAATATCAGACCGGCTGGCGGAAGCTGCATTGGCCGGCGGATGAGATTTTCATGGCCTGGCAATACGCGCGCTACGTGGGCAAGGTGGTCGCGGAGGGTAAAACGGAATACAACATCCCGATGTATGTGAACGCATGGCTGCAGCAGCCCAACATGGCATGGCCTGGGACGTATCCGAGCGGCGGGCCTCTGCCGCAGGTGCATGACGTGTGGCGCGCCGGCGCACCGGCGATCGACATTCTCGCGCCGGATCTGTACCTGGAATATTTCGACGAAGTTTGCGAACGCTTCACGCGCAACGGCAACCCGCTCTTGATCCCGGAGACGGGGACCAACCCGGCCAACGTCCTGACGGCGTTCGGCAAGTACGGCGCGATCGGTTATTCGCCTTTCGCAATCGAGAGAGGAGTAAGCCCGGACAGCGATTTGGCGGCGGTCTACCGCCTGGTTGAGCAGATGGCTCCGATGATCGCGGCGCACCAGGGTAAGGATTCCATCACGGCGGTGCGGCTGAACCAGGGCGATGCGCCGAAACGGGTCGCGTTGGGGAAATATACGCTGGAGCTCAGCTACACGGGAAGAGGCCGGGTGCCGATCGCCCCCGAGCCGGTGGCGAAGCCGCAGCAGGCTCCGGCATCGCCCCCAGCGGGGCAACCGGGCCGCGGAGGCGCCGGGCAGGCTCCCATGGAGGCCGCCGCGATTCTGATCGCGGCAGGACCGGACGAATTCTACATGGGCGGCGGCGGCTTCCGGATCGGGTTCACGGCGAACACGCCCGGGCCGGCAACCGTGGGACTGGGCATCGTGCAGGAAGGCAAATTCGTCGATGGCCAGTGGGTGGTGGTGCGGCAACTCGGCGGCGACGATATCGGCCAGGGCGAGATTCTGACGCTCCGTCCGAATACCATTCTTCATGTGGTGGTTTACCGGTATGAATAGTTAGCAAGTGCGCCCGCACGCCGCTCTCTGGGAGCCGGCCGTGAACGGCTAGAAGGAATTGCCGGCTCGGCCGATATGAACTCTGTGATGCGATACGCACGTAGGCGGCTGGTCCTTGCCGCCCTTGTCGTAGCCGCGGCAGGATCTGTGAAGTTCTGGTACGGCCACACTGAGTCGCGTCTGCTGACCAGCGTCGGACAGGTGCGGAGGCTTTCAGTTGACGCCGCCCGTGAGGGTCATAGCGTGTGTATCCGCGGAACCATAGTCTACCGCGGACTCGACTACTTCATTCTCGCTGATGGAACCGGTGCATTGCGTTTCGAGGCGCCGGGAGCCGTAGTCCTTCTGAGATCCGGATGGGATTTGTCCGTGCAGGCGCTGGAAGTCACGCCCGGCAAAAAGGTCGTCTGGGCGTTTCGCGCGTGGGGGCCCCCCGTGGATCTTGGTCCCTCAACCACCATTCAATTACTCCATGAACCCGGCGCTCCCGAAGCGGTGCATTTCGGCGATTTGAGGTAGTGAGCCCGCGCTATTGACCGTACGGCCGCTGCGCATCGGCGGCAGGTTCGGCGGGGATATCGAACCTGCTGCCACGGCCTTTGCGCCGGCATGGCGAAAGAGCAAAGGAAGAATACCAATGTCCGCTTCATTCCTGCCCCCAGCAAGTTTCAGGAAACGTGAAAATCTTTCATCATACGCGTCAAGTGTCGCAAATGTGGAACGAGAATTCCATACCGGGCCGCTCGCCGTGTACACTGAAGAATCAAATGCGTGCTCTTATCCTAGTCGCCGGACTCGCCGCCGTCGCCACGGCACAACAGAAGGACTTCACCAACTGGCCGGCCGGTACCTCGCCGCAGGAAGTCGGCAAGAAGATCGCTCAAAACATGCTCCCGCGTTGGATTCCGAGCAAGCCGTCGGTCCACTACGCCGAGGACTCTACGTGGTATTCCGCGCTGGAATTCGCCAAAGTGACCAAAGATCAGGCGCTCACCGACGCGCTAGTCAAACGTTTCGGCCCCTGGAGCACCGAAGAGGGACAGCAGAAGCTCATCTCCTGGGAACGCCACGTGGATCACAACATCTTTGGCATCGTGCCTCTGGAGTTGTACATCCGGACCAAAGATCCGAAGTATCTCGAGCTCGGCAAGAAGCTGGCCGACCGGCAGTGGGAGAAACCCACGCCGGACGGGCTCTCGGATGAGACGCGCTTCTGGATCGATGACATGTATATGATCACGATCCTTCAGGTCCAGGCATATCGCGCCACCGGCGAAAAGGTCTACCTGGATCGCGCGGCGCTCGAAATGGTCGCCTATCTGGACAAGTTGCAAAGGCCCAACGGCCTGTTCTACCACGGACCGGAGTTCCCGTTCTTCTGGGGACGGGGCAACGGCTGGGTGGCGGCCGGCATGGCTGAACTGCTCAGCAATCTGCCGAAGCACCACCCCCAGCGCGCCCGCATTATGGAGGGATACAACCGGATGATGGTGTCGCTTCTGAAGTATCAGGATAGCGGCGGCATCTGGCACCAACTGATCGACCACCCCGAGTCGTACCAGGAGAGTTCCTCCACCGCCATGTTCACTTTTGCCATGATCACCGGTGTGAAGAAGGGCTGGCTGAAGGACGAAAGCTACGCCAATGCGGCGCGTAAGGGTTGGCTCGGGGTAAACCAGTTCATAGATCCGGACGGTAACGTGAACAAGGTGTGCGTCGGCACCGGCCAGACCAACAGCCTGGACTTCTACCTGAACCGTCCCACCGAGAAAGGTAATCCGCACGGACAGGCCCCGGTCTTGTGGTGTGCGGTCGCATTGCTGAAGTAAATTGCAGGAGAATGGACGTGAGATCATTCATCGCATCGCGCCGGGCAGGTGCCTTGGCGGTCATTCTCTGCGCCGGCGCCATGGGGGCCGCAGCTCAAACCACTCGTTATACCCCACCACCATCGCCGCGCGCCAAACTGAATTTTGACTTGAACTGGAAATTCATCCGCGAAGATGTGGCCGGCGCGGAGGCTCCAGGCTTCGATGATTCCGCCTGGACCACAGTCTCCACCCCGCACACGTTCAACGACGTCGACTCCTTCCGCCAGATCATCTCCCACAGCGGTGGGGACCGCGGCACATTCAAGGGACTTTCCTGGTACCGCAAGCACTTCAAACTGCCGGCCCGATATGCCGGCGGCAAGGTCTTCCTGGAGTTCGAAGGCATGCGCCAGGCCGGCGACATTTTCCTGAACGGTAAACAAGTTGGACTCTACGAAAACGGGATCACGGCCTACGGCGTGGGCATATCGAGTGCCGTTCACTTCGGAAGCGAGGACAACGTCCTGGCGGTGAAAGTGGACAACCGCACCGACTACAAAGAGCGCTTCAGCGACACTCCGTTTGAATGGAACGCCAATGACTTCAATCCCGACCATGGTGGCATCAATCGCCACGTCTGGCTGCACGTGACCGGCAAAATCTATCAGACTTTGCCGCTTTATGCCGGCCTGGAAAGCACCGGGGTGTATGTGCACGCCGCGAATTTTGATCTCGCTGCCAAGAGCGCGAACGTTACGGTCGAGTCGGAGGTGCGCAATGCATCCGGCGATCGCGCCACGGTGGCGTTGTCGGCAGTGATCGTCGATCACGATGGCAGGGTTCGCGCGCGGTTCGCGGGCGATCCAGTCGACATGGTGGACGGCGAAAAGACCGAATTGGCGGCAGCGGGAGCGATCCAGGGCGCCCGGTTCTGGAGTCCGAACGATCCGTATCTGTACGACGTCTACACCATCCTCATGGTGGACGGAAAACCCGTCGACGTCGACAAGGTGGTTACCGGTTTCCGCAAGACCGAATTCAAGGGCGGCGCCGGCACGGGAGGGGTGTATATCAATGGCAAGTTTGCTTACGTGAAAGGCTTCGCGCAGCGCGCCAGCAACGAATGGGCCGGCCTGAGCCAGGCATATCCCGATTGGATGCACGACTACCAGGCGCAGTTGATTCGCGACGACCATGCGAATTACGTGCGCTGGATGCACATTGCGCCGCAGCGTGTGGATGCCGATGCCGCCGACCGCTTCGGCATCATCCAGGTCTGCCCCGCCGGCGACAAGGAAAGGGACGCGGAAGGGCGCCAGTGGGAGCAGCGTCTGGAAGTGATGCGTGACACCATGATCTACTTTCGCAACAGTCCCAGCATTCTGTTCTGGGAAGCGGGCAACACGGTCGTCACCGTGGAGCACATGCAACAGATGCTGGCCCTCCGCAAACAATGGGACCCCGACGGCGGCCGCGTGATCGGCGCTCGCGGCAACGATAACGTCGCAGCCAATACCGCCATTACTCCGCTCGCTGAATTCTTCGGCATCATGATCGGCCAGGACCCTCGGACGGATGCTCTCGATGGCCCCGCGGCCATGTTCCGCGGATACAGCGCGGACCGCCGCGACCGCGCCCCATTGATTGAGACGGAGGATTATCGGGAGGAAGGCGCCCGCCGCTTCTGGGACGATTATTCGCCGCCCTATTTTGGTTTCAAGAAGGGCCCCAACGACACGTGGCAATTCACTTCCGAGAGCTTTGCCCTCGGCGCCATCAAACGCTACTGGGCCTATTGGCAGAATCGCATTTCCAACCCGGACCCGGCTCACTCCAAGTGGTCGGGCTACGCATCCATCTATTTCTCCGATTCCGATGCCGATGGCCGGCAGGATTCCAGCGAGGTCTGCCGGGTCAGCGGCAAAGTGGACGCTGTGCGTTTACCCAAGGAGATTTATTTTGCGCACCGGGTGATGCAGAACGAACAGCCGGACCTCCATATTTTGGGCCATTGGAGTTACCCGGCGAAGACCGTGAAGACCGTCTATGTGGTCAGTAACACGCAGACCGTGGAGCTTTTCGTCAATGGCAAATCGCTGGGCGTGAATTCCCAACCGGACAACGGCTACGCCTTTGCTTTCCCGAATGTGGAATTCGCCCCCGGAAGTCTGAAGGCGGTTGGCAGCAATGCAGGCAAACCGGTGGCCCACGAGGAACTGACTACCGCCGGTCCGCCAGCCAAAATCAAGCTCACACCGATCCTCGGTCCGCGAGGCCTCCAGGCCGATGGCCAGGATGTCGTGCTGATTGACGTCGAAGTGGTCGATGCCAAAGGGCAGCGCTGCCCCACCGACGACGCCCGCGTGGATTTTACAATCACTGGACCGGGAATCTGGCGCGGCGGATACAACAGCGGCCAGGTCGATTCCACCAACAATCTCTACTTGAATACCGAAGACGGGATCAATCGCATTTCCGTCCGTTCCACTTTTTCGGGCGGCTTGATTTCCGTCACGGCCAGCCGTTCCGGCTTGCAGTCCGGCCAAATCGGGATCGTGGCGAAACCAGTTAAAATCGACGCCGGGATCGCGGACTTTGTGCCGCGGCACTTGCCGGGTCCTGCGGAAAAATGATCGAGGCAAAGCTCGGGGCCGTCGTTGGGTTCAGGCTTTGAAGAAATCGTCGGCAATCCTGCCCAGTTCTACCCCTGTCAAAGTCACGATGGCTCCGGAATCGACCGTCACTTCCCAGAAGTCACCCTTGGCGACGGGCGCCGTTTCGACGGCATTCTCCGATTGCGGGCTGGCGGTTTCCTGATGGCGGAAGGTCGCGCCCGGCCATCGGACGGAAATTGTCTGGCGAGCGGTGGATCGATTCAGCACGATCAACGTTTGCCGGCCGCCGTCGCCGGTAAAAGCAGTTACCAGCAGAGTGGGATTCGAACTGCTGCTTCGGACGCGAATCATGCCTTCGCGAACGCGGCGGGAGTAGGCGCCGAAGACACGCGGTTGGTGACTGGAGGCCACGGGCGCAAATCTGTGCTCGGGATCGGGCACCATCAGGGTGCGGGTCCAGCCATAAGACGGCTGCGTGACATTGAGCAGAGTCCAGCAATACATGGCGCCGCAGGCATCGAGCGAGGTGAGCAACTTGTGGTAAAGCTGGCCCATGGCCAACGCCGTGCGGTAGGTGCGGGTCTGGAACGCGGTGTTGTTGACGCAGAGCTCGGAAGCGAGAAACGGCTTGGAGCCTTTGGCTTCTTTCATCTCGCGCGCACGCTCGTCGAAGCCGTTGGGATCGTAGAAGAAATTCTGATAGTCGTAGATGTTGGAGGTCGCGTAATCGATGGCCTTCCACGCTGCGTCCGTTGCGTGGAACGCGCGCGCAGCGGCGACGCCTTCGGCCAGCGTGGGCGGATTGTGCATATGGATCTTCACGTCGCGGAAACCGGCATCATCCAAAGCCTGGCGTAGGGTAACGGCCATCTGTTGCCAGATCTCCGGTGGCTGCTTGACCTCATTTTGAACGCCTACGATTTCGGGTGGCGCCACCGTTTTTTCCTTCGATACCTGGCAATAGCGCACCATGGCTTTGGCGTATTCGGGCATCGTGGGCACGTCGGTGATCTTTCCCTGGCTGTCGCGCTGTCTGGACCAGACTGGCAACTCCCAAAACTCGAAGATAATTTTGCCGCCCAGTCGCCTCACGCGGCGGTTATATGCGAAATCGCTGGTTTCGCAGTTGGGGAAGTTGTCGCCATAGTAGTGCGGAGAGGCGTCCTGCGGACGGTCCCAGTTCGTCATTTCGGGGTTGAGTTGCGCACCGATGGGGTATTCCCGCTGCAGCAGCAGATTGTACTCCACCAGCTTGCGCCACCATGCTCGTTGACCCTCCGGACTGAGTTCGGCGAAGGCCGGCGGCGTGGTGGTACCTCCCCATCCAATCATTTGCTGATAGCGCGTACCGGGGTCGACGTCGACAGTCGCCGTTTCCACCGCTGCCGGTAACAGGCGCCCGCGGAAACCGCCTTCTTCTCCAGCCATGGCCAACTGATGGCGGTTGACATCCAGTAGGCAGTGTTGCACCAGGGATTCCCGGCCGTTAAGCGCCACTCGCAAGGTGAGGCGGTGGTCGAGCGTGACGGCGATGGATTGCAACTGGCCGGTATACTCCGCGCTGCTCTCTTCGACGACGGCCTCGGGATGGCGGACATTTTTCACCGAGGAGAACTTGGCGAGCGCCGGCGAATCGTCGTAGCGCTGGAATACTCTGACTTTGCCCGCTCCGGCCTCCACGGTGAAGCCCCCCATGGGGCCGGTGAAGATCCACTGCAATTGGGATTGGGCGGTCTTCCACTCATCGACAACCAGGGTTCGCTCGAAGAGGGCGGGCAGCCATTCCATGAAGTATTGGCGGCGCAGTCCATTGACCTTCCATCGCAAGCGTCGGGAGGGAGCCAATGGGAAATCGAACGACTCACCACCAGTCTGGGACGGGCGGCAAGGCAAGCTTCTGCGGTGGGACCGGAGAATCCTGTCTGGCGGCGTGCGCCGCGGCAGTCGCGGAGAGCAAGGTGGTATGAAAAGCGCGCCGTGAAATCTTCATGGTATGCCTTACGCTATCTGACGATATCCTGAAGTCAATCGAGCGACACTTGGGCGTCATGCGAGGAGATAAGAAGTCGGATTCCACTGCGATATACTCCTAGACGTGTCTGTTGCTCTTGTGGAGGAACGCAGAGTGAATCTCTCTTCCCTGAAGAAGTTCACGACGGCCGTGCCGGTTCTTTTGTTCACCCTGTGCAACCTGACGGTGGCGCAAGCAGAGATCAAACCAGCGGCGCTATTCGGCGATCACATGGTCTTGCAGCAGGGCATGTCCGTGCCGGTCTGGGGGTGGGCGGAAGCGGGCGAGCAGGTCACCGTGAGTATCGCCGGCCAGAGGCAGTCCGCCAGGGCTGGGGCGGATGGCAAATGGATGATCCATCTGACCGATCTCCGGGCTTCAGGCGACCCGATTGAGATGACGATTTCAGGCAAGAACACGATTAAGATCGTGGACATCCTCGTCGGCGAGGTCTGGCTGGGGTCAGGACAGTCGAATATGGATTTCGTAGTCTCCGGCGATATGACTAAGTACCCAGGTATGGCCCAGCGTTTCGCCGGCATCGCCAACGAGGCGCAGGAGATCGCGGCGGCCAATTGTCCGAAAATCCGGGAATTTCGGGTTCCGCTCAAGACGAGCGAACTGCCGCTGGAGGATGTCGCGGGCAAGTGGCAGGTCTGCACGCCCGAGACTGTGCCGGGCTTCTCGGCGATCGCGTACCTGTTTTCGCGATTTGCAGAAGGCGATTCACCAGCCAATCGGGTTCATCACGTCGGCGTTTGGCGCGAGTTGTGCCCAGGCATGGGTAAGCAAGAACGTGCTGGATGCCGATGCGCGTCTCAAGGGGATCATGGACGGCTTCGCCGCGCAGGTAGCGGCTTTCAAGTCCGCTGCGGCGGATAGCCCACCTCCCGAGGCGCGCGTACCCACTGCCCAAAACGGCGGGGCTGGTGGAGGACGGGCGGGGCAATCCGCTCACCAACCAGCACAGCCCGTACGTCCTCTGGAATGCGATGATCAAGCCGATCCAGCCTTATGCGATCAGGGGCGCGTTATGGTATCAGGGGGAATCGATCACCGAGGGTTTGCAACTATATCCGGTGGTGATGGAGCACGTGATCACAAGTTGGACGCAGCAGTGGGGACAGGGCGAATTCCCCTTCTACTTCGTCCAGCTTGCCGCCCAGGACGCCGACAGCAGCCGTCCCGAGGTGCGCGAAGCGCAGGCGCAAGCGCTGAAGGTCCCCAACACGGCCATGGCGGTGGCCATGGATATCGGCGAAAAGAAAAACGTGCATTCCAAGAACGAGCAGGATTTGTGCGATCGTCTGGCGCGCATCGCTGTACGGCTGTTGCCTTCTTCGCCGCTATAGCCCCAACCATGAAATACACGGTCACCGACTCTGCGGTGATTCCGTCCTGCGGTCCCTTTCATTGGTCAATTCCGATCAGTCAGATCCGCGCCATCAGTGAGGCGGATCTCGAGTGGTTGCCATGGTCGGAAGGTTGGAAGATTCCTGGCTATGCTCTGTTCACGATTCGATATGGTGGTGTGGACGCCGTGCACATGTGCGCGACAGCCTTGCGTAAACGCATACTGTTGATCGATACCGGAATCGGCCTGTGGGGGATTACACCGGCCGACGTGAGCGGGTTCGTTTCCGCCGTGGAGAGCAAGCGGAGGAAGTAGCGTGGGAATCTGGATTGCGGCGATAGTCGCCACCAGCCTTGCGGCATGGATCGGCAGGGCACTGCTTAGGGCATGGATCGGTCATGATCGCCTCTATTACCGTGTTCTTGCGATTACGCTGCTCTTCTCGCCGATCGTCAATCTCTGCGCGAAAAAACCCATTCTCGGGTACATGCTGCACCGGTTCCATCTCTCCCCGAAGACGCCTGACTGGCCATGGTGGTTTGTCGTCCTGGTTCTCCTGCTGATTGGCGTCAGCGAGGAAGGGATCAAATTGACGCCGGTGTCGTTCCCGTCGGTCCGCAAGGCGATCCGGTTGCGGGGGTCCGCTGTGCCAATGGCCTTTACCATCGGCCTGGGGTTCGCGATTGGAGAGATCTGGTATCTCGCCTTTAGAATCCACTTCAGCGACCCGGCCAGCGCCTCACTGCCCTTCTATATGCTCGGAGGCTTCATCACAGAACGTGTCGGGACCGTTATCGTCCATGCGTGGCTCTCCCTGCTGGCGTTGAGCGGACTGCGGTCTGGCTCGTCCCAATTTCTGCTCGGCGCGGGTGGCGCAATGCTGGCCCACGCGCTAATGGATTCGACAGCCATGCTGTTCCAGATGAAACTTGTTAGTGTCGAGACGGCCATCCTGGTATTTATCCCGCTAACTTTCTTATGCACGATTCCGTTCTATCGGTTCCGCGGAAATCTTGCCCTCACAAACCGAATCGGCCGCACGGGCGGGGTCCGGCACGGTTTTGTATGTCTGCGACTCCGAGGCGCTCTCATCGGAGGTTGACTCGCCCTCTCACGAGAAATGACCGGCGGCTCGCGAGAACATACTGGGAGACTCTTGCGCCTGGTAATCGGCGAAGTTTTATAGCCGAAATCGCCGTGCCTTCAATTCTCCGGCAGGGCAAAGGTAAGGATGTTCGCGCCGCCGGCGATCGTCACATATTGCCGGCCTTCGACTGTGTAAGTCATGGGAGATGCTTTCCATATCGTGCCCGCCTCGAGATGCCACAGGGTGGCGCCCGTCCGGGCATCCACTGCCGCGAAGCCACCGCTCGATTCGCCGTAGAAGACGATTCCTCCAGCGGTCGCCAATACACCCGAGTAGTTTCGCTCCGGCGGGCCGACTTGCGGGATTTCCCAAGCGATTGCACCGGTTTCGATGTTGAGCGCGCGCAGATACTTCATGCCCGGATCTTTGGGATTATCGAGAAATCCGAAGCCGCCCTGTTGGGCCTGGTGGTAGAGGCCGCAATCTTCCACCACCATGACGTAATAGAAATTGGTCAGCGGGCTGAAGGCAGGCGAATACCAGTTGGTGGCGCCGCGCACGGGGGGACAGGTTCTCACCTCGCCGGCCTTGGTTTCGTTGTTGGGGGTGAGGATCGGCCGGCCCGTGGCATCCAGGCCGCTGGACCAGGTCAGCTTCTTCACGAATGGCTTGCCAAAGAGGAATTTGCCGTTGGTCCGGTCCAAGACGTACAGGTAGCCGTTGCGGTTGGCGTGCAGCAGCAGCTTGCGCGCAGCGCCCTGATAATCGGCGTCCAGCAGGACCGGTGGCTGGACGGCGTCCCAATCGTGCAGGTCGTGCGGTGTGAATTGGAAGTACCAGCGGAGCTGGCCGGTCTGGGGATCGAGTGCGAGGTCGCAATTGGTATAGAGATTGTCGCCGCTGCGCTCGCTGCCATCGGTGTCCGGGAACGGATTGCCGGTGGGCCAGTAGAGCAGGCCGGTCTCGGGGTCATAAGTGCCAGTCAGCCAGGTGGCGCCGCCGCGGCCTTCGACAGCTTTACCGCTCCACGTGGCGGAGCCGGGCTCGCCGGGATTGGGGACCGTCCAAAATCGCCATGCCAGTTTGCCGGTGGCGGCCTTCCATGCGCCGATAAAGCCGCGGATGCCTTCATCGCCGCCGGCGATGCCGGAGATCACCAGGCCCCCGACTACCAGCGGCGCGGCGGTGGCGCCGTAATGCTGCGGCGTTTCCGGCATAAAAACATCCCAGAGTAGCGCGCCCGTGAGCCGATGGAGGCAGATCATGTGGGCGTTGTCGGTGGCGAAAAAGACGCGATCGCCGAGCAGTGCGACGCCGCGGTTCGCGCCGTTAGCCGCATCGCCCGCAATCGTCCCGGCTGGTGTGCGGGGACGAACGTAGCGCCAGATTTCGCGCCCGGATCGGGCATCGAGCGCGAAAACCTGGTTCGGTCCGGTCACGTACATCATGCCATCAAACACTAATGGGGTGGTTTCGAGCGGCTGATATGGAATCGGGTAGATCCATCGCAGTTGGAGACGCTTCACGTTGCCGGCGTTAATCTGATCGAGCGGGCTGTACCGGTTACCGCTGAGATTTCCATAATAGGTGCCCCAATCGCCCGTTTTGGGACGGAGGATGGCATCGAATTCCGTTGGCGATGGCTCCGGGGTTGCGCCGGTAAGCGGACCGCTGGCGCCGCCTAGCCGGCTCAGCCACGCGAGCAGATCGCGCAACTCGTCCGGCGTGGCGCGCAGAGGTGGCATCAGAGACGCTTCTTCTGTACGGATCGCACGGTATTCGGTATCGGCCAGGAGGTGCAGAGCGCCGTCGAGCGTCTGTAATTGCAGATCGTGGCTTCCGCGGCTGCGCGCGAAACCACGCAATTCCCGGCCATCGTTCAGAGTGGCGTCGACCACCGTGTAGCCGGGAGCAATACGGGCGCTGGGATCGGTGAGCGACTGTTCCAGTTCCGCCAAAGTGGATTGCCGGGCAATGTCCGAGAGATCGGGGCCGGAGTGGCCTCCCCGACCGCCGACGGAATGGCACGACGCACACTTGCCGGGGCCGAAGAAGAAGCGTTCGCCGGCAGCAGCATCGCCGGCAGGCTTGGAGTCGAAGGCGTTGGCATTGAGGGATCGCACGTATTCCGCGATAGCGCTGACCTCGGCTTCGGGAAGGGCAAATGGGGGCATTCCGCCGGGGGTTCCCTTTCGAATGATATTGGCGATGTCGACGGAACTGCGCGTTCGCATGCGGCGATTCCCCACCAGGGCGGGGCCGCGATCCGTGCCGCCGGCGCCCTCGCCGTGACAGACTGCGCATCGTTGCACAAAAAGGTTCTGCTGCGCGGAGCAGAGCGAAACGGCGAGCAGAAACGTGAAGGCAATAGGCCGTTGGAACATCAGAAGAGTGCGAGCGGATTGAAAGGAGAGCCGGTTGCACCGGGCACGCGTAAGGGCGCCACCATCATGCAAAAAGTGAAACGCCGGAGTTTTGCGGCTTGCTCGGCGGCGGCCTCCAGATCGCAATTGTCGAAGAGAGGCGTTCCTACGGCCACCAGGAACAGTTGGTGAATCGGCTGGTTGACGCCTTCCACGCGCGACGGGCGGACATCCTGCACCACGTCGCTACCAAGCAGCGCGATATTCCGGTCCTTCAGCCATTTTGCACAGGACGCGTACAGGCCCGGCGCTTTCACATTGAGATCGAGCGGTCCTTTGTCGGCCACCCGCTTCCATCGGCCGGTCCGCAGCAGCACGCAGTCGCCGCTCTCGATTCGCACGCCGGTTTTCTTTTCCCAGGCGTCCAGATCCCCAGCGTAAATCGCCTCGTCGTCGCCCATGTAGGGGATGTTCTTGAAGCGCGGCCAATCGATCAACACGCCGCGCGTCACCATGCCGTCCTTGAAAGGGATCACGTCGTTCTTCTCGGCTCCCCAGTTAGTGATGCTGTCGGCGGGAAAGCCATTGTAGATATGGCCATTGAAGATAAAGTGCGAGAGCGCGTCGAAATGCGTGGTGTTATTGCCGTGAAAGTTGACCGAAATGGTATCGACGGCGTAGCCGCTGGGGCTTCGCACGTTCAGCCCGGTGGAGCGCATCTCGTGTTGCCAGGTGTAGCGGGGGCGTCCGCCGGCGGGGATTTGCTCGGGCGGCGCGCCCTTGGGTGCGATGTCGGCGTCGAGCGACATCGAGATTGAAATTCCTTCCCGGATCAACGCCGCGGCCTGTTTGCGCTTAGCGGGAAGGATCAGATTGACGGTTCCGGCCTGATCCTCCTTGCCCCACCGGCCCCAGTTGGAAAGCTCGGTCATCCAGCGGTCGATATCGTTCTTGGTCAGATTGCGTGGATATTCTGCCGCTTCGCTTACAGGAATAGCGGTGGACACAGCCGCCGCGGCAAGGCAGCGGATACGATCGCGGGCGGTGAACTGGCGGTTCATGCGTCAATCCGTTTGGTCATTTTATCGAGGGCATCGCGGTCGATGGCGTATCCCAGGCCGGGAGCGGTGGGCGCCGCGATGTAGCCGTCTTTGTCGACGCGGAACTTGTCCTTATGGTACGGCCGGTCCGCATATTCAGCGGGATGCGGCATCTCGAACCAGTAGGCATTCGGGAGGGCCAGTTCGAGATGGAAATGCACGGCGAGGTCGATCACGTTGCCCCAGTTATGGGGCGTGCACTCGAGTCCGAAGGCGTCCGCCAAAAGCCCCACGCGCATGGAACCGCTGATGCCTCCTACGTTATCGGCGATCAGGCGCACCACGTCCACCGCGCCGCGGCGGATGTATTCGGCGAAATCGGAGATGGATGCCAGGAACTCGCCGACATGAAGCGGTACGTCGAGCGCGTTGGCGAGTTCGACGAGACCTTCCAGGTCCGCTGTGCGAATGGGATCTTCGAACCAGAGATAATCCAATTCATCCAGCAGCCGCCCGACTTTCAAGGCTTCAAAACGGTTGTACTGCTGCACCGGATCGTGCGCCAGAACATATTCGTCGCCCAACGCCTTGCGGAGCTGTTTGATCTCCTCCATGTGGCCGACGTAGGCGGGAATAGGCGGTCCGTCCTTGTGCTGGCCCGATCCGGGATGAATCTTGTAGCCCGGGTAGCCCTGTTCTTTGGCCTTCAGCGCATCCGGAACATAGTCTTCGATGGAAGGCAGATGCTGCGAACTGGCGTACGCCATCATGCGGTCTTTTTTTCCGCCCAGCAGTTGATAGATGGGGCGATTGACCGCTTTCCCGAGGATGTCCCAGAGGCAAACGTCGGCAGCCGCGGCTTTGTAATCGGGCCATGATCCTCCGCTGCGATTCGGAACGGCTACAAAGTTTCCGGTCGCGGGGCGCTGCGCGGGAGCTGTGGTACGAGCGCGGGTATTGAATCCGCCGGAACCCTTCATCCCGGAAGTGGCGGTCAATACGGGCAGCAGATCCAAAACGTTCTTTCCCACCAATGTTGGTTTGGCCCATTCCAGCCAGCCCGCGGTGCGGTCCCGATTGCCAAGCGTGTAATTGCCCTCGATCCCGCTTTCCGTCAGGACCGATACGATCTCGCCGGTTTCGCTGCTGTTGAGCCGGTGAATGCTGGCCGTGTCGGTGACATAGACCTTCACCTGCTTCACGGTGAGGTCCGGCAAGTCGCCTTTCTTGACGCCGGCGGACTGCGCGGCGGCTGTGCCCGGGTCGGCCAGGGCGGCGAAACCGGCGGCGGTTCCAGCGGCTGTGGTCGCGAAAAAATTCCGGCGCGTAACCGGATCCTTCAGCATCCGCTGTTGTTTCTTATGAAGCATGATCAACCTCGCAAATAGGGCTTCAGATAGGTGTCCAGCGCGTCGCGGATCTCTTTCTTGCCGGCTTCGTCGAGGGGCGCCGGACGGCGGGCGGGAGTTCCCGATGAGGCGGCAGCGGACGCTGCCATCGGCCGCGTGATGGTGCTTTCCTTAAAGACCCCGCGCGCGATCAACATGTAGGATCCGGCGTTGGGAATGCTCTCCAGGGCCAGTACGCGGCCGAACATGTCGAAACCCTCGCGTTTCCTGCCGGCGTGCCAGAGATCGAAGGCCTGCGCGTAGATGTCCGAAAGCCCAGCAGTGGGGCAGTGGCCGGAGAATCCGCGTTCCATCTCGGTGATCATTGTTCGGACGCCGTTACCGGAAAAGACGTTCAACTTGCCGCCGGTTCTCTCGCGAATCTCGCCGACGCGTTGCAAGGGGTTGCCGGCCTCGTCTTTGACGACTTTCATGGTGGGAATTTCCTGAAACATGCGGACCACCAGATCGACACTCATATCGCCTGTGCTCTGCACAAACAGGGGAAGGTCGGTAGCTTTGCCGATGGTTTGGTAGTACTCGATCATGGCAGACGGGTCGGCCTTTTCCGGCGGGAGCGAGATAATAGCGTCGGCCCCGTGACGGCTCGCGTGTCTGGCATACTCGACGGCGCCATTGAGGTCGCCGCCCAGCGTCTGCACGCCGATCACGAGAGCAGTCTTACCGCCCTTGCCGGCCGCGAGAATGGTCTCCGCACCCTCCATGCGTTCCTTCTGCGTCAACCCGTCCCACCCGCTGGCGATCTGGGGCCATACGAACCCGTGGACACCACCGCGGTCACAGAATTTGACCTCGGCCGCGAGGCAGTCGAGGTCCACTTTATTATCAGGGGTGCATGGTGTCTGGCCGATGGGAAACAGACCCCGCATCGGCTTAGCCTCCGTGGCGGAACTGGTGTTTGCCAAGGCCAGCGAGATCGCGCCCGCGCCCAGGCACTGGAGGAACTCGCGCCGTCCCCGCAGGTCGCAACGAACGATTTCCACAAGGCTCTTCATTCGGACCCTCCAGGTCTCAGTTGACTATGGTGCAGAATAAACCGGAGCTCGAACCGCGTCAAGCGAAAAGTGGAACGACAAATCAAAAAGTGAAATATCAGAGCGCGGAGGAAATCTGCGCCGCGGTAGCTTTCAGAGCCTGGATAAACTGCTCTTCCTGGGCGGTATTGCGCATCCTGAACTTAGGCAGAGACACGCTCAGGCCGGCGGGCACCTCGCCGTTTCGGCCGAATATGGGAACCCCGAAGCAATATCCATCCGACACCGACTCCTCAAGGTCGACCGCGTACCCCCGTTCCCGGGCTCGCTCGAATTCGCGCTGCAGTTCCGCGCGATCGGTAATGGTGAGCGGCGTAAAGCGATACAGCCCGTAGCTACGAATCAGTTTCTCGCGCCGCTCCTCGGACTGGAATGCGGTGACCACCTTGCCGAGGGAACTGGCGTTCGGCGGGAGGATATGCCCAATTACGTTGCTCATGCGGAGAGGCTCCGAACTCTCCTCCATGGCAATGACTTCGACGCGATTCTCAAACAGCGCCGCGAGGCTGACGGTTTCCCGCAGCGTCCGGCCGAGATCGCACATCAGCGGAGTCGCGGTCTGCAGAAGGCGGATGAGAAAACGACTGCTCGCCACGCGGTGGATTTCGGGAACCAGGTTGTAGCGGCCCTCCCCACTCTGCACCAGATAGCCGCTCGATTCGAGCGTGCAGAGCAGACGGAAGGCCGACGTCTTCGACAGCTTGACCCGGCGCGCCACTTCATTCAGCCCCATGGGTTCCTGCAAGAGCTCCAGGATTTCCACCGACTTTGCCACGGCGCGCGACAGGTACTGCGTCCGGTCTTTGGGGGCGGCAGCGGGGACAGTTTTCTGGTGGGTCTTCTTGGCAGAAGCAGTCCTGGAGGATGGCATAGTCTAGGTCCATAATATCAACCGCAGGGATGAAATTTGAAACAGCGGCTCACATCCTGGGCAGCCGCCTCAATCCAGGGTGATGATTCCCCGATGAAACGCGACCGCTACCGCCTGGGCGCGATCGCTGCATCCCAGCTTGGAAAATACATTGCTGGCGTGAACCCGGACCGTGCCCTCACTGATCGCGAGTTGGCTGGCGATGTCCTTATTGGATTGCCCGCTGGCAATGAGTTTGAGTATCTCCAGTTCCCGCGGACTGAGTTCCGCGCAGGGCATCCTTTCCGCCAGGCACGAGGCGATTTCCTTGGGCAGGGGGCGCTGGCCGGCATGCACGGCCCGGATCGCGTCTACTAACTCACGGCCTTTCACATCTTTCAGAAAGTACGACCGGGCGCCGGCTTGAAAAGCGCGGAACACGTTCTCGGTGCCCCCGAAGGAGGACAGAACGATTATCCGCGCACCGGAGAACTTCGCAAGGATACTGGTGATAACTTCGATTCCGCTTAAACCGGGGAGGCGCAGATCCATCAGGGTGACATCCGGCTGGTGCTGTTCGAAGAGTTCCAGGGCCTGGCGCCCATTTCCGGTTTCCGCTACGTTCACCATGTCCGGTTGACTATTAATAATGGCGGCAAGCCCGACTCGTACCACGAAGTGGTCTTCTACGATCATGGTGCGAATCCTGCGATGATTGCTCGTCTGGGTCATCTGTCTGCTCTCCGGTACACTCCTAAAGGGGCACCTCGACGAGGAGCTCCGTTCCGCGGCCTGGTTGGCTGTTCAGCACCAGGCGTCCGCCAATTCTTTCCGCCCGCTCCCGCATGCCAATCAAACCGTAGTGCCCGCTGCCGGTGGCGGTGAGTTGCTGCAAATCGAATCCGTCGCCGTCATCGCGCACGCGCAAGGCGAGGCTCTCCGGCCCGTATTTCAGTTCCACGTCGACCGTAGTGGCGTGGGCGTGCTTCACGGCGTTGGTGAGCGCCTCCTGAAAAATCCGTTGCAGATTTCTTTCGATCGCGGGATTCAATTTTCGCGGGTCACCGATCACCTGCACACTGGTCGGCAGAGTCACCGCTACGCGCTGGGCGATCTCCGGTAGCGCCGCGGACAGTTCCGGACATTCCAAATCGTCCGACCGAAGGTCGGCGATGGCCCGGCGGGCTTCGGCAAGGCTATAGCGGGTCAGGTTGCAGGCTTCATCCAGACGCTCGCGCAGGTCGCTGTGCACGTCCGGCAGTTGCATATCGACTGCGTCCAACTGCAATGCGATGCCGGCCAGGTTCTGCGAAAGGGTGTCGTGAATGTCGCGCGAGATGCGGTTGCGTTCCGCAAGCACCGCGGAATATCTGGCTCTTAAACTTCGCACATGCAGCCAATACATCAACCCGGCGAGTAGCAGCACGGAAGAGACCACAACCACCGCAAATAATGACGTTCGATAAAAGGGCGGCTTGAGATAAAAGGAGAAGCTGGCGCCTGTCTCGTTCCATGCGCCATCGGCCTTGCCGGCTATCACGCGGAAACGGTATTCCCCGGGGCGCAAGTTGGCATAGTAGGTGAAGCGTCTGCCGCCGGCATCGATCCAGTCCTGATCGACACCCTCGAGTATGTACCGGAAACGCATCTTTTCAGGAGCGGAATAGCTCAAGGCGGCATAATGGATCTCGATGTCGCCCGCCCCGGCCGGAATCCGAACGTATCGGTTGGGCGGTTGTTCCTGTTTGTTGATGATGACCTTGTCGATATATACCGGGGGTACAAAAGTGGTGGTACCGATGCGGTCCGGCTGGACCACCACCAGCCCCTTCATGGTGGTGAACAACAGATCGCCGCTGGAAGTCTTGCAGGCGACCGGTTGATTGCCCAAGTTACCGGCCAGGGTCTGCATGCCGTCCTTCACCCCGTAGGCCACCGATACGATCTTCTTCACGGTGCCGGACGCATAGCCGCGCAGTTCCCGCTTAGAGACTTTAAACAGCCCCTGTGCCGAACTGAACCAGAAGTTACCCCGGTCATCGTCGATCACGGCGTACACAAAGTCGGTGAGCATTCCTGATTTCGACGTCCAGGAAAAAAAAGTGCCGTCTTTCAGCCTGGAGAGCCCACGGCGGGTGGCGAACCATAAGGCGCCTTCCTCATCCTCGTGCATGGCAACTACGCGGTCGCTCGTCAGGCCGTTGTTCACTGAAACGGTGGTGAATGTGCCATTGATGAATTTGCTCACGCCGCTACCGAACGTGCTGATCCACAGGATGCCGCTGCGGTCCGGCATGATCGCGCGGACGTGATCGCTTCCCAGTCCGTCCTTAGTCCGGTAGTTTCGAAAAACGGTGCCGGAATACTCGAAAAGGCCGGCGCCGTCAGTGGCAATCCATATTTCTCCAGCGGGGCCTTTGCAGAGGGCTTCTATTTCGGCGATGGCCACCCATCCAGGCACGGGAGTGAGTTGCCCGTCCTGGAAGTACAGCAGATCCTTGCCTGACGACATCCAAAGAGTGCCCTTGGAGTCTTCGGCGAAGGATCTGATGTCGCCCAGAGGCATGCGATTGGCGGAGCGCCAGGTGGTGACGCGACCATCGTGGTATCGCGCCAGTCCATCCGCCGTTCCAATCCAGATATCGCCGCGCCGGTCCTCGAACACAGCCCTCGTTCGCTCGTCCGGCAGCCCCTGGTCTACGGAAAGTGTAGAGATTTCATTATCTCGGAGGCGCGCTACACCGTTTGACTGCAATCCTACCCAGAGACCTCCTTCGCGATCCATGCACAAGCTGTACGCCCACCCCAGGACAGTGGGGCCACCTTCCACCGCGACTGCTTCGAACGCGCCGTTCTGGAACCTGGCAATCCGCTTGCCCCACGCCACCCACACGCCGCCTTGGGGATCCTGGTACAGGCAATGAATCTGGCTGCGGGCATCCGGGGGACCGCGGAACGCTTTCGTGACGCCATCTTTGTGCCGCTCGATGAATCCCGAACTCAAGCCCACCCACAGCGCGCCATCGCTTCCGCAGAGCAGAAAATCAGGTTCACCCTCGCTTGGTGAGATGGGAAGTGGCTCGAACCGGCTGTTTACGAGATGATACACCCCGCTGCGTGTGCCCGCGTAGACTCCGTCGGGGGAAGAAGCGCAGATTGCGGTGGCACGGGTATCGGGTAGTCCGTCCCGGGTGGTGATGCGAGTGACTACGCCGCCGGAAACGCGGCCCAGCCCACGCGGAGTCAGTATCCAGATGGCGCCCTGGCGGTCTTTGGACAGGGACAAGATCACGTCGTCCGGAAGCCCGTCCACACTGGTCAAAGTCTTGAACTTCTCGTCCTTAAAGAGCGTGAGCCCGCCACCGTAGGTGCCGATCCACAACCCACCGTCATCGTCTTCCTGAAGCGCCCAGACTTCGTTGTCTTTGAGCGCTTCCGTTTCCGTGGTGAAGGCGGTGAAACTCTCGCCATTGAATCGGACCAATCCGCCGTCGGTCCCAAGCCAGATATACCCATCCCTGGTCTGCACAATCGCGCGGACCCGGGATTGACGGAAGCCTTCCGCTTCCCGCCAGAAGTCCACTCCATAGCTGGAGTTCTCTCGACGGAGCGCCGATCGCGAAGGGGTCGGCGGCGGAGTGGCGCAGAGAAGCGGCTGGAGAGAACCGCCTGCCAGGAGTAGCAGCGTGATTGCCTTCCACCGGTTTTCCCGAGCTGATCCCAGCGCCAACATTCTTCGAACGATCCTATCAATCCTACCCATGGCACTGCACCGAATCAACAGCCACAGATGCATAGCGGGTACTATGCCATTCGCATAGGCACGGCTACGCAGCCGTGCAATGACAAACCAGCCTTCATGGCCTAGCATCTCAGCTTGTGACATTTCCGTACCGCCTGATCTTCGCAACTACCGCGGCAATTTCGTCGATCCTGCTGGCCGGAAGCTCCATGGTCAGCGGACAGACTCCGCCTTCGGCCGGATCGGATGGCTGGGTACCACTCCTGAACGGCAAGAACTTCGACGGATGGTACACGTTTCTCCCATCTACGGGAAAGAACAACGATCCCAAGAAAGTATTCAAGATGGAAAACGGGATGGTCCATATTCTGGATATCCCCGAAAGCGACGAAAAACAGGAATTCGGCTATCTTTCCAGCGAGCGCGAGTTCTCCAACTGCCGGATAAGGGTGGAGTTCAAGTGGGGAACCAAGCGCTTTGTGCCCAATAACGAGAACAAGCGGGACAGCGGGTTGCTGTATTTCTTTAACGGTCCCGACAAGATCTGGCCGCGGGCCCTGGAGTTTCAGATTCAGGAAACCGACGTGGGCGATCTTTGGCTTCTGGACGGTTCCAGGATCACCACGAAGGTCGAAACCGAGGGCCTTCCCATGTACGTCTTGTCCGGGCCGGAGAGAACGCAGAGCCGCGGCCGCATCATCAAGTTCGGCGACTTCGAAGACCGCAACGGCTGGAACCAGCTGGAACTGGTGCTCGACGGGAATCGCATTACACAAATCGTAAACGGACGGGCCGTGATGCGCGCCTGGGATATTCAACAACCTTCTCTGGAGGACCAGACCCGGTACGTACCGATTTCAAGCGGCCGCATCATGCTGCAGGCCGAAGGCGCGGAGATCTGGTTCCGCAACGTGCAGATGAAGCCCCTGGTGAAAAAGCCGTAGGAGCACCGTGAAGCCTGGCAACCACAAACTCGGGATTTGGCCATGCCTTATGGCAGGTGCGCTGGCCGTCGCATCTCCACAGGCGATCGACCAGCAGCCCAGACCGGTCGTTGCGGGAGTGCTCCCCGGGCAACCTCCTTCGGATGCGATTGTGCTGTTCGATGGAACGACGGCCGCGCAGTGGGTTTATCGCGATGGCCGACCTGCGCAATGGCCGGTGATCGGCGGGTCGCTGGTGTCGAAGAGCGGGACGGGCAATATTTATTCCCGGCAGAAGTATGGCAGCGCGCAGATCCACGTGGAATTTGCCACTCCCGACATGCCGAACGCGCATGGACAGGCCCGCGCTAACAGCGGGGTCTATCTGCAAGGCAGGTATGAAATCCAGATTCTGGACTCTTACAACAATCCGACTTATTCGAATGGCTCCGCCGGAGCTCTCTACGGACAGTACGCCCCCTTGGTGAATGTATCGCGCCCGCCCAAGGAATGGCAGTTCTATGACATCATTTTCCACGCTCCGAAATGCGGACCCGGCAGACAACTCTCGACCCCTGGAACCGTAACCGTGCTTTACAACGGAGTCCTGGTGCAAGACAACGTAACCATCCGCGGCCGAACCACCAGCAGCGATGACACCAACGTTTGCGAGGACGGTCCGCTGATGTTGCAAGATCACTATCACCCGGACGTCAAAGAGACTTTCATGCAATTCCGGAACATCTGGATTCGCCCCATTTAGGCAAATACGTGAAAAGGACAGAGGAGAAACAAATGCTAAGTCGCATGCGCAGTATGCTAGCCGCCGCCGTGGCGATATTCACGGCGTTCACTTTTGTAGCCGCGCGGGCCTCCGCGCAGAGCATGGCCGCCACGTTATCCGGAACGATCACGGATTCCTCGGGCGGAACCGTTCCGGAGGCCAAAATCACTCTGATCAATCGAGCCACTCAAAATGCCCGAGCGGTACTCAGCAACGAGAGCGGCCTGTTCGTGATTCCGGACGTGGATCAGGGGATGTATGACCTCACCGTGGAGAAAGGCGGCTTTAAAAGGCTCAACAGCACCGGCATCATGGTCAATCCACAGGACCGCCTGAGCCTCGGCGAACTGGTACTGCAAGTGGGGGCGCCGACGGACACCGTAACCGTGACGGCGGACGCTGGCCAGATGCAGTTGCAGGCCGATTCCGGCGAACGGTCGGAGGCCGTGACCGGAACCCAGTTGCGCGACCTGGCGCTGAACGGGCGCAACATTAACGATCTGGCCAAGTTGATTCCGGGAGTGGCGATGCCCGGCGGAGCCGCCGAAATCAGCAACCTGAGCGCGATTGGCAACTGGCAGGTCAACGGCTCGCGGGTCACCATGAAAGACATGACGGTGGACGGTTCCTCCATAACCCGAACCGATCAACAGGCCCAGCAGGTGACCATCAACCCCGACGCCGTCGGCGAGATCAATATTCTGACTTCCAATTATCAGGCCGAGTACGGCAAGGCCGCCGGCGGAATCATGACGATTACCACCAAGGGCGGCGGCCAGGATTTTCACTTCGACGCCCGATGGTTTCACCGTCACGACAGCCTGAATGCCAACAGCTTCTTTAACAACGCTCAGGGCCATCCGCGCTCCCTCTATCGCTACAATTATTACGGAGTCGACGCCAGCGGTCCCATCTTCCTGCCCAAGTGGCTGGGCGGGTTCAATCAATCCAGGACCAAACTGTTCTTCTTCTGGAATGAGGAGTGGTATAGGCAGTTGACCCCGCAGGCCAGCGCCGATAACGTGGAGATGCCCACGGCGCTGGAACGCACCGGCGATTTCTCCCAATCCGTCAACGGCAACGGCGCCCTGATCGTGATCCGGGACGGCGGCAATTGCCTGGGCAACAACGTCAGCGCCACGCCTGCGCCCTTTCCCGGTAATAAGATTCCCCAAACTTGCTTTTTCCCCGGATCGCAGGCGGTTCTCAATATGTTCCCCATGCCGAACACCACCATCGGCGGGAGTTTGTATAACTACACTTCGCAGGTCTCCAGCAAATATCCGCGGCGCGAAGATATCGTGCGCGTCGATTACGTGGTGAACGACAAGAATAGGATTTATGGCCGCGTGATTCACAACTACGACGACCAGATCTTGACTTACGGCACGACGACTCTGAGCGATAACTTCCCCACTTTCGGACCAGTGAACCGTGAAGCCCCCACCACGAATTACGCCGGGACCTGGACTTATACGATCACTCCCACGCTGATCAACGAAGCGATATTCGGGCACGGAACCTTCGTTACGAATATCGAAGCCAGCACCAATGGTTTTTCGAGGGCGGCCACGGGTATCAACACTCCGCTTTTGTTTCCAAACGCGAACTCGCCGTACGACGTCATTCCGAGCATGACCTTCGGCGGACTGACGAACCAGACTTCGCCGTCGGTGAGCATCAATGGGTCGCCGTTTTTCCAGGATATCCCTTCGTACAACGTCACCGACAACCTCACCAAGACGGCCGGCAAGCATACCCTGAAGGCCGGGTTCTATTGGTACCATGCGAATGCTTTCAGTACACCCCAGTCCCCGGCACAATCCAGCGTCGACTATTCCACCAGCCTGGGAACTAACACGAACTTCCCGCTCGATGCGGGGGACCCCTTCGCCAATGCCCTGCTCGGCGTGTTCACGAGCTACACGCAGGCCAGCCTGAAGGTCGCTACTCACTCGGTATACAACACCATCGAGGCCTACATGCAGGATACCTGGCGCGTGGCTCCCAACTTTACTCTCGATTACGGCGTTCGCATGAGTTATATAGGACCGTTGTTTGACACCGGGCACCAGGAAGAATACTTCGAGCCGAACCTGTATAATCCGGCGGATGCGGTGAGACTTTATACGCCCATATTGGTAGGCGGCACGGTGCGTGTCGTGGATCCGGCAAATGTCCCCGCGAACCCGACGCTTGCGAACACGCTTCCCACCAACTTCGAGGGGTTGATTGTTCCCGGCTCCGGCAACGAAACTAACGGACTGGTTTCCGCCAAAGACTTTTTGAAGGGTGGTTACCGTAGGACACCCCGCTATGCCCCCCGCCTGGGCTTTGCCTGGACGCCATTCAAGGAGACCGTCGTGCGCGGCGGTTTCGGTATGTCCTTCGACCGATCCCGCGACGACTACGATAGCAACGAAGCGCAGGCTCCGCCCAACGTGCTGACCCCGGTGCTGTACTACGGATCCTTGTCGAATATTAATGCGGCCGCCGCCAATGGCGCCCGTGGAACCATTGCATTGACCGCCGTCTCGCCGGCCGACAAAGTTCCCTACGTGATGAGCTACAGCCTGGGTATACAGAAGAATGTGGGGCTCGGAGTGGTGGTAGACGCGGCATTCGTCGGCTCCCAGGGCCGCGATCTCTTACAGCAAATCAACCTGAACGCCGTTCCTTACGGATCCACGTTTCTGGCCAAATATCAGGACCCCTCGAAATTCGCCGGTGGCGTAGTTCCCTCGGTTCAGCCGAATCTCCCGCCGGCATACGCCGCCGCGGGGCTGTCCTTCGACGGCGTCGATGCGCTTCCCCAGGATTTCCTGCGGCCGTACACCGGCTACGGTGATATCCTCTATCGCAACAACGGCGCTTCCTCCAACTACAATTCGTTTCAGCTTGCGGTGAACCGCCGTGTTTCCAAAGGTTTGCTGATCCAAGCCTCTTACACGCTGTCGAAATTCTTTCTCACCAACAACAACGACAGTGACTCGGTGAATCCTTTCAATACTAAGGCCTACGAGTACCGTCTGGCGGCTGCGGATCAGCCGCAGAACCTGGTTGTCAGCTATGTGTACAACATTCCCGGCGTGTCGCGCTTCATGGGCCACAACGGCTTGGCGAAAGCGATATTCGACGGGTGGGAGTTCTCGGGAATCAGCATCTTCCGTTCGGGAACGCCTTTCGAGATGACGCCGTCGATCGCCGGCGTGACCACCGGCGCGGTAACTACCGGCTCTTACACGTTCGGGCCGCAGGGCTTCTACTTAACCGGCCAACCCATCTTCAACTCCAATGTCGGGGTCAATGGCGACCATATCAACCCCGCGGCGTTTGAGATCGGCCCTCCGGGAGATACTGCCCCTTGGCCCAGAACCTATATGCGCAATCCCGGCACTAACAATTTCGACCTGTCGGTGTTCAAGAACTTTCGGATCTCGGAGACGAAAGGCCGTTACCTGCAGTTGCGCCTGGAAGGTTTCAACGCCCTCAATCACACGCAATTCAGCGGCTACAACACGTCCACGAACATGACGACTTCGACCGGCGCAACCGGTACGAGCGTGCTGAACGTGGCAAACTTCGATTCGCTGACGATCACCAATAATCTCCGGCCGGGCGGATCGACCAAGGCATTGGGGAGCTACTTCGGAGAATACAACGGGACCCGCGAGCAGCGCATCGTGCAACTCGGGGCGAAGCTGTATTTCTGATATAACCGGCGACAAGCGGACGGGCGCCGCGGAAAATCGGCGGTGCCCGCCTGCCCGTGTTACCGGGGGGTATCCCACAAGGGCGAGATCCCTCGCCCCCTAATCTCCTTGTCGTTGCCGACGGCACTCGGTAGGATAAACCTGTGCGGAAGATACTCCCTTGGCTGGCGCTTGGTCTTTTAGTAGCGTTGTCGCGGATGGGCGCGCCGGCGGCGGTTCCGGCAAACCTGGCGGACCTGCTGCGTGACTTTCAGCATCCGCCGGACGACGCTCGCATTATGGTGCGCTGGTGGTGGTTCGGCCCCTCCGTAGAAAAACCGGAGCTGGAGCGTGAGATGCGCTTCATGAAAGAAGGCGGCATAGGGGGCTTCGAAGTGCAGCCGGTGTATCCGCTGGAACTCGACAACCCGGCGACCGGTGTACACAACTTTCCGTACCTCTCGGACGAGTTTCTGGATGACCTGCGCTTCACCGGAGCGAAGGCGAAGGAACTGGGTTTGCGCTTCGACCTAACCCTGGGCAGCGGCTGGCCTTTCGGCGGTCCGCATATTCCGCTCAACCTGGCCGCCGGGCGGCTGCGAATCGTGCGCGGAGCCACGCCGCAACTCGCCGAGGGCGAACAATTCGTGGCTTCTTATCCCGATCGCAATCTCTACCTAATTGCCAGCCATACCGGCATGATGGTGAAACGGGCGGCGGTGGGAGCGGAGGGGTTGGTGCTCGATCACTACAGCCGGGCGGCCATCGACGCGCACCTCAAAGCGGTGGGCGACCGGCTGGCGCAGGTGTTCGGCCCCAATCCTCCGTACGCGGTTTTCAGCGACAGCCTGGAAGTGGAGCGTTCCGACTGGACCAGCGATTTCCTGGAGCAGTTTCGCAAACATCGCGGGTACGACCTCACGCCATACCTGGCGGCGCTGGCCGGCGACATCGGCGAGAAGACCATGGCGATTCGCCACGACTGGGGGAAGACGCTGACCGAGCTCGCCCAGGAGAACTATCTGACTCCGTTGCGCGAATGGGCGCACCATCACGGCACCCGCTTCCGATCGCAGAGCTATGGCACGCCGCCGGTGGGCCTTTCGAGCAACGCTCTGGTGGATCTGCCGGAAGGCGAGGGCAGCCAGTGGCGGCATTTCTCGGCCACGCGATGGGCCGCATCGGCCAGCCATCTGTACGGCAATCCGGTGACGTCTTCGGAGACCTGGACGTGGCTGCATTCGCCCGTGTTCCGCGCTACACCGCTCGACATGAAAGCCGAAGCCGACCTCCACTTCCTGCAGGGCATCAATCAAGTGATCGCCCATGGCTATCCCTACTCGCCGCCTTCCGCCGGCGAGCCGGGGTGGCGATTTTACGCGGCTGCGGTCTTCAATCAGCACAATCCCTGGTGGCTGGTGATGCCGGATGTCACCCGCTACCTGCAGCGCGTCAGTTTCCTGCTGCGGCAGGGGAAGCCGGCCAATGATGCGGCGGTGTACCTGCCGACTGACGATGCCTGGGCCGGCTTCACGCCAGGCAATGTATCGGTCAACAGAGCGATGGACGGGCTGCTGGGGCCGGCCTTGACGCCGCAAGTTCTGGATGCCGGATACAACTTCGATTTCATTGACGACGGCGCCATCGCCCACGGCGGCGTGCCATACCCCATTCTGGTTCTGCCTGGGGTGCATCGCATTCCGCTCGCTACCTACCGGAAGCTGGCGGAGTACGCGGCGCGGGGCGGAATTCTGGTGGCCACAGGCAGCGCTCCCGCCGAAGCGCCGGGCCTGATGGATGCGGGCGACACTACGCAGATATTGGATCTGTCGCGGAAGCTGTTTCAGACGGCCGGCGGCGGCCACCTGGTGAGTGACATCGCCACGTTGGGCGCGGTGCTGCATGCGGCTCTGCCGGCCGACGTCGCCGCCGCGCCGGAGATCGCGGCGGTACACCGCAAACTCGCGTTCGCCGATCTCTATTTCATCGTCAACACCAGCAACCATCCGGTTCGCAGCTACGCGGCGTTTCGCGTGAAGGGACTGAACGCGCAGTGGTGGGATCCTTTCACCGGGACGGTGACCGACGCCGGCGGCGCGAACGTGGAGTTGGCGTTGGCGCCATACGAATCGCGCCTGTTGGTGTTTTCCAAAGAACGCGCACCCTCCCGTACGACGCCGGCAGGCCCGGCGCCTGCGCCGATCGAACTCAATGGTCCTTGGACGATCGCTTTCAGCGGCGAATCGCAGCCCGTTACCAGCAATACGCTGCGCACCTGGACCGACGATGAAGTCCACAAATATTTCTCCGGCCAGGCCACGTACACCACGACGCTGACGATTACGCGCGCGGTGACGGGATCCGGCCATCCGATCTATCTGGATTTCGGGGAAGGAACGCCGGTGGCCACGGCCGAGCGCAATTCCGGATCGGGCATGCGCGCCATGCTCGAAGGTCCGGTGCGGGAGGCGGCCGTGGTCTACATCAACGATAAGCTGGCAGGATCGGTGTGGCGCCCGCCGTATGAATTGGCGGTGGGCAATCTACTGCACACGGGTGAGAACCAGGTGCGAATCGTGGTCGCGAACCTGGCAATCAACGCCCTGGCCAAAGGACCCCTGCCCGACTATCGGGCGCTGAACGCGAAGTACGGCGAGCGATTCCAGCCGCAGGATATGCGGGATTTGAAGCCGTTGCCGTCGGGCTTACTGGGTCCCGTACGCCTGGTATGCCGGAGGTGATTGGTCTTTTGTGTCACAAGCGTGGCGTTATCTGCCACCTGCCAGCAGAGAGCTTCGCCGCTAGAGTTGGACACGTACCTGAGCGCGATGAAGTAGCAGATCGGAAATTGCTACTCGATGGAATGTCGATCAGTCCGCGTCGCCCGCGCGTTGGTAAGTGCGGCTCTTGCGGAACAGTAACTAAGGCATCTAAACGTCAGTGAAATCATGGGGAACGCGACGGCTCCGATGTGCATTCCCGATTGCCGATGCTGAGAAATGTTGGCGGCAGTGAGGTTCACGAACAATAGAAGCAAGCTGTAGTAAGCGAAGAAAGCGCAAACCCGCAAATAACAGAACAGAAACGGTCGCAAACAGAATAGACCGAGCGAGTCGACCCATCTACCGTTGTGTCGTCTCCTTTCGAATGAACTCCTGAACCAGTACCAGGACCATGTCCTGGGTGTCAAGCATCCCGCGGGCGACTCCAAGGTGATCTTTTCCTGGTACAACTATCACCCGCACTCGATCTCCGAATCCCTCAGCCTTCCGCACAAACGCGCGAGCGTCGCCCTCCAGCATTGGGAAGTCTTCTCCGCCAACCACTAGTAAGGTAGGCGGCATTCCGCGCGATACATGCCGGATAGGACTTGCAGTTTCCATCAGAGCCTCGTCGCGCTGAAAGGGATCGGCTCCGTGACCCGAAAAGAGAACGTCACCATATCCTCGGCCGTCTGCACGACGCGACAGATCCACCGGCGGACTCAGGCCAATGACGGCTCGAATATCGGCGGGTGTGAGGCGATGAGCGAGGAGGTAACGCGGATCGGTTGCGATCAGGAGGCTCAGATGGGCGCCAGAGCTGTGCCCGGCCAGAATGATGCGTGCCGGATCGCCATCACGGGAAGCGATGGTCGACTTCACCCAGGTGAATGCCGCCGCAAGGTCTTCAGCAGGCGCGGGAAAAGGGTCGGGCGGAAAGAGCCGATGCGAAACGAGGGCGCAACCGTAACCGAGATGCGCCAACTCCTCGGCGATCGGCGCCGAACTCTTGCCGCTTCCCGAATGCCAGCCGCCGCCATAGGTGTAGACGATGGTGGTGAATTCCTTACCTGCGGGCAGATAAAGATCCAGCGTTTGATTCGGTCCCGGCGCATAGTGAATATCGAATTCCGTGTGTGGCGGTTGGGCGGGCAGGCGCGCCAGGCCGAAAAAGAACAGGATGATCGCAGGTCGTACACGAAGCCGGAGCAGCATACGGTTTTCCTGCGTTCATTGGGGACTGCGCGTGAGAACGATGTTGGCGCTGGCCGAGTGATTATCGTCCTCGAAGATTTGCATGGTCCCCTTCAGTTCCGACCCCGCGGCGGTAACCTCAAAACGCATCCGTCCGCCGCCCATTTTGACCTCGAAGGTGAGGCGATCGCCATCGACCTTGCCGGTGGTAATCGGGAACTGCCGCGACTCTTTGGGTCCAGCGCTTCCTGTCAGCGTCGTCCCGTCCTGTTTGAGAACGGCATAGATAGTCCCCACCGATTTGTCGTCGGGCGAAGATCCTGACCACTTCCCCGAAAAATCCGCTGCCGATGCACAGACCGCGGTCACCAACGCCACCATCACCATCCGTCTTGCTGTTTCCCTCGCGAGGCCGACTGAAGTGCGACAGAACATAAGACCTCCAAGATCTCAAAGCATTTTTCCGTGCCGAGGCCGGAACACGACCACGACTGTCAATAGGCCCTGCGTAACCAGGACGCATCCAATGAGGAGGACGAATCCTTCAAAATGCGGTCCCTCCATGATTCGTTCCACCGCGGCAGCTCCACACAACCCCAAGGCTACAGCTCCCGCCGCCAGGAGGGCCCGAAAGATCGCGCGGCCGTCCAGCATTGGAACCAGCAGCGTGGCCACTCCCTGCAACGCCATGCAAGCCGCAATGACCGTGCGTCCGGCATATCCCGTGTGCTGCAGAATGTTTTCCATTACCGCGAGCCAGACGCCTGCAGCCGCGGTAAACACCGATATCCCCATCAAGGGCATTTTCAGGGCCGGGCCCAGCAGATCCCAGACGGAGACCAGGCTGAGAGTCTGGCACAAGTACCAGACGTTCGCCCGCAGGGAACCGAAGCGCGGTACCTGCTCTTCGCGGTACTCCTCCAGCAGATCGCCGGAAATGGTCTCACGGTCGCGTGCGGCCAGGCAATGCAGGAGCATCCCTTCCAGCCACCGGGGCGGCGCCTTTTCAATCATGCTTTCGACTCCAGCGGCCACTTTGTGCCTCCCCACATTTGCTCCAGCGCGGCCTTCGATTCGTTCATGGCCTTGATTCCAGCCGCCGTCAGACGATAATAGCGGCGTAGACGCCCTGCGCGCACCGGCGTCCCCTCTTCTACATGTGAGTCAATAAAGCTCTTTTGTTCGAGGCGATCCAGTGTTGCGTAAACGGCTCCGGCCGCGACCTGCCGGTTCAAAGCGGACTGAACGCCGCGAAGGATGGCGCGTCCATAGGCTTCTTCCGCCAGCCGCCAAACAGTCAGCAAAACGGCTTGCTCGAAAGCACCGAGTAGCTCTGGCACAATGCATACATTGTAGGCATTAAAGAACGCCGCTGTCAATCCTCCGATGTCGGGTCTCACGGGACATATGCCGGAGCGGCTGGCCAAGTGTCTCACCGGTACGAAAAGGTCCCGGCTGGAGGGCTGACCTCGAAGCTGCCCAAGATCCAAAGCGAAGGCGCGGTGAAATGCCTACTGAGGCAGAATATCGGAGAGGCGGACCAGAATATGCAACCTTGCCGCGTTCCGTCGAAAGTCCTCTTTTGCGGCTCCGGTATCCGTTTTGAAATGTGAAGGTTACGGGTTGGCGGTCAACCTCGGTCAACCAACGGTCAACCTGTTTTTGCGCGCCTGTCGGTAGCGCGGTGGCGCACTTATTCAACCCGCGGCCCGCCTTGGGAGTCAGGTCCCAGTAGTGCCAACCGTTCACTACTTTCGTTCGAACGAACATTCCTTCTCCATCGAGGCGGCCGCCACCGCACTCACTTCCACGTCCGGGTCGCCGGACATCGTGCGATTAGCGTGCAAGCATGGTGGCAGCCAGCCTGGTGCCAACGGGTTCCATGGTTTCAATGGCGATATACCGGAGGTGATCGGTTCTTGTGTCACAAGCGTGGCTTTGTCTGCCACCTGCCAGCAGAGACCTTCGCCGCTTGAGTTGGACATCGGAGAAGCAAACGGGCCAATTGTCGGATTTGTCAGTTTTGCAATTTGCAATAAAACCAAAATCTGACAAAGGCAGAGCACACGAAATCAGTAACTTAGAAGCACAAATGTCGGAATTGTCAGAAATGTCAGTCAAATTAGCATACCCCCCTGCCGGAAAAACGCCCCGGTCCGAGACTGTGGAGACGGTGTTCGGAGCTTCTGCCAGTCCCGCACCCTGTGCGCGGCTGTTTTTCCAGGAGCCCCCTCCCCCGGGAAAAACTGACAATTCCGACATTGTGGCTCTAATCTATTGATTCTGCGGCGTAAGTCTATGTCAGGTAGGGTTTGAAAAACTGACAACTATCCGACATGGCGGCCCCAAAAACTGACATTGGCCGCGCGCCGAGCTATTCCTGAGCCGCCTTTTTCTTGGCCGCCAGCAGGCCGTGCAGCACCGTGGCAGCAGTTACGCCCTTGGTCCGGTATGCCGGCCCGAGCGAGTTGAAGAAGGCATTGATGCGGCGCGCCTTGGTTTCGGCTAGCAGCCGCTCAGTGGGAGTGGCCAGTAATCCTTGTCGCGACCAGATCGCCTCCACGTATTTAGGGATGAACTGGCGGTAACGTTCAGCGATATCAGCGTCCGGATTTTCCAGGTGCTCTACCTTGGCGTCGCCAAGACCAATGGCATCCAGCGCATCTCGGACCTCACGCCCGTCCGCATCCCGCCACATAGCGACCCTCTTACCGTCAGGGGAAATCAGCCGGACGCCGCGCTCGTTCAGCAGCTGGATAGCTTCGGTGAACAAGACCAACACCTCGCCCGTGCGCGCGACCAACTCCTGCTTGATCTCCTCCGTCAACACGCCGGCGGGTGCGGTGACCTCCAAATTACTGTCCTCGACATCAAGTTCAGCACCAGAACGACGAAGGTACCGGACTAATTCCAGAGCGGCGCTCAGCATGAGAATACTTCTTTTTGAGCTGATTCCCCTCCTGTATTTGGGTTGTCCGAGCTGACCCTCGAAACCGACAGTACGTCGGCGCGGAGATGGATTACCGGGATCAGTTCGCCGCAGATGGTCCGCCGGACCGTAAGGGTTCCCCGGCTCAGTTCGGTGCTGGCCAACAGCCCCTTTTCATTGAGCCGTTTCCTGATGGTGATTTCGCTGACGGCCAGCGGCTCGCCCGTGCAGCGGCCAACGTCCTGGGCTGTGCTGTAGCTGGCGGTGGGTTCCAGGTAGAGGCTTGCGCCATCCAGCCAACTTCGTCCGCCGCGCGCCTGACAGCATCGCGCCCCTTTGTGCCAAAACGGGCTGCAACATCGTTCAGTATCGAATTTATGCGACTCTCGTGTTGCTTTCCCAGCGAGCTGGCATGCCGTGAGTCGCGCCGCCTCAACGCGGCTTGCTCGGCAGCGAGTCTGACTCGACTATTGTCGTCAAGCGCAAGCTTCGCAAGCGGCGATTCAAATGCCGGATGAGGTAGGTGGGCCGCGGCATTAGCAATAGCTCGGCGGACTTCCCATTTCGCGTGATTTGCGAGCATCACCAGCTTTTGCACGATCGGTTCGGCTTGAGCGTCGCCGACAATCGTCTCCCGTATGGCTCGCTCGGCGGCAGCTACGGCTTCAAGCGTGACGGACCAGGCCGGCAGCCACGCGCCACAAATCTCGAGATCGCCACTACGGGTGTTCGCAACTGGGCCCACGCTCACTCAGGCATCCAAGTGGCCGATTGGCGTTACGAGAGAGCCCGCGACCCAGAAACCGAGACTTTATCCCAGATCCGCCGTTCGTAAGCGCTCCCGTGTGGGCAGGCTCTCGGCTTTCAGCTCACAGTGTCAGAAAAAATACAAAACGTCGGGCCGCACGTGCCCGTTCGCTTCCAGGCAAGGGCCGCATTGCATCTTGTAGTCGGCGCGAACCCGGTGGACGGCCGCAGGAATAGTGCTCTCATCGTCCGGTTTGTGCTCCGTGGCGATCGCCAGACGCGGTTTGAATCGCCTCAATGTCCCGCTCGCGCCCACAATCGCCCGGACCTCTGCGCCCTCGACGTCCATCTTGATGAAATCCACTCGCGGCAGGCGCAGCTCCGCGACGATCTTATCGACGGTAGTCAAGGGCACCTTTCCTGCCGCGTGCGCCGTTGTGGGGCGCATCGCAACGCTGTTAGCGGCGAAGTTGTTGTCATCCACGTTGAGCGTCAGCACGTCATCGTGGTCCCACACTCCCTTGGGGTAGACGATGACCCGACCGTCGGCTGCTTCTGTAGCCAAGTTTCTCCCTATGCACTCGGCGCTCACCGGCGACACCTCGATCGCGACGACCAGCTTGGCCCCGGCCTTCAGGCTTTCACGAGTGAAGTCTCCATCACTCGCTCCACAATCGAGAACTATATCACCCGGATGGATGAAGTGCGCACCGGTCCGACGGCACGGACGATGACTGTCTGGCTGGCGAGTCCTCCGAGCGAATGCGTCAGCTCGGCATATTCGGCCATGATGATGCAGCCATACGACACACGCGACGTTGACCGGTCCTGCAAGAGCCGACGTTGCGAGCCGACAGGGGCTCCGCGCAGGACCAGTTCGAAAGGTTGCATTCACGGTTACTGCGGAAGACTGCCCACGCCGATGGGCTCACCAGAGACGACCATTTCCACCCGGCGGTTCTGCTGCCGGCCCGCGTCGGTATCGTTGGTGGCCACCGGGTTGGCCTTACCCAGCCCGACGGCGCTCAGGCTGCCGGCGGCGACGCCTTGCGCAACCAGGTACTCCTGCACGGAATCGGCGCGCTCCTGCGATAACTTCATGTTGTAGTCGTCGGCGCCGATGCTGTCGGTATGGCCTTCCAGTTGGATCTTCAAGCCAGGGTAGGCTAGCAGGATGCCGGACACTTTTGCGAGTTTTTCCCGCGCACCGGGTTTCAGCGTGTATTTGTCGAAATCGAATAATACGTCGCTGATGTTGACGATCAGGCCGCGCGCGGTTTCACGAGTTTCCAGGATGCTGTTGAATTGCTCCTTCAGCCTTTCGCGAAGCTGCGCCTTCTCCGCTTCGGACTGCTGGTTGGCCTGGCGCAAACGGTCGGCTTCGGCCGAGGCTGCCGCCTGTGCCGCGAGGGCTTGCTGGCGCGCTGCGTCGGCCGCGGCCCTTTCCTGTGCCGCTTGCTGGGCCGCCGTCAACGCTTCCGACTTCATCTGTTCGGCCTGCACACGTGCCTGTTCCGCCTGCAAGCGAGCCTGTTCGGCTTCCTTGCGGCGCTGCTGGTCGAGTTGGGCCTGGGCTTCCGCTTGTTGCGCCGCCGCCTGAGCGGCAGCTTCGCGGTCGGCCGCGGCGGCGCGTGCGTTGGCTTCTTCTTCCGCGCGCATTTTGCGAATGGTAATGATGCGGGCGTCTTCGGCCATTTGCGCGGCCTCGCGCGAGTCGGTCTCGGATTCCTTGCGGTCCCTCTGCCCGTGCAAAAAGCCCTCGGCATTCTGGAGATCGATTACGGCCTTTTGGAAGGTGTCGGGAGCATATCGGTCGGCGCCAGCCAGACGCGCGATTTCAACGGCGTTTTCCGCCTCGGCAAGTTGCAGGGGACCCTTGGGATTCACGCGTATCGCCTGGTAGTGCCCTCGGTCCATCACGTACTCGCCGCGTTCCAGCAATTCATACTTGGCATCCACCTGCTCGATCGTGCCGGACGTGTCATTGCGTAAGAAATTCTCGGCAACCACGACATCGCTCGGCTGCGTTACGGCGAAATATGGCTCGGCGGTGACGATCAGGCCGAAGGTCTGGAGATCGGTGGTAGACAGTAGCTTGGCGTGATCGCCCTCCAGGACGACTTCGCCCAAGTTCATGGCGCGCCCTTCGGGAGTGATGGCCCACAGCACGTACGTCATGTACTCAGGACCGAACTGGCTGGCGGGGCTCATGTGGCTGAGCCCGGTGTCGACCTTCGTGGAACCCATCTGGCTCTGAACGCTGGCTTCCCCACGAGCCATCGGCATCAGTTCAGTGCCACGGAAATCGATGTGCGTGGTTCCGGTGCGGTGGTGATAGTTCACCGCTTTGGTGGTTCGCGAAACTACCGTGACCTTGAATATGGGCATCGGCTGCGAAGCGTCGGGGGCCGCGGATTGCTGACGAGTGGGGTTCGGAATCTGTGCAGCGAGCGTCCCGATGGTAATAAAGAGACATATGACGGATTTCATTTCTTGACGTCCTCCAACGAGTAGCGTGGCAATCCACAAGCCGCTGTGGTGAGCGTCACATATTGTGCCAAGAACGAGAGTTAGCCGAGAAATGGGTTATCAGCGTTCACCTGTGTTTATCTACGGCTAAAATTCGTTTGGTGCAGCACGTAGGAAACATACTTGCACTCAAGCGAACGCTGTGAGGGCTGGTCTTCTCATCTTGTATCTAGCCGGGCTTCTCTCCGCGGCCGCGCCTGCGACGGACGGTCTCCGCCGGGACAACCCGCGATCCAGCGTGACTGCCTTCCTCGAGACTTGCCAGAGAGGGGATTACGATACAGCGTCTCAGTATCTGGACTTACGGAGTTGGTCTGCGGTAAATCGTAAAGGGGTTGGTCCCGAAATAGCGAAGAAGCTGGAGGCGGCATTGAATTATGCGCCTCAGTTCTCGGTGATGCAACTCACCCAGAATCCGGAAGGAAGCTCGGCCAGCATCGCAGATCCGCCGCAAGAGACAGTCGCTACGCTCACCGAAGGCGGTCAACTTTACACTCTGGAGCTGGAACGCGTAGGCCTGCCACCCGGCCAGCCGTTGGTCAACCCGGGTACTGTCGCGGCCGTTCTCAACATGAACATTTCAAGTGTCGCGCCATGGTTGTCGCACTATCTGCCGCCCTTCATGATTTCGGTGGAATTCTTATCTACTCCGTTGTGGGCCTGGTTGGCGATGCTTTTAGCCGCGATCGTTCTGTTCGTCATGGCGCGCAGCTCCGGCCGCTTCCTGGCTCTCATCCTGCGAAAAGCCGGCGAGCGCTTTACTCCGCAGGCGCCATGGGGGTTGACGCAGGCGTTGACTCGTCCCGCCCGAACGATCTTGGCGATCGCCGCATTTCGCGTGGTCATGGAGGTGGTTCGCCCCGCTGCGGTGGCTCGAGTTTACATCGGGCGATTGTTGGAACTGATGGTGATGTGGTCCATCGCGTGGTGCCTGGTGCGGATAGTCGATGTGCTTCTCAATCGCGTGGAGTCCCGTATGGCGGGCCGCCACGAATTCAGCGGCCGTTCCATCCTTCGGTTAGGCCGCAGGACCGCCAGCGTCACCATCATCATCATCGTTATCCTAATGGTGTTGAGCAGTTGGGGATACAACACCGCGACCCTGGTGGCCGGCCTGGGAGTGGGCGGAATCGCAATCGCGCTCGCCGCGCAGCAGACCATCGCCAATATCTTCGGCGGCGTCGCGGTGATCGGCGATCGCCCCATCTCGATCGGCGACTTCGGTAAATTCGGCGACATCATGGGGACCGTGGAAGACATCGGGATGCGTTCCACGCAGGTCCGCACCCTCAGCCGGACTGTGATCAGCGTGCCAAATTCTGCTTTCGCGTCGGCCAGCCTGGAGAATTACTCAGTGCGTGACAAGATTCTTTTTAATCCGACATTCCAGATCAAGCGAAGCACCCCCGACGAGGAGGTGTGGCGCCTGATCGGCGCGTTGCACAAGACCCTGGAGGACAACCGATCGGTGGAACTCGTGGAGACGCCAGTGCGATTGATCGGCTTGACGGCCGCTTCGTTCAATATCGAGGTTTTTTGTTACGTGCTGACCCCGGATATCGACCAGTTTTACAAGATTCAAGGCGAACTGTTCCTGGCTATCAACGACGCGCTACAAACGGCCCACCTTGAGTTGGTCTGAGGAAGAGCACCCGCAGGTCGCGGCTCTGCTCCAGCGTGTGCGACACGACATCGGTATGACGAGAAGGCAAAGGGAAAGCCGCGCGCTTAAGGGATGGCGACGGCCCGGATGCGCTGTGCCTAAGAGCACCCGAGCCGTTCTCGTTTGACTTCCTTAACAGATCACTTCTCCAGACTATCCTGCAATCCGCGTAAATCATGGCATATCGTCAAGCAAGTTATTTCTCGTCTGATCAGAAAGTCGATACAGGTCTGCCACTCTCTGTATGGCAGCGATGGTGTCCCCAAATTGGCGCAAGTGCGGGTCCTCTGCGATGTGATTTCCCGGCGTCATTTTGAAAAAGCGGTGGCTCGACGACATCTGCAGGTTGGAATCGAAATTGCCGACACCAAGCCATGTCAGACCAGAAGAAATGCGCCCATCCCTCTTGCAACTGCCCTCCAACGGAGAGCAGCAAATACTGCAGCCTATACTGTAAGGATGCGGGAATGCGATGGAACTTTCCTGCAACTGCGGCCACGCTGGCAGCGCACTTCAGGCGGGTGTTGGATCGGCGCCGGCGCAATACTAGTGCTTAATTGCGTTAATACACATTTGTATTAAAATGTTTGGGAGATGCCCAGACACGCACCCGAACTGGAATGTTCTGTCGAAGACAAGGCAATTTTGGTGGCCCTCACAAAGAGCCGGA
>Ga0326727_10004721_pt1 | contig 40296 bp, 35 predicted proteins | sample MB2enrmetagenome_FD_207643 | JGI IMG/M metagenome (GOLD analysis project Ga0326727, IMG submission 207643) | Lab enriched peat soil microbial communities from McLean, Ithaca, NY, United States - MB29MY | ecosystem: Environmental > Terrestrial > Soil > Wetlands > Peat | place: USA: New York...
AACCGCCGGATGCGGAAAACCGCACGTCCGGTGGTGTGGGAGGGTGACGGGGCGCAATCCCCGTCACTCCACCCGATTTGACAACCTGCCCCACAAGAAAGGCCTTCGGCGCGCGGTCAGGCGCGCTTGGAGAGCACGTCTGCTTCGTACTTCCGGACTTCGTCGAACCAGGCCACGCCCACGGGCACACCCTTCTTGGCGCAGTAGTAATCCCAAACGGCCGTCCACGGCAGCGATTTCATCTCCTCGAGCTTCACCAGGCGCTGGGTGAAGTCCATCTTGAGTTCGACCTTGCGGAGGGCGGCGGTGGGCTCCAGGAACGCGATCAGGAGGGCCTTGAGCATGTTGCGGGTGCCGATGACCCAGGCGGCGACGCGGTTGATGCTGGCGTCGAAGTAATCCAGCCCGATGTGTATGCGGTCGAGCTTGCCGCTGCGCACCAGTTCCTTGGCAATGGCCAGCAGTTCGTCGTCGAGGATCACGACGTGGTCGCTATCCCAGCGCACCGGACGGCTGACGTGCAGCAACAGGCCGGGACAGAACATCAGCACGGACGAGATTTTTTCCGAGATGACTTCGGTGGGATGGAAGTGGCCGGCGTCGAGGGTCAGCAGTTTCTGGCGCGACACGGCGTAGCCCATGTAGTATTCCGCCGAGCCGGCCGTATAGCTTTCCGCGCCGATGCCGAAGAGCTTGGCCTCGACGGCATCCAGGTGCAGGGCGGGATCGATGGGTTCGGCGAAAATCTTGTCGAGCGAATCCGACAGCCGCTCGCGAGGGGCGGTACGGTCCACCGGAATGTCCTTGTAGCCGTCCGGGATCCACACGTTGGTCACGGTGGTGGTTCCCAGTTGCCGGCCCATTTCGGCGCCGATCTTGCGGCAGGCGATGCCGTGCTCGATCCAGAAATCGCGAATGGCCTTGTCGGGATGGGTCAGCGTGAAGCCATCCGCCGCTTTGGCATGGGAGAAATAGGTGGGGTTGAAATCCATGCCGAGGCGCTTGGCCTTGGCCCAGTCGATCCAGCCCTGAAAGTGCTTGGGCTCCATCTCGTTGCGGTCGACGAACTTGCCGCCGTTTTCGAGGTAGCAGGCGTGCAGGTTCAGGCGGTGCTTGCCGGGAATCACGCTGAGCGCCTTTTCGACATCGGCGCGGAGTTCGGCGACGGTGCGCGCCTTGCCCGGATAGTTGCCGGTGGCCTGGATGCCGCCGCCCGACAGTTGCGCGCCCACGGTTTCGAAACCGCCGACATCGTCGCCCTGCCAGCAGTGCAGGGAAATCGGGATCTTGGCGAGTTTCCGCATAGCGGCGTCCACGTCCACACCCAGAGCGGCATACTGTTCCTTGGCGATCTGGTACGCCTGTGTAATCGTCTCGTCTTTCATTCGGCTACTGCCTCCTCTTTCCGGACCCCATCCCCGACCGGGCTGGTGTTGGTCCCACCGAACAGCCGGTGCAAGCCTCGGATGCGCCGGCTGGTCTCCATCATACAGTAACATCCGTTTCGGGGATTGGGTAGGCGGGCCGTTGGCCGCGGGTCCGCCCGGTGGGGGATCGACGCATGGCGGCAGGTATGGACTGAATCCGACTGGAAGCCTAGAATGGGCTGTTGGTGGATACCCATATGGTTCATCGGCACCTGTCCCAAGCGCCTTCCCTGGCGGGTTTCCTGCTTCTTTCCCTGACAACTGCGCTGGCGGCCGACCAGCCGCCGTTGGCTTTCGAACCGAACCTGGGCCAGACGGACCCGCAAGTGCGGTTCCTGGCGCGCAGCCCGGGGGCGATGGTTTTCTTCACCGGCACCGAGGCCGTGATGGTGCTGCGCCGGCGCCAGGAGAACGGGACCAGCCGTCCCGGCCTGCCGCGGCGGCAGCACGTCCGGCCGGCGGTGGAGCGCCAGGTGGTCCGCATGAAACTGATGGGCGGCGCGGAAGCAGAGACGGCCGGCCTCGAGAAGCTGCCCGGCGTGAGCAACTACTTCATCGGAAACGACCCATCCAAGTGGCGGACCGATATCCCCCACTACGCCCGCATCCGCTACCACGGCGTTTATCCGGGTATCGACATGCTGTGCTACAGCAGCGGCGCGGGGCTGGAATACGACCTGGTGGTGGCGCCGGGCGCGGACCCGCGGCGGATCGAGTTGGCTTGGGACGGCGTGGACCGGATCGGCCGGAACGCCGATGGAGACCTGGTGCTGGGGACGCGGCTGGGCGAACTGGTGCAGAAGCGGCCGAGGGTTTACCAGGAAATCGCGGCCGGCGCGTGGAGGTGGCGGCGCAGTACGTGGTGGCCCGCGACCGGCGCGTGACGTTCGCACTGGCGCGCTACGACCGCGGCCGGCCGCTGGTGATCGATCCGGTGCTGCTGGTGTATTCCAGCTACCTGGGCGGCAGCGACGACGACGAGGCCAACTCGGTGGCGGTCGATTCGACCGGCGCGGCCTATGTCGCGGGCGACGCGGAATCCCCGGACTTTCCCAAGGTGTCGGCTTTCCAGACCACTTACGGCGGTAGCACCGATGTCTTCGTAAGCAAGTTTTCCGCGGCGGGCAACACGCTTCTCTACTCCACGTTCCTGGGCGGCCAGGGTGACGATGAGCTTGAGGAGATAGCCGTGGACGGCGCGTTTTCCGCATATGTCACTGGGTCCACAACCTCCCCGAACTTTCCCACCAAGTCGGCTCTCCAAGGCGTTTACAAAGGCGGCCAGGACGCATTTGTGACCAAGCTGGCGCCGGCGGGCAACGCCCTGGTCTACTCCACTTACCTGGGCGGAACCGGCGAGGATGCCGGCTACTGCTTAATGGTGGACGGGTTGGGATCGGCTTATGTAACGGGCTACACAACGTCGGTGGATTTTCCCATCGCGAGCGCTTACCAAAACGTCAACCATGGCGGCCGGGACGCATTCGTGGCCAAACTGGCGCCGGCGGGCAACACCCTGGAGTACTCCACTTACCTGGGCGGCAGCAGCCTGGATATAGGCTTCAACATCGCGGTGGATGGGTCGGGATCGGCCTACGTGGCGGGGTGCACGGAGTCCACCGATTTTCCCATTTGGTCGGCTTATCAGATCGTGTATCAGGGCGGCTGCGATCCCTTCGTCGCCAAGCTGGGGCCGGGCGGCAACACGCTGGTTTACTCCACTTACGTGGGCGCCGACATGAACGCCAACACGATGGACCAGTCGGAGGGGATCGCGGTGGACCAGTTCGGCTCGGCTTATGTCACCGGATCCACAAGCTCCGCGATATTCCCCACCCATTCGGCTTTCCAGACGGCGCTGGCGGGCGGACTGGACGTTTTCGTCACCAAGCTTTCGCCGTCGGGTTCGGCGCTGGTGTACTCCACCTACCTGGGCGGCAGCGGCGACGAGGAGCCCTATGGCATCGCGGTAGACGCGGCAGGCGCGGCCTACGTCTCCGGGTACACCACCTCGAACGATTTCCCGACCCAATCGCCTTTTCAGGCGGTGAACCGGGGCGGTCCCAACCATCAGGATGTTTTCGTTACTAAGCTGTCGCCGGCCGGCAATACGCTAGCGTATTCCACTTACCTGGGTGGATCGGGAGACGATCTCAGCACTTACATCGCCGTGGATGTGGCCGGGGCGGCGTACGTGGCGGGGTTCACCACGTCGGCGGACTTTCCCACGCAGTCTCCCTATCAGTCCGTCAACCACGGCTCCGTCAACGCGTTCGTGGCCAAGTTACAGATGCCGGTCGCGGTGGCGAGCAATCCGGCGGGTTTGACGATCGCCGTGGACGGCGCCGGCCTGACCGCTCCGCAGGCGTTCGATTGGGCTCCGGGGACCACTCACAGCATCGGCGCGAGTTCGCCGCAGGGAACCGGGGGCACGCGCTACGCCTTCATGAATTGGTCGGATGGCGGCGCACAGAGCCACGTCATCGCGGCTTCTTCCACGTCCACCACTTACATGGCGAATTTTGGCGTTCAATACCAGTTGACCGCCATGGCATCGCCCGCGGCCGGCGGAATCGTGACCGCGAGTCCCGCTTCGGCGGATGGTTACTACAACGGCGGGACCCAGGTCCAACTCACCGCCACGCCCAACGTTGGCTACCAATTCGGCGCGTGGAGCGGAGACTTGACGGGGAGCGCCAATCCACAGCCGCTGGCGATGAGCGCGCCGCGGAGCGTAACGGCCGCGTTTATCGGCGCGCCCCCGCCCGTGAACCCGGTGCAGATCGCCAAGATCAACGTGGTTGCGGGCGGCACGGATATCGCCCAGAACACCTGGATCGAGATCCACGGCAGCGGCCTGGCGCCGGCCAGTGTTCCGGCGGCGGGCGTCACCTGGAGCAGCGCTCCCGAATTTCTCTCGGGCATGATGCCCAGCGCGCTTTCCGGCGTCAGCGTGCGGGTCGACGGCAAGCCGGCGTACATCTATTACGTGAGCGCCACGCAGGTGAACGTGCTGACGCCGCTCGATTCCACCACGGGGCAGGTGCAGGTGACGCTGACCAACGGGTCGAACACCAGCGCGCCCTTCGCGGTGAACATGAAAGCCGTGGCCCCGGCATTCCTGCAATTCGGCAGCGGCCCATATATCGCGGCGCTGCATGCCGACTACAGCCTGTTGGGGCCGGCGTCGATGTCGGTGCCCGGCTACACCTTCACACCGGCTCAGCCCGGGGAGACGATCGTGCTGTACGCCGCGGGATTCGGCCTGCCGGTCACGGCGCTGACGCAGGGCTCGGCGACGCAGTTGGGCGCGCTGGCGAACTGGCCCGCGATCACCATCGGCGGGTTCGCAGCGACGGTGTTGTGGGCCGGCGTGAACGGCGATTCCGGCCTGTACCAGATCAACGTGACGGTGCCGCCGGCGGCGGCGAACGGCGACAACGCGGTGGTGGCGACCTACGGCGGGGCGAGCACGCCGGCCGGGGCGACGATCCCGGTGGCGCGGTAAATGTGGGGCAGCGCATTGCATGTAGACCCCAAAGACGCTACGATCTGAGCTTCGGGAATGTTGCCGCCCGCGCCGCCGGTTCCGGGTCCTGTCGCCTGAAGGGTCCGGGCGGCCGTTGCGCCTTTGACGTGGGGCAGGGCGGCATGTACGGGACAAGGAGAACCCATGCAATCTCTCGCGACGGGCGCCGCAAGTTCGGCGATCGGAACTCTCATTTTTGCCATCGGCGGCCTGGCTGGCGCCGTGTTTTACGTGCCTTTCAAGAAGGTGAAGGACTGGGCGTGGGAAAGCTACTGGCTGGTCTACGCGGTCTTTGGGCTGATACTGGTGCCCTGGGTTCTGGCGCTGACGACCTCCCCGAACGTGCTCTCCGTGCTGGGGGCCGCACCCAGGAGCGAATTGATCTATTGCTCGCTATGCGGCGTAATCTGGGGATTTGGAGGCCTGACCTTCGGGTTGATGATCCGCTACCTGGGCGTGGGCCTGGGATTGGCCATCGGCCTGGGCCTCACCTCCGCCACCGGCACGCTGATTCCGCCTATGCTCAAAGGCCAGGCGGCCATCCACGATATGTTTGCCACCAGCGCCGGGCTGGTTTCGGTGGCGGCGGCCCTGGTATCGCTGGTGGGCATCATATTTGTGGGCATGGCCGGCAGGTCCAAAGAGGGTGAGCTTCCCGAAGAGGAGAAGAAGAAGGCGGTGGCCGAGTTCAACTTCAAAAAGGGGATTATCGTGGCCATCTTCAGCGGGCTGACCAGCTCCGGCATGAGCTTCGGGCTGCAAGGCGGGCCGGGCGTGCAGAAACTGGCTCAGACCACCGCTCCCGCGACGTCCGTCACCTGGGCCGGAATGCCGGTGCTGGTGGTGGTGCTTTTCGGCGGTTTCCTGGTGAATGCGGCCTACTGCGTGATCCTGAATTTCAAGAACAAGACCGGCGGCGACTACCTGAAGCGCACCGCCCCCATCCTGCCGAACATCTTTTTTGCCGGCGTGGCGGGCGCCATCTGGTGCTGCCAGTTCATCTGCTTCAAGACCGGCGAGCCGCGCATGGGCGAGAGGTCCTACATCGGCTGGGCGGTGCTGATGGCCAGCGCGATCTTCTTCAGCCAGATTCTGGGCGTGGCGTTGGGCGAGTGGAAGGGCACCAGCCGCAAGACGACCAGCCTGCTGGCGGTGGGCCTGGTGCTGCTGATGGCTTCGGCGGCGGTTGCGGCCTGGGCAGGCTCGCTGAAGGCGTAGGGAAAGCGCGGACCGGCGGCAGGCGTTTCGCGAGATGATAACTTTCAGGTCGCGTGCTATTTTCCAGCCAGGGAACCCGGGTTACGTTTGTCTCCTTGGCACCTTGCTTCTGGTCCCAATTTCTCCCGCCACGGCCGCCTCCTTCACAGGGAGTTTGGAGCGGGTCATGGACCAATCGATCACCGTGCTTCTTCCGGACGGCCGTCTGATCGACGCCAAACTTCCGGCCGGCGCGTCACTTTCCAGCAGTGCGTTGGTCGCCAAACTCCTCTTTGGCGACCAGGTGACGATAGATTGCAAACCCATACCGTCAGTCTGGGACAACGTGGAGAATATGCCGCGTTCATTGGAGCTGCAAACTATCAGGTTTCATCGGGAGGCCGACCCTCAGGAAATGCTCCAGGCGATCCAAAACCCCGACGGGCGCCGGCCCGGCAATCTTCTCCACCTGCCGCCGGGTGCGGCGCCGCCACCAGTGAAGCCACCGGCGGCGCCGGCGGCATCCGGTTCAGGCGATTCCTCCGATCCAATAGCGGTGCTGGAAAAAGCGAGAACCGTCAATCTCGACCGGGCAAGCCATCTGCCCAACTTCATCGCGGACGAGGAGGCAAATTGTTACTTCATGTCTCCCAGCCAGGGCGGATGGCAGCTATCGGCTACGGTCCATTCGGAAGTCTCATTCGCGGGCATGATGCAAACCAAGCAGTGGGTCACGCCGGACGGAAAGCTGATTCCGGGGCTGGGCATTCCGGCGGGATGCATAGGCTGGAGCGGAGGCTTCGGCTCCTACATCAAACCCGTCTTCGACCCGGAGTGCGGCACTACCCTCACGTATTCAAAAACCATGGGCAAGCCTGGCAAGCAAAGTCTGGTCTTTAGCTTCATCACGCCGCTCGAGAGAGGGTGTTACCCGCTTACCTTTTCCGGTTTCGAGAGAGCCTATTCAGCGCATGAGGGCAACGTGGTCATCGATGCCGCCAGCGGCGATGTGCTCTCCGTGCTGGTGCGTTCCCGCGGTTTCCCAAAGGCCTACCCGATCTCGGAAATCGAGGAATCGGCAGCCTGGGGTTTTGTAAGAATCGAAGGCGAAACGCATTTGCTTCCGGTCTCCTACGAAAAGAAGCTGACAAAGGCGAGCGGCGGGACCGGCCGGGTACAGGCAACCTACAGCAAGCATCGGCACTTCGAAGCCAACACGAACGTTACATTCCAATGAGTCGGCTTGCCGGTTGGACGGGTGGGGCGGGCGGTGCTGGCCGCGCGCTAAGCCCGCGCCTTTCCACTTACGCTATGGGTTACTTCAGGTAGAACACTTCCTGGAGCATGGCGAAGCGCTCGCCTTCCTGCAAGTCCGGGACCGGCTCCCAGAGCGGCGCCATGAACTCCTGCCAGCGCTGGTTCACGGGATCCTTGTCCAACTCGGCGAACGCCTTGTCGAGATCGTCCACGGTCAATACCAGCGTGAGGTCCTGTCCGCGGCGGAAAATCGAGTAGTCCGATATCCCGACGGACTTTATCTTGGCAAGGAGTTCGGGCCAGACGCGCGTGTGCTCCAGTTCGTACTTTTCGATCACGTCGGCTTTGATGCGCAACTTGTAGGCGTAGCGAGGCATAGATTCCTATTGGACATGGGCCGCCGCCCCGCGGTCAAAAACTTTGGAACTAAGTGTGCAGGTTTCATATTGCGGAACATGCAAGCGCGCGCCTCAGGGGCGCAAGTCGAGCATTCAGCGACGCTTACCCATGGGCCGCGTCACCCAACGCATCTCCCGATTTGGAAATTGGCGGTCCCGGTGTTACACATGGAGAAACATGGCGGATCTACTATGACAACTCCATTGCTTTTGAAACGACTGGTTCTGGCGGCGCCGTGCCTGTTGGGCATGGGCCTGGCGATAATGGCGGCCGACGCGCCATCCCCGATTGCCGGCCTCAAGCAGGCCTTCGTGAAGCCGCCCGCCGACGCCCGCATGATGGCGCGGTGGTGGTGGTTCGGCCCGGCGGTCACCAAGCCGGAACTGGCGAGAGAGATCCGCGCCATGAAGCAAGGCGGGTTCGGCGGGTTCGAGGTGCAGCCGGTTTACCCGCTGGTTCTCGACGACCCCGAACACGGCCTCGTCAACCTGCCCTACCTGTCGGACGGGTTTCTGGATGCCTTGCGGTTCGTGGCGGAAACCGGGCGCGCCGAGGGAATGCGCTTCGATCTCACGTTGTGCAGCGGCTGGCCCTACGGCGGCCCGCACATCCCCATCCAACAGGCGTCGGGACTGCTGCGCGTGGCGCGCGCGGAAGTGCGCGCCGGCGCGGACAAAGTGGATGTCCCTAGAATGACCGAAGGCGAAGCGCTGGTGGCCGCGTTTCTGGCCAAGGGGAGCGGCCGCGAGTTTTCGCCGGAGGGCCTGCGCCGCCTGGACATCGCTGCCGGCCCGGTTGCCCTGCCGGCCGGTGTCGAACCGCCCTCGGTGGTGCTCTTCTTCATCGCCGGCCACACCCGCCAGCAGGTCAAGCGGGCGGCTGTAGGCGCCGAAGGGTTTGTGCTCGACCACTACAGCCGCGTGGCTCTGGATACTCACCTCACGCACGTCGGCGACACCCTGATGAAGGCGGTCGGTCCCAACAAGCCCTACGCCGTCTTCAGCGACAGCCTGGAGGTGTATGGCGCCAATTGGACGCCGGACCTTCTGAGCGAGTTCCAGAAGCGCCGCGGCTATGACCTGGCCCCGTATCTGCCGGCGCTGGCCGGCAACATGGGCGAGAAGACCGCGGCCATCCGGCACGATTGGGGCCTGACGCTCACCGAGCTGGCCGAAGACAACTACCTTAAGCCGCTCACCGCGTGGGCTCACAAGAACGGCACGCTGTTCCGCTCGCAGACTTATGGTGTCCCGCCGGTGCGCCTGTCCAGCTACGCCCTGGTCGATCTTCCCGAAGGGGAGAGCGCGCAGTGGCGGCGGTTTTCGGCCATCCGCTGGGCCTCCTCGGCCAGCCATCTGTACGGCCGGCCGGTGACATCGTCGGAGACCTTCACCTGGCTGCACTCGCCGGTTTTCCGCGCCGCTCCTATCGATATGAAAGCGGAAGCCGACATCCATTTTCTGAACGGCATCAACCAGTTCATCGTTCACGGCTGGCCCTATTCGCCGCCCCAGGCTGGCGAGCCCGGCTGGCGCTTCTACGCCGCCGCGGTGTTCAACGATCACAACCCCTGGTGGCTGGTGATGCCCGACATCAACCTCTACATGCAGCGCATGAGCTTCCTGTTGCGGCAAGGCAAGCCCGCCAACGATGTCGCGCTGTATCTGCCCACCGACGACGCCTGGGCCGGATTTAGCCTGATGGGAGGCCAGGGCGGCCAGGGCCCGTCCATCAACCAGTCCATGGACCGCCTGCTCGGTCCCGACGTGATTGCGCAAATTCTGGATGCCGGCTACAACCTCGATTTCATCGACGACCTGGCCATTGCCAAGAGCGGCGTGCCGCACAAGATCCTCATCATTCCGGGCGTGGAGCGCATGCCGCTGGCCACTTTGCAAAAGCTGGACGAATGGGTTCGCAAGGGCGGCATCGCGATCGCCACGCGGCGCGCCCCGTCGCTGGCGCCGGGCTTGCAGGAATCCGAAACCGATACGCCGAAAATCCGCGAGCTGGCGCGCGCCATGTTTGAAGGCGCCAACTCGAAGCGCCTGGTGACGGACGAAAGCAAGCTGGGCGAAGCGCTGCATTCCGTGTTGCCGCCGGATGTCGCCGGCTTGGACCCCGCCATCGGCGTGGTGCACCGCAAGCTGGATTTCGCGGACATCTACTTCCTGGCGAACACCGCCAACCACCCGGTCTCGTCGCAGGCCGTGTTCCGCATACAGGGATTGGAAGGCGCGTGGTGGGATCCCATGACCGGCAAGGTCTCCAAGGCCGAGGGCGGGACGCACATCGCGCTGAGCCTGGCGCCCTACGAATCGCGCGTGCTGGTGTTCTCGAAGGACCGCGTGCCGCCGGCGTCGGCGCCCGCCGCCGCGGCTCCCGCTCCAGTGGACATTTCGAGCGGCTGGTCGCTGACCTTCGCCGGCTCGCCGGCCATCAACCTGGACGCGCTCAAGTCCTGGACCGAGCTGGATGGCCGCAGGTTCTTCTCCGGCCAGGGGACTTACCAGCGCACCGTAACCGTGCCGCCGGGCATGCTGAGTTCCGGCCATCCGATTTATCTGACGCTGGGCGAAGGCACACCGGTCACCCCCAGCGGCGGGCGCGGCGGCAGCGGCATGCGCGCCATGTTCGAAGGCCCGGTGAAGGAAGCCGCGGTGGTTTCCGTGAACGGCAAGCGCGCCGGCGCGGTGTGGAGCGCGCCCTATGAAGTGGACGTGACCGGCCTGCTGCACGCGGGCGAAAACCAGGTGACCATCGTGGTGGCCAACCTGGCGCTCAACGAGTTCGCCAAGAACCCGCCGGGCGATTACAGAGTAGAGTACAAAGACCTGATCGCCAAGTACGGCGACCGGTTCCAGCCGCAGGACATGCGCGCCGTGCAGCCCATCGAATCGGGGCTGTTGGGGCCGATCCGGCTGGTGGCAAGATAGTGCGATGCTATAAGGTGAATGCTCGATAAGATCACCATCGAGGGTTATAAGTCGATCCGGAAGCTGACGGACTTCGAGCTTCGTCCGTTGAATGTGCTGATCGGCGCGAATGGGGCCGGAAAGAGCAATTTTTTGGGATTCTTCCAGCTGCTGAAAGATCTTGTTGGCCTAAGGCTTGCAGCAGGGGTCGCTAGAGGGGGCGGCGCAGATGCGTGTCTGTATCTTGGCCCGAAGGTCACACAAAGGCTGAGTGCCAAGCTTGTGCTGGATTTCGACACCTATGAGTTTGCGCTGGAGCCGACGCCCGACAACCGGTTGATTTTCAGCGGGGCGAGTGCCGGAGACCCGGCGTTCCGGGGCCTGGACGGATTGCTCGGACCACGGATGGCACCCGGCCTGCGCGACGTGATGTTCAAGTGGGCCATCTACCACTTCCAGGACACCAGCCTCACTGCAAATGTCCGGCGCCAGCGGCCAATCAACCACGACGAGGTCCTGCATGAAGACGCCGGGAATCTGGCCGCCCTCCTCTGCCGCATCCGCACAACCGATCCTCGGGCCTATTCCGAGATCCGCGACGCAGTTCGCATGGCCGCACCATTCTTCGACGATTTCAAGCTGCGTCCCGTGCCGACGAACCCCGATCTCATCCAACTGGAATGGCTGCAGAAAGGCACGGACTATCCATTCCTCGCCCATCAGCTCTCGGACGGCACTCTTCGCTTCATCTGCCTCGCCACTGCGCTGCTTCAGCCGGACGCACCGCCGCTGATGCTATTTGACGAGCCGGAGTTGGGCCTGCACCCGTACGCTTTGACACTGCTTGCGAGCCTGTTCTCCCAGGCCGCGGATGCGTCGCGGCAGATCATTGTCTCCACCCAGTCCGCGCAACTGCTGAATGAGTTCCGGCCCGAAGACGTGATCGTCGTCGAGCGCGCGAATGGCGAGTCCATCTTCCGCCGCCTCAACGAGGCCGAACTTTCGGAATGGCTGAAGGAGTACTCGCTGGGGGAACTCTGGCAGAAGAACGTCCTGGGCGGCGGCCCGCGCCCGGAAGATCATCCGTCGTGACACGTGTCAACGTCATCGCCGAAGGTCAGACTGAAGTGTCCTTCGTCAACGATGTCCTCGCTCCGGAGCTGTGGCCGCGTGAAGTTTACTTGACCGCGATTCTGATCGGTGTCCCTGGGCACAAAGGGGGCCGGCCCAATTACGCCCGCCTCAAGAAAGATGTTCTGATTCAGTTGAAACAGGACCCGGGAGTTTACTGCACCACCATGCTTGACCTCTACGGCTTGGGCGCCGGGTTCCCGGGCACCCCGCTGCCGGCCAATCTGACGGGCATCGAGAAAGCCAGCCGCATCGAGGAAGCCGTAAAGGCCGACATCTGCGACACCATTCCGGGCCGCCGTCCCGACATCCGTTTCCTCCCATACATCCAACTGCACGAATACGAAGGCCTGCTCTTCAGCGACCCCTCGGCGTTCGCCGCATCTCTCGACCGCCCGGATCTCGCGCAGCCGTTCGAGGCGATCCGCGGCGAGTTCGCGACGCCCGAGGACATCGACGATTCACCCGACGGCGCGCCGTCGAAACGGGTGATCCGGGCGCATCCCCGGTACAGAAAAGTCCTCCAAGGCACGAAGGCGGCCCACGCCATCGGCATGCCCTCCATTCGCCGGGAATGTCCGCACTTTCGGGCTTGGGTGGAGCGGCTGGAAGGGCTGGGAACTTTCCGGTTCCCCGGTGCGTAGGAGCGTTAGGAAGTTGGGAGGAGATCGTCATCGTGAATCGAACCTCACTAATCGCCGGACTGGCCTTCTCGGCGGCGCTGGCGGCGCACGCGCAGAACATCGAAGGCGACTGGCAGGGCACGTTGAATGCCGGCCCGGCCGTGCTTCCCCTGGTGTTGCACTTCACCGCCGACGGCCACGGAGGCTTCCGCGGCACCTTCGACAGCCCCACCCAAGGCGCCATGGGGATTCCCATCGGCTCCGTCTCGCTGAAGGCCGCGAAACTGAACTGGACCATCGGCTCGATCGCGGCTTCCTACGAAGGCAAGGTCAGCGCCGATGGCAACCAGATCCGCGGCACGTTTGTCCAGGGCGGCGGAGCATTCCCGCTGGATTTCAAGCGCGTGGGGGCGCCCGCAGCCGCGCCGCCAGCCAAGCCCTCCGACATCGATGGCGCCTGGACGGGCACGATCGACCCCGGGGGAGCCAAGCTTCCGGCGGTGGTCCATATCGCCAACACGGCGGGCGGTCTCACGGCTACCGTGGACAGCCCGAGCCAGGGCGCTTTCGGGATTCCCGTCAATTCCGTCAGCCGCGACGGCGCCACGCTCAAGCTGGACGTCAAGGCCGTAGGCGCCAGCTTCGAAGGCAAAATCAACCCGGGGCGCGATGCCATCGACGGCGCCTGGACGCAAAGCGGAGCTTCCGTGCCCCTCGCGCTCAAACGCGAAATGGCCAAGCCCTCCGATATCGACGGCACGTGGCTGGGCACGCTCGAGTTTAGCGGCATGAAGCTGCGCGTGGTGGTCCACATCGCCAACACGGCGGACGGCCTGACGGCAACCATGGACAGCCCGGATCAGGGCGCGGCCGGGATTGCGGCGAGCGTCACCCGCGACGGCGCCGCGTTCAAGCTGGAGGTCAAAGCCGTGGGCGCGGTCTTCGAAGGCAAGATCAACCAGGGCCTGGACGCCATCGACGGCACCTTCACGCAGAACGGAGCGTCTTTGCCGCTGGCGCTCAAGCGCGTCAAAGAGGGCGCGATTGCGGAGCCGGCGCGGCCGCAGAATCCGGTGAAGCCGTATCCCTACCGCGAAGAGGACGTGACTTACGACAACCCGGCCGCCGGCATCAAACTGGCGGCCACGTTTACCATTCCGCCGGGCAAGGGACCGTTTCCGGCGGTGCTGCTGATTTGCGGCTCGGGCGCGCACGACCGCGACGAGACCGTGTTCGGGCACAAGCCGTTCCTGGTTCTCGCCGATTACCTGACGCGCAAGGGCATCGCCGTTTTGCGGGCCGACAAGCGCGGCGTCGGGAAATCGGGCGGCAGCCTCGCCACGGCCACCAGCGCCGATTTCGCCACCGATGCCGAAGCCGGAGTCGCCTGGCTGAAGACGCGGCCGGAGGTGGACCCGCACAACATCGGGCTTATCGGGCATAGCGAAGGCGGGGCCATCGCGCCCATGGTGGCGGCGCGCAACCGCGATGTGGCGTTCATCGTGCTGCTGGCCGGGCCGGGCGTGCGCGGCGACGAAATCCTGCCGGCGCAGGTCATGGCCGGCAACGAGGCCGCCGGGATGAGCCACGAGGAGGCCGTAAAATCGGGCGATCAGGAGCGCGCGGCTCTCAAAGCCATCGAGAGCGAAACGAACCCCGCCAAGCTGCGCGAAAAGCTGGCGGCGATCATGCCCAAGGAGGAACTCGAGCAGCAGTGGAAGACGCTGACGTCGCCCTGGTTCCGGTATTTTCTGGAGTACGATCCGGCGGCCGAACTACGCAAGGTGACGTGCGCGGTGCTGGCGCTGAACGGCGGCAAGGACACCCAGGTGCCGTCGAAACAAAACATCCCGGCCATCCGCGCGGCGCTCGAAGCCGGCGGAAACAAGCGCTTCGAGACGATGCTATTCCCGGGGCTGAACCACCTGTTTCAAACCGCCAAAACGGGCGGCGTCGGCGAGTACGCGCAGATTGAAGAAACCATGGCGACGGCGGTGCTGATTAACGTCGCCGACTGGATTCTGCGGCATCCGTAAGCGGGCGCGCCACCGCCTGCTGAACCCGGGCCGCCATTGACGCTATCATCGAACATATGGAAGAAGTTCGTGTTGGCATCGTGGGCCTCGGCACGGTGGGCTCGGGCACGCTGGCCATTCTGGCCGAAAACCAGGAGAACATCGCGGAAAAGCTGGGCTTCCGGCTCAATGTGGCCGCGGTGGCGGACTTGCTGGTCGCGACCAAGCAGCTCCCCGCGGGGCTCGGTCCGGTGTTTCAGACCACCGACTGGCGCGAGTTGGTGGCGCACCGGGACGTGCAGATCGTGGTCGAACTGGTGGGCGGCACGGGCGTCGCGGCGGAGATCATCGAGGGCGCCATCGACCATGGCAAATCGGTGGTGACGGCCAACAAGGCGCTGATGGCCCTGCGCGGTCCGGAGTTCTGGGACCGCGCCATCGCGGCGGGCGTCAACGTGGCGATGGAAGCCAGCGTGTGCGGCGGCATTCCCATTCACACGGTGCTGCGCGAGGGCATTTCGGGCGACCGGGTGACGGCGCTGTACGGCATCCTGAACGGCACCTGCAACTACATCCTCACCGAGATGGAGACGCGCGGCGCGCCGTTCGAGGAGGTGCTGGCGGAGGCCCAGAGGCTGGGCTACGCCGAGGCCGACCCGACCGCCGATATCGACGGGTTCGACGCGCGCAGCAAGCTGGTGCTGCTGGCGGCCCTGGCCTTCGGCGAGAAGATCACGCCGTCGGACATTTTCATGGAGGGCATACGCCGCATCACTCCCATCGACTACCGCTACGCCCTGGAGTTGAAGCACACCATCCGCCTGGTATGCGGCGCGCGCGCCACGCCCGACGGACTGATCCTCTTCGTGCGGCCGGCGCTGATTCCCGTCTCGACCATCCTGGCGGGCGTGCACGGGTCGTATAACGCCGTGTGGGTGAAGGGCAAGTACGGCTCGGACACCTTCTACTACGGCCGCGGCGCGGGCGCGCTGCCGACCGGCGTGGCGGTGGTGAGCGACCTGATGCGGGTGGCGCGCGAAATCCGCAGCGGCAGCCCGGAGCGGGTTTCGCCGTTCGCGCACGAACGGCTGGGCGAGACCAAGCCGGTCTCCATCGAGGTGCAGAAATGCGCCTACTACCTGCGCTTCCGGGTGGACGACCGGCCGGGGATCATCGCCAAACTGGCGGGCATCCTGGCCAGCAAGAACATCAGCCTGGAAGCCATTCTTCAGGAACCTTACGGCGGCAAGCACGACCTGCCGTTCGTCATCACCGTGGAACCGACCTCCGAACAATCCATCCGGGACGCCGTGGCGGAGATGTCGCAGCTCGACTTCCTGACGGATGCGCCGCTGGCGCTTCCCATGGAGACCGCTTTATGAGGAAGATCCCAATTTGTGCCGCCCTGGCTCTGGCCCTGGCCGCCGGGCTATGCGGGCAGGTGGCCACCGACGCCAACGCCAGGTATCAGACTCCCGAGGATCGCCAGAAAATGGCCAAGGCTTTGGCCGATCCGCACCGCGACCAGACGCAGAAGCTGGGGCAGTTGATGTTTCAGATGGGGCTCCAGCCGGGCATGACGGTGGCCGACGTGGGAACCGGCGTCGGGCACCTGCTTCCATATCTCAGCCGGAGGGTCGGGGATCAGGGGCACGTGATCGCCGAGGACATCTTCGACGACTTTCTGGCGGCGGCCAAACAGGTGGCCGTGAACCAGAAGCTGGCCAACGTGACGTTTGTCAAGGGTGATGAAACCGACCCCAAGCTGCCGGAAGCGGGGGTCGATATGGTGCTGGCCTTCGATGTCTACCATCACTTCAACTATCCCGAGAAGATGCTGGTGGGGATTCACAAAGCCCTGCGCGCGGACGGCAAGCTGGTAATCGTGGAGTATTACAAGCGGGAATCGGCCATGCCCAACGGCGCGGCTCTCACGCATATCCGGCTGGACATGCCCGACCTGATCAAGGAACTGGAAGCCAACCACTTCCACCTGATCGAGGAACGGGAGCGGATCAAGAACGTCGAATACATGCTGATTCTCGAGAAGAGTTAGGTGAACCATGAATTCCATTTTGCGATTTGCCGGAACGATGGCGCTGCCGCTGGCCCTGCTGCTGCCGGCCGGCGCCCAGGACGCCGCTAAAGCCAAGCCGGAAGCCGGCAAGGAGCAGGGGATCACGCGCGAGCAGGCCGACCAGATCCTGGACGAGCTGCGCCAGATCCGCCAGTTGCTGGAACGGCAACTGCAGCAGAAGCCCCAGGGCCCGCCGCAGCCGGCGCGCGCGCAGATCGACCTGAACGGCACGGAGATGCTGGGCTCGCGCGACGCGCCCATCACCGTGGTGGAGTTTACGGACTATCAGTGCCCCTTCTGCCAGCGCTTCCACGTTTCGGTGTTCGGCGAAATGAAGAAGAACTTCATCGACACCGGCAAGGTGCGGTTCTACAGCCGCGACCTGCCGCTGGATTCCATCCATCCCAACGCCATGCGCGCCGCCATGAGCGCGCGCTGCGCGGCGGAGCAGGGGCAGTTCTGGAAGCTGCGGGACATCATGGGGGCCAATCCCGACAAACTGGAAATGGCGGACCTGGTGGGTGACGCGGCCTCGCTGCACATGGATGCGGAGGCGTTCAAATCCTGCGTGGAGAGCGGGAAGTACCGCGAGGCGGTGCAGTCGAACGTACTGGAGGCTCTGAAGTTCGGCATTGGCGGGACGCCATCGTTCGTGGTGGGGAAGAGCACGCCGGAGGGCGTGGAAGGGGAAGTGGTGGAAGGCGCGTTGCCGCTATCGGAGTTCGCGAAAGTGTTCGCCCGGGTGGAAGCCGGGAAGTAGTTGACCGGGCTGCCGGGTTGGCAGGCGACAGCGCCTGCCCCGCGTTGCTGCCGAAGGACTTGCTGGAAGGTGGGACAGGCGCTTTCGCCTGCCAACCGGATCACACCGCCAGCCCGCTAATTCAGGATCGGCTCCTGCAAGCGGATGATCTTCTTCTGAATCGCATACTGCACCAACTGCGCCTTATTGTGGATGTCCAGTTTGCGCATCAGGTTGAACTTGTGAGCCTCCACGGTTTTGACGCTGAGTTCGAAGCCGGTGGCGATTTCCTTGACCGACTTGCCTTCGGCCAGCATTTTGAGGATCTCGCGTTCCCGCTTGGTAAGGGTACCGAAGCGCGGCTGGCGCGGGCCTGCGCCCTGCTGCCGGAAGCCGTCCACGAGGCGCGTCAGCAAACGGGGGCTGAGATAGCTGCCGCCGCGGTGGACTTCGCGGATGGCCGTCAACAACTGGTCGGCGGGGCTCTCTTTCAGGATGTACCCGCTGGCGCCCATGTCGACGCATTCCGCCAGGTAGTCTTCGTCGTCGTACATGGACAGGAAGACGACGCGGGTTTCGGGCCGGTCCCGGCGGATCAGGCGAGTCGCCTCGAAGCTGCTCATGCCGGCCATGCCGATGTCCATCAGCACCACGTCCGGACGAACCTGCCTCGCCACGGAAACGGCATCCGAGGCATTGCCCGCCTCGCCCGAAACCTCGATATCCGGCTCGGCCGCCAGCAGAGTTCGGATTCCCTGCCGGAAAAGAGTGTGATCGTCAGTCAAAAGTACGCGAATTTTCGCCATTTCCCGCCATCCCATTCTGTCCCGCCGGCGCCCCGTTGCGGGGCAAATCCAGCGTGACCGTGACCCCTTTTCCCGGCTCACTGCGTACCGCCAGCGATCCGCCGAGAAGAGCTGCCCGTTCGCGCATGCCCAAAAGCCCGAAAGCCGGCTCCTTGCCGGCCCCGGAATTCCGGTCCATGCCATCTCCGTTGTCGCGAACGATCAACCTGACACTCTTATCGGCTGAATGCAGGAAAAGATTTACATGGGTGGCCTTGGAATGCTTGGCAATATTCTGTAGGCTCTCCTGCGCAACGCGGTAAACCACCTCCTGGATCTGCCTGGGCAGCCCATCGGAATTCGCCGCAATTCGCAAACGCAACCGGGCCTGATGCATCTTGCCGAAGCGCCCCGCCAGTTGCCGCAGCGCCGGTACCAGACCCAACCGCTCCAAAACCGCGGGACTCAACGCGGCGATGATGCGCCGCAGTTCCACCACGGTCTGCTCGACGATGCCGCGCGCCTCGGCCAGGCCGGCGCGCACGTCGGGAGGCGCGCCACGCTCCAGCATCTCCAGTTTCAGCCGCAGCAGCAGCAGCGACTGGCCGGCTTCGTCGTGCAGTTCCCGCCCGATGCGGCGCTGCTCTTCCCGCTCGGCATGCCGCCATTCCGCCTCCAGGCGCCGCACCTCGTCGCGCAGCCGGGAGCGCTCGATGGCCTCCGCGCAACGCGCCGCCACGGCGCCGAGCAGCGTCAGTTCCCGGGGCAGCCATGGATAGGGCGCGGCGAAGCCGAATTGGATCAACCCGGTCTCGCCCAACGGGTACGACCAGTAGGAAGCGTGGCGGCCCTGCATGCGCGGGTCGGCCACCAGCCCTTCGTCGGGCGCGCCACGCTCGATATACAGGGGCCGGTCGAGCTTCTGGTCGCGCGCGCCGTCCTGCAGGATCAGGCGTCCGGCGCGCGCCCGAAAGGTCTGCGTCAGAATGCCCACGAACCGGCGCAGCAGATCCTCCAGGCCGTCGGCTTCCGTCTCCGCCCGATAGAGACCGTAAAATGCCTGAGTTTCGGCTTCTCGAACCCCGTAGAAGGCCTGGTTCAAGGTGAACAGGGTCGCCAGGCGCAGTTGTTCCCGCGCCGGCTGAAAGCGGTCGGCGATCAGCGGCCCGAGCAGGCGGTCGAAGTGGTCGAGCGCCTCGCCGGCGCCGCCCGGCGACAGATTCAGCTTGGCCAGACGGCGCCCGTTGTACTCCACCTGTTCCAGGAACTGTTCGAGCGAACGCAGCCGGGCCGCCGCGGTGGGAGCGCAGGCCAGAAGGGCGCGGCAGGTAGGGTCGTTGGGCGTGCGGCCCAGGGCCGCGCGGAAGCGCCGGTCGACCCCGTCGGCCAGCGGGCGGATGGCCCGCAGCATCAGCCTGGCGTGGCGGCGCGCAGCGGGGGTAAGCAGTGGCAGATTCACGGTCGGAGCACCACGTAATTGTGTGCGCCCGGGGGCCGGGTTCTCTCAAAAATCCGGCCGGCCGCTGTGATATCATTCCGGAACGGAGGGAATCATGAAAGTAACCGTAGCCTTCTTGCACTTCGACGGAAACTGCCGCGAAGCCATGGAATTCTATCGCCATTGCTTTGAGGCCGAGCTGTTTCTTCTGCCGTTCTCCGGAGCGCCGGCCGATGTCCTGCCGGGAGCGGCGAAAGCGCCGGAACGCATCATGCATGCCACGCTGTCGAAGGGGGCGACGTTTCTGATGGCGGCGGACACCATGCCCGGCGCGCCCTTCCAGCGAGGCAACGATTTCTCGCTGGCGGTGGAGTGCGAAAGCCTTCAGGAGCAGGAGCGGCTGTTTGCCGCGCTCGGCCAGAACGGCAAGGTCACGATGCCGTTGCAAGACACCTTCTGGGGCGCGCGTTTCGGCATGCTGACCGACCGGTTCGGCCTTCGCTGGATGTTCAACTTCCCGCTTCCCAAACAAGGATAGCCGGACGCCTGTGCGGCGGGTTCGTCTTATGCGAACCGTCCCACGTACTGCACCTCTTCTTCCAGTTCCAACCCGAACCGCTCAAGGACGCGCGCCTTCAACTCGCCGATGAGCGCGCAGAGGTCGGCGGCCGAGCCGCCGTCGGCGTTGTAGATGAGGTTGGCGTGGTAATCGGCCACGCGTATGCCGCCGCGCTGCGCCCCCTTGGCGCCCACCACATCCAGGAACCACGCGGCCGGGACCTTGCCTTCCCGGACGGTGGAAGCCGGCACCTGGGCGGCTGCGCCGGCGGGCAGATCCGGCAGCAGCAGGTTCTTGAAAATGCTGCCGGCACACTGCAAGGTGGGCGGGAACTTCCGGTTGCGGGCCTCGACGATGCCGCCTGCGATGCGCCGCAGCGCGGCCTTATCGGCCGGGTCGAGGCGCAATTCGGCGGCCAGGATCACCCACTGCTTGTGGCTCTTGAAAACGCTCTCGCGGTAGCGGAACCGACAGTCCGAATTGTCCAGCGTGCGAACCTGGCTGCCGTCGAAGAAGCGGATGCTTGCGATGCGCTCGGAGATCGAATGGCCATACGCCCCGGCGTTGCCGTAGACCGCGCCGCCCACGGAGCCGGGAATCCCCGCCAGCGTCTCCAGCCCTTCCAGGCCGCGCTCCACGGTGAAATCCACCAGCGCGTCGAGACTGGCGCCGGCGTCCGCCGACACCGAGTTGCCCGCGCAGGCGATCCGGCCGGCGCGGTAACGCAGCGCCAGGCCGCGAAAGCCGTCGTCGGAAACGACCAGGTTGGTGCCATCGCCGATCACCGCGATGTCGATCGAGCTGTCGCGCGCCGCCGTGAGCGCGGCCGCCAGCGCATCCGCGCTGCCGGCTTCGGCATACAGGTCCGCCTCGCCGCCGATTGCGAATCGCGTGCAGCGCGCCAGCGGGAAGCGCGCGGAGAGCGCCAGACCGGGGATTTCGGCGAGGCGCGCCTGCGCCTGTTGGGCGGTGGGCATTACTTCGATTATAGAGGTGGTGGTGGGCGCGACCGATGCTACCCGTCCTCGCCGGGGAGTCCAGCCGCCGCGCCGGACTCCTCGGCTATGGGTGCCGCTCGCGCGCGCCGAGCGCGGGCGGCTGGCGAAGAGTCCGGGCCCCACCGGGCTCTTCGATCCTTAGAACGCTTATCCCAGAAACAGCTTGCTTTCCGCCTCGCGCCGGCGCCGGAGACCCGGCAGAACCGCGCCGCCGGCGGCATGGTCGATGTCCAAAAGCTCGCGGGCGGCGCCCGCGAAATCGCCGGCGTTGAGGCACGCCACCAGGCGGGGACAGGTCTTCGGCAGCCGCCCGGCTCCGCCACACAGGTTGAAACATAGCGACACCAGGGCGTCCCATTGCCCCTGAGTCAAATTCACGTGGACGGCGGCCGGCAGATCGCGCTCCACTTGGGCGATGTCCTCCGCCAGGAGTTCGGCGGCGCGATCCGGGGTGATGCGCATACCGGGCTGCACGCCGCGAGTGTGGCCCCATCCGATGGTCCACACTCCGGCCGGGCAGCGGTAGGCTTCGAGCCGCAGCGACTCGAAGCCTTTGATCAGGTCAATTCCCGCTGGGCTGATCCTCATTGCGCCAGGCCGCCTTGTCGAAGTTTGCCAGCAGGAGATGCGTGAACCGGTAGACCCACGCGTAGAACGGATTCCCCGCCGCCGCCGGCTCGGGCAGGGCGCGTGCGGCGGCCGAGAGCAGGAGCGCTCCCACGCCGCCGGTGAAGAGCGTACCGAAATCGAAGTGCATGCGCGCCCCCTTAGGATTTGGCGGCCGGCATCAGCGACGCGGCCTGGGTTTTCACCGCGGGGATGATCGCCTTCACGTCGGCGACCAACGCCGCGTCGAGCTGCACGTTGAGCCCGCCGGCCGCGACCACCTGGGTGCTGTCGTTGATGGCTTTGATGATGACGCCGAGGACGGCGAAGGCAGCGCGTTCGACGTTGGCGGCCGCCGGGCTGACGAGCCCCGTCACGGCTTCGATGGTGGACGCCTGCGCGGATGCCTTGGTCAGCACCGGAAGGACGCTCGTAGAGATGACTTTCGATGCGGAGACGATGTCCTTGGCCGCCGAAGCGAAAGCGTGGTCTGCTGTGGTAATCAGGTTCATATTGGTTTTTTCTCTTTCCGCCCGGCGTGCCGGGCATTCGTCATGGCCGCGATGAAAGGAACTGCGCCCCCCTCACGGTCAAGCTTGCGGGATTCAAATTCCGGTAGATGACCACACCGTTAAGCCCGTAGCCGATCAGCCGGTCATACCACTTGGGCTTGGTTAACTGATTCACGTTCGTGGCGATGCCGTTGGCGTTTGTGCCAATCGACTGCCACGTCGCGATCGCCCCGGGCAGAGCCGTGCTGACATCCGTGGACGCCTTACCGAAATTGAAGGCCGCGCGCTCGATTCCGCGGGAAGCCCCGACGTACCGGTTGAAGACGCAATCGGGATTGTGGTCGCAATTGAGGAACAGCGGCATGGCGTCGTTGACCTGCGCCGAGATCGCCGCCGAGTGCTCCAGGGTGGGTTTCAGATCCTGGCGTAGCGCGTCCACCGTCCCGAGGGCCCGGTCGGCGCGCGCCAGGGTGTCGCCCAGCCGCCGGTCCGCGGTTTCGCGAAAACCGGCGGCTTGCGCCATCACATCCGTCCGCAGGGCCGTGGCCTGCCGTTCCGTCCGAACGAGCACTTCTTGCCGCGCCGCTGTGACCTGCTGATTCAGGTCGCGGCGCGTGCCTTCTATCTGGGCAACCAGGGCCACTCGCGTGCAATCGATTTCGGAGGGAATAGCGGCGGTAACAGCGGTAACTGTCCGCACCAGCAGGATGGCGTACCCCACCAGCACCGTCATGGCCGCCAGCAGGATACACAGGAGAACCCCATGGATCGTCTTCATTCAGATAGTCGGGCCTTCTTGTCAAGGCCTTTTCTCTGATCCCACGCTAGCAGCCGCTTTGCCGGGCAAAGCGACCGGACAGCGATGGAACCCCGCAACCAACTGATTCCGCAGGGAAAATAAACTGGCGTTTTTTGTGAACGCGATTCCGCCGCTCCCCGGAAACCTACGGGGTGGCCGAGGGACGAAACGAAACCGGGTAGGAAATCACACCGCGCCGCGGCCCTGGGGCAGGCGGGCGCCGAACATCCCCGCCTGCCCGCCTGTGGGCCCTAAGCGCCGGTCTTCTTGCGCGGCCTGGAGACGCGCTTCTTAGCCACTCCCTCGGCCGGCTGTTTGCGCGGAGCCCGCGGACGCCGCTGCACCTTGGGAGGCGGCAGCGGTTCCGGGATCTCGCCCGTCGCGGTGGGCTGGCCGGGCACGATGGGCTGCGGCTCATCCACTTCTTCTTCCTCCACCGGCGCCACCGGTTCCGGTTCCGGCGGCGGAGCCGGCGGGTGGAACTCGGCGCCCAGGAAGACCGTCAGGCCCTTTTCTTCGTCCGCCTGGATGCGCACCAGCCCCTTATCCTGGGCGTAGTTCAGCAGTTCGCTGAACTCCTGGAATCCGTACTCCCGCCAGTCGAATGAGGGCTGCTCCTGGCGAACCCACTCGGCCAGTTCATCGGCGCCCGATCCGCTGTCCACCTCCATGCGGTGCGTCTCCAGCACGTCGCGCAGCAGAGGGATGGCCTGTTCCGGCTTGGCTCCCGGCTTCTCCGGCGCAGTGCGGCCCTTCATGCGGATCATGTAGCGGCCTTCGCCGCCGGTGACCTCGACGAACTCCGCCTTCTGCAGCTTCTCCACGAAATCCGTGAAGGAACCGGCGCCGTAAGCCTTCTCGTTAAAGGTCGAATCCAGATCCAGCATGGTGGACTTCAACAGGCCGAGCTGCGGCCGCACCTCGCGGCGCTCCAGCACGCCCAGGGCGCGCTCCACCAGCGGCATGACCTGGGCCAGGTCCAGCGCCACCCGTTTGTGCGGCTGACGCTGCTGCTGCTGTTGCGGCTGAGGTTGCGGCTGCGGCGGCCGGTCGGCATAGGGCTGCGGCTGGGTCTGCTGCTGTTCCTTGTGGGGAGTGCGTGGGCGCGGTTCGTCGATGAGCGATTCGTAGGCCACGAATTCGTGGCAGTTCTTCTGCAAAATCGTGCTGGTGAAGGCTCGCCCGCCCACCACGAAGATGCGTTTGTCGTACTGTTTGAGCTTGTTCACCAGCGCGATGAAATCGCTGTCGCCGCTGACAATGGCGAAAGCGTTGATATGGTCGTGGGTGAAAGCCATCTCCAGCGCATCCAGCGCCAGGTTGATGTCGGCTCCGTTTTTGTCTCCGCGCGGCGATGGATCCCGCTGCACCATCTGCACGGCGTGTTCGGAAAGCGCCCGCGTGGCGGATTCCTGTCTGCCCCAGTTCGCATAAGCGAACTTGGTGACGATTTCGCCGCGTTCCTTCAGTGCGTCCAGCACCGCCGCCACGTCGAATTCACGGTGCAGGGTGCTCTTCACGCCGATCTCGATATTGTCGAAATCGATGAACACGGCGATCTTCAGTTTTTGTTCCATTTGAGATTCCTTAAACTCGGCTGTCGGTGCAGTGACCGGATGGTCCGCCGCGCCTCGTGTGCCACGAGCTCCCCGATAGCCGGCGACATGCCGGCCCTGCGGAACACCTAACGTGGTTAGCCTCATGCGTAGTTTATCCTAAATCCGCGGGCGAAGATGCAGGCCCAACCCGGCGCATGCGCAACTTCCCCGCCAGCTCCGCCGCTATTTGGAACTCTTCCTCCAGTTGCCTGGTCCGCAGGTTCTCCCGCAAGTGGTCGAGTTCCTGTATGTACAGCCCCAGCGCCCGGTCGATGGCCTCGGTATTGGTGGCCACGATATCGCGCCACAGCTCGTAGGAGCTCAGCGCCAGGCGCGTCATGTCCTTCAGCCCCGAACCGGCCACCGCCAGGCGTCCGGGAGGGTGCACGTTGCCGGCCACCGTGGCCGCCAGAGCCGTGGACGCCAACTGCGCCAGGTGGGAGGTGAAGGCCACCACAGCGTCGTGCTCCTCCGGGCCCATCACCAGGGGATGGCCGCCGATGCGCCGGATCCAGGCCACCAGATCGGCCGCCGCATCGGTTTCCATTTCCGCGGGAGATTCCGGCGTCAGGACCCAGGTGCATCCCTGGTACAGGTCCGCGTCGGCGGCCTGCGCGCCGCGCTTCTCCTTGCCCGCCATGGGATGCCCACCCAAAAACTGGCAGCGGGTGACAGTTTGCAGCGCCAGGTCGGCGATGCGGCACTTGGTGCTGCCCGCGTCGGTGATCATGGCCTCCGGCCGCACCAGCGGATCCAGGCGGCGGATGGTATCCAGGATCCGGCCGATGGGCTGAGCCAGGAAGATCAGGTCCGCCTCGGCGGCCGCCTCCGCCAGGCTGGCCCCGCGATCGATGGCGCCCGCCGCCGTAGCCTCCGCCAACGCGCCAGGGGAGCTGACTCCCAGGATCGGTCCGGCGAATCCCGCCTTGCGCACCGCCAAGCCGAAGGACGCGCCGATCAGCCCGGTTCCGACAATCGCCAGCGTCTTCATGCCTGGCCCCGCACTGCCGGGCACCGGCTTCGGCGCGTGGCTTGACGGATCTTGGTGGGGCGGACCGGCGGCCTGCCGCGATGGGCCTGCGGAACACAAGACTTCATGAAGGCCCGGCCCGGAACCGCGCGCGTGAGCGAGCGGCCCGGGGTTTCAACAGTGCCCCGTGGAACAGCACGGCCGCAACCGGATTGAGTGGGGTTTCGCAGGCCACTGGGCGAGACCAGCTCGCCGGGCGGGTTGGCAACCTGCCCCGCAGAGCAGCAGAGCCGCGAGCGGACTGAGTGCGGTTTCTCAAACCACTGGGCGAGCTTCGCTCGCCGGGCGGGATGCCATCCCGCCGCAGGTTGACAACCTGCCCCACATATCGGAAGACGGGTTGACAACCTGGCCCACAAGAACCGGCGCGGCGCGCGAATGGCAGGACGAGAGCCCGTCACACGCTCCTCCCCACGGCTGCCGCAATCATGCGCAACTGCCGCATCAATTCCTCGAACTGCTCCGGCCGCAGCGATTGCGCGCCATCGCTCAGCGCGCGATCCGGATCGGGATGCACCTCCACCAGCAGCCCGTCGGCTCCCGCGGCCACCGCCGCGCGCGCCATGGGCGCCACTTTGTCCCGCCGGCCGGTGCCCTGCGACGGGTCCGCCACAATCGGCAGGTGCGAGAGCTTCTTCACCACCGGAATGGCCGAAATGTCCATGGTGTTGCGCGTGTAGGTCTCGAAGGTCCGGATGCCGCGCTCGCAAAGGATCACGTCGTAGTTGCCGCCGGAGAGGATGTACTCGGCGGAAAGCAGCAGCTCCTCGATGGTGGCCGCGCAGCCGCGCTTCAACAGCACCGGCCGGCGCAGCTTGCCGAGCTCGCGCAGCAAGGCGAAGTTCTGCATGTTGCGCGCGCCCACCTGCAATATGTCGGCGTATTGGGCCACCAGCGCGACCTGGCTCCGGTCCATCACTTCGCTCACCACCAGCAGGCCGTGGCGCTGAGCCGCCTCGCGCAGCAGGCGCAATCCCTCTTCTCCCATGCCCTGGAAACCGCGGGGCGAAGTCTGCGGCGTGAAGGCCCCGCCGCGGATCACGGAGGCGCCGGCCCCGGCGGCGATTTCGGCCGACCGCTCGATCTGCTCGCGGCTTTCCACCGAGCCCGGTCCCGCCATGACCACCACGCGCTCGCCGCCGAACGAAACGCCGCCCACCTGGACCACCGTGCCGCCCGGCCGGAAACTGCGGCTGGCCAGCTTGTACGGAGAGCCGATGCGGTGGGCTTCCTTCACGCCGTCCATCACGTCGAACATTCCCAGGTCGACATTGTCCTTCCCGCCCACGCCGCCCAGCACGGTGTGCACGGTGCCGGTCGAGCGATGCACGTCGAAGCCCGCCTCCACCATGCGCTCGATGACCGCTTCAAGCTGTTCCTCGGTCGAGCCCTGCTGCATGACTACGATCATTTCCTGTCTCCCTCGGCGGACATGCGCACGCGTTGAATGGAGCGCATCTCGTCCATGATGCGATCGAAGATGCTCCGCAGCCCCGCCGCCGTGATGGGGCCGCGGTTCGCCGCCGCGATATTGGCGAAGACCAGGTCCTCGCGCTTGGGCTCGTAAATGGGCAAATGCGCCTCGCGCTTCACGCGTCCGATCTCTTCCACCACGCGCGTACGCTCGTTCAACGCCTCCACGATACGCCGGTCGATCACGTCGATCATGAGGCGGTATTCTTCCAGTTTCGCCTGCGCTTCGTCCTGGTTCATCGAGCCCCTTCAAAGCCTCCCTTGAGCCGGCGCGTGAAAGCCTCCAGCTCGGTTTCCAGCCCGTCCCCTCCGGCGCACCGTTCAATCAGACGCACGAACGCGCTGCCCACCACCACCGCCTCCACCAGCCGGCCCGCCTGGCCCACCTGTTCGGGCCGCGAAATGCCGAATCCCACCGCCAGCGGCAGGTCCGTGATGGCGCGCATGGCGCGCACCAGCGGAGCGGCCGCGTCCGAAAGCGTCGCCTGCTCGCCCGTCACGCCGGTGCGCGATACCAGGTACACGAACCCGGTGGAGTACTGCGCCACCAGACGAAGCCGCCGTTCGGTGCTGGTGGGCGCGGCCAGAAAAACCGTATCCAGCCCGCTGCGGTGCATCGCGCCTGCGTACTCGCCGGCTTCCTCCACCGAGGCGTCGGTCAGAAGGCAGCCATCGATGCCCGCTTGAGCGGCGTCCCGCGCCAGGCGGTCCAGGCCGTATCTTACCACCGGGTTCAGGTACGTGAACAGCAGCAGGGGAACCTGGGAGCGTTCGCGCACCCGCGCGGCGATCCCGAGCACACCGGCCAGAGTGGTCCCGGCCCGTAGCGCGCGCTCGCCAGCCCTCTGGATGACCGGCCCATCGGCGATGGGGTCGGAGAACGGAACGCCCAGCTCGATGAGATCGGCCCCGCCGCGCTCCAGCGCCTCGACCAGCGCCGGCGTGCGCCCGGGCGCGGGATCTCCCGCCGTCAGATACGCGATCAGCCCTTTGCGCCCGCCGCGTTTCAGATCTTCGAACAGCCGCCCGATCCGCGTCATACCCGGTCCCGATCCGCCTGGTCGAGTTCCGGCAGGCGCTCGCGGTAGATGTCGACGTCCTTGTCGCCGCGCCCCGATAGGTTCACCAGAAATATCTTGTCCTGGGCGGCCGGCGCGCGCCGCACCGCCTCCACGACGGCGTGCGCCGATTCAAGCGCCGGAATCAGCCCCTCGGTCCGCGCCAGCAGCACGGCGGCATCGAGCGCCTCCGAATCCGACGCCGCCACATACTGCGCCCGCCCCTGGTCGTGCAGCAGGGCGTGTTCCGGGCCGATCATGGCATAGTCCAGGCCGGCCGAAACCGAATGCGTGGGGGCAATCTGGCCGTGCTCATCCTGCAGCAAGTAGCTGTAAGCGCCCTGCAACACACCGGGCGCGCCGCCGCGAAACCGCGCCGCGTGCTCTCCCATGAGCGAACCGCGGCCGCCGCCTTCCACGCCCACCAGTTCCACCGCGCCATCCTCGAGGAACGCGTGGAAAATGCCGATGGCGTTGCTCCCGCCGCCCACGCAGGCGAACACCGTGTCCGGCAGGCGGCCTTCCATCTCCAGCATCTGCCGCCGGGCTTCCTCGCCCATCACCTTCTGAAAATCGCGCACCATCATGGGGTAGGGATGCGAACCCAGCGCCGATCCCAGCAGGTAGTAGGTGTCCGCCACGTTGGTCACCCAGTCGCGCATGGCCTCGCTGATGGCGTCCTTCAGCGTCCGGCTGCCGCTTTCGACCGCGACGACCTGGGCGCCCAGCAGGCGCATGCGAAAGACGTTCAGCCGCTGCCGCCGCATGTCTTCCGAGCCCATGTAAACCACGCACTCCAGGCCGAACAGCGCGCACACCGTGGCCGTGGCCACGCCGTGCTGTCCGGCGCCGGTCTCGGCGATAATGCGGCGTTTCCCCATGCGCCGCGCCAGCAGCGCCTGCCCCAGGCTGTTGTTGATTTTGTGCGCGCCGGTGTGCAGCAGGTCTTCGCGCTTGAAGTAGAGGCGCGCGCCGCCCAGCTTTTCGCTCAGCCGCCGGGCAAAGTAGAGCGGCGTGGGCCGCCCGGCGTAATGGTGCAGCAGTTCGGCCAGCTCGTGCTGGAACTCCGGGTCGTCGCGAGCTTCCAGGTAGGCCCGCTCCAACTCCTCGACGGGCGCCATCAGCACTTCGGGGACGAACCGCCCGCCATATGGGCCGAAGTGCCCGCCCTGGTCCGGTTGCGGCGGCGCACTCATACGCCCAGCGCCGCCCGGGCCGCTTGCAGGAATGCGTACATTTTGTCGAGGTCCTTTTTCCCCGGCGAGCTTTCGATGCGCGAGCACGCGTCCACTCCCCAGGGGCGCGCCAGCTCCACGGCCCGCGCCACATTCGACGCGTCCAGCCCGCCGGCCACGATGATCCGCTTGCCCGCGCGCGCCGCCAGCCGCCAGTCGAAGACGCGGCCCGAGCCGCCGTACAATTCCGCCGCCGGCCCATCCAGCAGCAGGGCGTCGGCCGGCGAATCGGCGTAAACCGCGAAGTCGAAGGCATCGTCGACGCGCGCGGCCTTCCACACCGGGAGCCCGCCGGGGTAATCCGCCGGCGTCTCGTCGCCGTGCAACTGCGCCACGTCCAAACCGGCGATGCGCGCGATCTCCGCGATGCGCTCCGGCCGTTCACCAACGAACACGCCCACGCGCCGCACGCCCACCGGCCGGATCAGGGCCGCCAACTCCGGCGCGATATAGCGCGGGCTGCGCCGGTAAAAATTGAAGCCGATGGCGGTGGCGCCACCCGCCGAGGCGGCCTCGGCGTCTTCCCGGTTGGTGATGCCGCAGATCTTGATGGTCATGCCGCCACCAGTTCGCGGATGGCCGCCCCCGCGTCGCCGGATTTCATGAGGTGCTCGCCCACCAGGAAAGCGGTGTATCCGGCCGCGCGCAATTTCGCCACGTCCGCCGCGGTGCGAATGCCGCTCTCGCTGACGCGCAACGCCGTGGCCGGGATGTGCTCGGCCAGGCGCAGCGACGTATCGAGCGAGACCTCGAAAGTGGCGAGATCGCGGTTGTTCACGCCGATGATCTCCGCGCCCGCCGCCACGGCCACGTCCAGCTCGCGCCGGTTGTGAACTTCGACCAGCGCGCTCATGCCGTAGCCGGCGGCCGCTTCGCGAAACTCGCGGAGCTGGGGCCCGGTGAGGATGGCGGCGATCAGCAGAATGGCATCGGCTCCGTGCGCCGCCGCTTCCACGATTTGCGACCGGTCGATAGTGAAATCCTTGCGCAGCACCGGCAAGCCGGTAGCCGCGCGCGCCGCTTCCAGGTCGGCCAGGCTGCCCTGGAAGAAGGCTTCGTCGGTGAGCACGGACAAGGCCGCCGCGCCCCCGCGCTGGTACTCGCCCGCGATGCGCGCCGCGTTGAAATCGCGAACCAGCACACCCTTGCTGGGCGAGGCGTGCTTCACTTCCGCGATCACCGCCGGAACGCGCGCCCGCAGCGCCGCCGCGAAATCGCGCCGCGTGGCCATGGCGCTTTCGGCGCGGCGCTCCCATTCGCCGAGGGACGCGCTGGCGCAGGCGATTTCTTCGCGTTTTCTGGCGACAATACGGGCCAGTATGTCTGGAACAGTTTCGATCAAGGGTGTTTCTTTATCGTATCAGACGGGTTGCGGGGGTTGCGCGGGCACCTTCTCGCCGCCGTCCTGCCTTTAGGCGCTAAATCGCAACGGGATGAGGAACCGGGCGTAGGTTAGCCTGAGCGCCGAGACTGTGCCCGCCTTGTGGACAAACGGGCGTGAAGGGCGTTAGGTACGGTGAATGAAACGAGGCACGAAAGCCGGGGGAAGACATGGGGGCAGGCTACCTCCTGCCCGAGTGAGAGACACGTTTCCATCGGTTCTGAGCATCTCACGCTATCATGATAAGGGTACCGCCGATGATCAAAGTGGATTTTAGGGACGATTGGAAGAAGATCCTTGACAAGAAGCTGGCAGCCTGCGGCCTGCAATATGATCAATCGTGTTCCTTGGAAGACAACACCATCAGATACCTCAACGCGGATAGGCGGATTCCCCGCAGCGCCCGAAGGACGATACACGAGTCGAAGGAGCTTCGCATTCCACCGGAGTATCTTGCTGACTATTCTGGATTGAAGAAGCTCATGAGTGAGGGAGGCGACCTGACGCCCTACCTGAGTCGCGACATCCAGAGGAAGAAACGTGCCGACAAAAGCGATGGACTGCTCAACGCGTGGGGTATACAGCACCTTCACTTTCGGCCCAACGGTACCGGTGACGTATTGTTCGTGAAGATTACCGAGGCAGACGTGTTTGTTATTACAGCGCTCCCGCATGATCCGAAGGTGTGGGTCGATACATCATTACTCCAGGTCCTGCACGAGAATTGGCCGGAGGAGATGGCAGCATGCGTGGGGGTTCACGGTGAACCTCTAACGGCTACCGGCAGGCTCACCCTGCGCGGGCTGAACGTCAATTTCGCAACAACCATGCTGGATGGTGCGGTCTACATGTCGCCTGGCGGCGGAATTATGGGTTCTGGGAGGTGCCTTGACGACATTGTCACTTGCGACAAGATATTCGTCGGGTTAGCCTCTTTGCAGAAGGTAGTTGAAGATAATGAGGGCAGTATTCGTGGGGCTCTTAATGTGTCCCCTTCCGAGGAGCTGTCGATAAAGCTGATGTTCGGGAATGATGAGTATTGGCTGTATGAGCCAACGAGGCACGTGAGGCTCTCGCTGTTGCCTCAGCGATAGCGCTCGCGGCGCTGTCCTTCGTCGATCAGCCGCCGCTATCAGTTCGCCGTTGGCAAGCCTGTCCCATCCGCGCTCGGTTGCTTCCACGACCGCATGGCCTTTGAGGGCATGGCGAAGCGGCGCGGGGGTTCCGTTATCGAAGAGTATGAGCATCGGCCATTTGAGCGGGGCGTTGCGCTACAGGCGGCGCGTCCAGGCTTCGCGCCGCGAATTCCAGCACGGCGGCCACCTGTTCCCGCGAGACGTGAAACCAGTCCATCACCTCGCCGATGGTCGCTCCCGCTTCCAAGTTGTCAAACACCACGGAGACGGGCGTCCGGGTGTCCCGGAACACCCAGGCGCCGCTGCGCTTGCCGGGGATGCTCTCCACGGCGGGGCATTGAGACCAGTCGAGACCTGCCATGATCTGCGCTCCTTACTTTAGAATACCCCGCAAGGCCGCCGCGAAATCGCCCCGCCCACCCTCGCGCCTCGCCTCACCGGTAGCGGTACAGGGTGAAGTGCTGGATGCCCTCGGCACTCCTGCGCTGCGCCCATAAAGGCACCTTGCTCCCCAATGGCCAGCGCAGTTGCAGGCAATCCCCCTCGATGGTGTCGTCCCCGGCCAGGCGGCGGCGCGGGACCCAGCGGCCGTCCACAAACGTGCCTTCTTCCACGGTGGCCAGTCCGGCCAGCGGGGGCCCCGGTGTGTTCGGAGCAAAAGTGACGGTTACGCCGTTGCCGGCCGCGAAGAACTCGTCGGGCCCTACGGCAATGAAAATCGCTCCCGCGCGAGCCGGGGTTTCCGGCGCGGTCTCGCTGGGGCCAACCCGGTGCGCCCCCAGGAACGTGGCCTCGAAGGTGTAATTCCCCACCCGGACCTTCTGCGGCGGGTCACCAGGCCCCAGCAGGACGGCCGACATCGTGCCGTCGCCCTGGTGACGCAGAATCAACGGCGTCAACTGCTGGATCAGGTCGTAGCTGCCGATCAGGTCCTTGTCGGGCGTCTCCAGCCTGTCGACTCCTCCGCTCATGCGCGAGTAACCGATGGCGTCGTGGCGGCCGAAGGCGTACAGCGATCGGGCCGCGCCTTCCACCCCGGGCGCTTCCTCGGGTATGAACAGCGGGTTCCCGCTCTGGGTGTACTTTTCCAGCATCACCACGAAGTTTTTGGCGTTGTCGGGAGAGTACATGTCGATGCGCGGCGCTCCGGCTCGCCAGACGTCCATCAGGTCGGGCATGGGGGCGCCGCTGGCCAGCACGGGTTCGAATCCGTAGGTCCACACGTTCATGTACATGGGCAGCGGGTATTCGGCTTTGCCCGCCTCGGCCACCCGGCCTACATAGCGCGCCAGGCTCCAGCCCATGAAGATTTCGTCGGTCGCGACGCCCTTGCCGAACACCTCTTGCCAGGTGCCCGCGGTTTTGAAACCGGCCGCCTGCCACACCTGGCGAAGCTCCGGAATCAGGGCGTCCTTGTGCGCCTGCAGGTAGTCCATCAATTCCCTGGGCGCCGGCCCCTCGAAGGCCTGGTTGGCCACGGGCGAGCGGTCGCGGGAGTCCGACGGCATGCCCACTTCGTTTTCCACCTGGATCATGATGACGGTGTGCGCGCGGCCATCCACTTCCTTGACGTGCCGCATCAGGGCCGCGAAGGCGCGCGCATCGGCGTCCCGGTTGGACACGCTGAAGGGGCTGAGCATTTCGATGCTCTTGCCGCCCGAGACCTGGACGCGCGGAAACCGCTCGAAATCCCTCTTCAGCCAGTCGGGCGGGTAACTGGACGAACCGTTCTTATAGCTGGCGAACCACAAAAGCACGAGGCGCAGGTTGTGGCTGCGCGCATCCCGTATGATGCCGTCCAGCACGCTGAAGTCGAATTTGCCCTCTTGGGGCTCGACCTGCGCCCAGGAAACGCCCGCCAGGACGGTGTTGAGTTTGGCCTCGACGAAATTATGCCAGAGCGGGGCCATGTACTCGACACTGGTGGCGCCGTTGTTGCTCAACTCTCCCGCCCGCGCCAGGTATGGCTTGCCGTCCACGATCAGTTGGGTGGCCATCCCATGCTTTTGTAAGTGGGGGATTTCCGAAGCGGGGCCGGCTGCCGCCGGGTTGCTCTGGCTCCGGCCCGAAACGATGGCGAGGCCGAAAATAAAAGTGCAGCGGAACAAGGTGCGAGGTTTCACGATTGTCTCCTACTTATGCCTTGGTTGTAATAGCGACGCTGGCCGGCTTCAGCCCGGGCGAAGTCGCAGTAAGTTGCATCCGGCCCGGCTTGGCGGTCGATTGCACGATGGCCAGGCACAGCCCGTTGAACGCTTTCCTGCGGCTGCCCTTGAACTCCTCCGGGCTCGCAAGATACCCGTTGTCCAGCCCGATGATCCTGCCCTCGCCTTGGATCTCGAAGGCGACCTCATTGTCCGCGACCGGCACTATCCTGCCCTGCGCGTCGAGTATCTTCACCGTGACATGCGCCACGTCGCGCCGGTCGGCGGCGATGGCTTCCCGGTCGGCGGAGAGCGCCACGGCAGCCGGTTCTCCGACGGTCGGGACCTCGACCTCGAGGGCCACACGGCCGTCCCTGGTGCCCACGGCCCTGAGCGAGCCGGGCTCATAGGGCACTGTCCAGGTGAGGTGCAGGTCCGAGGTGGTGCGCGGCACGGCGCTGCGGCCGCCGCTCTCCTGGCGCGGCCAATACCCCACGCGCGGAAACCAGTAGCTTTGCACGCCGAAGCTCTTGCCATTCACAAACAACTCCACGGAGTCGCAGTTGGTGTAGCAGAGCACCGGAATGACCACCCCCTCTTTGCCGGGCCAGTTCCAGTGAGGGAAAAGGTGGATCATCGGCTTATCGGTCCACTGGCTCTGGCAGAAATAGAAACCGTCCTTTTCGAAGCCGCAGGTATCCAGCACTCCGGCCGACGAGCCCTTGGAAGGCCACTGGGCCTCACCCAGATGGTCGATGCCGGTCCACATGTGATCGCCGGACACGTAGTCGTAGATTCTCCTGAACTTCCACAACTGCTCGAAATCCGTCCCCCGATTGCCGCGCCTGCGCGAAACCGCCCCGGAACTCCCCGGGACAAGCTCCGAGTAGTCGCCCCTGACGCCGCCCAGGGACCCGTTCTCCGTGCCGATGAACTTTCTCTTGGGGAACGCCTGCCGGTCGTCGGCGCAGTACTTTTCCGCCCGCTCGCGCCGGCGGTCGAAATAGTTGTACCCAACCACGTCCAGCACCGCCAGAAACTCCGGCGGCGTGCCCACTTCGCGTCCCGTCAGATTGGCGGCGATCCGGTCGCAACCCATGGTGACGGGGCGGGTGGGATCCTCCCGGTGAAAGATCTCGACCAGCCGCTTCACCATCTCCACGCCGTTGGTCGAGACCTGCTCGCCTATCTCATTGCCCGCGCTCCACAGCATAACGGAAGGGTGGTTACGGTCGCGGTGTACGAAGCTGGTTACATCCCGCTCCGACCATTCGTCGAAGTATTGGCCATACCCGTTGGCGGTCTTATTCTGACGCCACTCGTCGAAGACCTCGTTCATCACCATGAAGCCCAGTTTGTCGCACAGGTCGATGAATTCCGGCGCGTGAGGATTGTGCGCAGTGCGGATGGAGTTGCAGCCCATGGCCTTCAGGATCTCCAGCCGCCGTTCCCAAACCCGCTCCGGCACGGCCGCTCCCACCGCGCCGCCGTCGTGATGCAGGCAGACGCCGTTCAGCCTCACGTGCCGGCCGTTCAGCAGGAATCCCCGGTCCACGTCGAACTCAGCCCGCCGAATTCCAAAAACCGTGTCGTACGAGTCGGAGCCCTGATCCATCACCAACGTGCGCACCTTGTAGAGGTAGGGATTCTCGAGCGACCACAAATTCGGCTGGTCCACCCGTATCCGCTGCACGAACTCGCATTCCCCATTGGCCGGGATGCTCTGGCTCTCGCTCACCTGCGCGCCTTCGGCCGGGTTCCCGTCGCGGTCCAGTATGGTGCTGGTCACCCGGCACGCGGCGTCACTCTGGCCTTCATTCTGAACCCTGGTGCTGACCTGGACGATGGCGGCATCCATGTCCACCTGGGGCGTGGTGACGAAGGTGCCCCAGTGAGCCACGTGCACCTGGTTAGTAACCAGCAGCCAGGTATGCCGGTAAATGCCGGACCCGGAGTACCACCGGCAGTTAGGTTGACGGGAGTTGTCTACCTTGACCGCGATTACGTTGTCGCCGCCATATTTCAAGTGGGGAGTAAGATCGTAGTAGAAGCCGATGTAACCGTACGGCCGCTTGCCCAGGTATTCGCCGTTGATCCACACCTCGCTGAGCTGATAAACGCCGTCGAACTCGATGGATATCTTTCTGCCGCTGTAAGCCTGGGGAACGCTGAAGTGTTTCCGGTACCAGCCGATGCCGGTGGGCAGATAACCGCCCTGCCCCCTGGCCGGCGCACTTTCGCCGACCGGCCCGTCGATGCTGAAGTCATGCGGCAGGTCCACGTCTTTCCAGCTTGTGTCCACGAAACCCGGCTGCTGCGCGCCGGGCGCGTCTCCCATCAGAAACTTCCAGCCGAAGTCGAAGGAGTCCCGTACGCGCGGTCCCGGGCGGCCGCCGCCGGCCTGGGGCGCTGGCGCGCCGGCCTCGCCCGCGGACGCCAATGCCGACAGCATGCCGGCCGTCCCGACTCCCCATCCGAGCAAACTACGCCGGCTGACGGAACCTGTCAATCCACTCTCGTTCTTCATAATCGTCTCCTGAAAGGTGCGGCCGCCGGCAACCGCAAATCTGCAAGCGCGAGGCTTTGGGACGGCCGGAATCCGGCGCCCCGGCGGCCGTCCACGCTCAACCGGGTGGTCCGGGCATCCGGGTCATGGAAACCGGGCGGCAGCAACCGGAGTATCATTCGCTAACACGATACTGCCCTGCGCGGTTTTGCACAATGTCCCGGATAAGCCGGCTCTCGGGCAGCGCGGCGCCGACGCGGTTTCCGGCGGATGGCTCCGTCGCGAAGGTTGCCGGCGCCACAGATCCGGCGCCGCCGGACAGCGCCAAGTCCAAACTGAGTCGAGGAGAAGCGGCGGTCCGGCTATGGGCCGGACACCGCGCTAGCTTCCCTGCCGGCGCAGGGAGGGTTCGATGGCCGCGGCCGCGGCTGGGGCGTCGAAGGGCTCGCCCAGGAAGCGCGCCATGCGGGCCGACACCGCCGCGGGATCCGCCAGCGCTTCGGCGTAGCTCACCGCCAGCACGGGGATTTCGGCGCGCCGCCGCAGCCAGGTCTGCACCCGCACAAGCTGCTGCGTAAATACGCGCATCAACCGGGCTTCCGCCAAGTCCCCGCCCTTGCGGCCCAGCCGCGCCAGCATGACTTTTTGCGACGCCACCACCTCCCGCATGTCGCGGTGCATGAAGATCAGTCGGTACTCTTCGCCTTCCGGCAGAAACGGCAGCAGGTGGGCGACAATCTTCACCGCCTTGCCGCGCGCCTGGGGGATCCAGGAAGCGTCGCGGTGCAGCCGCGTGGCCTGCTCGTGCTCGAAATAGCCGCGCGGATTGTCGGGGTCCGGCGGGCGGTGTTCGTCGGCGTAAGCCGCCAGGCCGGCCGCGGCCAGCATCTGCATCGCCATGGACGTGCCGCTGCGCGGCAATCCCGCCACAACGGTCACCACGCGCGAGCGATCCGCGGGCGGGGCGGCATCGCTGCGGTCGAACTGCGGCAAACCGGCGGGCGGCTGGGCGGCTTCGGCGGGCGGGGCGGCCGGCTTGGCCTGGCGGCGCTCCTTGGCGAGGCGGCGGAACTCGCCCGCGCGGGCCATCAGCAAGCTGCCTTCGCCGATGCGCGCCCGGTCGCGCGAAATGAGCCGGCCCAGCGCTTCCATGGCGGCCGGGAATTCCGGGGCCTGCGCCAGGGCCGCACGAAAGGCCTGCTCGGCCTTCCCGGTTTCGCCCAGGCGTTGCAGCGACATTCCCAACAGGTGGTGCATGGCGGGTTGGAAATATATCAGCGAAAGGGATTCCACGGCCCGGTCTACGGCCTGCTCGAAGCGGCGCGCCTGGAAGTGGATGCGCGCTTCCAGGCCGAGCGCTTCCCAATTGTCGGGGTCGGCGCGGCGGATGCGCTGAAGCTGTTCCACGGCGCGGTCGAATTCCTTGATGGCGGCAAAGCCCTGGGCCAGGAACAGGCGCAGCGCGGGGGCCTGGCGGCGGGCCTTGGCGAGGTTCTCGAGCAGCGCGCGGGCCTGCTCCTTGCGGCGGGCGGAGCGCGGCTGGCTCAACGCCAGACGGCAATGCAGGAACATGCGCCCCACCGTGAACCCGCTGGCTTTCTCGGCCAGTTGCCGCCGCTCGAAGTTCTCGCGCCGGGCCGCCGGTTTCTCGGGATCCCCGGCATCCCTGTCGGGCTTCTCGTCGCGGCGGCGCTTCAGCTCCGCGGCGGCGCGGGGCGCGAACTCCGCGCAGGCCTTGTCGAAACCCTCCAGCAGGCGCTGGCAGCCCTCGCGATCCTGCATCTGGATCAGGCAGCCGGCCAGGGTGAAATAGTAGCGGCCCTGTTCGGGATCGCCCGCGATCAGCTCGCGCAGCAGCGGCGCCGCCAGGTCGGGACGGCCGGCGTCGGCGTGCGCCCGCGCCAGGTTGTAGCGCTGCTCCACCAGGCACTCTTCCACAGCATTGCGCCCGCCTTCGCCGGGCGGGGCCACGTAACCGAGCGCCACCAGTTGCTTGAGGGACTCGGCCGCGGCCGCGCTGTCGTACTGTTCGTCGGAAGAGTGCCGCCCGTCGTCGCCCTCCACCGCGTCCCAACTGGGGATCTTCTCCACCGCGCGGCCATCCTGGAAGGCGTTGACCAGCACCTTGCCGTCCATATCCAATCCGGACGGCAGCCCCAGCACGTGCAGGGCGGTGGGGGTGGCGTCCAGCACGGTGGCGCCGTACACCTGGCCGCCCGGCTTCACACCCCGAGCGCGCAGGCAGAAGATGCCGAACGAGCGGTGCTCCACGGCCGGCCCGGCGGCTTCGGCGGGAATGTAATCCGGCAGCAGGCGGTCGGAGTGGAAGCCGTGGTCGCTGAGCACCATCACCGCGCAATCGGGGCCGGCCAGCGCCATCAAACGCCCCAGCATGACGTCGTGGTAGCGATAGCCGTTGGCCACGATGCCGGCGAACAGCGCGGGATCGGTTTCGGACCCGGGCCCTCCCCGCGCGCGCTTGCCGGCGTGGTAGCGCATGAAGCGGTGGGAAAAGTGGTCGATGCCGGCGTAGTAGATGGCGGCCAGGTCCCAGGGCTGGGTTTCCATCAGGTCGGTGGCGGCGGCGTGCACAGTCATGGTTTCGGCGACGATGCCGGCCAGGTCCTGCAGGCTCTTGTCCTTCTTCTGATCGATCTGCTGCCAATTGGGCGCGAACAGGCCGAGAATCTCGCCCGATATCTCGGTGAAATGCACGCGCAACCCGGCCATGCGATCGGCGAGGGATGCCGGCGACACCGCTCCCATGGGCATGGGCGCGGTGGGCGGGTGCTCGCGCTTCAGCGGGTAGAGATCGGACACCATGGCGCCGCGGATGGGCTCGGCGGGGTGGGAGGGCCACCATCCCACCACGATGCTGCGCTTCCCGTTCTGGTTGACGATGTTCCACAGCGCCTTGGTGGTGCGCCCCAGGTTGCTGACCGGGCGCACGCTCAAGCCGTCGGGGGTGGGTTCGGTGAAGCCGAAGATGCCGTGCTGCGGAGGCCGCTTGCCGGTGGCGATCGAGGTCCACACCATAGGACTGAGCGGCGGCTGAATGGTGGCGAGATTGCCGCGGACGCCGTGCTGGAGCAGGCGGGCGAGATGGGGCATCTCGCCCTTGGCCAGAAGCGGATCGATGACCTTCCAATCGGCCGCGTCCCAACCGACCAGAAGCAAGCGGCTCATGCCGCCGGTTTACGCGCGGCGCGCCAGCGGCGCAATCCAGTGGCGCCCAGAGCCAGGGCGGCCAGGCCGCTCAGGGCCATGGTGGAGGGCTCGGGCGTGTTCTGGTCGGGGAGGTCGTACTGGTAGGCTGCCAGGTAGACATCGGGTCCGGAACCGTACGGGTCGTTCGGGGTTGCAACCTCGAACACCATGTCGCTCAACTCCAACCACCCGTACACCGGTTGCCCGAGGTACGTGAACTCGAACAGGGCGTACGAATCGGGAAAGCTGCCTTTTTGCCAATTAGATACTGGGACGGCAACGGTTGTGCCGCCATTCGTTCCAGGGGGAGTGTGGGTGCAAGTAATGGGGGTGCAGGTCGGCCCCCCCGGCACAAACATAGTCCTACTCTTGAACCCGCGTGATCCGATCCGGGCTCTAGGTCTCTGACCGCCTGAAAAGGTTCTATAAAACACTTCCATTGTGAAATGGTTTGGGGCATACTGGGGGTATGTCACGGCGCACCATTCCGATCGAAGTCAAGTCCAAGGATCTCTCGCAGAT
>Ga0326727_10004722_pt1 | contig 40294 bp, 38 predicted proteins | sample MB2enrmetagenome_FD_207643 | JGI IMG/M metagenome (GOLD analysis project Ga0326727, IMG submission 207643) | Lab enriched peat soil microbial communities from McLean, Ithaca, NY, United States - MB29MY | ecosystem: Environmental > Terrestrial > Soil > Wetlands > Peat | place: USA: New York...
GCTACAGTGCTACCCCGAAAGCTTTCGGGGTTGATTATCAATGACTTAGGGTGCTACAAGGGTGCTACAATTTGGCTTATTTGTAGCACCTGTAGCACCCTGGCATCACACCCACCGCGTCCGGTCAGGGCAAGGGCGGCGTGGAGGCCAGAATCCAGGCGACACTTGCCGCATTTCTATTCCACTGAAAACAGCGAGGAACCCCGTCACACCGTCACAACCGTTGTCAGCCAGGCACTTACGAAGTTCAACTCGTAACAAATGCCCTCACAAACCGTCACCAACCAGTCACCTTGAAGGATTTTTGCGGGATTTGGACAGGTTGGACGGCATTTGTCTAGGTGGCCAAAGTGGTGATGCTTTCGGCGCACAGCGATGATGTGTATGTCGAAGAGGCCACCCACTCAGGCGCGATGGGCCATCCTCCATTCTCGACTGCGAGAAGGAGGCCCCCGGCGGACGGAGAGCGGCGCAAGCTGAAACTTGGAGATCAGCCATCGGACTAAATTTGCGCAAAAGAGGAGGAGAAGCAGGCAAAGACAAAGGAGCACGTAGTACAATGTACGCATAGTCACCTATTTTTGCAGGTCTTTCGTGTCGGGGCATTCCCTCAGGCGCAGCGGCGTGGCCTGGCGGCATTGTGTCACTGCCTCAGCGCAATACATGAGTATCATGACGACTCCATAGAAGAGAAATAATAATAATGTGCGCATATTACGAACTGCAACCTATGGCCGGATTTCGTCATCTTGCATGACATGACAATAGGCTGGAAAGGCTCGCGGGCGCAATGGGGTGTTCACCCCATGTTGGATTTCTGTGAAGCCAAATGTTTTCTGCGCGGCATCCGGCGTCGGAGCGCCCGGTTGCGGCAAGAAACCACCCTTAGGATTGGGACGGTGTCAAGAGTGCGACGACAATGCGGAAGCCGTACCAAACGCCAAAAGTGATGAAGGCCGCGGTTCGATAGCGAATGGACGCAACTTTGCTCACGCCGAGGCTCAAAACGGCCAGCCACCAAAAATCGACCACGTCAATCATGGACAAAAAGACATGCGCCCTGTTGGTGGTGCTGGGATTGGCGAGAAAGAGGGTCGGGCTGGCGGTGGCGAGCAGGTTCGCTTTCCAGGAGACGAGGGCGATGCGGAGGATTTTTTGCGGGACGTCAATCACCAGGGCCAGTCCGCAGATTTCAACCACTTTCATGTAATCGAGCCTGGCCTCTGTGCAACATTTAAGCCCGAGCCATATCGCCGCACCCATCAGAAAAAGGCCGGCCACCAATCCCAGAATGGCCGCGCCGGCCCCGAATATTTTCATGATCGCCGGTGTCAGGAATCGCTCGGTCATGGCCGCGGCCTGGTCTGCCTGCGCCTGGGTCAATTTGCCCGCCGCAACTTTTTTTTGCATCGCATTTCCCCGCTGCTCCTGAAGGCCCTGCAAAATGGCCGGCTGCGAGAACGCCAGGCAGATGTAAACCAGCGTGGCGATGCAGGCCAGGGTCAACGGCACGAGCCAGTTGGAGGCGCGCACGGGCGCGTTCTTGATTTCTTCAAAGACTTCGCCGGGCGCGGCGATGACATTAGTGAGGCGGTCCGTGAGCGACGAAGGCCCGGACGGGGCGCCTTCGGACGGCGGCGGAGGAATTGGTGCAGGGTCCATAGACAATTATTGATACGCTTCTACCACTTTGGCCGGCCAGCGCAACATATTAAAGGCTCTTAAAAACTCCAAGTGGAAATCACCCGGGAATCCCGGAAGAACCTGAGGCGTAACACCGTCACAACCAATTGTCAGCAAGGGATTTACCCGCCTTCGCTGAAGCTTCCGCCTTCGCCAGAGCGCTATGGCGGGACAAGACGGCGCGGCAAGCCCGCCCTCTGATCTGCCCCCGAATATCGACCCTTGGGGGTTTTGAGCCGTCACATCGCAGGATTTTTGTGGAAATTTGGACTGGTTGGACGGCATATGTCCAGGTGGCATGGGCAGGATGAAAGGCAAAAGTTTATGTTACCAACTGTCCAACAGCCCTAATTATGACTTCTCAAAAACACGGACTCATGCTACTTTGAAAGCGATGAAGACAATCCCGCAAGGTCTGCTGGATAAAGCCATTGACCGGCTGAAAGCTGAATTTCAGCCCGATGAGATTTTTTTGTATGGCTCTCATGCCTGGGGCACGCCGCATGACAACAGCGATGTTGACTTGCTCGTGATTGTGCCCGAGAGCGAGGAGCCGCCCATCCGCCGCGCGCAACGGGCGCACCGCTGTCTGCGCGGACTCCGTTTGCCCAAAGACGTGCTGGTTGAAACGCGGCAGGAAATCAATCGGGTCAAGCACTTGCGCGCGTCGCTGGAAAACGCCATTCTCAATCGCGGGCGCAGGCTCTATGGCTGAGGCGCCATTACCCGGCACCAGGGCGTGGATGATCAAATTTTGAATACGCCGAAGCCCTGCAGCACGCCCAAGCCATTTACGATTTCGTCCTCAATCTGCTCCCGGCGGAGGCGCGACCGTGAGATGCAGCTACTTCGCCACGGGCCGGATGGCTTTGGCGGACAAGACGGCGCGGCAAGCCCGCCCTCTGATCTGCCCCCGAATATCGACCCTTGGGGGTTTTGAGCCGTCACAGCGCAGGATTTTTGAGGAAATTTGGACTGGTTGGACGGCATTTGTCCAGGTGGCCTTGGCATGATGAAAGCCTAAAATGCAAAATCATCCATGAGAAGGAAGGGAAAACAGACGAATTGGCCGGGGCCTTTCACTCGATTTTGGAGATGCGGGAGGCCGGGCCGTGGCCGGGGGCGGTGGATGGGGCGGTTCCCATATCACAAACAACTTTACAATGAACGGGGACAACGTGCATGATCTTCGAATGGATAGCGCGACGGCTGCATAGGGCAATCAGACCTATGCCCCCAACCTGTTGTATGAAAAACGACGACGCTGGATTTGTGGCAAGCGCGAGGACACTTGAACAAAATGGCCAGCGGCTGCGTGTGGTCGTGGATAACGAGTTGAATTTAGAGTTTAAGATGCTTCCGCCAATTCTGGCGTGTGAAAGCAGTTGCCATCGCAGGATGCTTCCTGTAAAAGTCTCAGGCAGGAACCGAGTGATTTCGACGACCGAACAGGCAGTCCACAGTGCGAGCGGACAGTCCAAACGCTCGGAGCACAACGCTATCGCCCAATGTGGCCCGCCGAATGCCCCGGGTGTAATTGATCTCTGTTGCGGCCTCGGCGGTTTGTCCCTCGCCGCGGAAAGCCTCGGCCTCCAGATTGTGGCGGGCGTTGACGTTAACGCAAACGCTCTGAAGACGTTTTCCAAAAATTTCCCCACTGCCAAAGTTTTGGAGGGAAGTGTGCGTTCCACAACAATTCTTGCGGATTGCGCAGAATTGTTGAAGCCGTACAAGGCTGCAAATCAATCGACAATTATTCTTTCTGGCCCGCCCTGTCAGGGCTTCTCCGTTGCTGGTTCCCGAGACCCAGCAGACCCGCGCAATCAAGTGCTAGTTGCGGTCGCTCGCGCTATCACCAAGTTGCAGCCTCAATGCGCTCTGATCGAGAACGTCGCTATGTTGCTTGGAGGCAAGCACAATGACCGAATTCGAAAATTTGAGCGAGTTCTCTATGATGGTGGATTCCACCTCACCAACATCATTCTCAACGCATCAGAATTCGGTGTGTCGCAAAAACGGAAACGCGCATTCTTTTTGATAACTCGACAACCACTGGATAAGCAAGAAGTGTTCAAACGGCTGGAAGCTTTTAAGGCCGATGCGACCGGAGCAAGGGAAGCATTGCAAGGTTTGTCCGAGGCAAAAGTGCGTCCAGATGATTACAGCGATGAAGTTGATTATGGCGGCATCCATAACCACTTTGCGATGCAGCATTCCCGGCGAGTTATGAACAAGATTTCTGCGATCAAGCCCGGCAGTGGCCCGATGTCTTACCGCCGCCTGCACCCAACGCAACCCTCAAACACACTTTTTTCCGGCCACCGAGCGCCACCTGCGCACTTCTTAGAGCCACGCAGCATCACCGTTAGAGAGGCTGCAAGGCTTCAGGGATTCCCGGATAGTTTTCGTATTTACGGTTCTTTCGGCAATCAGATGGAACAAGTAACCAATGCCGTGCCGCCGCCTTTGGCAAAAGCCGTTTTGCGTGTGCTCCTTGAAACAAATGGTATTGAAGTCTAAACCCATTATGGGCGACATTGCTAATAAGATTCCTGGGACTTTAAAAAGCGGAAAGCCCATTCAAGCACGTTTGAAGACCGATGAGCGTGTGCTCGCTCGCATCACTGAGGGAATTTATCGTCAACCATCGTCAGCGCTACGTGAATTGATTTCCAATGCTTACGATGCTGATGCTTCAAAAGTAACAATATTAACCGATGCGCCACGATTTTCTAAAGTCATCGTTCGGGATGATGGCAATGGTTTGACACCAGAAGTGCTTGAAAATCTCATCGAGCATATTGGTGCGAGCCCAAAACAATCCAAGCTCGGCCAAAGGATTGGCGTAACGAATCCGAAGGACAGCAGTCGTAGTAAAGGAGGAAGAAAACTTATAGGCAGAATGGGAATCGGATTATTTTCGGTTGCACAACTCACGCGACATTTTCAGATAATTTCGAAAACTGAAGGTGCGGATTTCAGAACCGTTGCTGACATTACACTCAACATGCAGTCTGACGGCGACGCCGATGGAACATTTGATGCAGGACGCGTTAGTATTTGGGCCGAACCAGCCGCAGACAGGAAGTCACGTGGCACTGAGATTCTTTTGTTGGATCTAAGAAAGACCACCCGCGATGAACTAGCAAGCCAGGATCGATGGGATCGTCTTGATGTCCAACAGGCAGAAAACGGCGAATCGACTGTTGTAAGACCGAGATACCACATTGGGCGCGTTTCAAAAACTGATTCGGATATTCTCCAACTTTCGCCAAGCTTGCCTTGGCATGAAGAGGATGCACCTCGCGAACGTTTTCGAAAACTTGTCCAAGCGGTTTTTAATGAAGTTGGGACAACACAAAGCAATCCCAGCTTGGAAATAATTTTCGATAAATACCTTCAGCTTCTTTGGACATTAAGTTTGGCTGCGCCACTTGATTATGTCGAATGTCATCCATTCGACCTCTGTTCCGGCAAAGAATTAAGGTTTTTTGAGCTCTCAAATGAACCCAAAGGGCAAGCCCAAGAAATTAAACTCAAAAAATCTGAATCGCTTCGTGACCTTCTCGGCTACAAAGCTCCCGATAGAATAAAGGGTGATAAATTCTCCGTTTTTATTGATGGAGTAGAGCTGCTGCGCCCTCTGCGATTCTCCGACCTTCCATCGACGGATAATGCAATTGACACGCCCCTGGTCTTCGTTGGCAAATATCAACCTGATCTTAGCACATTACCGCCTGCACTAAGTGGTGGGCCGCTATCTTTCGAAGCATATTTACTCTGGTCACCATTGGTAGTTCCCACCCAACATCGTGGTGCGCTCATCCGAATTGGCGACGCGTCTGGAACACCTTTTGATCCCCACTTCATGGATTATCAGGTTTCGGAGCAACAACGCCTTCGACAACTGACGGCAGAAATATTCATTCATGATGGCCTCGAAAATGCAATCAACATCGACCGGGAATCATTTAATTACTCACACCCCCATTATCGGCTCATTGTCAAATGGCTTCACTCGGCTATCAAGCAATTCGCCAACAAACAAAAGAGCATTGGAAAGGAACTGCGGGAAAGTCGTCTTGAAAAAGCCGCAAGCGCACAAGCGCAAGAACTCCAGCGCGCTGTATCTAAAAAGTTAAAGGCTCTGGGGGTTCGTAATCCGCCTGAAGTGATTTTGGTGGATGACGACCAAACATTAGAAACCATTGCAAATCGTAAAGAGGGAAAGATCGTTCTTTCAAAGCAAATGATTTTTCCGCCTCCCCCGCCGGGGACGCGCAAGGGCGCTGTAAAACAAAAACAGGACAAATTGGCAAATGAAAAGGTTAAAGCCGTTGCTCAAGTGCTCCACGGATGGGGACTGCTTTCAGATATGCCATATTCCAAGCAGCAAGCATTAATTCACGATTTGGTGGAGATTTTAACTTTTGGCAACGGTGTATGAGAGAAATCAAGGACGCCCATCTGGAAAATGTTTTTGCGGGCGAAAAGGTTCCCGAACATTCCAAGCTGCCGGAACGCCACATCAAGCCATGGCACAAACCTCGCAAACAATGGATTCGCCGTAACCAATGGCTGAAAAAAACAGCCGAGTTGTGCAGCATGCTCAATTTGAAAGATCGTCGTCCACTCCGATACCTCAGTTTGCCCGGAGAAGACTTGCTAGACATCAGAGTAATTCAGGAATGTTGCGCTGATCGTGACATCAAATTGAAATATCTCGGGCTCAATGATGATTATTCGTCTGACGAACCGAACACTTGGTTGCATATTGCTTGGAATGAGGTCAATAGTTTGGCTGCAATTCACCACGATTCAGTCGTTGTCAAAGATCGCTTTGAGCAAATTGCCGACCCTAATTCTTTGGCCTCAAAGTATGTCCAGGATTATGGCCCTTTTGATGTGGTAAACCTTGATTTATGCGAGTCTATTTCCCCGATTAAGCCACGGCAACCTAATTATTATGCAGCACTTCAGTCGCTTGCATCCAACCAGATAAGAACTCGTCCAGCTAGCGAGCCGTGGCTGTTGTTGGTGACTAGCCGCGTTGGTGGACCATGGGTGCTTGATGCGGACATGAAAAAACTTGCCGCCTGCATTGCTTCAAATGTAGAAACAGATCGGCATTTCGGTATCGGCCTGGACTCACTAGTTCCTGAAGGCGTAGTTATCATAAGGAATCAACACACGAATTGGAAGAAGATTCAGCAGCCGCATTTCCTGAATCTTTTTGGTGTTGGATTCGGAAAATGGTTGATGCAACTGCTTGCAACCGCCAGCCCGAAATGGGGAGTTAAGCTTCTTCGCAGTTATTCATATCGCATTTATGCACCATCACCAGACATGGTGTCACTAGCCTTTCTACTGGAATGCTACCCGGAAACTCCGAAAGATAAAGCAGGCTTGTCAACGAGCGTCAACCCCTCAACGCCGGTTTACGACGAAAGGGCATTTGCTTTAGCACTGCTGGATGGAGTACGCACCATAAATGATTTGGATGTTGATTTAAGTAAAAATCTAAATGCCTACGAAGCAATGGAGAAGGAAACTTATGATTTGTTGCTATCCGCACGATACAGCCCAGCAGCAATCCGCGAAGGGCTAAAGAAGTTTTCTCGTCGCAAAAATGGCCGACGTCTTTAGCAAATCGAAACGGTCGGAAGTAATGTCGCGGATTCGCGGGCATGGGAACAAGGACACGGAAGTTGCGCTGGCAAAAATATTTCGGCGGCACAGAATCACCGGTTGGCGCAGGAATAAACGAATTTTTGGGAAGCCGGACTTTGTTTTTGTAAAACTCAACCTCGCCGTGTTTGTGGACGGCTGTTTTTGGCATGGCTGCTTGAAACATTCGCGCCCGCCACAGAGCAATCGAGGTTACTGGCAAAAAAAGATGTTTCGGAACACGTCGCGTGACCGTTCTGTCTCGCGTACCTTGCGCAAGAGAGGGTGGCGCATATTGCGAATCTGGGAGCACGAACTTGCGCGGAAAAATGAAACCCGCTTGTTGCGGCGAATTCAGCGGGCATTGCGTTAATTCTTAGTATCCTGAAAAGGGCCAGTCTGCACATTCGCATATTTTTATTTCCGACGATCCGCCGTCGCCGTAGCGGCTTTCACCTTCGCTCCGGCAAACTGAGCTACGGCGGACGGGTTGGCGCGACGGGTCCGCCTTCGATGGGATGGTGGTCACGAAAAGCATTTTTGCTTCGTGGTGCAGTGAATCCTCCAGTGCGCTTCCGGGCGAAGATGTGTTCGGCGAGACGCCAAACACGGCGCGCGAGACGCACGCGCTCCCCGGAACCGAACAGCATATGGCTTCATTTTTGATTGAAACGCTCTAAATCAAGATGGGGTTCGACGGAGTCTCACCCTACCATGCGCCGATTTCAGCGGTTTTAATGAAATTTTAACATCCATGCCATTCATTTTGATTATCCTCGCGGCCTTTCTACGGGCATGTTCTGCCCATGAAGCTCGGAGTGCAGTCCGTCGCGCCAGGGGCTGTCGTCGGCAATGGCAAAATGTCCATCGCGGGCGAGTTGGGCCCGGGCAGCTTGCTCGATGACCGCTTTGCCATCACGGAGGTGATTTGCAACGGCGGCATGGCCTCCATTTACAAGGCCAACGATTTGCATAACGACGGCAGGACGGTCGCCATAAAAATCCCGCACCGAAACGCGGAGGCGGACCCCGCCCTTTTTTCCCGCTTCCAAACGGAGGAAAAAATCGGCGGCGAACTGGATCATCCGTCCATTTTGAAGTTTTATCCTGTCAAGAATAAAAGCCGGATGTATCTCGTCATGGAATATCTGGAGGGGAAGACGCTCTACCAATTGTTGAGGGAGCGCCGCGCGCTGCCGGAAGGGGAGGCCCTGGCCCTGGCCAGCCGCCTCTGCGAACCCCTGCAATACTTGCATGATCGGGGCATTCTTCATCGCGATCTCAAGCCGGAAAACATCATGCTCTGCCACGACGGCACGATGCGGTTGATGGACTTCGGCATCGCCCGCCTGGCCCATGCGCGGCGGATGACGTTCATCGGTTTTGCGCCCGGCACGCCGCATTACATGGCGCCGGAACGGATCAACGGCAGGCGCGGCGACGCGCGCACGGACATTTACAGCCTGGGCGCCATCCTCTACGAGATGCTGACGGGCATGATCCCTTTCAACGATGAGGACATCACGGCCATCATGAATGCGCGGGTGACGGGCGATCCGGAATCGCTCCGGCGGTTGAATCCAAAAATATCGCCACAGGCCGAGGAAATAGTCTTGCGGGCCATGGAAAGAGATCCAGAGAAACGGTTTCCGACAGCCGCCGCATTCAAAGCGGCCCTGGACGAACCGGCCAAGGTGGAATTAACCGGCCGCTGCGACCGATTGGAACCGTCAACGCCGTTCAAGCGCGGTTTGCGCAAGGCCCGCACCATCGCTTTATGGGCGGTGGCGCCGGTGGCGGTGCAAGTGCTGCTGTTTTTGCTCCTGTGGCATCATTTGGCCAGGCACGGGAAATGACGAATGACGGTGCGGAGAATGACGAATGACGAAATCCGAATGACCAATCAGTTTCCCAATGACTAGAGCATTTCCAATAAAACTGTAGCCGCATTGCAAGGTAGGGCGGGCACTCTGCTGACCGCCGCGGCGCGCACGGAGTGCGCGCCCTACCCCCCTCGTTTCGGCTACACTATTTCTTAAACCGCTCTAATGACGAAAAGGACCAAGGGGACGAAAAGGATGAAGCACGAATGGGACTTATGGGACGCATGGGAGGGATGGGAGGGATGGGAGCGAATGGGGCACCATTGATCATTATCCGCGCAAATTAATGGATAATTTGGTTTTCATTGGCGGCTTTTTGTGGCTTTCTGTTGCCGGCCTTTTATGGAACGATTGCCTGGATTTCGCGATTTTTATCCTGAGCCGCTCCCCCATGCCGATGTCTGGAGCGCCGACGCCCGGCGTTATATATTTGACAATTGGCGGGCGATGGCGCGGCGCTATGCCTTCCGCGAATACGACGGCCCGCCCTTGGAACCGCTTGAATTGTTCACCCTGAAAAGCGGCCAGGAAATCGCCGGCCAGCTTTATCACTTTGTAGATAAGGGGGAACGCGCGGTGGCGCTCCGCCCGGAAATGACGCCCACGCTGGCCCGCATGGCCGCCGCGCACGAACGCCATTACAAGAAGCCGATGAAGTGGTTCGCCATCTCCCAGCTTTTCCGTTATGAACGCCAGCAAAAAGGCCGGCTGCGCGAACACTTTCAATTCAACGCCGACCTCATCGGCGAGCCGGGCGCCGCGGCCGACGCGGAACTTGTGGCCCTGCTCATTGACAGTTTGCGCGCCTTCGGCCTGACCGCCGATGATTTTGTGGTGCGCCTGAGCAGCCGCAACGCCTGGCAGGAGTTTTTCCGGCAGCGCTCGTCCACGGCGGAGAATGAACAGGCCTTTTATCAAATCATCGACAAGCTGGAGCGCGAATCGGCCGAGGAAAGCGGGAAGAAACTGGCCGCGCTCCATCTTTCCCTGGATGAAGTCAATGAGTTCATCGCCGCGGGGCGGCCGACGCCGCAACTGGAGGAGATCGTCAGGAATTTGCAAGCGCGCGGCATGGGGGGCTTTGTTAAGATTGATTATCACGTCATCCGCGGGCTGGCCTATTACAGCGGCGTGGTGTTTGAGGCGTTCGACAGAAAGGGCGAATTTCGCGCCATAGCCGGCGGGGGGCGCTACGATCAATTGCTCCACCTGATCAGCGGCGGGAAGGCGGACCTTCCCGCCCTGGGTTTTGGCATGGGTGACGTGGTGCTTTTGGAATTGCTCAAGGCGCGCGGGCTGTTGCCAAAATTCAAGGCCGCCATCGAGGGCTGGTGCCTGATTGAAGATGAAAGCCTGCGCGAACCCTCGCTGGGATTGGTGCAACACCTGCGCGAGGCCGGGTATGCCGTGGATTACGCCCTGGTTCCGGCCAAAACGGACAAGCAGTTCAAACGCGCGGTTGAATCGCAGGCCCGTTACACGTTCAAGCTGGAGCGGCTGCCCGATGGGGAACTCGTTGTCAAACTAAAAAATCTTGCCAGCCGGGAGGAAAAGACGCTGCTGTTCAAGGAGGCGGAGCCGCCGGGGAAATGACAGGTCGGACGGGTCGGACAAGATGTGTCAGGCGGCGCTCCTGCGCTGGGCGTATATTCTGCAGACCTCCTGGAAAACCTGCTCCACCGTGATTTGTTGCATGCAAACATTGTCCCGGCAGGGGGATTGCCGGTTGTTATAGGCGTTGACGCAGGGACTGCAGGCCAGGCCCGCCCAAATCGCCTCATGCCGCGGGGTGCGCGCGGCAAAGAGCGCCGGCGCTTCCGGCCCGAATAGCGTGATGACGTGAATCGGGGTCAAGGCGGCAAAATGGGCCGGCCCGCTGTCGTTTGTCACCAAGATTTCCGCAAGGGTGTAGAGCACCATCAATTGCCGCAGCGTCGTCCTTCCCCCGAGACAAATACACCGCTCCGAATTGACCTCCCGCACCAGGCGCGCGGTCTCCTGCGCTTCCTCCGGCGCGCCGGTGAAGCCGACGTGGGCTTCCGGGAATTGGGCCAATAAGCGCCGGGCCAATTCGACATAGCGCGCGCCGGGCCATCGGCGCAAGGGCAGAAGGTCGCTGGCATTCGGATTGAGCAGAATGAGGGGGCCTGCCGGCAGCATGGCCCGCAGGGCTTCCGTTTCCTCCGGGCGCGGCGCAAAGGGAGGCAACACATGGGCCGCGGCAGGCGGGGCGAAATGAAGAGTGGGAAGCGTTGCCGGATCACAAGTCAACGCTTCGGCCAGCACCTGAAACATGGCCGAGGCATGGAGATGCGGATTGTACAAAAGGCGGTGGGTCATCAGATCGCCCCGGTACGGGCCGGCCCCGAAAAAGGCGTGAAACCCCACGCGGACCCGCGCCCCGCTCAAGCAGGCCACGATGGCCGAGCCGCGCGAGAAAAACTCCAGGTCAACGGCCGCATCCAGCTTCAAGCGCCGCATGCGCCGCATGGCCTGCCAGGTGGTGGAGGCGAGCCGTGGCGCGCTGTTCCGGCAAATGGTGATGACGTTCTCTTCCGGGATCAATTGCAGCAAATCCAAAATGAACCGGTTCTCTTCGAAGGCGATGAAGAAGACGTTTTGGCGCCCGGCCATTTGAACGGCCCGGGCGATGGCGGCGCCGGCCAGCACGGTGGACCCCTGCTCGGCCAGCTTGATGAAGAGAATGCGCCGCGCCGCCGCCAGCCCCGGCGGCAGCGGCCGACCAAAAACCGACCGGCCCAACGTCAGCAAGAAGCAAAGCGGCACTCCCACCCAACGGTCGATCTTTTGTAATAAAGGGATGTTCATCACGGTTTCCGCAGCGTTGGGGAGGGAAGGCCGATTGGAAAATGACTAATGACGAAGCACGAATGACGAAAGGACGGGCACAATTGGATATTAGTTCCAAGCATCGCGCATAATAGTTTAGGCGGCCAACACAATAGGGGAGCGGCTCGAAAAGGCAAACGGAATTGGCAGATTTAAAACGTGCTTTTTTGGATCGAATCTCCCAGCATGCGGGCATGGTTTGGTTGATCGCATTTGCTTGTCTTGGTCTGGTCGGAGCCGGGGGCTATCATTCGGGACCGATCCGGGCGGGTTTTTCATTGGTCGGGCTGTTTTTTGGGGTGGCGCTGGCCCGGCCACTGTCGCCCCTGACCAAACACCTTTTGCCGCTGCTGGGACTGGCGGGTCCGCTGTGGGAATTATTCGTTCCCCAAGTGCTGGCCTTCCTGATTGTTCTGATCATTTTCATGATTGCGGGCGGCGCGGCGCATCGCAAACTGGGCCTTCATTTCAAGTACAAAGCGGACGAAAAACAGCTCCTGAGTTGGGAACGCCTGTATCGCCGGCTGGGCTTGTGCGTTGGCCTGCTCAACGGCGCTGTTTATTTTTTCCTGCTCATGATTCCGATTTATATTGGCGGCTATTTCACGGCCGAAGCCGCTTCGGAAGGGAACAATCCGCCGGCGGCGCAATTCCTGACCAAAACGCGCGCCGAATTGCATGACCTCAAATTGGACCGGGTGCTGGCGGCTTATGATCCGACGCCGGCCCAGGTTTACCAGGCCAGCGACATTGCCGACCTGGTGTTGCACAATCCATTGCTGAAAAGCCGCATCTCGCATTATCCGCCCTTTCTGACCTTGGGCCAGCGACCGCAATTCCAAGCCCTGGCCAACGACGAGCCGCTGCTGGAAATGATTGACCGGCAGGCAGATATCAGCCAGATACTCAAATATCCCGCCGTACAAGCCATAGTCACCAACACCGCCCTGACGGGCGAGATTTACGGCATACTCGGCAAGGACCTGAATGATTTGCAAGAGTACCTCATCACGGGCAAGTCCCCCAAATTCGACGATGAAACCATTCTGGGTGTTTGGACGATTGATCCGCAAGCCACTCTGGCCCAGGAACGCAAACGACACGGCCTGACCCCGCGTCAGATGGCCCGGGTGCGCCAGGAAATGTACCCGATCATTACGGATCTGAGCCTGACGGCCACGACGGACCACCAAATCATTTTGAAAAAGCAGTCTCCAAGCGCCGCCAATTCCACCATTGTCGGCGTCGGCACGTGGAAAAAGGACGAGACCTATCAGGTCACGATTCCCGGCTCGAAACCGGAAAACACGGAAATCGAAATTGAGGAGGGCGACACGTTGCTTCTGCCCAAGGACGGGTACGTCCTGGTCTTCGACAAGGAAATGTAGAAAAGCCAGCCAGTGAACATCCACGAATACCAAGCCAGGCAACTTCTCGGCCGATACGAAGTCCCGCTGCCGGAGGCGGAGGTTTTCACCGACGCCGGGGCCGCCGGGCAATTTGGCGCGCAACTTTTCGCCAAAGGCGAAACAGTGGCCGCGGTCAAAGCCCAAATCCATGCCGGCGGGCGCGGCAAGGGAACGTTTAAAAACGGCTTCAAGGGCGGCGTCATACTTTGCAAAACCGCCGGCGAAGTTTTTGACAGCGCCAGGGCCATGCTGGGCAACGTTCTTGTCACCCAACAAACCGGGCCGGAAGGCCGCCTGGTTGGCAGAGTCCTCGTCGCCGCAGCGCCCCGGATCAAAAAGGAATTGTACTGCGCCGTTCTCCTGGACCGCGCCCTGTCGCGTCCCCTCCTCATGGCCAGCACCGAAGGGGGGATGGACATCGAACAAGTCGCGGTCGAACATCCGGAAAAGATCATCAAAGAAACCGTTGACCCGGCCCTCGGTTTGTTGCCCTTTCAGGGCCGCAAACTGGCCGTTGCCCTTGGCTTGAAGGGTGATTTGATCGCCGCGGGCGCGAAATGCTTTGCGGGAGTGTTCAAGACTTGGTGGGAATGCGACGCCAGCCTGGTGGAGATCAACCCGCTCTGCCTCATTATCGGACGCGACGGGAAGGAGGCGCTCCTGGCCGTTGATGCCAAGATCAGCCTGGATGACAATGCGCTTTACCGCCATCCCGACATCCAGGCCATGCGCGATCTGGCCGAGGAAGCGCCGCTGGAAATTGAGGCCAGCCAATACCATCTCAATTACATCCAGCTCGATGGCAGCATCGCCTGCCTGGTCAACGGCGCCGGGCTGGCCATGGCCACGATGGACATCATCCAGCATTATGGCGGGCGTCCGGCCAACTTCCTGGATGTCGGCGGCGGCGCCAGCAAGGAACAAGTCACCGCCGCCTTCCGCATCATCCTGACCGACCCGAACGTGAAGGGAATACTGGTCAACATTTTTGGCGGCATCATGCAATGCGACATTATCGCCACGGGGATAGTGGCGGCGGTCAAGGAGACCCGGTTGCGCCTGCCGCTGGTCGTGCGCCTGGAGGGCAACAACGTCCAGCTTGGCAGGAAAATTCTCCAGGACTCCGGCCTGCCCATCCTCAACGGCGGCTCCATGGCCGACGCCGCGCAAAAAGTTGTGAAGGCGGTGGGGAAATGATAAAGTGCAAAGATGAAAAACCGTATGGGAACATTTTACACCAGTTGCCGTGTGGAAAATCACATTGACCGGAAGAAATCGGTTGAGGTTCCGAAACTGCTGGTGGACAACGGCGCGGAATTCACCTGGATCAAGGGCGAGACGCTGAAGAAAGTCGGCGTGGCGAAGGAAAAGAAGAATTACACGTTTGTCACCGCCACCGGGCAGGAAATCATCCGCCCCATCGGTTTTGCCATTCTCCGCGTTGGCGGCGCCGTGACAATTGACGAAGTGGTTTTCGGCGAGCCGGGCGATTTGGAAATCCTTGGCGCGCGCACACTGGAAGGCATGAACCTGCGCGTGGATTCCCGCGCCAAAAAACTGGTGGCCGGGGGACCGATCCTGGCAGCGGCGCGGAAGGTTGTGGAGGAGGCAGGGAAATGACCATGAAGTTCGTCCGTACTCCAAGAGGCAAAAAAGATGTGCTGAAAGAATCGCCGCCGGATGGCCAAATCGGGGCGATGGACAGTGATTCCTTGATGCTGGAAGACAGCCTGGGCATGACGCCGTGGGAACGAATGCAGGCGAATGACGATGCCTTGAATTTTGCGGAATCGTTGCGCGAGGCTATGGAAAAGCGGAATGCAAAACTTAAGTGAATTGACGCGGCGGTTGATCGCGTCGCAGGTCGAATTCGTTCTGGTTGGTGGATTCGCGGCGGCAGCACACGGCGTGACGCTGGTAACGAGGGACGTGGACATCTGCTGCCGGTTCATCCGTGCCAAGGAAGCGATGAATCGAGATCACGACCGGATCACCGTGCATTACTTGAAAGAAATAAAAAAGCAACAAAGCCAGAACTGATTTACCCATGTCCATTCTTGTCAACGAACAAACCAAAGTCCTGGTGCAAGGCATTACCGGCAGTTTTGGCGCCAGGCACACGCAACTGTCCCTCGATTACGGCACGCTCGTCGTCGCCGGCGTCACCCCCGGCAAAGGCGGCCGGATGTTCGAACATGCCGGCCAAAAAGTGCCGGTCTTCGACACCGTCGCCGCCGCCGCCCAACAGACCGGCGCAACGGTCTCCGCCATTTTCGTGCCGCCGCCTTTTGCCGCCGACGCCATACTCGAAGCGGCCGATGCCGGACTGGCGTTGATCGTTTGCATCACCGAAGGCATACCCATCCATGACATGGTGAAGGTGAAACAAGCCATGCAAGGGGGGAAAACCCGGTTGATCGGCCCCAATTGTCCAGGCGTTGTCACCCCCGGCAGCGGCCCGGATTCCAAAGGCGGCTGCCGCATCGGCATCGCTCCAGGTTACATCCATAAAAAAGGGCACATCGGCGTTGTCTCCCGCAGCGGCACCCTGACCTACGAGGCGGTCTGGCAATTGACCTGCCGCGGCGCGGGGCAAACGACCTGCGTCGGCATTGGCGGCGACCCTGTCAACGGCACCTCGCACCTGGACATCATAAAAATGTTCAACGAGGATCCCGAGACGCACGGCATCATCATGATCGGCGAGATCGGCGGGTCGGCCGAGGAAGAAGCGGCTGAATGGATCCGGAAAAACTGCCGCAAACCCGTGGCCGGCTTCATAGCCGGCGGGACCGCCCCGCCGGGCCGGCGCATGGGGCACGCCGGCGCGATTGTCAGCGGCGGCAAGGGCGCCGCCGCGGCCAAAATCGAGGCCTTCAAACAAGCCGGCATCGGCATAGCGGCGACCCCCTCCGACATGGCCGACACCCTTTTGAAGATGATGTGATCTTTGCGGCCTGTCGTCTCATCAAAGGTCAAAACCGGATTCCGGTTTTTGGGAAACGCTCCGCCTGCGGTATTTGTCGGAGACTTCCAACAGCAGGGCTTTTTCCGCGGGCGTAAGACTGTCCGCCGTTTCTGGCTTTTCCTAATCTTAATCTTGCTCTTAATCCTAATCCGATTCTTGGCTGCACGAAGAGATTAGGATTAAGATTAGGATTAAGAAGGCAAAAGAACTCAATGGCTGAAGATGCCGTATTTGACCACAGCCAGGACAAAGCCGATCAGGCCGAGGATTAACAGCCAAAAGATTCCCTTGACCGCCAGCACCACGCCTGTGACCAGAATCGCACCCATGATGAGCCAAACCAAAATGACCAAAAAAATCTTCATGCCGCAGACAGTCTAACCGGCTCGCGCGCCCCAGCAAGCTTGGAAAGCAATGACGTTATTCTAATGGGCGGGCCGGGGTTATTCCAATTTGCAGAACCAGCCGAGCGCGGCCCAGGATTCAAATCATGATTTGATCTGGGCCAAGTCCGCCTGGCCCGACTCCGCCAGTTCATCGCAGGCTGCGGCCAAGGTGGCCTTCGCCTGGAAAGCGGACAAGAGACGAAACTGGCCGGGCTGAAGCCGCTTGTAATAGTCTGTGTCGTTATGGCGATGCACGGCCAGGAAAATGGTTTTGGGCCGCAAATGCCGTTTGAGCCGGCTTTGCGCGAGTGTGAAACTTTTTTGACTTGCCTCCCGGCTTCCAATTCCTCATATTAAAGGCATGAAAGTTGGTTCCATATTTGGTTCCACTTTTCCGGGCTTGTGCGCAATGGTTGGGTGCGCTGGCTTGCTCCACGCTCAAGAATGGGAGCCGATCATGGTGACCAATGAGCCGTCCAGCCTGGTCACGACCGGCGGCATTACCTATGTCGAATACACATGGGTGATGATTGGCTGCGAGGCGTTGGAGAGCATCGGGCCGCTGAACCGCCAAGGCAGCGATTTCTCGTTTAATTTCGACATCGAAGATGAAACCGGAGTGTTTTGCCCGGATTATGCCTTCTTTGAATCCGCCACCGTCGTTTTAGGCGCGTTGGCCCCGGGCGCCTACACCTTGTTCACAACCTCTTGGGGCGTGCCGGTCTGGACCAACACCTTCACGATTCCGACAAACTCCACGCCAACGCTCCAACCCATCGGTGTTGCCGCCGATGGTTCGTTTCAAATGCAGTTGAACGGCGTCAGCAACGTGAGTTACGTCCTGCAATGCTCGACGAATTTGGTGAATTGGACCTCGCTTTCGACCAATTCAATTGGGCCGCCGTTGACGGACGCCCCTCCCGCCTTGCCCGGCTGGCGCTTTTACCGCGTGCAAATTCCCCAGACAGTGACTCTCGGTCCCTGGCTAGTCACTCCTGGGGAATGACCGGGCCGGGGTTTTGTTGAAGGTCATTTGCCAGGCGCGAGGTTGGAATGCGGCTTGAACAAGCTGTTGTCAAACGTGAATTGCCAGGCGATGTAGCATTGGAATCCCACCGGGCCGTCAATGGACCGGCCCACCGAGAAGAGCAAATGGTGGTGCTCGCTGAAATCAATCACCGTGCCGACGTTAAAGGCGGTGCCGACATTGGGAAAGTCGGTTTCATACTCGGTCTGATGATAGACCTCTACGCCAATCAGCATATTGGTCCAAACCTGCTTTTGCAGCACGCCCCCGGCAAAATTCCAATTGTCATGGCCGGAAAATGAATTGATGCCGTAGCCACCCCCGCCGTAGGCCGTCCACGAACCCCAACTTTTCTGCACCCACAAGGGAAGAAAGGCCTGGGCATGACCGTTGCCGAGATTGTCCCTGGCGCTGCCAGCGGGCAATTCCAGCAACGGGAAAATTCCCACCTGGGGCAACCCGTTCGTCTCCTGGATAAACCGGTACTTGGCGCCCAGTTCGAGGTCGCCCATTCCGTAATGTCCCGTTCCTTCCAGCGGCGAATCGTAAGCCAGGGGCGCGATCAGGTGAAGCTGCAAGTCCGGAACAGCTCCATAATTGACTTCAAAATGCGGCGCGGTGCCGGACCAATCGCCCCCGAGTTCTGAATGCATCGAAGCGATATAAAACTCCCAATGCTGGTAATCCACCGGCTCCGGATCGTCGGTGACGAATGGCGGACCGCCAAAAGCAGTCCCCGCCATCCCCAAGCTGAGGACGGCCGACAGAGTCACGGCCGGCAAGCGTTGTTTGGTGCGCATGACAGTTTTCCTAATCGGCGATTACATAGAAGGCCAGGACGATGAGAACGCCTGCAACCACTCCCGAAAAAACGATACCGGTCAAACGATTGACGGACATTTTCGGTCCCTGACCGCCATTCGTGCGTGCGAAACACCAGCCGAAGAGGGCAAAGAGGACGAGAATAATGGCAACATGGGTGATCCAATGATGACCGGTTATTTTTTGCATCTGGGCTTGGACGGTTGGGCTTTTTTCCTTCGCAATCACGAGCAGTGCATTGATCACGCTGCTTAACGCCAAGGATAATCCAAAGGAAATCGTGTATTTTGAGACAGTGTTTTTTTCCATATTCATTCTCAGAGGTTAAAGTTGTTTCGCCAGTAATGCCACTTTCACTCCCATGGCAATGATTGCCCCGTGAGCTTCAATCATCAAACCCAACAATGGGATGATCGCTGCCATCCAAAGAACCAATCGGCAGGCCTCTTTATTTGCCGCGAGGTTGTTGGACGCGGCTATGGGAAGATATGTGACCAACAGCAGCAGTATGATGACAAGATGCTCCTTCGTTTCCATGAAGTATTCGTGAGCGAACGGCCACGGCCCCTTCAAGATGATGGCCTTGTCCGCAGGATAAAAGACGACATACCAATAGCCGCCGATCAAAAAGGCAAGCCACATGAAAATGGCCGCAGCCCGGCTCATCCATTTTATGCGGTTCAGGTTCGTTTCATTGGTGTTCAATACATCTACGAAAACCCATACCGTCGTGACAATGCAGGCCACTCCGAACAGCACATGGGCCATCAAAATAATTTCATTCATATTTGTTTTCCTTGTTTTGGAGCAGTGGAAGCAACTCAAACACGCTTTTTCAGACGCGAGTTGGCATCAAGCGACCATGTGCCTGCGCCAGCGATGAGTAGAAACAGACAGCCGAGTAGCATGGCAAAATCCGTGCGTGCTTCATGGGCCATAGCCCAGAAACCGCTTTTTAGAAAAATTGGAATTTTTGTCGTCGTGATGGCCACGAGCATAGTGATAATCAACGGAATTGCTGCCAATCGCGTCAGCAAGCCAATCAATACAAGCGTTCCGCAGCTAATCTCGAAAATTCCGGCGAAGGGAGCCATGAACGCCGGCGCGGGAATCCCTATTTTAATGAAGCGCCCGACGCCAAGCAGGCCGGGAAAAAGAAATTTCTGTATTCCTTCGGAAAGGAATATGGCTCCCACTGCCAGTCGGATTGGCACGACGGAGGCGGGGGCTTTTGTTGATGTAAGATTCTCCAGCATAGATCACATTGGTTGGTTCATCTTTTTTTTGTTTTCAGTTTCAGCAACGACTTCGTCATAAAGCTCCTTGACGTGTTCCCGTATCAGTTTCAGAATTTTTTTTCCCTTGGCCGTTAGCCGATAGTCTTTGCGTGCCCGCTTGCCGCTACGCTTGTCACTTTTGCAATCGAGCCAGCCGCGCTGCAGCAACCGGCCAAGCAGTGGGTAGAGGGTTCCGGGGCTGATTTCATAGCCGTGGCGGCGCAGCTCGGTAATAATCCATTGGCCATGAATCGGTTCCTCCCCCGCGTGATGCAGGATATGGACCTTCCAAAAGCTCAACAGAATTTCCCGATCAACTTCGTCCATGCGCATATTACGATTTTCGATGTCGAAATCAATATATGTTGCCCTTCGTCGGACGTCAAGCTTTGAGTCTTAATCCTGATCCTAATCTTAATCTCCTTTTTCATGTGGCCGAAGCAGCGATTCATTCGGATTAAGATTAAGATTAAGATTAAGATTAGGATTAAGATTAGGATTAGGAGTCAGAAACCGCCACCCAAAACGTGAAATGAACCCGCTCACTTTGGCGCGGGCAGTCCGGGGACATTCGCGGCTTTCAACTCCTTCTCAATTTCTGTTTGCAAGCGGCGCGCCATCTCGAAATTGGGGTTCAGCAGCAACGCCTGGGCGCACGCTTCCCGCGCTTTGGCCGGCTGCCCCGTCCGCTCGTACACGCTGGCCAGATTGAACCAGCGCTCTGCGAGGGCCGGATTCTGCCGCACCGCCAATTCCAGCAGCGCCACCGCTTCCCGCCACCGGCCAATTTTCGCGTCCGTCAACCCGAGTTGCGTTGTCAACTTGTCGTTTTCCGGATAGATCTGCCGCGCCTTTTGCAATGTGGTGATGATCTGTTCCGCCTGCTCCGGAGAGAGTTTCTTTGCCGTCTGCCACACCGCCACCTGCGGGAGCTGCAAGACGGACGCCACGGCATTTTTTTCGACGCGCTTGATCCCCGGATGCTCGAACTCCGTGCGCACAAACAAGGTGAGGGCGTCCCGCCAGATTCCCATCCGATTCAGGCTCGTGCCCGTCCAGATGACAATCAGCGCCGCCGCCGCTGCCGCCGCCAGGCGCGGGCGGAGGCGCGAGAAATTCACGAACACGCCTCCCAGCGCCAGCAAAAAGCCCATCAACGGCAAATAAAGAAACCGTTCCGCCATGTATTGCATCATGGGCACAAGATTGGAAACCGGCAGCAGGAACAAGCCAAGCCAAACCAAACCGAATGCGGACATCCGCCATTCCGGACGCCGCCACAGCCAGGCAGCCAGCGCGCCGAAGAACAACACCAGAAACACTCCGCCCAGGACGCTGCCTGAAAGAAACGGATGCGGCGGCGCTCCCACCATCCAATTGTAATCGGCGCAAAACGGCGGGATGCCCCAGAACAGCCGCCAGTATTCCAACGCCACCGGAAACATATCGATCAAGGTTTGCCCGTAAGTTCCGGACAACGGAGGGCACTGGCTCGAGCGCCCCATCACCCAGTGCCGGCAGGCCGCATAAAAGAACGCCACCAACAAAAACGGAATGGCCAGCTTCGCGCTCCGCCGCCACGGCAGCTTGTGAAAACCGTGCAACATGAAGAACACCGCCAGCGCGAACGGCACGGCCGATTCCTTGGAGAACACCGCCAAAAGAAACCAAGCCAGGGCCGCGACATACCCGCGCCCGCCTTCGTCCCATTTCAAGAGCGACCTTGCCGCCGCCAGCACAAAAACAGCCGCCATCAAATCATCCAGGCACTTGGCCCAGCAGACCGCCTCCGAGTTGACCGGATGCGCGGCAAAGCCGAGCGCGATCAACAGCGACGCCATTCGCTCCGGGGTCGAGACCCTGCCTGTCAGCCGTTGGCACAACAACAGGGCGGCCAAAAACAGCAACAGCGCCGCCGCCCCGTGCCAGAGGACATTGGCCAGATGAAAAATCCACGGTTGCGGCGTCTCCTTCCCGTCCAGCGCATAAAGCAACGCGTAAAAAGCATTGCGCAACGGCCGGTAAGAAGCTGGCGACGGCTCCGCGGATTGCGCCTCCCTCCGGCAGAACATCTTCGGGATGCCGGCCAGCGAGCGGATGCTCTTGTTTTGCGCGATATAAATTGCGTCATCCCACACAAAATCGAAGCGCGCCGTCTGCCCCCACAGCAACAAGGCAAACAGCCCGATCACGCCGCAGCACAACCCGTTTTTGGACAGATATTTTTCCATTGCGACGCCCCGCATCATAGTCTTCGCGCCGGAGAAGTCGTCACAAAAACGGGGAACCACGAGGATAACGGTTCGGCGTTGCCGGGTTCCGGGCCGTCCGGGGGCGCATCCGCACACTGCTGCCGCGCGCGCTGCCGATTCCCTCGCCCCACGAAGTGGGGGGCAGGGAGAGGAGGTTCCCACGCTCTTCAAATTGGCGCTGCCCGCATTGAAAGCCGCAATGCGGGCAGCGCCAATTTAAAAATCGCATATTTCATTAGCCCATGTCAAGGAAAAATAATCAAAAACATTGCAACGGGCGCATCCGTATACTGCTACCGTGCGAGCTGCGGATTCCCGCGCGGCACGAAGTGGGCAGAGGGTCAGGGAGAGGGGTTCGTTCCGTCAATGGTAGCAGTGTACGGATGCACCCGCCGCCCGGTGTGCCGAAAATTTGGTCTTGCAGCGGGCGCGGCGGTTGTTACAGTTCTGTTTCGCGGGCAAACGGCTCTCGCGGTGGTTTTTGCTTTTCAACCCGTTAACGATTATCTGTGAAAATTTTTTCCGGCACGTCCAATTTGCCGCTGGCCAGGAACATCGTCGCTTCCATCGGCCTGGAGCTGGCCCAATGCACGATCAGCTCCTTTCCTGACGGCGAAACGTTCGTCAAGATCGAGGAGAATGTGCGCGGGGAGGATGTGTACATTGTGCAATCCGCTTCGCCGCCGACGAACCATCATTATATGGAGTTGTTCATCATGATGGATGCGGTGCGGCGGGCCAGCGCCAAGAGGATCACGGCGGTATTGCCCTTTTACGGGTATGCGCGGCAGGACCGCAAGGATCAGCCGCGCGTGCCGATCACCGCCAAATTGGTGGCCAATCTGCTGGTCGCAGCCGGAGCGACCCGGGTGTTGACGATGGATTTGCACGCCCAGCAGATTCAGGGTTTTTTTGACATTCCGGTGGATCATCTGTATGCCGCGCCGGTGATGTACGAGTATTTGAAGAAAAAGCAACTGGCCGATCTGGTGGTGGTCAGTCCGGATGTGGGGGGGTTGAAAATGGCGCACGCCTATTCGCAAGTGCTGGAGGCGGGGCTGGCCATTGTGGCCAAACGGCGGAAAAGCGCGATGGATATTGAGGCCATGGCGGTCATTGGCGAAATCCGGGGCCGGAATGTCTTGATGGTGGATGATTTGACGGAAACGGCCGGGACTCTGGTCAACGCAGCGGGGTTGTTGAAGAAGAAGGGGGCCAAAAAGATCATTGCCTGCGTCTCCCATGCCATTTTGAACGATCTGGGCATCGAACGATTGCGAAAATCAAACATTGACGAATTAATTACCACTGATACTGTCCTACGCCCCGCCATTGACGGGGTAAAGATCACGACGCTGAGCGTGGCCGCGCTTTTGGGCGAAGCAATCAAGCGTATCAACTGCAATTCATCAGTGACATCGCTATTCGAGTTCAAAGGGGGGCGCACCAGTTAAGCTGGCGTTTCGGGGGTCTTTGCATATATAAGGTGTGGAAGATGAAGACTGTCGCTTTAACCGCTTTTCCGCGGACTTTGGGCCGCCGGGCCGGGGCCAGGACATTGCGGAGGTCCGGGCGTGTTCCCGCCGTCATTTACGGCCGGCACCGTGCGCCGCAAAATCTTGAGTTCAATCTCAAAGACATCCAGGACGTCATGCACGGGGCCGCCTCTGAAATCGTGTTGCTGGACCTTTCGGTGAAGGACGACGCCCAGCCCAAACGGCTGGCCCTGGTGCAGGACATCCAACACCACGTCCTGACCCACCAGATGCTGCACGTTGATCTGCACGAAGTGGCCGAGAATGAAAAGGTCACTGTCATGGTGCCGGTCGAAGCGACCGGCGAGGCCGTCGGCGTCAAAACCGGCGGCGGCACGCTGGAACACGTTCTGTTTAAATTGAAAGTCCGCGCCTTGCCCAAGGATTTGCCGGAGGTCCTGGTGGCCGACGTCAGCCATTTGGAAATCGGCCAGGCCGTTCACATCGGCGACATGAAGGCGCCGCCCGGGGTGGAAATTCTTGGCGACAAACACATCTCCGTCCTGGCCGTGGCCGCGCCGGTGAGCGAGGCCCAGGAAGCTGCTCTGCTGGAGGCCGCGACCGCCCCAACGGGAGAAGTGGAAATGATCAAAGAGAAGAAAGAAGAGGGTGAGGAGGCTGAGGCCAGGCCCGGTGAGAAAGCAGAGGCCAAACCCGGTGAGAAAGCGGCCGCCAAGGCCGGAGAAAAACCCGGCGAAAAGGCCGGCGCCAAACCCGGCGAAAAAGCCGCGGCCAAACCGGGCGAGACAGCCGCAGCCAAGCCGGGCGAGACAGCCGCTCCCGCCGCCGAAAAGGCGGGCAGGAAAAAGGGGGAGTGGAAGAAGTAAGGCGCCCTTTACCTGTTGGAGAATTTATCTCTCATCGCGGGGCTGGGAAATCCCGGCATCGAATACGCCGGGACCCGGCACAATATCGGGTTTATGCTGGTGGAACGGCTGGCGGCCCGGTGGCGGGCGGGGTGGAAGTTGGAGAAGAAATTCAACGCCCGCCTGGCCCGGTTGGAACAGGCGGGGCAAAAGATTATTTTGTGCCAGCCGCAGACATTTATGAATGCCAGCGGCGAGGCCATTGGGGCCTTGGCCCGGTTTTATCAGTTGCCGGCCGGGAGAATGTTGATCGTGGCCGATGACGCGGACCTGCCGCTGGGGCAAATCCGGCTCAGGGCCAAAGGCAGCAGCGGGGGCCATCACGGGCTGGAATCGGTCGAGCGGCAATTGGCCACGCGGGAATATCCGCGATTGCGATTGGGCATCGGGCGGCGGGCGGAGGATGACCGGGAAATAACAGATTATGTCCTGGGCCGGTTTGCGGCCGGGGAACGGGAACTGGCGGAAGAAGTGCTGGCGCGGGCCGGCCGGCAGGTGGAATGCTGGTGGAGCGCCGGAATCAAAGAAGCGATGAATCAATTTAACGGGGCCGTGACGGCTCCGCCGAAAAAAGGAAACTTGTGAAACGTTACGAAGGTCTGTTCATATTGAACGCGGCCGGCAAGGAAGAGGCGCTCAAAGACACCATTGACAAAATCTCCAGCGAGATTTCTTCCGCGGGCGGCAAGGTCGAAACCGTGCAGAAGATGGAGAAAAAAGCGTTCGCGCGCGTGGCGGACCGCAAGCACAGCGCGGGCTTTTACGTCAATTATGTTTTTGAAGGCGCGCCGGAGATCATCACCCACTTGCGCCATCGTTTTGCGGCCAACGAGGAGATCTTCCGCGTCCTGTTCACCCTGGCGCCCGCGCCCGTGGTCAAACCCGAACCCAAATAATTCCGTTTATGGCCAACTTCAACAAAGTCATCCTGGCGGGCAACCTGACCCGCGATCCTGAATTGCGCTACACGCCCAAGGGCTCCGCTGTGGTCAAGTTCACCCTGGCCATCAATCGCACCTGGAAAAATGAAGCGGGAGAAAACAAGGAGGAAGTCAGCTTTGTGGACGTGGAGGCCTGGAGCCGGCAGGCGGAAGTCATCGCCCAATACATGCGCAAGGGCCGTCCCTTCCTGGTGGAAGGCCGGTTGAAGCAGGACACTTGGGAAGACAAAAACACGCATCAAAAGCAAAGCAAGCTCAAGGTCGTCCTTGAAGGCTTTTCCTTCATTGACGCCAAGGGGCCTGAAGGCGCTCCGTCCGGTCCCGACGCCCCCCGCCGGGCCGCCGCGGCGCCCGGCGCCGCCCCCCCGGCGGCCAAGCCGCCGGAAGGGCCTGAAGGGGAAGCTCCGCCTGTCGAGGAAGACGACGTCCCATTTTAAGCGTTTCAATTCTATGTCAAAAACATCCGTCATCCTGGTTCAAAACATTGTGGGTCTGGGCGGGGAATCCGACCTGGTCAAAGTGGCGGCCGGTTACGCCCGCAATTACCTTATCCCGCAAGGTCTGGCCGTGCCGTTGACGGCGGCCAACAAGCGGCGCATCGAAGCGCTGCGCCAGCGCCGCGCCGACCGCGAAGCGCACGAATTCAACACCATGAGCGAACTGTCCAAGAGCATTTCCAAGCTCATCGCCGTCATTGCCGTCAAGACGGGCGAGGACGGCAAAATGTTCGGGACCGTGACCGCGGGCATGGTGGCCGACCAACTCAAGACGCAATTTGACATCGTGCTGGACAAGAGAAAAATTCATCTCGATCACCCCATCAAAACGCTGGGCGAACACGAGGTGGAACTGCGCCTGCATTCTGACGTGACCGCGACCTTGAAGTTGCGCGTGGAGAGCACGACCCCGGAGGTCCTTCCGCCCGCGCCCGCCCCGAAGCCGGCTGAAGGCAAGGAAGGCAAGGAAGGCGCCGCCCGGACCGAATCGCGCGGGCACAAGCGCGCCGAGCGCGTTCGTGACGAAAGCGCCGCGCCGGAAGCCGCGGAAAAAGGGCATCGTCCGGAAAGAAAACCGCGCCCGGACAAGTCAGACAGGTCGGACAAGTCGGACAGGTCGGACAGGTCGCCCAAAGCGGAGAAAGCGGAAAAGCCCGGGAAACCCGCCAAAGCCGAAAAGGCTGAAAAAACGGCATAGGCCGCCGTGCGAGGGCTGTGATTTTTTTACTTCTTGGCGAGATCGGCGCGGTTCCACCATCCGCCGCCCAGGGCCTCAAAGAGCGCCGCAGTATCGGCATAGCGATTGGCCTGGGCCTGAACGAGATTGACCACGGCTTGGTTATAGGCTTGCTCGGCGCTTAACAGGGCCAGGTAACTGGCGTAGCCGGACTGCCATTGTTGCCGGGACAGATCAAGGGTGATCCTGGCGGCATCTCTGGCGGCGGCGGCGGCGTTCAGTCCATCGGCATCCTGTTCGAGCGCGGCCAGCGTGTCGGCCACGTTTTGAAAGGCGGTCTGGACGGCGCCGCGATATTGTTCCTCAGCTTGAATACACGCGGCCTGGGCGGCCCGCTGCCGATGCAACAAGGCACCACCCTCGAAAATGGGTTGCGTCACGGACCCGGCCAGGCTCCAAAAGCCCGTGCCGGAAGAGAACATTTGACTGAAGGCCAGCGCCATGGAGCCGGCATCCGCGCTCAGCATAAAATTCGGCAGCCGGTTCGCAACTGCGATGCCAACTTGGGCACTGGCGGCGTGCCAGTTTTCTTCGGCTTGGCGCACATCCGGACGCTGCTCCACAAGCCGCGACGGAAGGCTCAACGGCAATTCCCGCGGCAGTTGCAGAGTGGAAAAAAGCTCAAACTTCTCAGCCGGTCCCTCGCTGGGGAAGCCCCCGGAGAGCGCCGCCAGGAGATTGCGGTCCTGGTCCAGTTGTTTGACCAGTGGCGGCAGTGTGGCGAGGATTTGCGCGAGCTGCGATTCCTGCGCCGCGACATCAAGCCTGCTGGCATAACCTTTGGCGAACTGGGCGCGCAGTATTTGAAGCATGTTGGTGTTGATGGCGATGAGTTGATGTGTCGCGGCGATCTGTTCCCGCAAGGAAGCTTCCTGGATGGCCGCGGCAACGACATTGGCGCTCAACGCAATATCCGATGCCACCAGGGCGAAGCGCGCTTGTTCCGCCTGGGCTTTCAGCGACTCCACGGTTCGCCGGTTGAGGCCGAACACATCCGGCACGTACGACACGCTGACTTGGGGCGTAAAAAGATCGAAGTACAATTCGTTGTTGCTGGGCACGGGCGCAATGACACCCGCTGTCTTCTGGTGGGCCGCGGAGAAACTTCCCGTGACGCTTGGGTAATAAGAGCCGTACTGGGCCTTGACATTCTCCCGCGCCATCACCAATGCCGCTTGCGCCGCCTTGAGGCTCGGATTGGCCTTGAGCGAGCGCTCGATCAAAGCATTGAGCGGCTTGGAGTGGAACAGCGTCCACCAATCTCCCGCAATGTCCTGGCCGGTGACAAACCGTTGGGCTTCTCCGCCGGCCACGTTGGTCGCACTGCTTGTGGTCGAAACCGGACTCGGCGCATAGCCTTTGACCGTTGGCGCGGCGGGTTTTTTGAAGTTCGGCCCCACCGCGCAACTGGGGAGAAGCGCCGAAACGGCCAGCGCAGTCAAACATATTATGTGCGGCTTGCGGGATAGTGTCATATAATCAAATCAGTAAGTTTTGTGCTTTATGAAATCGGCGCCATTGAGCGTCAAGCCCGGGTGTTTGACGCTGGCGGCCGCTGCTCGTCCACCGGCGGCCGCCTTGGTGGCGCTTCGGGCATGAACAACGCCGGGCAATGGCACGGTCGTCCTGCCGCCCGTCGGCAGCCTGGCAGGTTGTTCGTGACTGTTTCGCATTTTGTTCAACATCAATCCACCGTTTGCGGCGGTGGCGGCCTTATTCAACCCGGGTTGATGAAGCTCAGTGATCGGGGCGCGTTTGCCTTGGTCTTTGTTGCCATGCGCCGGGCCGGCCGGACGAACAGTGGTTGCACGATGCTTGTGCGGATCTCGTTCCGGTGGTTGACTGGACGGCTCGGCGGCAAAACCCACCCCAAGGGTTAATGCGCCAAAGCCAACCACTGCGAAAAGGAAACGCGCCGTTTTCATATTGATCCTAAGTGGATTGAGCTTTCGGCTGGGATTTTTCTTCACGGTCCAGAAACACCATTTTCAGCGCCGGCACAACGATGAGCAGCATGACGGGTCCGACCAGCATGCCGCCCACGATCACCGTGGCCAGCGGACGCTGCACCTGACTGCCAATGCCATGGGAAATCGCGGCGGGAAACAACCCGATGCAGGCGGAGAGGCTCGTCATCAGCAGCGGTCGCATCCGGGTGGAGGCGGCACGAAACATGGATTCTGCAGGTGTCCCGCCGCGAAGCCTGGCCTGGTTGAAATAGGTGATTAAGAGAATGCCATTCATGGCCGACACGCCGAACAAGGAGACGAAGCCGATGGCGGCGGAGACGCTGAGAGCCAGACCGGAGACGTAGAGCGCCAGCACGCCGCCGGCGATGGCGAACGGAATCCCGGTAAGAGTCAGCAGGCACTCCAGCAGGGAATTGAACAGGCAATAGAGCAAGCCGAGGATGAGCACCAGGCTGATCGGCACGATGATCTCCAAGCGCTCTTTGGCGAGCTGAAGGTCTTCAAACTCGCCAGCCCAGATGATTCGATAGCCGGGGGGAAGCGGGACATTTTTCTTAATGCGCGCCTGCGCCTCGGCCACGGTGCTCCCAAGGTCGCGGCCGCGCACGCTGAACTTGACCGGGATGAAGCGCTGCACGGTTTCGTGGTAAATCCAAGCCGCCCCGGTATCCAGGGTGATGGCCGCCAGTTCGCTCAAAGGGATATAGGCATTGGCGCCACTGGCGGTCGTATAACCCACTTTGATGTTACGAATCTTTTCGATGGTGTCACGAAATTCAGGCGCATAACGAACGACCAAGCCGAACTGGCGGTCTCCCTCCAGGACGGTGGTGGCCGCCGTCCCGCCCAGGGCCGCCTGGATCACCGTGTTGACGTCGCCGGGATTGAGGCCGTAGCGCGCTGCCTTGGCGCGGTCCACCTTGATATTGAGGTTCGGCTGCCCCAGGACCGGAAAAATTCCCAGATCGGCAATGCCGCGAACCTGGCTCATCTGGTCTCTGACTTGCGCGGCCAGCTTCTCCAACATTTCGAGATTATGACCGAGAATCTTGACCGAATTGGCCCCTTTGACCCCCGAGATCGCCTCTTCAATGTTGTCCTGGATGTACTGAGAAAAGTTGAAGACGACTCCCGGCAACTCGCTCTGGAACTCCGCCTGGATCTGCTCCGTCAGTTTCTCCTTGGTCATCCCTTTGGTCCATTGCTCCGGCGGTTTCAGTGGCGCGAAGAGTTCGACATTCGAGAACGGCGACGCGTCGGTCCCGTTATCGGGCCGGCCATGCTGGGAGGTTACCGTAATGACTTCGGGATGTTTCAGCAGAATCAAGCGCAATTTCCTCGTCGCCGCCTCCCCGTCTTCCAGAGAGAGGGTGGCTGGCATCGAGCAACGAATCCAATAATTGTTCTCTTCCAGATGCGGGAGAAATTCGCTGCCCAGCCGCAACGACAGGAAAGCGGTCGCGGCGAGAAAAGCAACGCCGATGCCGACCATGAGAGCGCGGTGGGCCAGCGAGAAACGCAGCGTGGGATCATAGATACGGTGCAGGAGGCGGACAACAATCGTCTCGGTTTCCTTCAAATGATGGGGCAGCAGGAAGTAGGCGAGCACGGGCGTGATGGTGAAGGTGGCAATCAAAGCCCCCGCCAGGGCGAATCCGTAGGTGCGCGCCATAGGGCCAAAGATCTGGCCCTCGACTCCCTGCATGGTGAACAGGGGCACAAAGCCGGCCACGGTGATGAGCGCCGAAAAGAAGATCGCGTTGTCCACCTGCAGCGCGCTGACCAGAATCAGCCGCAGGCGGTCGGTCCATCCGTGGCGGGCCGAAGAATGCAACCTGTTCGTCGGGTCCGGCCCATAAAAGCCGTCCGTCAGACGCGCCAGCAGGCCCCGCCTTTCTTCCAGCGGCCTTTGGAAATTGCGGAAGATATTCTCCACCAGGATCACCGCCGAATCCACAATAATGCCGAAATCAATGGCGCCGATGGAGAGCAGGTTGCCGCTTTCCCCCCGCATCACCAGCAGCATGATGGCAAAAAACAAGGCAAAGGGGATATTGATGCCGACGATGATCGCGCTGCGGAGGTCCCCCAGGAAAATCCACTGGATCAGGAACACCAGCAGGATGCCAAAAAGCAGGTTGTGCAGAACGGTGTGGGTCGTCAGCTTGATGAGATCGCCGCGATCATAAAAGGGAACCACCTTGACCCCCGGCGGCAGGCTGCCGTCACTGTTCATTGCGGCCACTTCGGCCTTGACCTTGGGCAGCATCACCGAGGTCTGCTTCGTGCGGTTCATCACCACAATGGACGCCACCACATCATCGTCGGTGTCGTGGCCGAAAATGCCGAGCCTGGGCACATGGCCCACCTTCACTTTGGCGATATCCTTCACCAGCACGGGAATGCCGTTGGACTGGCCGAGGACAATGTTCTCAATGTCATTGACCTTGTAGCCCTGGGTCAGATCATCATTGCCGCCATCATCAATCAAGCCGACGCCCCGGATGTTGATGGACTGCTGGCCCATGACGATTTCGCGGCCGCCGACGTTGAGGTTGGCGTTGCCCACGGCGGTCAGGATTTGCGGCACGGTGAGGTTGAAGGCTTCCAGTTTCAAAGGGTCCACCTGAATCTCGAATTCCTTGGTCGTGCCGCCCCAACTGTTGACATTAATAATGCCGTTAATGGTCGAGAGCCGGCGCAACACGATCCAATCCTGAATGGTGCGCAGATCGGTCAGCGAAAAATGCTTCGGACCTTCCACCGTGTAACGATAGATCTCGCCGGTCGAGCTGTTCTGGTTGACGGAAGGTATCTGACCGCCCGGCAGGGTGACATTTTGTTGCAGCGCCACAGCCGCCTGGGCAAAAGCGAAGTCATAGTCAACCCCCCACTTGAACACGACACGGACAAAGGTTAAGCCGTAGAACGAAGTGGAGCGGATGACTTCGATGCCGGGCATCGTGTAGAGTCCGATTTCCATTGGAATGGTGTAGTAACGCTCCATCTCCTCGGCGGAGAGGCCCGCCGCCTGCGCCGTGATTTCCAGGATCACTGGCGTCGGGTTTGGATAGGACTCGATGTTGAGCTTCTTAAAAGCGAACAAGCCCGCCCCGGCAAATGCCAGCAGGGCGAACACAACAATCGCGCGTCGGCTGAGGCAGGCTGCAACTATGGATTTGAGCATGATGGGGCCTTGGTTGGGTCATTTAGTCGCTGGGCAGCGCATAGAGGATGTTGCTGATAAATACGGCCCCATCGGTGACGGCCAGTTCTCCTCTATGCAGGCCTTCGAGGACCTGATATTGGCCGTCGCGTTGCAGCCCAATCTTGATGATTCGTTGTGAAAACCGGCGGCGATCGGTGGTGACCCATGCCGCAAACGTGCCGTCACTATTTCGAACCACGCCGTTCACCGGTATGGCGACAGACTCCACCGGCTCCCGCACTCGAATGACGAAGCTGGCGAGCATTCCGGGACGCAGTTCATGGTTTGGGTCCGCGATCTCGGAGCGGACCGTGACCCTGTGGGTGTTTGGATCAACTGTCGCGTATATTTTTGAAATCGTGCCTTTGAACACGCGGCCGGGCCAGGCCATCACCTTGACTTCAACCGGCTGTCCCACATGATACAGCGGGCTGTCGCTTTCGATGACATTCGCCAGCATCCATTTGACAGATATATCGGCCACCGAGTAAGGCGCCGGCGCGGTTCCCGGCTGCGCCAAAAGCCCCGGCGGCGCGTTCATGGATGTGATCTGGCCGGTCACCGGGCTGGGCACAACCAGCGCGGGGTCAATCTTGCGGGTGGCGACGATCTGGTTGATTTCGGCCTCGGTTTTGCCGAAGACGCGGACAGCGTCCCGTGCCGCTTTGAGGGCGCCTTCGGCCGTTTGTTCATCGGACGTGGCCTGTTCCAACTCGCGTTGGGCAACTCCGTTGGTCCCGTAAAGGCCCCTGGCGCGCACGAGTTCTTTGCTGTAGAGTTCGTAAGCCGCAGCCGCTCCGATCAAGGTTGACTCGGCCTGAATGAGGTCCGGGCTGTCAATCGTATAGAGCGGCTGTCCCTTCTGAACGTCGTCTCCCAGCTCGACAAAAGTCTTCAGAATCTTGCCTTGATAAGACGGGAAGACCTGGACCGATAGATCATCATCAAAATCAATGTTCCCGACGGCCTCTTTCTCAACAGGGAACAGGTAAGTTCCGACAGGTTCGATTTTGATGGCATTGAGTTGGCTCGGCTCCAACGTCACGGTCGCCGGGGGCGCGTTGGAAGCTGCGCCCGGCCCCGGCGGCGGGCTTGTCTTCGCGGGCTGGCCGGAACCGGATTTCAGAAGGACGATTGCGAAAACAATCGCCGCAACCGCGGCAGCCACCGCGGCTGATTTCTTGTCGAGGTGAATCGATTTTTTCACGGTAAAATCGTCTTTGTCACAGCATCGACGATAATTGGCCTGCGCTGGAATGTCTGTAGGACGCCGCCTGAACCTTGTGTAGGATGAGACAGGACGGCTGTATTCCGTGCTGGCAGTTGCGCCGGCGCGCGTATTAACGCAATGGCTCTGTAGCGCTAAAAGGCCCGGGCGTTTCCTTAATGCGAGCGTAAAAAGATTGAAGTCAATAAGAAGTATGCTGGAAGGCCCGCGCAGCCAGAAAAGCAGCCAGACGGCATTCAAACCGCGCTGGCCTGAACGGGGGCAGGTTCGACGGTCTTGCGAGCATTTTTCGTCCGCCAATGGTCAAGCATGGCATCGGTGGCGCGGGATAGCCATTTGGTGTCCGAGCGGAGCGGTTCGAGCGCGGCCAGAGCGAAGAACTTCACGCCATTGTCCGTGGGATGACCCAGCGGCTTGAGCAGTCCGTTGGCCACCAAGACGGGAATATCGTGAGCGGCAAAGCCCAAATACCAGGCTGCTTCTTCCGCCGTCAACCGGGCGGGAATCAGCCTGAGATTCAGAAAACGCTCTTTGTCTTGATGCACGCATGAATTTAAGCACAGACGAAGCTAAAGAATTACCGTTTCGTTTTTTCGGTCGCACGGTAAAATCGAAATTAAGGACTCTTGTCCAGAGGCAAGAATAAGAGGCCGTATTGCTTTCCCTCTTGCGTTGTCATGTCACAGTCGAGGCACATGACGGGAACCGAAAGACCACCTTTTAAGGTGGCATAGAACACGCGCAGGTCAGTGACGGCGATTCTTTTGACCCGTTCCTCATCGATTTCATCATTGTTACTGTAAGCCCACCAAGACTTCCCGGACTGGATGGCACTTCTGATTTCTTCGCTCGATAAATAGGGACGACACGAACCAACGGCCTTTAACTTTGGCCAGTATATAAAAATGCGGGACCATTCGCCGCTTACGAACCGCCCAAGTTCAATCTCGAAGTCATCCGAGTAGCCAATCACCGTCGTAAAACCGTTGGCCCGCCTGCTATATGTGACCGACCTTTTGTATAAAATGGGCTGTTTTTGATGGTGTGGAAATCTTTCGTTGTCACTAACCATCCGAAAATACTCACCGTCGGGTTTTCGCGCGATTTCGCTTTCGTCAATGCGCAGTTTGCTGGCGAGTTCCCGCAGTGTCCGTTTGAACGTGTCGAAACTGATCGCCGCCGAGGGCGCGTTCGTCAATGGAACCTTGGGCCAATCGTGCCCACCAAGGTCATACCCGAGAATGCCTTTTTCCGGGTCAACATTCAACCGGCCATGTTCATCATTCTTTAGGACAGTTTTTCCGGTGGTGAGCAGCGATGGATTCTCTTCAATTCTCTTCTTGAGCGCCGTTCTTTCCACCGGATCGTTGATTCCATGATCGATAATCCATGTAACGGCCTCCACGGGGAATGGTGTGCGATCAATGGCATAAACCGGGATGTTTGTCGGCAGATTTTTGAGCGTTTGCCGAGGAACTTCGACGGAAATTTGAACTTTCGGACTGTAAGTGCTTCCCAATGTTTGCTGAATGTCGGCCGCACCGGACTGGAATATTCCGGCTGTGAGAGCAACGATTGAAAAAATCAGCGGGTTCATAGCCGGTAATTACGGATACACGGGGTTCCCATCCCAATCGATTCCAGTGTAATCCAAGTTGATGCCGGTTGGATAACTCCAAATCGAGTCGTCGTATGTGCCTGGAGAGCCGTCGTCGCCTTTATCCCGAAAGACATGCGTCATCTGGCACGTTGAAGGCATTTTAAAAGGGTTCTTCGTGCCGCTCGCCTGTAGTGCCGCCGCGCCCCCAGCATCATCCCAACTGGCGATAATCGTCATCGGAGAGCCGCCGCTTTGAGACGACTCGCCGTTCAAATCCTCCGCGAATCTCGATCCAAACACCGGCGCAATCTGAACCTTCGCGCCACTGCCGAGAAGAATTCGCACATTGGGCGGGAATGGCAGAAGGAACTTTGTCCACATGTCGTTGACATCGGGCAAACGCAAACTGTTGCACCCGTAAAGACCCATCCATTTTAAGGGCGCTGGTTGGTTGTAGAAGTAGGGACTTTGTCCGAAATCCATTTCCGGGACGCCGATCCAAGAGTAGCTTCGCCACGTGCCGCCGAGTGGGTTTGCATACGTCGGGTTCCAGAACGGATAATACGCGCAGGACGCGCCGAAAGCGGTGGTATTTCCTGCAACCATGTGCCCCACCAAAAGACCAAAATCCACAAAGCGAAACCGGCCGCCGGAAGCTGTTTGCTGTCCATACTCACTCACGCAGTTTTCCGTTGTGCATCCCGTTAAATCAGGCCAGCGGAATGCCTCATCCGCAAGCGTGAAGGCGCTGCGCCACCCATTCCAAGCCATTGCGGACGTGAAACCGTTGCAAATGACGCTGGCATTCCTAAGTTTGCCGTAAGGCGCCCAACTTGCAGTCCAACCACTGCCGCCCGTTGGCATCGAGAAGGTTCCAATATCCTTCCACGAAGGGTGGTCCCCCTGATAGGCCGTGCCAATCACACCGGCAAAGCCCTTAAACATTTCACCAGCCACGCGCAACGGCGTACTCGTGGAGTACGTAGTCCCATTACCGCCGCCCATTGGAACTGGATTGTTTCCGCCCATCGTAATGACTTGGTTCGCGGAATTGACAGCGGGTGCCTGTGCAAGCGCCGGGTCTTGCGGAGGTTCGTTGGTCACGCCGCAGAAACCGGGCATAGTGGTAGCATCAAGCCTCGGCGGGATAATCTGAATCGGAATATAATTGGTTGTTCCCGAACCGTCCGCCGTCATCACAAACAGGTCGTTGATCGCCCCTAAAGTGTCAGAAATGGCCATTGACGGTCCGGGCGGGCCTGAACCGCCACCGCCATCGGTTCCCTGCGGCGACGCATTCAAGCTGATCGGATTTGCGTCACTTGCTGGCAAGACAAACGTCGGATCACGTTGGAATTGAATATGAGGCGGCGGCAAATTGACGCTTGGCATCCAAGATTGCTCAAGAGCCAAATCGCTTGCGCTCGGTCCAGGCCCTCCGCTAATGGCCGCCATCGTACTCACTGTGTTGAATTGCCCACTGCCGGTTGGAGTCGCCTCAATAAGGTAATTGTAAAACCCGTCGGAAACGAGGTTCCCGCTCCCGTCTGTTCCGTCCCATGCCGCATAAAGCGACGAACCGGTTCCGCTCGTATAAACAACCACATTGTTATTAGCGTCAAGAACAAACAAATACCAGGATGAATCCGCTTGAAAATTGGCGACGATCTCTTGGGGACCGTCAACGTCGGGTTCAAAATATGGGGTCGCCACAAGGAAATCGTAAATGAAATTGTCAAACACAACGGCCTGTTGCGTGGAAAGACCGATACCCTCAAGGGTCGGGCCTGCATTGGTCATAGAATCATCTGGGGTGGTGTCGGCGCTGTCAACGGTCACCGCTTCTGCCCAGATTTGATGCGGCGAGTTGGGCCACTCAGTCGTGTTAATGAATGCGTTGGTTGCATCCGCATCGGCACGGCTCACGATCTCACCGTCAACAAGCACAAGGATTGTGCTGACAATATCGCCCGGCGTGCCAGGCGTCACGGCAAAACGCACCTCCAGGAAACCGCCGATTGTGGAATTTGGAGAAACGGCGACCCCGTTTGTGTAGAGCGATACGCTCACGGTCGGGTTTACAAGCGCATTTGTACCGGTAAAGCTGACCGTATAAAATCTCTCCCATGTCAGCTCTGGATATGGCAAACGGGGAATCCAGCTAGGGTCGCCAACGTCAATCCAAACCGTATTCGTGCCCTGGGACGGAAAACCCGTTTCCCTTGTGACCCATTGGGATTGACCGAGGTCAAGCGTTTCCGCCGACTGAATACTGTAAAAGGCCCCCGGCACACTGTTCCACGAAATCTGCTTTGATTGATCGGTAAGCGTTTGGATGGATACGGTAATATTAGTTTGCTGGCCGTTTTGAGCGAATGTGTTTAGGGTGAGAGCCACTGCGAGCACACCACCCACGATTATTCTGTCAACTAATTTGGCGGTCTTCATGGTCTTCGATCCTCTTTTGATGCTTTTATTGTCCGAGCTTTTTTGCCCGGACTCGAACCCCCTTCACCGCTTTGGAAATAAGAGGCCCGCCCAGAGCACTCCCATTCCAGGCCACGACCAAGCGGCCTTCTCACGACAGCACGCCAGGACGCGCGATTGGCGCGCGTCGAGGCGTTCTCGTGAGAGAAAAGCTGAATTGGTCGTTTTCGGAATGGGTTCGAGTCCTCGCAAACGCAAAGGTCGTAAATGCGAAGGCTCAACGCCAGAGCAGATGACTCGCTCCGGTTATTTCAAAGAGCTATTTTCGTGTGAACTTCTTGTCCGCCAAATGCAAGAGATATTTGGAAATATTTTGCCGCTGTCCACCACAATTCTTGCGCAACGAAGAACAATCCACGGCCAGCGGTGAAATCAGCGTCACCAACGCGCACCGTCACCAGTCCGGCAACATCCCGCATGGCTCATAGAAACGCGCCTCAATTACTTTTCCTGCTGCCGGTCGTGCCAGCGCACGGCTTCACGCAACAGTTCGGCACCATTGACAAAATGGAGCTTTTCCTTGATGCGGGCGCAAAAGGACTGAACGGTCTTGAAGCTCACATGCAGTTCATCGGCGATTTGCCGCGTGCTATAACCACGGCCCAACAACTGAAACACCTCCAACTCGCGGTCGCTGAGCTGCTCCATCACGGAGCCTGCCGTTGTGGGCCGCCCCTCCACAAACTTCTCGGCCATCAGCAGGGCCATTTTATCGCTGAGGTAGAGCTTCCCGCCAAGAACAGCGCGAATCGCTTCCAGGACTCTTTTGGTCGCCTCTCTTTTCATGATGTAACCCCGCGCCCCGGCCCGAAGCGCCCGTTCGCCGTAAAGCGCTTCGTCGTGCATGGACAGCACGATCACCATCACGCCGGGATGACTCGCCTTGATGTTCTTGATCAGTTCCAAGCCCGAGCCGCCCTCCATCGAAATGTCCACGATGGCAACATCGGGATTGACCACCCCAACCATTTGCAGCGCCTTTGGAGCGCTGTCCGCCTCTCCGCAGACTTCGAGGTCGGATTGCTGGTTGATTAAATTGGCCAGCCATTCGCGCACCAATGGATGGTCATCCACCAATAGAACTTTGGCCTTTTGTGTCATGGGTTTCGGAAACAAAGCTGCCAACAGGCAATTTGCAAGTGACGCGCGTGCCGCCTGAAAGCTGGCGCTCGACGCTGAAGGTTGCGCCGATCACGCTGGCCCGGTGGGCCATGGTGCGCAAGCCCATGCCGCCCGGCATTTTTGGGGGCATGCCAACACCGTCATCGCAGATCGTCAACGTCAGGCCGTCGGTCCCGGCCTCCAGGCGCACGACGATCTGCCTGGCATTGCTGTGTTTGACCGCGTTGGTGACCGCCTCTTGCGCGATGCGATACAAATGAGTGGCAACGCCCGGTTCACGAATCTCCACGGGCCTGTCACACTCAAAAGCGCAGGGGGTTTTGAATCCCTCGGTGATGGTGGCCGCCAATTCCCGCAGGGCGTCCCTGAATCCCTCCCCCTTCAGATCAAAGGGATGAAGACCGCGCGCCAGGGTGCGGGTGAGGTCAATGGCCCCTTCGACCATTTCCACGATATGGTCCAGCGCCCTGGCTTCGGGAAGTGATTTGGCCGCCAATTGCTCGCTCAAAACTTCCCCCGCCAAGGCCACGCCCGTCAGGTGCTGGCACAAACTGTCGTGCAGATCGTGACCGATCCGTTGTTGTTCGCGCTCGCTGATGCTCAGGATTTCCTCTTCCAGCCGCATGCGCTCCTGCATTTCGTTGTTCAGCGCCGCCGTCCGCTGGCGCACGCGTTCTTCCAGTTCGTTGTGCAGGGAATGCAACTTGGCCAGGATCCAGACGACCACCAGGAAAAACGTCAGCGCAATCGCGGTGTTCCAGACAGGAACCAGCGAACTGGAATACCGCGCGCCCGCAATCAGATCGCCCGCGATCGAGACCACGACGCACAACGCTGAAACGAAAATTCCAAAACCCCGGCCAACAAACCACACGGCCAGAGTCACCGGAATCAGGTAAAACGCGAAACAATTAAGTTCGTAGCCCGAGAGGCAATCAAAAACGCCCACGACGGCCACAATCACCAGACTGAAAGACACCCAAAATGCCGTGGTATGCGAATCAAATCGTTTGAATTCTCCAATGATGGTCATGCCATTACTCATAACAGGGCCTGCCGCCTTTTGCCAGCCTGGCCTGTTCCTGGATTTGCGGCAAGATCCGCCCTTGCGGATTTATTATTTTTGCGCTGTCCAACGGCAGGCCGGTTGTGTTATTCTGGGGGCGCTATGAAGAATGTCATGGAAAACTTGTTCGCACTTCAGACACTCCAACTTCAATCCGGACCGGGCCAGCGGAACCGGGACGCCGCCATGGAAGCGATCCGCAAAACCATCCCCGGCGTCGTGTTGACGCACTACGACCGGTTGTTGGCGCATGGCAAAAAGGGTGTGGCCATCGTGCGCCATGGCGTCTGCACGGAATGCCATCTGAGGGTTGCCATCGGCGCGCTGGCCGACTTGGCTCATGAGAGCGACATTCAAGTGTGCGGCAATTGTGGCCGCTACCTTTTCCTCCCGGCCAACGAACCTGTCGTTCCGGCCACTTTGCGGCCACCGGTCAAGACTGCCAGGCACAAAAAGGAATCCCTCGCCCAGGCACATGCCGGTTGACGCGGCCATGTGCCCCCGCGTCCGCACCGGCATCGCCTTGAACATCCAACCCGCCATGAGGGGTCGGTTCCTAACATTTCAACATTTTGATGATTTGGACTCATGGCGGCCTCCGCTTGACAAAGCGGTCCCGTTCCCGGCGGACGCCGCGCTTCATCCGTTGATTTTTGCGCCATGCCGGGATAATGCCGACTAAGAAGATTAGATTCTTACTTCTAAAATCTCATTAAATTATCTCTCAGATTCTGACTTCAAGCGGCCAATAAAGCAATGGCGTCATCCATGGCTTTTTCGACTTTGAGGTAGGCTTTTTCGAAGCGGGAATCGG
>Ga0326727_10004723_pt1 | contig 40281 bp, 34 predicted proteins | sample MB2enrmetagenome_FD_207643 | JGI IMG/M metagenome (GOLD analysis project Ga0326727, IMG submission 207643) | Lab enriched peat soil microbial communities from McLean, Ithaca, NY, United States - MB29MY | ecosystem: Environmental > Terrestrial > Soil > Wetlands > Peat | place: USA: New York...
GAATCCATTAGGGAGAAACTCTCCCGCTGCCGCCAGACTCTGGAAAAGATCCAACCCGGCTGTACACTGCCGCGCAGCAGTAAGAGGCGGAAAACATTGTCCAGTTAATTCTCGGACACTACACTAGCTAGCTAACCATAGTTGGACGTCAGCTCGCGCTACTTCACATGATCATCCAACCATCCCAAAACCGTCTTGTACCAGAGTTGGCTATTCTGCGGCTTCAGCACCCAATGCCCTTCATCGGGAAAGTACAGCAACTTGGATTGGATACCGCGGCGTTGTAAGGCGGAGAACAATTGGAACGCTTGGGTCTCCGGCACGCGGAAATCCTTCGCGCCTTCGATCAGCAGCATGGGCGTCTTGATGTTCTGGACAAAGTTGGAAGGCGACCACTTTTCGCGCAGCGCCAGGGATTCCTTCTCCCAGGGCAAGCCTTTGAATTCCCACTCGTCGAACCACAGTTCTTCGGTTTCGCCGGCCATACTGCGATTGTCATAGTCACCGTCGTGCGAAACCAATGCCTTGAAGCGGTCGGTGTGACCGGCGATCCAGTTGATCATGAATCCGCCAAACGACGCGCCCGCCGCCACCATGCGGGACTTATCGATGAAGTCCAGCTTCTCGAAAAAGTCGGTAGCGTCCATCAAATCCTGGAAGGGGGCACCGCCCCAGTCGCCGGTAATCTCCTCCACAAATTTCTGGCCATAGCCCGTCGAGCCGTGGAAGTTCGTCATAAGCACCACGTAGCCGTGCGCGGCGAACATCTGCGCGTTCCAGCGATAGCCCCAGGCATCTTCCCAGGCGCCCTGCGGTCCGCCATGAACCAGCACAAGGCCCGGATACTTCTTGGCAGGGTCGAATCCCGGCGGCTTCACCATGAGACTCTGGATCTCCGCTCCCAGCGCGCCAGGCGTGGTTACAAACTCGGCGGGATTCATGTCGAGGTCCGCCAGCAGCGCGTCGTTTTCGTGGGTCAGCAGTGTGGGCGTGCCCCCCGAGATCGGCACGCGATAAACTCCCGCCGGCTGCGTCAGACTGCTGCGGGTTAGGAGCAGCCACTTGCCGTCGGAACTTACGCTGAGGTCGTCATTCATGCCATCCAGAATCTTTTCCACTTTGGGCGCGCTGACGGAAGTTTTGAACACCGGCTGCCGGGCGTGGTCAGACGCAGTGAAATAGATGGTGTCGCTGTCGGGCGCCCAGGCAAAGCCTGATACCCACTGGTCAAATCCCGGTGTTAGGTGAATAGTTTTTGCCGCATCACGGTCGTAAACGCGCAGGCGGAACAGGTCGGATTCATAGCCATTGCGCGCCTGGGAGGTGTAAGCGATATAGCGGCCGTTGGGAGAGTATTGCGGCGAAGCATCCGAGCCGGGATTATCGCTGGTGATGTTGAGCGGCTCGCCGCCCTGTGCTCCCACGGTGTAAAGATCATTGTTGGTGGTCCAAGCTGCTGCGGACTGGCCCGCCGAACCCTTGCTGCGGTTCGAGGTGTAGCAAACTTCCGTGCCGTCCGGCGAAATGGCGTAGCCATCCGGCGCGCCCAGGAAAAACGTGGGTGAATCGTAAGCTCCGGGAGTCAGGTCGTGGGGCGTGCCGCCTTTCGCGGGAATGGAGAAGAGGTGCGTGTACCGGCCCTCGCGCCAGGAGTCCCAGTGGCGGAAGAACAGTTCGGTGAAAATCTGCGCCTTCACTTTGCTCTCCGCGGCTTCTTTCAAGCGTTGGGCGTTGCAAGCCTCATCGGGGCAATCGGGATAGACTTGCGAGGTGAACAGCAGCGTGTCGCCATGGGCGGCCCAGGTGACGCCGTCGGCTTCCGTCGAGAGCGACGTGAGGGGCCGGGGATCGCCACCTTCAAAGGACAGAATCCATACTTGCGAGTTGCCCCCGCGCGTGGATATGAACGCCAGCGATTTGCCATCAGGGGACCACCGCGGGCGCGTGTCAGAGCCCTCACCGCACGTCAGTTGGCGCGGCTCACCGCCCTCGGCGGGAACCACCCAGATGTGGCTGACCTTTTTGTTGGCGGCAAGATCGACCACGGCGACCTCGTAGGCGATCCACTTGCCATCCGGCGATAACTGCGGGTCGGCGATTCGCTGCACCTTCGCCAAGTCTTCATAGGCAATCGGGTGTTTGGCTTGGGCCACGGAACATACCGCCAGCAGGAGAAGAGTTATTCCTAAACGTAGAAAGATCTGCATCAGCGCCCCCAGGATTGTGATTTATCCACTTCCATATCGCTGCAATAAACTTATCACGGGCGGTGAAGTTCTATCAGCGTTTAATCCGTGCCGAGCCGCCCTTCATGACGTGCTTCACTTCTTCCAAAGTAATCATGCTGGTGTCGCCGCGCGTGGATTGCAGCAGCGCCCCGTGCGCCGCGCCCATATCCACGGCCTCCTGCGGGCTTCGGCCATCAAGCAGGGCATAGATGGCGCCGCTGCAAAAGCCGTCGCCGCCCCCCACGCGGTCTTCAATCTCCAGGCCTTCAAAGCGCCGGGATTGGTAGAACTCCCCTTGGAACCAGAGAATGGCTGACCAGTTGTTGACGAGCCCGCTCACCACTTCGCGCAGCGTGGTGCCCACGGCCTGAATGTGGGGGTACATGCCCACCACCTGCTTGACCATTTTCTTGTACCCCTCCACCGGCAGCTTCTTCAGCGATTCGTCCACGCCCTCGACCTTGAAGCCCAGGACTTTCTGAAAATCCTCTTCGTTGCCGATCAGCACGTCGATGAAGGGAACCAGGCCTTTGGTCACTTCAAGTGCCTTGGCGCTGGACCATAGCTTGCTGCGGAAATTGAGGTCATAGCTCACGATCGCGCCCGCCGCGTGCGCCGCTTCCATGGCTTCTTTCACCGTCGCGGCGCTGGAATCGCTGAGCGCCGTGCAGACCCCGCCGGTGTGAAACCAGCGCACGCCGCGCGCGAAAATGCTATTCCAATCAACCTCACCGGGTTGGATGTGGGCGGCGGCGGAATGGCCGCGGTCATACAATGTTAGGCTGCCGCGCACGCCCATGCCGACCTCGGTAAAATTGAGGCCGATACGGTCCGCCTTGCCCACGCCGTCGTAAGGCGCCCAAACGACATGGCTGATATCCATCCCCGAGGCGCGGGCGTGATTGCGAATGAACGCGCCCAGAGGATTCTCCACCAGGCGCGAGACCCAAGAAGTGCGCAGGCCCAGCCGGCTGAGCGCGTAACTGACGTTGTACTCGCCGCCGCCCACCCAGACCTCGAAGTATGGCGCAAACTCGATGCGCTGGTGCCCCGGCGGGCTTAGGCGAATCATGCACTCGCCAAAGGTCAAAACACCCAGTTGGCATTCACTGGCGGATTTTAGTCTGAGGGGCATGTGCAGATCTCCCGAGAAGAGTTAGGACGCTCCGACCTTGGCCATTTTATGCTGAGGCCGGACACGCCACAAGATGGAATGTTGCAGGTGTCACGTCTAAGGTCGGGGCGCCAGCCCCCGATTGTTGACTGCGCGTGGGGCGAGTCCCGCGAAGCGGAACAGCTTAGGTAGCCGTAGGCCTTATTCGTTCCCGCCTCGCGGGATGAAACCTACAAAAGGGGAATTCGAGAGATCGTTCCGACCATGGAAGGGCCGAACCTTCGGAGGGTCAATCTGTCGGTGGACGGATTGGGATGGCGGTTGGGTTTGTTGTCTGAGGGGGGCTTCAAGGCAGGATGACTCCGCAAGAGAGAAAGGGGAGTGAGCGCTCCTGGAAACCTCTATTTATCCCATTCCGTGTGGAACTTCCCTTCCTTGTCGATTCGGCGGTAGGTGTGTGCGCCGAAGTAATCGCGCTGCGCCTGAAGAAGATTCGCCGGCAGGCGCTTCTGACGATAGCTATCGATATACGCCAGTGTGTTGCTGAAAGCGGGGCAGGGAGTGCCCACGTCGCTTGCCACCTGCACGACCTCGCGCAGGCTGTCGCCGGTGTTGTTCAGAAGTTGGCTGAATTGGGGATCGAGCATCAGGTTTTTCAGGTCGGGTTTGGCTTTGAACGCCGCGCGGATGGGATCCAGCAGCCGGGCGCGAATGATGCACCCTCCCTTCCAGATGCGCGCCACTTCGTCGAGTTTCAGGTTGTACTTGTATTCCTGGGAGGCGAGGCGCAACTGATCGAACCCTTGCGCGTAGCAGGCAATCACGGTGATAGTGAAAGCCTCACGCACTTTGCCAAGAAACTGCTTGCGGTCGCCGGTGAATTTTCGTGAAGGGCCCCGCAGGATTTCCGACGCCGCTACGCGCTCCTGCTTTGCCCCCGAGATGATGCGCGCAATGACCGCGGCGGTCAGCGTGGGAACCGGCGCACCCAGATCCAGGGCGTCCTGCGCGGTCCATTTGCCGGTGCCTTTCTGTTCGGCGGTGTCCAGGACCAGATCGACCAAAGGCTTTTTCGTTTCCGGATCGATCTTGCCCAGCACCACGATGCTGATTTCCAGCAGAAAGGAGTTCAGGCCGCCGCTGTTCCACTCCGCGAAGACGTCGCGAATCTCCGGGCCCGACAATCCGGCGACATTTCCCATGATGTCGTAAGCCTCGCAGAGGGTCTGCATGATGCCGTACTCGATTCCGTTGTGGACCATCTTGACGTAGTGGCCGGCGCCACCCGGGCCAAGGTAGGTGCAGCAGGCGCCGTCGGACGTCTGCGCCGCCATCTTGGTGAGTACCGCCTCGAGGTGGCGATAGGACTCCTCGTGCCCGCCAGGCATCAGTGACGGTCCGTGCAGCGCCCCTTCCTCGCCTCCGCTTACGCCCATGCCAAAAAAGCGCAGCCCATGGGCGGCCAATTCGCGCGCGCGGCGCTCAGTGTCTTTGTAGTAGGAATTGCCGCCATCCAGCATGATGTCGTCCTGCGTCAGGTGTGGCTTTAGGTCCGCGATCACCGCGTCCACGGGCTTGCCCGCCGGAACCATCATCCAGATGCGGCGGGGCCGTTCCAGGGAATCCACGAATTCTGCAAGCGACTTGGCCACCAGAAGTTTCCCGGCAGTCTCGGCGGCGACTTGTTGAGCTTTTTCCGGGCTGGCGTCATAGCCGGCGACGGTAAATCCCTTGCTCGCCGCGTTCAAAGCCAGGTTCTTTCCCATCACGCCCAAACCGACAATTCCCAAGTGCTGCTTGGCCATGGCATCCTCCTCTGCAGATTACAGCGTGATACGGTCCCCACCCGAGATAAGTCGCGTGGCAGTGCGCCAGCGGTCACGAGCATCTTCAACGGTCTGTTTGAAGTACTCTAGGAAAACCTACGACCCGTACCTCACTAAGATATCATGGGAAAACCCGGCTTCAGAATAGCAAAACACCGATAGCACGGTGAAATGAATCGAGCATTCCCAGCGGGAAGCAATGCTTAACCTCCTGCCGGTAGGCCTCCCACGTTATATAATGCGTGATTTGGGCTCGCCGTGATCTTGCCCTATGTGGAGCTGTAGCGGGACGGTATAAGAGACAGGTGGGGGAGCAACGCGGTGGCCGGTTAGCCGCAATTGTCAAAGAGATTTGAGGGAGGGAACAACGATGAAATTCGGTCTTGATATTCGCCCCCAAGGCGCCCTGGATTTTCTTTCCTTGGGCGCCCTGGTTCACCGGCTCGATCCTGGGATTATTCCCTTCCGCAAGGCCACCGAATGCCAAATCCACGTCAGTGGAGGTGAGTTCAACTGCGCTGCCAACCTGGCGGATTGCTTCCGCCTGCAAACCGGCATAGCGACGGCGATGGTGGATTACCCTATCGGTGATTTGATCGCCGAGCGGGTGCGCGCCATGGGGGTAAAGCCTTTCTACAAGCATTTCAAGCATAATGGCGTAAACGGTCCCAACATGGCGGCGGTTTACAGCGATCGCGGCTTCGGCGTGCGCGCCCCGGTAGTTTTCTATAATCGCGCCAACGAAGCCGGGGCCATGCTCAAGCCCGGCGATTTTGATTGGCAGACGATCCTTGGCGCCGGCGTCCGCTGGTTTCACAGTGGCGGGATCTTTGCGGCCTTGTCGGAAACCACTGGCGAGCTCATTGCCGAGGCCATGAAGGCGGCCAAAGCGGCGGGCGCCGTCACTTCGTTCGACCTGAACTACCGCGGCAAGCTGTGGAATATCTGGGGCGGCCACGAGCGGGCACTTGCCGTGATCGCGAAGATCGTCAAGCACGTGGATGTCCTGGTGGGAAATGAAGAGGACCTGCAAATGGGACTCGGCATTCCCGGCCCGGAGGTCGCGGCGAAATCCAAGCTTGACCCCAGCGCCTTTTTCGACATGATTGACAAGGTGGTGGCGAAATACCCCCACGTCAAGATCGTGGCCACTACCCTCCGCGAGGTGCATTCGAGCAGCCGGCACGGTTGGAGCGCGGTGGCCTGGATTGATGGCAAGACGTACGTAGCGCCTACCGTCGAGTTGGACATTCTCGATCGCGTGGGCGGCGGTGATGGGTTTGCCTCCGGGTTCTTCTACGGATTGCTGACGGGGGAAGAGCCGGAAGATGCGGTCAAACTCGGGTGGGCGCACGGCGCGTTGCTGACGACCTACCCGGGTGACACCACCATGGCCACGGTCGAGCAGGTACGGGCCTTTGCCAAGGGCGGTTCGGCGCGCATTCAACGCTAGCCGGGTGGCGGCAAAGACCTTGGTTGCAGCGCAGGTACCAAACCGTGGGGTACTGCCGAGGAATTACTGGGATCTTCCGAAGCGACGGGGCTGAGGCCTCGCCTTTTGACGTATTAGTGTAAAGTTCGCGTGACCTCCCTGCAATCCTGGAGTGCAACGGTATATAATAGCCCGGTTCCTTGGCTGGCTCGTTTCTGGCCTCGGCGGCATCTAAATCTAGTGGGGCTGCAAAGATCTGAGCGGGGGAGTGCCACAACAAATCTGCTAAGGGTTCGCAATTGATTTCATACCCGTGGAGGACTAATCACTTGGCAAGTCAAAATGCAACTCCGGCCTCGAATTCCAGTTTGAATCCGTCGCAACTCGACCAGCTTTGCATCAACACCATTCGCTTTCTTGCCGTCGATGGCGTACAGAAAGCCAACTCCGGCCATCCGGGCATGCCCATGGGGGCCGCGCCGATGGCGTACGTGCTCTGGACGCGCCACTTGAAGCATGATCCAGCCAAGCCTGCCTGGCCCAACCGCGACCGTTTTGTGCTCTCCGCGGGGCATGGCTCCATGCTCCTATACAGTTTGTTGCACCTGACGGGATACGATCTGCCGCTGGCGGAGCTGCAACAGTTTCGGCAGTGGGGGAGCAAGACGCCGGGCCATCCCGAGCACTGGTTGGTCCCGGGAATTGAAACCACCACGGGTCCGTTGGGACAGGGTTTCGGAAACGGCGTCGGCATGGCGATCGCCCAAAAATATCTTGCCGCCCACTTCAACCGCCCGAGTCATGAGATTGTCGATTACAAGATCTATGCCATTGCGGGCGATGGCGACCTGATGGAGGGCGTATCGTCGGAAGCCGCGTCGCTGGCGGGCCACTTGCAGCTCGACAACTTGATTTATTTTTACGACGACAATCACATTTCCATTGAGGGCGACACCAAACTGGCGTTCACGGAAGACCGCGCCAAGCGTTTCGAAGCCTACAACTGGTTTGTCCAAAAGGTTGATGACGGAAACGATTTGGCAGCCATTGACGCCGCGATTCGCGCCGCTCAAGCGGAGCGCGGACGGCCGTCGATTATCATGGTGCGCACGCACATTGGTTACGGCAGCCCCAACAAACATGATAGCGCGGAAGCTCACGGAAGTGCGCTCGGTGTAGAAGAAGTAAAACTCACCAAGCTGAATCTCGGCTGGCCGCTCGAGCCGGCGTTCCTGGTGCCGGATGAGGCGCGCGCGCATTTCCGCTTGGCCCTGGAAAAGGGCGCGAAGGCGGAGGCCGCGTGGCAAGCCAAACTGGCCGCCTACCGCTCGGCGTTTCCCGAACTCGCCGCGGAGTGGGATCGGTATACGCGGGGCGAATTGCCGCCGGGATGGCAAGCGAAGATTCCCACTTTCAGCCACACCGATAAACCGGTGGCAACGCGGCAAGCGTCGGGCAAGGTCTTGAACGCCCTATCGCCCGTTCTTCCCACATTGTTGGGCGGTTCGGCGGACCTGGCGCCGTCCACCGACACGTTGATCAAAGGTGAGAAGGACTTCGAGCCCGGCAACTATGGCGCGCGCAACTTCCACTTCGGCGTTCGCGAGCACGGCATGGCCGCGATTATGAATGGCATGGCGCTGAGCGGATTGATTCCTTACGGCGCAACCTTCTTTGTTTTTTCCGACTACCTGCGGCCGTCTCTGCGCCTCGCGGCGTTGATGGGGGTCCACGCGGTGTTCGTTTTCACCCATGACAGCGTTTTTCTGGGCGAAGACGGCCCCACGCATGAACCCATCGAGCATCTTGCGGCTTGCCGGGTCATTCCCGATCTTTGCTCCATCCGGCCCGCCGACGCCAATGAAACTGCGGTCGCGTGGCGGGTGGCGCTCGAGCGCAAGGACGGCCCCGTCGCTTTGATATTGACCCGCCAGGCCCTGCCAATTATCGATCGCAGCAAGTACGCCTCGGCGGAGGGATTGGAGAAGGGCGCTTACGTTCTTGCCGATGCCGGCGGCAAGACGCCCGAAATCATCTTGATTGCCACCGGATCGGAAGTGGCGCCCACGCTCGATGCTTTCCAGATGTTGAGCGCGGAAGGGATTGCCACGCGTCTGGTGAGCATGCCTTCGTGGGACCTTTTCGAAAAACAGCCGCAGTCTTATCGGGACGAAGTGCTGCCGCCAAAGGTAACGGCACGCCTCGCCGTCGAGGCCGGGGTGTCTTTCGGTTGGGAACGGTATGTGGGATCCCAGGGCGCCGTGCACGGGATTGATCGCTTTGGCTGGTCCGCTCCGTATAAGGTCATTGCGGAGAAATTGGGCTTTACCGGGGCGCACATTGCCCAGCTTGCGCACAAGCTTCTGGGCCGCTGATCGGTTCAGGGTGTAGATCTGTTTCATTTGATGCTTGATAGTGACACAGGCACTCTTGCCTGTGTCCGTGGTCAGGCACCCTTGCCTGTGCTCAGGCATGGTGCCTTGGGCACAGGCAAGAGTGCCTGTGTCACCACGGCAAAGACTGGGAGGAGAATAATCTTATGAGCAGCAATCCACTGAGGGTTCTAAACAGCCTGGGCCAAAGCGTTTGGTTCGATTACATCCGCCGCGATGAGTTAACTTCCGGACATCTGAAGCAGTTGATCGATGTTGATGGGGTCTCGGGGGTCACGTCCAATCCCAGCATTTTCGAGAAGGCCATCGCCGGCAGCAACGACTATGACGAGGCGATCGGGAAATTGGTCGAAGCGGGAAAAGCGACGCCGGTGGTTTTCGAATCCCTGGAAGTTGAGGACATTCGGGCCGCCGCCGACCTCTTCCGCCCGGTATATGACTCCACCGAAGGCCGGGATGGCTTTGTCAGCATCGAAGTGGCGCCCACTTTGGCGCGGGACACGCAGGGCACGATTGCGGATGCGCACCGCTTGTGGCGTGAAGTTGACCGGCCGAATATCCTGGTGAAGGTTCCGGGAACGGTGGAAGGCCTGCCTGCCATCGAGAGCCTCTTGGCAGAGGGCATCAACATCAATATCACCCTGCTGTTTGCGATCGAGCGCTACGAGCAAGTGGCCATGGCCTATCTTGCCGCATTGGAAAAACGGGCGAGCGAGGGCAAGCCGCTTAACCGCATTGCCTCGGTGGCCAGTTTTTTTGTCAGCCGCATCGATACCATGACTGACCAGCAGCTCGAAGCGAAATTGGCTGTGGCAAAGAGTCCGGAGGAAAAACAGCGGCTGGAATCCCTGCGGGGCAAGACTGCGGTTGCCAATGCCAAACTCGCCTATGCCAAGTTTAAGGAGATAGTAGCCAGCGCGCGGTTCCAAGCCCTGGCGCAGAAGGGCGCGCGCGTGCAACGAATGTTATGGGCATCGACGGGCACCAAGAATCCCCAATACAGCGACACCCTTTACGTGGATACGCTTATCGGCCCCGACACCATCAACACGATGCCGGCGGCCACTCTGGCGGCATACCGCAACCAAGGCAAACCCGCCGCGCGGATTGAAGAAGGCTTGGACGAGTCCCGGGCCGTGATGCGGCAATTGGCAGAAGCTGGAATTGATCTTGCGGCCATAACGCGCAAGTTGGAAGACCAGGGCGTGGAGTCCTTCACCAAGGATTACGAGAAGTTGCTCGCGGCGCTCGCTGAAAAGGGCCGGCGATATTGTCCGGCGCCGTCCGTGCAGCCCGCCGCGATCGATGCCAGCTTGGAGACGGTCGCCAAGGCGGCTCTCGTGCGGCTGGAGGCGCAAGGTTTTTCGCTGCGTTTGTGGGATCGTGACGCGACGCTGTGGAAGCAGGATCCCGCTCATCAAAAAATAATCCGCAACGCCCTCGGATGGCTAAGCGTACCGCAGACGATGCTCGATCATATGGACGTACTTGCGAACTATGCCCAGGACGTGAAAAGCGCCGGCTTCACCGACCAGGTTTTGCTGGGCATGGGCGGCAGCAGCCTTTGCCCGGATGTTTGCCGCGCCACTTTTGGCAAGGCCCCCGGCTTTTTGCAATTGCACGTGCTGGATTCCACCGTCCCCGCCAGCGTTGCGGCCGTGGAGGCTTCCATCGACGTTGCCCGCACCCTCTTTGTGGTCTCGAGCAAGTCGGGCGGGACCACGGAGACGATGAGTTTCTTCCAGTACTTCTATGAACGCGTCCGTTCCCTCAAGGGCGAAAAGGCGGGAGGGAATTTTCTGGCGATTACCGATCCGGGAACGTCGCTGGAAAGACTGGCGCAAGCGAAGAACTTCCGTCGCATTTTCCCCGGGCAGCCGGACATTGGCGGCCGCTACTCGGCCCTCTCGAATTTTGGCATGGTCCCGGCGGCGCTCGCGGGCGTGCACGTTCGCGGCTTGTTGGATCGCGCCGTCCACATGGCCGCGGCGTGTGGAGCGGGCGTGGAAGCGAAGGATAATCCCGGCATGGTCCTGGGTGCGGCGATTGGCGCAGCCGGACTAAGCGGTCGCGACAAAATCACTTTGGTAATCTCTCCTGCCATCGAGACTTTTGCCGACTGGGTGGAGCAACTTGTGGCGGAAAGCACCGGCAAGGAAGGGAAGGGACTTCTCCCGGTGGCGGGCGAGGCGTTGCGCGGTCCGTCGCATTATGGGGAAGACCGTCTCTTTGTACAAATCAAGCTGGCTTCCGACGCCGACAAGGCCACAGAAGCTGCGCTGGAAGCGCTGGAAGCAGCCGGGCATCCGGTGATTCGGATCACCCTGCGCGATATCCTGGACCTGGGGGCGGAGTTCTTCCGTTGGGAAGTGGCCACGGCCGCGGCCGGCGCGCTCCTGGGCATCGATCCTTTCGATCAGCCCAACGTGCAGGAGAGCAAGGACAACACCAAGAGCTTGCTGGCGGAATATCACGCGCAGGGGAAGTTTCCGGAAGAGAAACCGCTTCTGGAGTCTGACGGCTTAAAGGTCTATGGTGACGCGGCATCCCTGGGCGCGGCGCCCTCATCGGTGGGCGGAGTGCTGGCAGCCTTCATGAACCAGGCGCGGCCGGGGGATTATGTGGCGCTCATGGCGTACATACAGCCCACGCCGGAGCACACCGTAGCGCTGCAATCCATGCGCCTCCACTTGCGCGATTCTTCCCGTTTGGCCACCACCCTTGGGTACGGCCCGCGCTTTTTGCACTCCACCGGGCAGCTCCACAAAGGTGGAGCGAACAACGGCCTGTTCATTCAGATTACCGCGGACGACGCCCAAGACCTGCCGATTCCCGGTGAGCCGTACTCGTTCGGGGTGTTAAAGCAGGCGCAAGCGCTGGGTGACTTGCGTGCCTTGGCCGGCAAGCAGCGGCGCGTTCTGCGGCTGCATCTGGGCAAAGGCACGAACGCTCAACTTTCGCGGCTTCGCCAACTCATGGAGGATGCTTCCAAGCCTGAGGTGCAAGCGAAGGCGGAGTAGCGATTTTGGATTTTAGATTTTGGATTTTGGATTAAGGTTGCAGCCTGTGTTTGAGCCGGGAACCAAAGCGCCTCTGTACATCAAGTCTCAGGAGCGCGCACGGTCCGTCTCAGTGACCTCTGTGCGGACGTTTTACTATCTTCGGAGGATAGCTGGATGCTGCGTGCAGTAATCCAAAATCTAAAATCCAAAATACATAGAGAGGTTCCATGCCGGAAATAGCCGAGATGGTCAATCCCCTGCGCGAAGGAATTCGTCTGCGGCGAACGCCCGACCCCTGCGCGATGGTTATTTTCGGCGCCTCCGGAGACCTCACGGAACGCAAGCTGATTCCGGCGCTCTTCTATCTTTCCCGCGAGCGCATGTTGCCGGCGGGATTCTCCGTGGTAGGCGCCGCGCGCACCCCCAAGACCGATGAACAATTCAGGAAGGAAATGTCGGACGCGGTGAAGAATTTCCTCCACCTGACGCCGGAGAGCGACGCTTTTGTGGAAGGATTCACCAAGGGACTTTACTATATCGCCGGCGATTTCGGCGCCCCAGAAGCTTATCAACAGCTCAAAACCGCACTGGATCGACTTGACAAGGAGCGCGGAACCGCGGGCAATCGGCTTTTTTATCTCGCCACCCCTCCGAGCTTCTTCCCCGTTATCGTCAAGCACCTGGGGGCCGCGGGGCTGGCCAAACCCCAGGATCCGGGAAAAACCTGGACGCGCATCATCCTGGAAAAGCCCTTTGGGCGAAGCCTGGAGAGCGCCCGCGAGTTGAATCAGACTGTCACCAGCGTTTTCGAGGAAGATCAGGTTTATCGCATCGATCACTACCTGGGGAAGGAGACGGTGCAAAATCTGTTGGTGTTCCGCTTCGCCAACGGCATTTTTGAACCCTTCTGGAACCGCCGCTACATCGACCACGTGCAAATCTGCGTGGCGGAAGATCTGGGTGTGGAGAATCGGGGCGCTTACTACGAAGAGGCCGGCCTGCTGCGCGATATGATCCAGAATCACGTGCTCCAGTTGCTGAGCTTGGTGGCGATGGAGCCTCCCGCCACCTTTCAAGCCACGGCGGTACGCGATGAGAAGGCCAAAGTCTTGCGCGCGCTGCGCCCCATCCGCTTCGAGCGGGTGCCGGAGTTCGTGCTGCGGGGCCAGTACGCGGAAGGATACGTGGGAGGCAAGAAGGTGCCCGCCTACCGGACGGAACCCAAGGTCTCGCCGACGTCGAATACGGAGACTTACGCGGCTCTAAAATTCTTCATCGACAATTGGCGGTGGGCTGACGTCCCCTTCTACCTGCGCTCCGGCAAGCGGCTGCCTAAGCGCGTTTCCGAAATCTCTGTCCAGTTTCGCCGCGTGCCGCACCTGCTTTTCAAAGGCTCCGGCGCGGAGGAAATTGAGCCTAATATCCTGGCGATTCGCATCCAACCCAATGAGGGAATTTCGCTGAAGTTTTGCGCCAAGCTTCCCGGAACCACCATGCAGATTCGCGCCGTGGAAATGGAATTCCTCTACGGTGAATCGTTCGGCGCGACGCCTCCCACGGCCTATGAGACCCTGCTGCACGATTGCATGCTGGGCGACGCCACGTTGTTCAATCGCGCCGACGCCGTGGACCTGTCCTGGGAGTTCGTGGACCCGATTCTCGAGCGCTGGAAGCAGGATGGCACCAAGGGGCTGGCGTTCTATGCGGCGGGCAGTTGGGGACCGAAGGAGGCCGATGACTTCATCGAAACCGACGGCCGGCAGTGGCGAAGACTGTGAAGGGCGGTGGGCGGAGGTCGGTAGACGGTGAGGGGTTGTCGGAAGGCAAGGGAGCAGGTGCGGACCGATTAGACAGGCACATGTTACCCCCGCTCATGATGCGTGGATGTGAAGGTATTCCTGATCAATAGGCTATTTCGTGTGGGCTTACTTTGTTCTTGACATCGATATTAACTGTACGTATGCTAGCCCATGAGGCTGGTTTTTGATTGCTGCTGAACCGGCTCCTGCTCCTGCCTGGCTCTTGGCGCAACCCGCTGGCGGGAGGAACAGGACTAAGGATTTCATGCCCCTGATGGAAAACCCGGCGAGCATTGAATCGGGCGCGTGTCCGCCAAGTGGACGGGGCAGTTTCTCTGTGCCCTCGGTGTCTGGAAGAGCCTTCACACTGAAGTACAGAGGAACTCCGCGCCCTCCGTGTTGAAGGTTTGAGCCACAAGGAAAACGGGGAGTTTTGATTGCGTCGGGGATGGGTGGAGCGTAATGCAAACTTCGCGGAAGAGGGGAAATCTGTGCCCATGCGGGCGTTCAGGAGGGGGCTTCTGGTCGAGCCCGTTTTAGAGAGGCACTGAATAGCTACTCTGGAACCCGTGATGTTTATGAAGACAAAGCCACTTATCTGAGAATTAGGGGATTTTTTATGATCGCGACAAAGGCCCAAGTGTTTTATATTGAAGAGGTTGCAAAATTAGATTGTAGGCTATGATGAAGGAAGAAAAAATGGTGGCAAAATGAAGGAATATCCCGTGATGTTGCAGAAAACAGTTAAGATAAAAATTTGACGTGGCTCAAATTCAGTTCAAACCTTGAATGTTGAAGATAAATAAGCTACTTATCGCTCGTTCATTTGAATGTTATTGAAACAAAAGGAGTAATCCATTGGTCGGCTCGCTTCAGAAGTTTGCCTTAGGGGAGCCTCGGCCCGCCCATGTGGGGGAAATTGAAGCCGGGATCTCGGCTATGTGGAAAAGTGCGGCGGAAGCTTCGGGACCTGAGTCCGCGGTAACGCATGCTTCCGCGTTGACCTTGCTCGTCTACGTCGATTGTCAGAAAGCGGCACAGGAGGTAAGCGACATGCTTGCCGAGGTGACTCAGCAGAATCCCTGCCGCGCGGTGGTCATGGTGATGGACCCCAAGGGATCACCCCCCGGTGTGACGGCTTCCGTCTCCGCCCACTGTCACCTGCCGGCGGAGGGTGAGAGACAGATTTGCAGCGAGCAGATCACCTTGAATGCGCGGGGCGAGACCGGCCCGGAGCTTGCCAGCGTGGTTCTTCCGCTCACCTTGTCCGGGTTGCCAATCTACCTTTGGTGGCGGGCGGAGGACTTCGCCATGGCCGCCTATTTTGACCAGATTGTGCGGGTGATCCAGCATGTGATTGTGGATTCGGCGCGTTTTGCCACCACCGGGGCGGATCTGCGAGCACTGGCCGCCTGGATGGAGAAGCATTCCGGCCGGTTTCGCCTTTCCGACCTGAACTGGGCGCGAGCCACGCCATGGCGCGAAGTGGTGGCCCAGTGTTTTGACTCTCCCGAGCGACGGCCTTATCTCTACCGGATCCGGGAAGTCCGCATCGAGTACGAAATGGAGTCGGCGCGGCTCTCGACGCAGCGCGCCCAGAGCCTGCTGATGACGGCATGGCTCGCTACCCGCCTGGGCTGGAGATTCCAGCGCGCGGAATCGCGGGGAGAAAACATGCCACGCGCGTTCTGGTTCCAATCGGGCGGCGGCGAGGTGAAAGTTGAGAGAGTTTTGAGGAAAGTGGAGGGGGGAGGAAGCGGAGTGTGTTTTTCCTTTGTGATCGAGGCCGACGGCGCGCGCTTTTCCTTTTCTCGGGGACCGGATGGCAAAGTGGTGCAGACCCTCGCCGAGGTGCCGGGCCAGACGCCCATCGGCCGGACGGTGCGGATTGAAGTTGGGGACGAAGTCGAAATCCTGAACAATGAACTGATGCTGGTCGGCCGCGACCACGTTTATGAAGAAGCCCTGGCGCTGGTGGCGAGAATGACAGGGAATTGAGTCAATGGCTCGATGACCCGATGATCCAATGAATCAATCTTCTGAGGTTCGCGTCTTCGATGGACTGGAGCCTTTAAGCTGGGCTGCCGCCACGCAGTTTGAACAATTGGCGCGCGTCAGAGCGATCGAAAAGAAGCCCTTTTCCGTGGCGCTCTCCGGTGGCTCAACGCCCAAGCTGCTTTACGAGCTTCTAGGCAGCACGACGTTTTCGGGGCGGGTGCGCTGGTCGAACGTCCACTTGTTTCAGGTGGATGAACGCTGCGTGCCGCCTGATGATGCTCAGAGCAATTACCGCATGATCCGGCAGTCGCTATTGGCATCGGCGCCGCTGCCGGAGGAAAACTTTCACCGCATGGCGGCCGAGCGCCCGGACCGCGAGCAGGCGGCGCGCGAATATGCGGAAGATTTGGCGCGGGTGCTGCATCCCGCTCCGGGGGAATGGCCACGGCTGGATTTGATATTCCTCGGCATGGGGCCGGACGGACACACCGCCTCGCTTTTCCCCGGTAGCCAAGCTCTGGATGAACGCACTGCGTGGGTCGTACCCAATTTCGCCGCTCAGCTCAACTCTTTTCGCCTGACCCTGACTTTGCCCGTGCTCAATGCCGCCGCTCATGTTATCTTCTTGGTGGCGGGAGCGGACAAGGCGGAGACGCTGCGCCAGGTGCTGGAAGGCCCGCAGGGACACTATCCCGCGCAGCTCATTCAGCCCGTGCGCGGCCGCCTAAGCTGGTTCGTTGATCAAAGCGCGGCGCATTTGCTTAAAAGGCAGTGACGAGTGACGAGTGAAGAGTGGCGAGTGAGGAGTGGCTTGAGAATAGTGGCCCGTGGACCGATGCTCGCTATCAGCCTATTGGGGGGCAGAGGGTAGCGAAGAGTGCACAGTGAAAAGAGAAAATAACTTTACTCTTTACTCGTCACTCTTCACTGTTCACTGTTTTTGGGGGTGAAACCTGCAAGTCAAAATTGCTCCTTCAATTCTTTCCGCGGATTTCACCCGCCTTGGCGAACAAGTGCAAATCCTAGAGGCGGCCGGCGTGGACCGCGTTCAACTGGACGTGATGGATGGGCGTTTTGTGCCCAACATAACTTTTGGGACGATTGCTTTCCGCAGTCTGCGGCCGCTGACGCGCCTGACCCTGGAAGCCCATCTCATGGTCACGCCGCCCGAGGATTTCATCGAGGCTTTCGCTGCTGCGGGCGCCGATACCATTATTGTTCATCAGGAAGCCACGCCCCACCTGCACCGCGCCTTGGAACATATTCGCAGCCTGGGGAAAAAGGCGGGCGTGGCGCTGAATCCATCTACGCCGGCCTTCATGCTTTCAGAAGTGATCGATAGGGTGCACCTCGTTCTGGTCATGACGGTGAATCCGGGATTTGGCGGCCAGGAATTCATCCGCGGAACACTGCCGAAAGTCCGCCAGGTGCGCAACATGCTGACCGAGCGCGGCCTGGATTGCGAAGTGGAAGTGGATGGTGGTATCGACGAACAGACCATCGGCTGGGCGGCTGAGGCGGGCGCCGATGTCATGGTGGCCGGGTCGGCCGTCTACGGTGCACCCGACGGCGTGGGACCGGCTATCGCACGCCTGATCTCCTGTGTCGGGGGGAAGGATTAGTGCCCGGACAAGAGGAAAATAGAAAATCGCAACTCGCCGCGATTTTCGAGTTTCGGTCCGCTGTCAGGCTATGACTGAGAATGGATGAATGACAACGGAGGAGTGTTAGGTACGTGGAAAGAGGTCGTAACCTCCCGAGATATGCGGCATCAAAACTGTGGATGTTGAGCCGTCCGGGAGTTGTTGCGCCAGTTTGATTGGCAACCCCAGCGCGTGAGCCGGGTGAAACTGCCTATCGAGCGAGAGCGGATTGAACCTGCATAACTCTGATGACTGAACAACCTCAAGCCACTTTGGCACGTGACGAGTCGCAGCTCGTAAGCGAAGCGAAGGGGGGGAACTATTCCGCCTTTGACGAGCTGGTGAACCGCTACGAGAAAAAAATCTACCGGCTGGGAATGAACATTACGGGAAATCGCGAAGATGCCGAGGACGTGCTTCAGGACGCCTTTCTGAAGGCCTTCGAACATCTGCCGGATTTCCGCGAAGATTCGCGCTTTTATACCTGGATTGTGCGCATCGCCGTGAACGAAGCGCTGATGAAACTGCGCAAACGGCGGACCAACCGGGAAATCCCCATGGAGGACTCCGAAGACGAAAACGGGGAAGTGCTGGTGCGGGAGTATGCCGACTGGAAGCCTAACCCCGAGCAGCAATTTGCCCAGGCGGAACTGGAAAGAATCCTCCAGGGGGCGGTGAATTCGTTGCCACCGGGTTTTCGCGCCGTTTTCTATCTCCGCGACGTGGAAGGATTGTCAACGGAAGAAACCGCCGAGTTGCTGGATTTGACCACGGGCGCGGTCAAGGCCCGGCTGTTTCGCGCGCGTCTCCGATTGCGCGAGGAATTGAGCAAAACCTTCAAACGAGGTTGAAATTCGTGAATTGTAATCGGGCGGTCAAGGAAATTTCCGGATATCTGGACGGCGAGTTGGACGAGGGATTGAAGCACACCCTCGAGGCCCACCTGACTTTTTGCAATCACTGCCACGCCGTGTATGACAGCACCAAGAAGACCCTCGAGCTTTATTGCGATGGCAAGCTCTTTTCGCTTCCCGATGAAGTTCACACCCGCTTACACGAGGCCCTGAAGCGCAAGCTGCAAGGGAAGGCGTAGATTCTGTCCCTCAATTCACGAACCACGGATGCACGGCGTGGCAGGCCGGCGCTCCCGTAGTTCTACTCAGGAGTGAGAAACACGCCCGAGGTTCGCTGGTCAGCGAGCGCCGGAGCAATGGCTCTCCACCATGGGCTTGACAGTTTTGACTGACCACTCGTACAATTTTCGGTTCGTGTCCTGCTCATTGAGGAAACAAGGGAGCGCATGGATAAGAAGAAAGTGGAACACTACAAGAAGCGCCTTCTAACCAAACAGGAGGAGCTGTTGCGTTTGGTAACCAGGTCGGAGAAGGATGGGCGCGAGGCCGACGAAGAGGCCACGCAAGACATTGCCGACAAGGCCGCGAACTCTTACACCAAAGAGTTCCTGTTTCACCAGAGCGACGGGAATCGCCGCGTGCTGCAACTCGTGAACGAGGCGATGGAGCGCATGAAAGACGGCACGTATGGACAATGCGTGGAGTGCCAGCAGGAGGTTCAGCAAAAGCGGCTGGATGCAGTGCCCTGGGCTCGCCACTGCATCGAGTGCCAGGAAAAGCAGGATCAAGGGCTACTGTAATTAACCTCGAATTCTCCCCCTGCGAGGTTTGTTTTCTCTCCAATACGTGACGTCCACTCCCGCCAGCCTTCCCTCCTTCGGGAGTTGTTGAACGGCGTTCTGGCCGTGGCTTTTCCCACGGATTGCGCCCTGTGCGGCGGTGAGCTGTCCAGTGACGGAAGGCTGCGCATCTGCCTGGCGTGCTGGGAGAGCTTACAGCCATGGCGCGGGCCGCTGTGCGCGCGCTGCGGCCTGCCGTTTGCGTCTCCGCACGCATTGGATTCCTCCTTGGCGGAGTGTGGCGTGTGCCGGGAGGATGGTCCGCCCTTCGACGGGGCGCGCAGCTTTGGCCTGTATGGCGGGAAGCTCCGCTTGGTTATCCTGCGCTTGAAGTTCGCCGGAGAGGGACGGCTCGGCTCGCGATTGGGGGAGTTGCTGGCGTCCACCTGGGATACGTTGCCGCAAATGGGCGAAGTCGCTTCACCCCTCATCGTTCCGGTTCCCTTGCACCCGTCACGACGGCGTGAGCGTGGCTTCAATCAGTCGGAACTGCTGGCGGCGGGCTTGGTGCGGGCGTTGAGGATGCAGAGTGGTGGGGCGGCGCTCCAGGTTTCCAAGGCCTGCTTGCGGCGCAAGCGCGCCACTCCTCCCCAGACGGGGCTGAGCGTGGCCGCCCGGCGCGAGAATCTGCGGGGAGCTTTCGAAGTGGTCAATCCCAGTGAGGTTCGCGGGCGCACGATCGTGTTGGTTGACGACGTCATGACCACCGGAGCGACGCTTTCCGCCTGCGCGCGGGCATTGAAACGTGCGGGTGCGGCGAATATCATGGGACTGACGTTAGCACGCGCTACGCCGCAGTTCCCCGACCTTACCCGGGTTGACACTGACAACACTGTTGACGGACTTGGCCGGGACTCGACATAATAGGATAATAAGGAGCGGCCGTGATAGTTCCCGTTGGGTGAAACTCGATGTCGGAGGATGGCCACCAACGCTTGCTGCACGAACCGGTACTGGTGCTCAACGCCACGTACGAACCCATCAATGTCACTGCCGTCCGGCGAGCTCTGGTTCTGTTGCTGAAAGGCGTTGCCACCACGGAAGAAGAAGACGGCATGTTTCTTCACTCCTCCCAGTTGGCTTTCCGCATACCTTCGGTCATCCGCCTGCTCCAATTCCGGCGCATCCCCTATCAGACACGGGCGCTTTCGCGGAAAAACGTGCTTTTGCGCGACCGCTATACCTGCCAATTTTGCGGCCGAGTGATGCCCGCTCACGAACTTACACTGGACCACGTTATCCCTCGTTCGCGCGGAGGCCATACCGATTGGGACAACCTGGTCGCCTGTTGCCATCGCTGCAATAACTTGAAGGGAGATCGACTGCCGGAGGAGGCTGGCCTGCGCTTGCTGCGGCCGCCGCGCCCCTTCACCCTTCACACCAGCCGGCAAATCATGCGCATGATGGGCCGTTCCGATGAGCGTTGGCGCAAGTACCTGTTTTGCTGAGACCCTACGGCTCCTCGCGGAAGACGGGTCTGGCTCACGAAAAATCCCGGCTAGCGGTAGTGCGGTTTTTCGGTTACACTGGTTTGGAATTCGAGGGTTGGAGAGCCCAGCCGCTTGCTCTTCAACTGCCGCGTCGCGGAGAGGTGGCCGAGTGGCTTAAGGCGGCGGTTTGCTAAACCGTTGTACGGTCAAAAGCTGTACCCAGGGTTCGAATCCCTGCCTCTCCGCCAGTCTTTCAAGTATTCGAAGTTAGAGACCAAATCTAATCCCAGCCTGCACGCCTTGAGTAAGAGGAGGTACCTACGTCGCGCCCGGATCTCAATCAGGTCTTTGACGCCGGAACGGCTGCGTCCGGCTGGAGGGGTCTCTACGTACTCGGTGGAATCACCGTGCTGATTGGGGCGTTGGGGCCGCTCGCCGAGGTCGCCATCAGTTTCCTCCCGGGAGTGGGACGTCTGACGCGGCAGACCGTAACGATCATCGACTGGTTCACACTCTTTCAGAATCATGGGTTCCTTGGACTCCGTAACCTCGGCCTCGTGAATGTCATTGCCGCCGCCCTCTTAGCGCCGACATTTTTGGCCATCTACTCTGCCCTGCGGCGAGAACATGAGGCCTTTGGGGCGCTCGGCACTATCGTTTTTTTTGTGGGACTGGGCGTCTACATTGCCAACAATCGAGGCTTTGCGATGCTTTCCCTTAGCGGCCAATATGCCAGCGCTACCACCGAGGCGCAGAGATCTCTGTTGGCTGCGGCAGGGCAGGCGATGCTGGCGGAAGGACAAACCCGTGCTGGTATTCCGCTCATCGAGTTCGCCGGCTTGGTCATCTCCCTCGTCATGCTCAAAGGCAAGGTCTTCAGCAAAGCCACCGCTTTCGCAGGAATTCTGGGCAATGTGCTGATGATGGTCCTGGAGATCATCTTAACCATCTTGCGGAGGTTGCCTGTCGCAGGGTTTGCCATTGCGTGCCTTGCCGGACTTGCAATTATGGTCTGGTACCTGCTGGTGGGCCGAAGGCTGCTCCAACTTGGGCGTTTCTAAAGCGGGAGCAGTTTCATCCGGCTTACTCATCGGCAATTGCGGGTTCGCGGGCTGGGCCTTCCGCCGCGACGCGGTATGCTGAAGGGGAGTGATTCTGCCGTTCATGCTCCCCCTCAGCAGCGTCACGGACCATGTATGGGGCGTCTCCCGAAACGGCAACCTTTTCCAGAAGGCGCCCAGCAGCGGCTAAGGTGAGGGTAGGGTGGCGGAGACTTCGGTCGAGGCCGAACTCTGAGTAATATCATCCGAAGCTACGGCCGTAACCAAGTAGTAGTACGTCGCTCCTGCCGTCACATTCTCGTCAGCATAGGTGGTACCGTTGAGCGGCATGGAATTCAGCGGTGTCGCGCACTCCCTACCTGAGATTGTTCCCCGGTAGACGTAATAGCCCATGACCCCCGCGGTGGTGCTGGCGCTCCAAGCCAATATCACGTCGTGCGCACCCGTGCCCGCAAGCGCCACCGACTGCTGGCTGCCGCTGGCATTGTCGGTGATGGTCAGCGAGGCTGCACGGGTCCCACTGGCTAAAGGTGTAAACACGATGGCGATGGAGCAACTGCCACCCGCCCCCACCGAGGGGATGCAAGTATCGTTTTCAGTAAAGTCGGTGGCATCGGCCCCGCTGAAGGCGATGCTCGTGATTTTCAAGGCCGCGTTGCCAGTGTTGTTCAGAGTGACATCCTGAGGCGAACTGATCATGTCCACTGGTTCGCTCGCAAAAGCCAGGCTGGAGATTGACAAACTGGCGACAGGAGCGGTACCCGTTCCAGTGAAGCTCACTGTCTGGGGGCTACCGGCGGCGTTGTCGATAATGGTGAGCGATGCCGCCCGGCTACCACTGGCTGCTGGCGTGAAGGTCACGCTGATCGTGCAATTGGCTCCTACTGCCACGCTTGACCCGCAATTATTGCTTTGGGCAAAGTCACCGGGATTGACGCCCGTGAAGGCGAGGCTGGTGATGCTCAAGGTGGCAGTGCCGGTGTTGGTCAGGGCGATGGGCTGACCCGCACTCGTCGTGCCGTCAAATTGGCACCCAAAGGAGAGATTGGCGGGGGAAAGGCTGGCCACGGGTGCCGTTCCATTTCCGGAAAGGCTCACCGCTTGGGGGCTGCCACTGGCGTTGTCAGTGATGGTGAGCGAGGCCGCCCGGTTGCCGGGAGCTGCTGGCGCAAAGGTGACGCTGATGGTGCAGTTGGCGCTTGGCCCCACTGAACCGCCGCAATTATTGCTCTGGGCAAAGTCACCGGGATTGACGCCCGTGAAGACGAGGCTGGTGATGCTCAAGGTGGCAGTGCCGGTGTTGGTCAGGGCGATGGTCTGAGCCGCACTCGTCGTGCCGTCAAATTGGTTCCCAAAGGAAAGGTTGATGGGGGAGAGGCTGGCCACGGGTGCCGTGCCGGTCCCGGAAAGGCTCACCGCTTGGGGACTGCCGATGGCGTTGTCGGTAATGGTGAGCGACGCCGCCCGGTTGCCGTTAGCTGCTGGCGTGAAGGTTATGTTGATCGTGCAATTAGCTCCCACTGCCACGTTTGACCCGCAATTATTGCTCTGGGCAAAGTCACCGGGATTGACGCCCGTGAAGACGAGGCTGGTGATGCTCAAGGTGGCAGTGCCGGTGTTGGTCAGGGCGATGGTCTGAGCCGCACTCGTCGTGCCGTCAAATTGGTTCCCAAAGGAAAGGTTGATGGGGGAAAGGCTGGCCACGGGTGCCGTGCCGGTCCCGGAAAGGCTCACCGCTTGGGGACTGCCACTGGCGTTGTCAGTGATGGTGAGCGAGGCCGCCCGGTTGCCGGGAGCTGCTGGCGTGAAGATGACGCTGATGGTGCAGTTCGCGCCTGCCGCCACCGAACTGCCGCAACTATTACTCTGAGCAAAGTCGCTGGCGTTGGCGCCCGCGACCGAAAGGCTGGTAACGCTCAACGGCACGTTGCCGGAGTTCGTTAGCCGGATGGACTGCGCCGCGCTGGCCGTACTGAGCAATTGGTTCCCAAAGGAAAGGGCGGTGGGGGAAAGACTGGCCTCGGGCGCCGTGCCGGTTCCAGAAAGGCTTACCGCCTGGGGGCCGCCGACGGCATTATCCGTGATTATCATTGACGCTGTCTCGCTGCCGAGGACGGATGGTGTGAAAGCGACGCTGAGGGTGCAGTTGGCGCTTGGCCCCACTGAACCGCCGCAATTATTGCTTTGGGCAAAGTCGCCGGGATTGGTGCCCGAGAAGGTGATGCCTGAGATACTCAAGTTGGCGGTACCGGAGTTGGTCAGAGAGATGGTTTGAGCCGCACTCGTCGCGCTGAGGGATTGGTTCCCAAAGGAAAGGTTGGTGGGGGAAAGGCCAGCCACGGGGGCCGTACCGTTCCCGGCGAGACTCACCGCCTGTGGACTGCCGATGGCGTTGTCGGTAATGGTGAGCGAGGCCGCCCGGTTGCCGGTAGCTGCTGGCGTGAAGGTGGCGCTGATGGTGCAGTTCGCGCCTGCTGCCACCGAACTGCCGCAATTATTACTCTGAGCAAAGTCGGCGGCGGTGGCGCCAGAGACCGCGAGGCTGGTAACACTCAAGGGCACGTTGCCAGAGTTGGTCAGGATAATGGTCTGCGCCGGGCTCGTTGTGCTGAGCAATTGGCTCCCAAAGGAAAGGACCGTGGGGGAAAGGCTGGCCACCGCCGCCGTGCCCGTTCCGGAAAAGCTCACGGACTGGGGGCTGCCGCTGGCGTTGTCGGTAATGGTGAGCGAGGCCGCCCGGCTGCCGATGGCCGAGGGTGTGAAGATAACGCTAATGGCGCAGTTGGCGCCTGCCGCCAGCGAACTGATGCAATTACTGCTCTGAACAAAATCGCCGGCATTGGTGCCTGAGACAGAGAGGCCGGAGAGGCTCAGGGGCAGGTTGCCGCTGTTGGTCAGGGTGACGGTCTGAGCCGTACTGGTCGTGTTGACGGGCTGGTTTCCAAAGGAAAGGCCGGAAGTTGAAAGACTGGCGGCGGGAGCAAGCCCCGTTCCCGTTAGGCTCAAGGTCTGGGGGCTGGTGGTGGTGTTGTCGGTGAGGGTGATAGCTGCGGTGCGAGAGCCACCCTCGGTAGGGCTAAAGGTCACGCTAATCTTACATTTAGCTCCAATCGCTTCGCTGGAGGCGCAATTATTGGTTTGGGAAAAATCGCTGGGATTGGCGCCCGTGAGCGCGATGCTGGAGATATTCAAGATTGAAGTGCTCATGATGCCAATGTTTTCCAGTGTTATGGTTTGAACCGCGCTGGTCGAGCCCACTGCCTGGCTAGCGAAAGTGAGGCTGGAGGGTAAGAAACTAGTGACGGGACCTGTTCCAGTTCCGCTGAGGTTCACAGTCTGTGGGCTGCCTGTGGCGTTGTCCGTGATGTCTAGATAGGCCGTGCGGGTGCCGACAGCGGTAGGCGTGAACGTAACCAACACCAAGCATTTGGCCCCCGCCGCGAGCGAGCTGCCGCAATCGTTCGTCTGGGCAAAGTCATTGGGATCGGCGCCCGTTAACGCGATGCTGGTGATGGTCAAGGACGCATTACCGGAGTTGGTCACCCATAGATACTCGGCCTGACTGGTCGTGCCCACCGGAAAATAGCCGGGATTGATGGTGGTGGCGTTAAGACTGACGACGGGAGCGGTGGTTTGGCCAGCCGCATCTTTACCGACGCAGCAGACCAGTATGAAAAAGAAGACATAAAGGGCGTGTTGGGCGCGACGCGGAGCACGCCGGCTTTCCGGGTGATTTTCCAGATAAACTCGACAAGACATACTTCTCCTTTTCAGCCTTAGCAACAATTCCAAGGCGGCAGGGTGCTCGTCATTTAGTCGTAAGCGCGATCACGGAGATAGTCGGCGCGCTAATCAGGAACGGCAAACCTTTTCACATCCAGGCAAGGTCATCGGCGGAATGCTTAGCCACCATAAGTTCCGGTGTGGGAACAATCTCGAGAGGAAGGAAGTGCCCACTCTCTTGGTGAATCATGAACCGAGCCACTCAGACTTTATGTAGGGACGAGGGCTGCCCTAAGGGTGTTGAGTCTATTTATGAATGCATTGCGTCCTTCGTGGCGCGGCGGGCGGGTTACCTGCTATTCCCCAGTGCTTAATTCCGCATCCGTCGTGGATAAAAAGATCTTGAGGATTGGGTTCCATGGCCTCCCGGCTCATTACCTGTCGAGCCTTTGTGAAACTAGACTTTGTGACGGACAAACTGGTCGTATTTTGTGAGGGGCTTTGTGCGCTACAACCTTGACGGGGTTGTGACTCGCGGGATGACGGCCGCAGCCGATCTTTCTGTGTGCCAGCAACTCGGTCCCACTTGTGCTCAATCACTCGCTGCTCCACATGTAAATCAGATGTGCCAGCCGGTGTTCACTGATATCCTCGCAAACAAACTGCCAAATGCTCAATTCATACCCCCACGGACCGATAGTAGATGTAAGTTATATAGCATGCAGGAGGAGTCTATGGGTTCCCTGCGGGCGAGATGAGTCCTGTCACTTGGAAACAGAGGAATTGTCGGTGGCCATGTTTGTCCGGCGAGAGCGACTTCTTAAATCTACCTCATGAAATTGTGTCATTACACCCTTTTGCCTATGGCGGAGAGTGCCTAGCCTCTAAGGCTTCGTACTCGCGGCGGACGCAGGGATTATGAGTTTTGAATTGCGTTAAAAGGTTCCCTGTTTGCATTGGTAGTACCATTCATGTAAACCCATCTTCTGCCAGTCGGAACCACTCGGTCAGACACGATACGATTCCGGCAGACGGACACAATTTGGACACCTGGAACAAGCTCACTATCGATAATGCCCACGGTTTGCTATGATTGACAGGGTGGTTGGGGTATGCGAGAATTCAACGCTTTAAGGCGGGAATCAAGAACCCACTGGTAACCACTTTAGGCTCATGGGCAACGAAAAAAATGAGCCGCCCAAGGCGGCCGAAGGAGCGGGAACCCCTGCTCAAAAGTCTCCGCCGGGAGGCGGCGGGGCAAGCGCCCAAGGCAAGCCAGCCGTAAGCGCATCCTCCCCGACGCCCGCACCTGCGGGTTCAGGCGGAGGTGCGCCCGGGGCGCCTTCCAAGCCGCCGACTGCGGCCCCCGCCAAGCCCGCTGCCGCCCCCAAAGCTCCCATCAAGCCTGAGCCATGGTCAAGTCCGTTGCTGGAGGATATGCAAGAGAGGTTTCCGGGCGAGATCAGTGAGGCGGTGATTTTCCGCAATATGCCGTCCTTGAATGTGGCGAAGGAACAGTTGGTGGCAGTTTGCCAATTCCTGAAGGATCCTGACGGCGGCGCTTACACTTTGCTGACGGATGAAACCGCGGTGGATTATCCCCAGCGGGAAAAACGATTCGACATTATCTATCATTTGTACTCCTTCGAACGGAATAGCCGCTTGCGTTTACGTGTGCAGGTGGGCGATGGAGAAAAGGTTCCGTCGGTCACGGGGGTTTGGCCCACGGCCAATTGGCTGGAACGCGAGATTTATGACATGTTCGGCGTGGTTTACGAAGGCCATCCGGACCTCAAGCGGATTCTGCTGCCCGACGAATGGGTAGGGCACCCTCTGCGCAAGGATTACGACATCCTGAAGCAAGACACGGAATGGGTAAGAGCCAACTTGGGGATCGAGAGCGGACAGTAACGCCGGCTTCCAGCCGGCAAGATGGGCCGGCAGGATGCCGGCGCTACGAATGCAAGAGCAATCCAGGGATCGAGAGCGTACTGTAACTCATGCCGGAAACAACTTTTCTCGACGCTAATGAGATGGTCCTCAACATGGGGCCGCAGCATCCGGCCACGCACGGGGTTTTGCGCGTCAAGCTCAAGTTGGACGGTGAGCGCGTCCTGGGGACGGAATGCATCATCGGGTATCTGCATCGCGGTGTAGAAAAGATCGCCGAGAACCGCACTTACGCGCAGTTTACTCCTTACGTCGACCGCATGGATTACTGTGCCGCGGTGACCAACGGCATGGGATACGTGGAGGCGGTGGAAAAGCTACTGGGGGTGGAAATTCCTCCGCGCGCGCAGTACACGCGGATGATTTTGGCGGAATTGCAACGCATCGCCAGCCACCTTATCTGGCTTGGGACGCACGCGCTTGACATCGGCGCCATGACGCCGGTTTTCTACACTTTTCGCGAGCGCGAGGAGGTCCTGAAGATCTTCGAGGAGTATTGCGGGGCGCGCCTTACGACGCATGCTTTCCGCATTGGTGGCCTGCAATACGACCTTTATGACGGGTTCGAAAGGGACGTGGTGAAGTTCTGCGACTACTTCCTGCCCAAGATCGATGAGTACGAGCAACTCCTCACCCAGAACCGCATATGGATCAACCGAACGCGCAACATCGGGGTCATCTCGGGCGAAGACGCGATCGCCCTCGGAGTGACCGGTCCCGTGCTGCGTGGTTCGGGCGTGAAGTGGGATATTCGCAAAGCGCAGCCTTACGAAGCCTATGATAAGGTCGAATTTGATATTCCTATCGGTGAGCACGGCGACACCTACGACCGGTACATCGTGCGCATGGCGGAAATGCGCCAGTCCGTTCGCATCATCCGCCAATGCGTTGAGCGCCTCGGGCCGGGGCCAATATTCGGGAAAGTGGGAAAAGTCATCAAACCGCCGGTGGGTGAGGTTTACCATTCCATCGAAGCGCCCAAAGGCGAGTTGGGCTATTACCTGGTCAGCGACGGGACTGTCAATCCCTACCGCGTGCGGGTGCGGCCGCCCTCGCTCCTCAACTTGCAGGCATTGGATAAGATGGCGAAAGGCCATTTGGTTGCGGATATTGTCGCGATTATCGGTACGATCGACATCGTGCTGGGAGAAGTGGATCGTTAGAGAAAAGGATAAAGGGTGAAGTTTGAAGGGTAAAGGATGAAGCTTAAGGGGTCCAGGTTTAAGGGTCAAGGAAAGAGGCCACGAGCTGCGCGGCTTGTATTTATCCTTTACCCTTTACCCTTTAAACTTTCTTCACCCTTTAAACTTCCAGAACATGCTTGACGCCACCACCCAATTCGTTTTTGCCAACTCGCTCCTGTTGGCCCTGATCAAGATTCTCATCATATTTGCCGTGGTGATGGGGATCGTCGCCTACTTGGTCTACATGGAGAGGAAGGTCCTGGCCTTTATGCAGGCGCGACTGGGACCCATGCGCGTGGGGCCCTGGGGGTTGCTGCAACCGGTGGCGGATGGATTGAAGCTGCTGATCAAAGAGGACATTATTCCAGCGGGCGCCGACAAGTGGCTTTTCCTGCTGGCGCCCGCCATCAGCCTCTTCGCCGCCCTCACGGTTTTTGCCGCCATTCCCTTCGCCGGCAATTTCTTTGTTACCGACATCAACATCGGACTCCTCTTTATCCTGGCGATTTCTTCCCTCGGTATTTACGGGATTATTCTGGGAGGCTGGGCGTCCAACAGCCACTATCCCTTGCTGGGTGCGCTGCGTTCCTCCGCTCAACTCGTAAGCTATGAGGTTGCGGCGGGAATGGCGCTGGTGGGCGTGCTGCTGCTTTCCAATTCCCTCAGCATGGTGGACATCGTAAATCGGCAGTCCGGTATGGGCGTTTGGAACGTTTTCTTACAGCCGGTGGCCTTTTTGATATATGTGATTGCGGCGGTGGCGGAGACCAATCGCAATCCCTTTGATCTGCCCGAGGCGGAATCGGAGCTGACTGCTGGCTTCCATACGGAGTACAGCGGCTTTCGCTTTGCTATTTACTTCATGGCGGAATACACCAACATGGTGGTGGTGTCGTGCATCGCTGTGACCCTCTTTCTGGGAGGGTGGTTGCGGCCATTCCCCAGTTACACAGCGCTCTATTTCCTCAAGTTCACTCCTATCCTCGCTACCCTGGGAGCGGGAGGGTTTGTGCTTTGGTTGTGGCTGAAGAGCTCCGAGAAGCTGGACCGTTTCTTCTTCATTGCCCTTACCGCAGGCTTCGTGGTGCTCGCGATTCTGCTGGCTTATCCGCCGGTGCTCAATGCCATTCAGGGCATCTTCTGGTTTAGCGCCAAGGTGCTGGCATTCCTTTACGCCTTCATCTGGTATCGTGCAACTTTTCCGCGCTATCGCTATGACCAATTGATGAACGTCGGATGGCGCTTCCTGATTCCGCTAGCGCTTACGAATCTGGTGGTGACTGCCGTGGTCATTTGGTGGAAGGGGCCGCACCTGTGGCCGTTGCTGGTGATCGATGTGGTTTGTACGGTGGTGGTGGCTTGCTTGCTGAGTCTGCGCACTGCCGCCACAGGTACAGTGTCCGAGAGGTGAGGGAATAAAATAGGGCGCCCGGCTTTAATCCGGCGACTGCGCTTTAAAGGGCAGCACTAGATCAACCGAGAGGCAAGGATGGACTGGAAAGATTTTTTTCGTCGAATATTCTTGATCGATCTGATCAACGGCCTGCGGCTGACGTTTTCTTATCAGCGTCCGGACGCTGTCTACACGGAGCAATATCCCCTGGAGCGGCCGCCGGTGGCGGAGCGCTATCGGGGAGCGCCGCGCTTGAACAATCATCCCGAATCGGGCGAGACGCTTTGCATCGCCTGCAACCTGTGCTCGATCGCCTGCCCGGAAAACTTGATTGTGGTGGGCTGGGCGCGTACGGAAGACCGTAAAAAGCGGCTGACCACGTTTACCTACGATCTCTCGCGCTGCATGTTCTGCGGGCTGTGCGAGGATGCCTGTCCGGTGGACGCGCTGGAGTTGACGCAGGACTTTGAGATCGCCAACTATTCGCGCGAGGGCATGATCTGGGACCGGCAAGCACTGGAGGAAGGGCCAAAGCCGGCGAAGTATACCAGATAAGTTTAAAGGGTAAAGTTTAAAGGGTGAGGGCCGTAGATGGTAGGCGATAGGTCGTGGATGGGGGGGCGGAAGGTTAGAGGGTAAAGTTTAAAGGCTAAAGGGTGAAAGATGAAGAATCATGGAACAAGATCACAGATCTGGCCAGCTTTGTTTACCCTTTATCCTTCACCCTTTAAACTTTTAACTGGTTTAAGCTTCGGATCGCGAACATGATAGAACTTGTCACATTTATTATCCTGTCAGTGGTCACGCTGGTTTCGGCGATCCTCGTAATCACGCGCCGCAATGCCGTGCACAGTGCGATTTGGCTGATTGTGACGCTCTTCGCCGTGGGGGGAATTTACCTGTTGCAACACGCCGAATTCCTCTTTGCCGTGCAAATCATTCTCTACGTCGGCGGCATCATGGTGCTGTTTCTCTTCGTCGTCATGCTGGTGGATATCGATGTGGCTTTGAAGCAGGCGCGCTTTGCCCGGCAATGGCCCGTGGCCCTGCTGACCTCGGTCCTGCTGCTCGGGATCATCGGATTTGCGCTTTACAATCATTCACAAGGGCTTAAATTGCCTTCCCAACCCATGATAAGTGCCCCCGTCCAAAACACCCAGGCGGTGGGGATGGCTCTCTACCAGAATTACATGCTGCCGGTGGAGATTGCTTCGGTGTTGTTGCTGGTGGCGATGATTGGCGCCGTCATCATGGCCAAGAGGAAACTGGAATGATCCCCACGGATTACTACATCTTTCTCGGCAGTGGATTGTTCATCATCGGCGTCGTTGGCGTTCTGACTCGGCGCAATGTGCTGATCATCCTGATGTCGATTGAGTTGATCTTGAACGCCGTCAACATCAACTTGATGGCGCTGTCGCAATACTTCAAGTCGGTGGATGGCCAGGTCTTTGCCATTTTCGTGATCACCGACGCCGCTGCCGAGGCCGCCGTGGGTCTGGGCTTGATCATCGCCCTCTTCCGCAACAAAGAGACGGTCAACGCGGACGAGATTGACTTGTTGAAGTGGTGAGAAAAAAGTGTAAAGGGTAAAGGGTAAAGGCTAAAGCCGGAAGGGCAAAGGCTCGAAGGCAATGATCGAGCAATACCGGCGTGACATCCGAAAGCGCGCGTTCCAATACTCCCTGCGGGCGATCAAGCTTTACCATGCGCTGCAGGAAGCCAGGGACGGTGCGGGCTGGATCATCGGGAAACAGTTCTTGCGGGCCGCCACATCGATTGGTGCGAACGTGGAGGAGGCGCAGGCAGGAGAAACACGGGCGGACTTTATCCACAAGTATGGGATTGCCCAAAAAGAAGCCAGGGAGAGCCGCTACTGGCTGGGCTTGCTGAGCGAATCGGCGATTGTGCCTAAACGGCGTTTGACGCCGTTGATAAAGGAAACCGAGGAACTTTACGCCGTGATTACCGCGATAATCAGGAACGCAAAGAGCCGGCTGAAAGTACGGCCTTAGCCTTTGACCCGCGTGTAGAGGAGGGAGAAGCCATGGCAAGTCATCGAGTTCTGGCGGACATTGGAACCTTTGATGTAGGAATGGTGGACGTGGTTTTCGAAGTTGTGCGAGAAGGAAAACGGTTCGGCCGACTGAAGGTTTCACAGGGCAGCGTCGAGTGGATGCAGAGAGGCAATGTGAAACGGGCTCACCAACTGGAATGGCAGGCTCTCGAGAATGCCTTTTTGGAGAGGGGACGGGCGGTTAAGGCAAGTGGTCTTCACGGCCCTTTGCGTCGTCGCCAGGTCTGAGCCCAACGGCGCGTTGTTTTTTACCCTTTACCCTTTAGCCTTTAACCTTTGAACGCTATGCTAGACTACATCTGGTTAATCCCGATTCTTCCGCTTCTCGGCGCGGCTATCCAGCTTTTGCTCGGCCGACGTTTGTCGAACAAGGCGGTTTCCGCGGTTTCCGTGGGGTTGCCTGGACTGTCTTTCGCCTGGGCGGTCGGGTGTTTTATTCAGTTCTTGCGTCTTCCGGAATCATATCATCATGTTTTCTTCCGGCACTTATACACGTGGCTGCCCGCGGGGGCATTCCATTTGTCCAACGGCTCTGTGGGAAACCTCACCGTCAACGTGGGGATGCAACTCGACCCGCTTTCCTGCGTCATGATGCTGGTGGTTACCGGGGTGGGCTTCCTCATCCACGTATACTCCATCGGGTACATGGCGCATGAAGGTGGATATTACCGCTTCTTCGGTTACCTGAACCTTTTCATGTTCTCCATGCTGGTCCTGGTGCTGGCGGACAACTACCTGATGATGTTCGTCGGTTGGGAGGGCGTGGGCCTCTGCTCTTATCTCCTGATCGGATTTTATTTCCTGCGCAAGTCGGCCTCCGATGCCGGGAAAAAAGCCTTCATCGTCAATCGTATCGGTGACGCCGCGTTTCTGTTGGGTGTGATGTTGATGGTGGTGACGTTCGGCACGCTGGATTTTCAGGCCATCACCCAAGCCGCGCGCGGTGGTCAATTCCCGATGGGCAGCGGGGTGATCACCGCCATCTGCATTTTGCTTTTTATTGGCGCCACAGGGAAGTCCGCGCAGATTCCCTTGTATGTGTGGTTGCCCGACGCCATGGAAGGCCCCACTCCCGTCAGCGCCTTGATTCATGCGGCCACCATGGTGACGGCGGGCGTCTACATGGTGGCGCGCTCGAATGCCCTTTACGCGCTTTCCCCCAACGCATTGGCGTGGGTGGCGGGGATTGGCGCGGCGACGGCCATTTGGGCGGCGTCAATCGGCTTGGTGCAGAACGATATCAAGCGCGTGCTGGCTTACTCAACGATCAGCCAATTGGGTTACATGTTCCTGGCGTGCGGCGTCGGCGCGTTTGGTGCGGGCATCTTTCATCTTATGACGCACGCCTTCTTCAAAGCCCTTTTGTTCCTGGCTTCCGGCAGTGTGATCCACGCGCTTTCCGGCGAGCAAGACATGCGCAAAATGGGCGCCCTCAAGAGCAGGATTCCCACCACTTATTGGACAATGTTAATTGCGGCGCTGGCGATTTCAGGAATTCCGCCGTTGGCAGGCTTTGTCAGCAAGGACGAGATTCTGTGGCAATCCTTTGCCGGGCCTTACGGGCACACACTGCTCTGGGCCATCGGCTGGATCACCGCCGGCCTCACGGCATTCTACATGTTCCGCCTGATCTTCATGACCTTTTGGGGAGAGTCGCGCGTTCCCCAAGAGGTCGAGCACCACATTCATGAATCGCCGCGCACCATGTTGAATCCGCTTGTTACGCTGGCGATTCTCTCCGTCGTGGGGGGCTTCATCGGCTGGCCGAAATCTTTAGGGGGCGGAGACTGGTTCGGGAAATTTCTGGAGCCGGTATTCGAAGGCAACCCCGCGGCGCCACCGCATGAGTACGGACCGAGCTGGGAGTATTTCCTGATGGGGCTCTCGGTGGCGACGGCATTTGCCGGCATCGCGGTTGCGTACCGGATGTACGTCCGGCATCCGGAGCTTTCAGATCGCGTGGCTGGTGCGTTTTCAGGCCTGTATCGGGTTCTGCTCCACAAGTATTACATCGACGAAATCTATGACGCCCTTTTCGTGAACCGCGTCAAGGACCTGGGCAGCGGACTGGCGGCGTTTGACCTGGGAGTGGTGGATGGGGGCGTCAACGGCGTGGGCTGGCTCACGCGCATGTCCGCGGAGATCTCGCGCTTGTGGGATTCCTGGGTCATCGACGGCCTGGTGAATGTGCTGGGTTTTGCAGTGAAGATCCTGAGCTGGCCGGCCCGAATCGTGCAGACAGGCTTGGTGCAGAATTATGCTTGGTTCATCACCATGGGGGTGTTGATTTTCTTGATTTATTATCTTGTGCATTAAGGAGTCAGGAGTAGGGGTGCGGCTTGCCGTACCCTTTTGGTTCGGTCACGCAATTAGGATGAGGGTACGCCAAGCCGCACCCCTACAACCAGATTTCCAGCTCCACCTTTTTCGAGGTCAACGATGGCGTTTTTTCATGACCATATTCTGAGCATCATTCTCTTGATCCCGCTGGTGGGGATGATTCCGCTATTCTTCATCCCCCGGGAAAACAAGCAGGCGATCCGGTGGTGGGGAAACGTCGTAATGTTCGTGGACTTCCTCGCTTCGTTGCCCCTCGTCTTCTGGTTCTCGGGTGAGACCCCGGCCCAGCGGTTCAAATTCGTTGAGCTGCACACTTGGATTCCCTCCATCGGCGCGCAGTACCATCTGGGCATTGATGGCATCAGCTTCTTGCTGATTATGCTGACCACGGTGCTGGGTTTTCTCGCCGTCCTTTCGTCTTGGACAGCCATCCAGGAGCGGATGAAGGAATACTACGCCATGTTCTTCCTGCTCCAGGTGGGGATGCTGGGCGTTTTCATGTCGCTCGATTTCTTCCTCTTTTACGTGTTCTGGGAAGTGATGCTGGTGCCGATGTACTTCATCATTGGCGTGTGGGGTGGCCCGCGCAAGCTGTATGCCGCCATCAAGTTCTTTCTATATACCTTGGCAGGCTCCGTCCTGATGCTGCTCGGAATCCTGACCCTTTACCTAAACTACACGCTGCCCGACGGCAGGCATACGTTCGACCTCATCGAGCTGATGAAGCACGCACACTCCTGGCCTTTGCAAATGCAGATTTGGGTTTTCATCGCTTTCGGCATCGGTTTTGCCATCAAGGTACCGATGTTTCCGTTCCACACCTGGTTGCCGGACGCTCACGTGGAAGCGCCCACGGCGGGGTCGGTTATCCTGGCGGGCGTTTTGTTGAAGATGGGCACATACGGCTTCATCCGCTTCTCGCTGCCCCTGCTGCCTGACGCCAGCACCAATCCCACGGTGGTGAAGTGGATGGTGGGGCTATCGCTCATCGCCATCATTTACGGGGCGCTGGTCTCGCTGATGCAGAAGGATATGAAGAAGCTGATTGCCTATTCCTCGGTGAGCCACCTGGGATTCTGCACTCTGGGGATTTTTGCCCTGAACCCGCACGGCTTGCAGGGAAGTGTGATTCAGCAGATCAACCACGGTATATCCACCGGCGCGCTCTTCTTGATTGTGGGGCTGATTTACGAGCGCCGCCACACGCGCGAAATTAAGGAACTAGGCGGGCTATCGAGTGTCATGCCCATTTACGCGACGCTATTCATGATCGTGATGCTCTCTTCGATTGGCTTGCCCCTGCTCAATGGATTTATCGGGGAGCTCTACATTGTGCTCGGCGCGTACGAAGCCAATTGGCATTGGGCGGCGTGGGCGGTGTCGGGAATCGTTCTGGGCGCGGCCTACATGCTTTGGCTTTACCAGCGGACGATGTTTGGCGCCTGCGAGAATCCCAAGAACCAAATTCTGAAGGACTTGAACTTCCGGGAAATCATGACCCTGGTGCCTTTGATCCTCTGGGCGTTTTGGATCGGGCTATATCCCAAGCCCTTTTTCAACGTGCTGGATAAACCCGTCAATGCCATTGTCGAGCAGTTGAACCCCAGTTTCTCCCGGGCGCCGCAAGCCGCGAGCGTGGCGCCGGCCTTGCCCGCAAAGCCGGCACTCACAATTACCTTGACCAACCCCTCGGCAGGAGCGAGCCATTAATGGGGAACGCATTCTTTAGCCCGTTGGATTATCAGGCCATCAAGCCGGAAGTCCTGCTGACCATGTTCGGCTTGGCCGTCCTCCTGTTTGACTTCCTGCTGGATAAGCGCGACAAGTATCTCAACGCCGTGCTGGCCTTGATCGGGTTATTTTTTGCCCTCCTGCAACTCGGCATCTTTTGGCTCCGGCATTTCCGTTTCGCCCCACCCGCCTATTTTGGGTTTGACGGCACCTTTGCCCTCGACTCTTTCGCCATCGTCGCCAAATTCGTCGTCGTGCTGGCCACTGCCCTCGTGGTGCTCCTTTCGGTGAAATACCTGGAAATTGAGGAAGCGAACCTGGGCGAGTATTACGCCCTGCTGCTTTTCGCCGCGGTGGGGATGATGTTCATGGTGTCGGGCGCCGACCTGATCGTTCTGTTCATCGCCCTGGAGCTGATGGCACTGTGCGAGTATATTCTGACCGGGTTCCTGCGGGGCAGCCGGCGATCCAACGAGGCAGCGGTGAAGTTTTTCCTGCTCGGGGCGTTTTCCTCCGGCCTGCTGCTTTATGGCATGTCCCTGCTTTACGCCATCGGCGGATCGACGAAACTGAGCATGATTGCGGAACGCCTTCGCGACCGGCCGGCCACCGATCCGCTATCCTGGGTTGCTCTCATTACTCTCCTCGCGGGAATGTATTTCAAGATTGCCGCCGTGCCTTTCCATCAGTGGACTCCGGACGCTTACGAAGGTGCGCCCACCTCGATTACCGCCTTTATTTCCGTGGCGCCGAAGGTTGCCTCCTTCGCCTTCATCATTCGAATCCTTTTCATGGGCTTGTGGCCCCTGCGCGTGGAGTGGCAGGCCTTGACCATCGGGGTTGCCATTGCCACCATGACGTTGGGCAACCTCGCAGCCATTACCCAATCCAACATCAAGAGGTTCTTCGGCTACTCCACCATTGCCCATGTGGGTTACCTGTTGCTGGGGTTGGTGGCCGCCGCGGATGGGAACGGCGAGGGCCTGCGGGCCATCGTCATCTACCTGATCGTTTACGTTTTCATGAATCTTGGTGCCTTTGCCGTTATCATTATGATGCGGAGACGGGACATCATCGGCGATGAGATTGACGACCTTTCCGGTTTGATGTCGCGGGCACCGGCGTTAGCCCTCCTGATGCTCATCTTTCTTCTTTCCCTGGCCGGCATTCCCCCGACGGCGGGCTTTATCGGTAAGTACTTCATCTTTCTTTCCTTGATCGGAACGGGGCATTATTATTTAGCACTGCTGGGGGTTGGCTATTCCGTTGTGGCGCTGTATTATTACTTCCGGATTGTGGTCGTCATGTTTATGAAGAAGCCGTTAACGGAGGAACCTCTGGCGGCCAGTTTTGGTTTGCAGGTGGCGCTGGGAGTGACGCTGGCGATGACTCTGCTAATCGGAATCTATCCTCAGCCGATTATAGTTATTGCGCGCGAGGCCGTGCGGCCGTTCTTTTCTTAGCCGGTCGAGGTATGGGTGTCTGCTCGGCGTAGCGATCAATACGATGTGTGGCGGCAGGTGGGGGCAGTTTCCGGCCTGGGATTTGTTCTGTTCGCGTGTATTGGGGGCGGTTATTTTCTGGGCTGGTTGGTGGATCGATGGTTGGGCACCACGCCCATTTTCGCCTTGATTGTAGCGGGTTTGGGGCTGGCGGGAGGATTGATCGAAATCCTCCAGATTTTGAAGCGCGTTGAGAAGCGTGATCGCGACAACAACAACGGAGTTTCCGAGAATTGAATCGCGCATGTTGCGCTGGATGATGGCTTTAGCCATTTTGGGCGTGGCCGGCCTCCTGGCGACAGGGCGATTCCAGGTGGGCTTGGCCTTTGCCATCGGCGCCGCACTCGGCGTGTTGAATTTCCACTGGCTATGGCAGACGGGCAGGGTCCTGATGGAAATCCAGACCGCCCAGGTACCGCGCAAGACTGCCTTTCTGATGGTGGCGCGCTATCCCCTGGCCCTGGCAGGGCTGGCCGTTCTATACATCGGTGGCTGGTTGCCGCTTGTGCCGCTGATTGCGGGCTTGTTGGTCCCTGGCGCCGGGGTGTTCGTAGAATCCTTGTTTCTGATTGGCGCAGCTCTGCGTCATAAGCAGACGGCGTAACTTTAAGGAAAGAGTCTTGGCTGAAATGGAACACGAGATTTGGTTTACGGCAATTCTCAATAAATTACTGGCTGGGGTTCTGACCCCGGGACTAACGGCCCTGCACGTTCCGCCCGCGGATCCGGCGCATCCTATTCCCAATTACCTTGCCATGGAGATTCTTGTCCTGGGCGTGATTCTGGTGGGGGCTTTACTCCTTAAGCGCCGACTTTCCGTGGAGACGCCCGGCAAGTTCCAGCACCTGATGGAAGTGGTGGTGGAATTTGTTCGAAACATGTCGAGCGAGATCATTGGCCACGGGGCTACCCGCTACGTGTCGCTGCTGGGCACGCTGGGCATCTTCATCCTGGTCTGCAACGTTTTCGGTTTAATCCCTACCCTCGACACCCCGACCGGCCATATTGAGGTCACCTTGGGCCTCGCGGTTGCCGCTTTCGTGTATTACAACTATCAGGGGTTTCGTCATCACGGCCCTATCGGATACTTAAAGACATTTTGGGGACCGATCTGGTGGCTGGGTTTTCTACTTTTTCCGGTGGAACTCATCAGTAATACGTTTCGATTACTCTCGTTGAGCGTCCGTCTTTATGCCAATATGTTCGCGGGGGAACTCCTTGAGAAAGTTTTCGGGGCCATGCTCCCCGTTGTTCTCCCCGCTACGATGATGGCTCTGCACGTGTTTGTGTCTTTCATCCAGGCATACATCTTTGTGTTGCTGCCGGCCGTGTACATCAGCTTGGCGGTGTCGGAAGAGCATTGAGGATTTCGTGGCGGCCCTCGCGGGGGCCGCCACAGGTTTTTGGTTGTACCCGTCAGTGTGAGCTTCGCTCGTTCGAGGGTGGACGGAGCACCACCTCCTGGCGGAATTTCATAGAGCGCTTGTTCCAAATCGGGAACAAGCTTTGAGGAGGAAGATCGTGAGACGTCAAATTGCATTGTTTTCGACAGCGCTGGTGGGCCTTCTGCTGGCCGTGCCGGCGTTTGCCGCGGATGCTGGCGCGGCCCCTGGGGATGACACTGCCAAGTGGGTGGTCATTACTGCGGGCTTTGGCATGGCCGTCGCAGCGGCTTTCTGTGCTTACGGCCAATCTCGCGTAGTGGCAGCGGCGTGCGAGGGCCTGGCGCGTAACCCGGGAGCGCGGCCGGGTCTCTTCTTGTTCATGATTTTGGGCCTTGTGTTCATTGAAACTTTGGCCCTGTTTACCTTCGCCATGATCGCCTACAAGACCTTGGGAAGTAAGCTGTAAGTTCGGATCGCCGGGGATCTCGTTGCCCGGTTGCGGGGCAGGCAGGAAGGGGCGATTTGAGTTGTGTTCTCCGCAGCAGGGCAGAAATCTGCGCCAGCTCGGACCAGGGGGAGGCTCCGGCCTCCCCTTTGTATTGGTGGCAAGAGGCCGAGGGCGTACCGCTGGGAGCGGGCTCATTCTAAAGGTTGGGATCCGATTCCGCGGGCCAGGAAGAGCCGGCAGCAGTCTGGAGTTTTTGCGCCAGGTGTTCGCGGATGGTTAAGGGGATCCTGGTCTCATTCCCGAGAAGCAACTGCACCTGCTTGATCCAGGAAACCCTCTTGCGCGTAACGGAAATTTCCCTCCATGGAATGAACAGAGGTGGGTGCGCAATGCGAAATAGCGGGAAAATCCAAAGAAAGAGACCGAGCGGGTCGGCGCCGATCGTCAGGCAATTCTTATAGGTGGCGAGCCAGCGGAATTGACCGCGTTGAAAATTCCAACGGGACCCTGCGAAAGGCTCCAGGCAGCGGTACCGCTCGGCCAGCGAAGCCCAGCCACTTAGATGGCTTACAATGACGAGCGCCAGCATCACCATGCCCAGGATTCCGACGATGCCGAATAGGATGGAATAGATGTCGTGCATGATGGGACCGCCTTTCACCTTTCAGGTCTTAGCTGACATTTCCATTTTGGCCCACAGGCTGCCCAGCAACATACAACTGACCGTCTCAAAATGCAATGCTCCCATTCAACTGCTCCGGTTGGGTCCAAGCCGCGCGGGTGGGCGCATACATTGGTTTATCTCGAATTCCGAAATTAGGGAGCACTGTTCCGTTCTAATCCGTTAGATTGAAGTTGGTTAGACAAAATCTGCGGAGGAACAGAACCGTGCAACGAGAAATTACCGCGCTTTGGGGAGAAAAGAAAGT
>Ga0326727_10004724_pt1 | contig 40280 bp, 29 predicted proteins | sample MB2enrmetagenome_FD_207643 | JGI IMG/M metagenome (GOLD analysis project Ga0326727, IMG submission 207643) | Lab enriched peat soil microbial communities from McLean, Ithaca, NY, United States - MB29MY | ecosystem: Environmental > Terrestrial > Soil > Wetlands > Peat | place: USA: New York...
GAGTATGCCATGCTAAGGTCGGTCTGTCAATAGAACTCAAAATAGACAGACTTGATTGAGGGCCGGCGGATCTTCGCCTGGGCCAATCGAATCAAAACAAGCCACACGGAAAATGTAGAAACTCCAGGGGCGGGTTGTTAACCCGCCTGGGCGGCAGTGGCAGACGTCCGCGAGAGGCCGATTAGCAATCGGCCGCAGGTTGCCAACCTGCCCCACAAGGCCGCGCCCAACTGCGCTCGGATTGAAGCTGTTTTGCAAGGGAACTGCCGCGCCCGCCTGGGAAGCGGAGGCGTCGTGGCCGGCGCAATAGCCCGCGGAGACGTCCGTCTCTACCGGTTCGCGCCGCCGGATAAGAAGCGGCCGGTGCTGGTGCTGACTCGCGACAGCGCCATCGCCTACTTGTCGAGCGTGACCGTGGCGCCGATCGCGTCCACCATCCGGGGAGTGCCGTCGGAAGTGGTTCTCGACGAGGAAGACGGCATGAAGGGGGCTTGCGCGGTGAATCAGCACAACGCCGTCACGGTCTCCCGGCGCCGGTTGGGGAAGCGGGTGGCGCGGCTGGGCCGGTCGCGGATGGGCGAAGTCTGCGCCGCATTGCGGTTCTCGCTGGGCTGCGATTCCATCCAACCGTAGCGGCCCCGCCGCGCCCCACTGACCGGCAAGTTACCCAAGGATAACCTGGCGCGCTAACGGTTCACCGTGGCATCCCAGCCACATATTCGCGCGCGTGAAAGTTATTTCTCTCCCGCGGAATCTTCCAGATAGTCCATACTTTTAGAAAGGAGTTAGTCATGCTAAGATCCGGTGGCTGTTTGTATCTCGCCGCGCTCTTGCCTTTGGCGGCGCTTTGGGGACAGGATACCCATTCCTCGGGATGGATCGTCATCCCCACCAACGAGTACACCGCGCTGCGGGCGCGGGCTTTCCCTGTCGAACCGGAAGCCTCTCCGGCGCGCATCGAAATGACGCTGACACGCGTCGACTACGAGCTGAAGGTCGAGAGCGAGTTCGCCAGCGGGCACGCCAACCTGACGGTGGACGTGTTCAAGGAAGGATGGGTGCGGGTGCCCATCCCCTCCGGCCTGCTGGTCCGCTCCGCGCGGCTCGACGGCAAACCGCTTTCGCTCATCCCCATGCGCGCCTCAGCCAGCGGCCAGTTATCCGCGGTTGTGTCGCGGCCCGGCCGGGCGGTGCTGGCGCTGGAGGTGGTCCTGCCGGTTTCGGCCGTGGCCGGTGAAGAGAAACTGGCGCTGCCGTCCAGTTCCTCGGGCATCACCAGCGCCGCGGTGACGCTTCCCCGGCAGGGCATGGAGCTGACCGTTTCCGGAGGCGTGCTGTCGTCCAGGCCGGACACCGCCGATGGCGGACGCTGGGTGGCTTACGGGCACGCCAACGAAGCGCTGACCTTCGCCTGGCACAGGAAGAATGAAGATCGCCACGCCGTCGAGCCGTTGCGCTTCCGCGGATCGCTCACCGAGCTGGCCGGGCTGGGCGAGGACGCCACCTCCGTCTACGCCGAGGTGGACGTGGAGGTGGTGCAGGGAAGCGCCGCGCAAGTGCGCATCCAGCGTCCGCCCGGGGTGGTCTTCAACCAGGTGTTGGGCGCGGAGGTGGGCGATTGGGAAGCCAAAGACGACGTGCTGACGGTGCGCTTCCTCGAGCCCATCGAAAAAACCGTGCGCTTTCTGATCGCGGGCGAGACGCGCCTGGCGCGCGAGGGCGCCATGGAGATCCCCATCCTGCGGCTGGTGGACGCCGAGCGCGAATCCGGCGGCGTGGCCGTGGAAGTGCAAGGCGCGGGCGAAATCAAGGACGTGAAAACCCGCGGGCTGGATAGCGCGGACGCCAGCGAGCTGGGGCAACTGGTCTCCACGCGCCAATCGCCGTCGCTGGCCGCGTTCCGCTTTTTGCCGGGCGCGCCGGGCGGCGATCGCGCGCTCCACATCGAGGTGGCGCGCTACACGCAACAGGCCGTGTTGACGGCCAACATCGAAGAGGCGCGCTACCGCGTCCTCCTCACTAAGGACGGGAAGACGCTGCTGGAGGCCCGCTACGCCGTGCGCAACACGCAGCGGGACTTCCTCAAGGTCACCCTGCCGGCGGGCGGGGTGCCGTGGAGCGCATCGCTGGCGGGCAAGCCGGTGCGGCCGGCCAAGGCTCCCGACGGCAGCCTGCTGCTTCCGCTGACCAAGACCCAGGCCGGCGAGGAGGCCGCGCCGTTCGCCGTTTCGCTCACCTTTCTGATGCGCGGCGCGGCGTTCACCGACCGTGGCCACGCCAGCGTCGCCCTGCCGGCGCTCGATCTGCCAATTTCGAAAAGCGCCGCGATGGTGTACTCGCCGCCGGGTTTCCGCCTGACCGTCGAGCCCGGGCCGTTCCAGACACAGGCTTACGAAAGGCCGGCCTCGGCCGCATTCGGCGGCGCGCCGGCCCCCGCCCAGCCCCGCGCCGGCGCCGCGCCGCAAAACGCGCCGGCCCAGCAGCAGGACATCCTGTCGCAGTTCAACACCAACGCCACGCAGTCCGCCAGCCAGGCGCTGGTGGACAAGTACAAGGCCAAGTCCGAGGCCCGCACCAGTTCCAAGGCGCTGCCCGCCGGCCTGACCTTCCCGGTTTTGGGCGCTTCCATTTACCTGGCGTCGGAACTTACCGCCGAGAACCAGGCCCCACACATCGAACTGAGCTACCTGAACGAGAAAAAGGGAGGTGTGAAATGAAGTTCCATTCGCTCGCCGCCGTATTCGCGCTGCCGGCCATCGCCTTGGCCCAGAACGGAGCCGCAGCCTTGCCGGCCCCCGGAAACGTGGCCCTCCCGCTGGACGAGTACAACCGCCTGGTGGAACTGGCCGGCAAAACCGTCAGGAAGCCCGATCCGCCTCCGGCCGCCTATGCCGTGAAGACCGCCGTTTTAAAGCTCCAGGCGGGCAGCGAGTCGGTCTCCGGAACCATCGATCTGGATGGCGAGGTCTTCGGCAAGTCGCCGGTTTCCGTGCCGCTGGTCTCCGGCATGACCATTCTCGACGCCCAGCGCCAGGGCAAGGAGCTGCCGCTGGATCAGACCGCCTCGTCCACCGAGGCGGTGCTCTCGCCGGGCGAGTTTTCGGTCGCGCTGCGCGCCGCCATGCCGCTGCGCATCGAGGCCGGCAGCGCGGTGTTCTCGCTGCCGGTGCCCGCCGCCGGCGCGGCCCTGCTCACCCTTATGATTCCGGGCGACCGCACCACCGTCCATTTCGTGGGCGGCGTGATGACCAGCCGCGCATCCAGCGGCGGACAAACCACCGTCGAAGCCACCCTGCCGCCCGGCCACACCGTGTCCATCTGGTGGGCGGCGAGAGAGAGCGCGGCGCCGGTGGCCCCGCGCGAAGTGCGTTTTCTCTCCGACGTCAAAACGCTGGTCTCGGTCAGCGAAGCCGCCATCGGCCTGGTGGCGCTGGTGGATCTCACCGTGGTGCAGGGCGAGCCCAGGCAGTTCGAAATCGAAATCCCCGCCGGTTACGGCATCACCGGCGTGACCGGCCCGTCGCTGGATTCGAGCGACACGCAGCCCGGCGTGCTGACCGTCAAGGTCCGCGACGCCACCGTTCGCAGCCACCAGTTCCTGATCTCCATGGAGAAGACCATCGATGGCGAGGTCGCCTCCGGCATCCCGTTCGCGACCGTGAAGGCCACGCAGCGGGAGACCGGCGAGGTGCTGGTGGAAGGCGCCGGCAGCCTGGAACTGGTTGCCAAGGAGAGCGGCGGGTTGAAGCGCATGGACCTCAAGGAAACCAGCCCGTACCTGCACACCCTGGCGCACGATTCGCTCACCGCCGCGTTCCGCTACCACCGGCAGGCGGCCGAAGCGCCCGGCCTGACGCTGGAGTGGGTCCGCTTCCCCGACGCCGCCCTGCCGCCGGCGATTGCGCAATCGGCCACCGTCACCACCGTGGTGACCACCGAAGGCCGCTCGCTTACCGAGATCAAACTGGTGGTGAAGAACCAGTCGCAGCCGTTCCTCAAGGTCGGGCTGCCGGCCGGAACGAACATTCTGTCGGCCGATGTGGAGGGCGAAAAGGTGAAGCCCGCCGAGGGCCCCGATGGCCAGCGCGTGCCGCTGCTGCGCCCCGGGTTCCGGCCCAAGGGCGAGTACACCGTGTCGTTCGTTTTCCTGCACGCCGGAACCCCGTTCGCCAAAAAGGGCGGATCGGAACTGGCCCTGCCGAAGATGGACATGCCGGTGGGACTGTTGAACTGGGAGGTGTTTCTGCCGGCCAAGTATCAAGTGGCGGATTTCGGCGGCAACGCGATCCCGGCGGCGCTGGTGGCCAGCGCGGGCCGGGACACGGCGGTGATGGAAGGCCTGGAGGTGGGCTCCGCGGCGGCGGTGAGAGACCGGGAGTACGCTCCGCCGTCTTCTGGCGCCAAGCCCGCCGCTCCGGCCCCGACGATGCTGGGGCCAGGCATGGTCGGCGGAGTCATCATCGACCCGAATGGCGATGTGGTCCCGGGAGCGCAGGTGACGGTGACCGATATCGCTACCGGGCGCACGCGCACCACTCGGGCGGACTCGGACGGACATTGGGCCGTCGCCGGGTTCTCATCGGGAAAGCTGAAAGTGATCATCGCTTCAGCGGGCTTCAAGAGTGAAGTTGTGGAAAGAGACTACGTCGCGGCGAACCCCAGTTGGATGGCCACCACCTTGCAGATTGGCAACGTGACTGAAAGCGTCACGGTGCTGGACGGCGTCCAGGTGCAGGACCTGCCATACAACGGCTCCGGAGTGAACATGCTCGCCGGACTGAACGCCGGGGCCGGCAACACGCGGCGCCCGCCCAGCGCGCAACCGGCTCCGGCCGCGCCATCCGCCAACGTGGTCGACCTCAAACAGAAGGTAGCGGGCGTGCTGCCCATCGCCATCGACGTGCCGCGCACCGGCACGTCCTACCGCTTCGTCAAGCCGCTGGTGATCGACGAGGAAACCACGGTTTCCTTCGCGTATAAGACCAAGTGAGGCTGTGGGGCAGGTTGTCAACCTGCGGCCGATTGTCAATCGGCCCGGCGAGCGAAGCTCGCCCAGTGGATCGGGAAACCGCACCCAGTCTGGTTGCGGCTATCCGGAAGGCGGGTTACCGGGGTACCCACTTGGGGTCCGCCGCAGGCTGCCAGCCCGCCCCACAAAATAACTTCCGGAATCCGCGAACTTTTCGGCGGCTCGCGGCATTACCCTCATAGAGCGGCCATATGGTCAGCGATGAGACACTCATACTGGAATTTCAACGCGGCTCGCCGGACGCGTTCGAAGAGCTGTTTGCGCGCTATCGGGAGCCGGTCCACGGCTTCTTCCGGCGGCGCCTGCCGGATCGCGGGCGGGCCGATGACCTCACCCAGGAAACGTTCCTGGCGGTGATCCGCAACAGCCACCGCTACGAGCCGCGGTCGCCCGTCCGCGCGTACCTGTTCGGCATCGCCTTCAAACTGGTGGCCGCCGAGCGCCGCAGCATGGCGCGGCAGGCGCCGGCGCCGGCGGACCCGCCCGAACCCGCGGCGCACGGCGCGCCGGACGCGTCCCTGTGGGTTCGCCAGGCCATCGCGCGGCTGGACCCATCGGAGCGCGAGGTCCTCATGCTGCGCGAGTATGAGCAGCTCAGTTACGCGGAAATCGCCGACCTGCTGCGGATACCGCTGAACACCGTGCGCACGCGGTTATTCCGCGCGCGCCTGGCCTTGAAGGAGCACCTCGATGCAACCCGTTGATCATCCCCTGGCCCCCGAAGAAGTGATGGCGTACCTGGATGGCGAACTGCCCGCCGAACGGGCCGCCCGCGCCGCCGCCCATCTCGATGAGTGCGCCGAGTGCCGCGCGCTGGCGGACGGGCTGCGCGGCGTGTCGCAAGCCCTGCCCGCCTGGGAAGTGGCATCCTCGGACGAGCGCGTGGCAAAGGGCGTGATGGACGCGCTGACCCAGACTCCGCAGATGCCGCCGCCAGCCGTAGTGAAGGCGCGGCGGAAGTTCTTCGGATTGCCATGGTGGTGGGGATTTGCGGGCGCGCTGGCGCTCGTCCCGGTCTTCGTTGTCGTGACGTGGTACCAGGCTCAGAGGGACATCTCATCGGAGCGCTCGACGGGGCTCGGATCGGTCGCGGGGCTCTCGCGAATGTACCGCATCGTGGCGGACACACGGGCCGCGTCGGCACCCGCCACCGCACCCACGGTTTTCCAGGCCCCGGAAGAGCCTCCCGCCCCCAACGCACCCGCCGCTTCTGCACCCATGATCGCGCGCACCGCCCAGATCCAGTTGACCACGCGCGATTTCGACCGCATCCGCGCGCGCCTGGAGGACATCCTCAAGCGCCACGGCGGCTACTTCGGCGAACTGGGCATCGCCAGCCCCACCGGGAGCGGCCGCACGCTCTCCGGCAAACTGCTGATTCCCGCCGGGCAGCTCGATAGCGCCATGTCCGAGATCCGCCAACTGGGCCACGTGGATTCCGAATCGCAGAGCGGCGAGGAAGTCACGGCCGCGTTCGCCGATCTCGAAGCCCGCCTGGCCAACTCGCGCCACACCGAGCAGCGCATCGTCGACCTGCTGCGCGAACGCACCGGCAAGCTCTCGGACGTGCTGGATGCCGAGCGCGAACTGGGCCGCGTGCGCGGCGAGATCGAACAGATGGAGGCCGAGCGGAAGGCTTTGCTGAAGCGCGTGGACTACGCCACGCTCACCCTCAACGTCAACGAAGAGTACAAGGCGCAGCTTCACGTGGACGGCAGCCCGTTCACGCAGTTTCGCAACGCGGCGGTGGACGGATTCCGCAGCGCGGCTGGAAGCCTGGTGGCGATCGCCCTGTTCCTGCTTTCAGACGGGCCGGTGCTGCTGCTGTGGGCCGCCATCCTGTTCTTCCCCGCGCGTCTCGCCTGGCGGCGCTGGCATGCCCGGCGCAGGGCATAGCGCCGTGAGGGCTCAAAACCGCTCATCGATGAGCGGTTTTTGAGGCCGTAGGTTGTTGAAAACACAAGGACGGGTCTGCAAAAGCCGCTCATCTGAGCGGTTTGGGCTGCCTTGCCGCGGCCCCGCCCATCAATACCGCATCAGCTTCACGCGGAAGATGGCGCCTTGCGACGGGAGCGGAACGCTGGGCGGGGTGTAGGACCCCTGGTAAGTCCGGCCGCGATTGGTGGTTTTCCAGACGCCGTTTTCGTACACGCCTTCCTCCACCTGGAGGAATTGCGCGGCGGTGAAACCGGAACCCACCGTGGGGCGGAAATCCACCCCGGCGTTGAAGCCCATCACCAGAAACTCGTCCGGTCCCAACTCGCCCACCAGCACGCGCGACGAGGGTATGGGCGCCTGTCCGGCCGCAGCGGCCACCGGGAGGAAGCGAACCAGCACGTGGTAGCGGTCGAAGATCAGGTTCTTGCCGCGGATGGTTTCCTCCTCGATGGCGGCCTTCAGCTTCCCGGCCGCTTGTAAGTCGACGATGGCGGGCATGGTGGCCTGGACGAGGCGGTAGTCCGCGCCCAGATCGACGAAGCGCGCCTCCACTTCCGGGCCGGCCCCGGAGTCCACCCCGTAAGCGCCGAAACCGATGGCCTGGAAATCCGCCAGGGCGTAGAAGAACGCCCGCGCGCCCGACATGGTCCTGCCCGCCTCGGGGCTCCAGTAGGGGTTATCGGGACGGACGTAGCGTGCATTGATCCGGCGGAAGTTGCCGAAGGGCTGCACGGAAGTGTCCGAGGACAATATGTCGATATCCGGCGCGGCGGCCTTCCAGAGATCCAGCATGTGGGATACCGGGCCGCCGCTGGGGTAAGTCTCGCCGGGGCGGTCGAACAGGTCGAACTGGTCGGCGGTATCTTCGCCGCCGTTCCAGGCATTCACGTAAGTCACCAGCGGATAGACCTGTTTGCCGGCCTTGGCCACCTCGTCGATGAAAGTGGAGACGTAGTAAGTGCTGAAGGCTTCTTCCGCCAGGCGGCGGCCGAAAACCTCCGTCCAGGTCCCCGGTTTCTTCTTCAGGGCCGTCACCAGCGGCGCGGGCACCGGGCCGTTGAACAGCCTGGTGGCCTCCGCGGAGTAGTCGCGCACGCTGCCCAGCAGGCCGGATTCGTTCTCCACCTGCATCATGATGACGGTGCGGTTGGCCTCGTCGACCTGCCGCAGGTGGGTCATCATGGCCACGTAGGCCCGCTTGTCGGCATCGAGCGTGGCCCGGAAGTGCGGCGAGAGCACGCGAATGGGTTTGCCGCCCGAATCCACGACGCGCGGGAAGCGCGCCAGATCGGTCTTCACCCAGTTGGGCGCCCAATCCATGGCCCCGTTCTTCCAGGTGCCGAACCACAGCAGGTCGACGCGGAAGCCCTCCCCGCGCGCCCGCAACAGGATGCGGTCGAAATCGCGAAAATCGAACTTGCCTTCCTCGCGCTCGATCTCGTTCCAGTAGACCGGATACTCCACGGTGTTGGCGCTCATGCTCTTGAGCTTGCTCCAGGTGCGCTCCATGCGGTCCGGGAAAGCGCCGTCGTTGTTGACCTGGCCGCCCAGGATGAGGAACGGCTTGCCGTCCACCAGGAAGGTGAACTTACCGCCGGTATTAACCAATTGCGGAATGGGTCTGGCTTGCGCGGCGGCAAGAGATACGGCGGCGGCCAAAACCAAAGCCAGCCGGATGAGTTTGCGCGGCAGAACGCCGGTTTTCCGTGTCATGGGGATTTCTCCGTGGCGGCGCGGCGGGTTGCGGCGGCCGCATTTCACTGGTAGGGTAGCACCGTGCCCGGGAAGTTGCCCGCCCCGTGAGCCGCCGGGCCGAGCACGCGGTTACTGCCCGCTGCCGACCAGGCGGGATTCGGCGGAGAACTTCTTGTAGCCGCTGTAAGTGAAATCGCCATCTTCGCGAAGTCCCTTCAGCAGGATGCGGCCGGAGACGCTGAAGCTTATGTGCTTCGGCAGCCAGACCTCGCCGTTCACGTAAGTGAACTCCACATGCATGTGCGTGCCTTTGTTAATGCGCGCCAGAAACCCGCCAAACGAGATGGAGTCCGTAAACTCGGCGTCGATCCGCACCGGCTGATAGTCGCTTTTCGCAACCCAGATGCGGCCTTTCATTTTGCTGACGACGCTGACGAACCGGCTGGACTTGAACCGGTAGCCCTGCCGCGCCCCGCCTTCGATCACCCACACCGGGATTCCATCGATCTGCTCTTCTCCCACCAGGCGCAGGTCGAAACCGTCGACGATATCGTCCATGTCCCGCTGCTCCTGCTGGTGGGCGCGCTCCTCGGCGGCCAGGCGCTTCTGGCGCTCGTCGGGTGTTTCCCCGGCGCGCAGCGCCTCTTTCTCCCGCCGTTCCGCTTCCCGCTTTTGCCGGGCCGCTTCCTGCTGGCGCTCCTCCTTGGGCGAGAGTGGTTTGTCGTCGCGCTGGATCAGGCGCCGGTACATGGATTTTTCGAGCGGGATCACATCCCACGTGGTGGATTGGCGATGGGTGACCGCGCCCTTGCCGTCCAGCGTGCGTTGCTCGTCGCGCTCGACGTAAGTGTAGGTGCGCTCCAACTCGTGGTTGTGGCTATTCATCCGCAGCGCCCGGCGGAGGATTTCCTTGGGATCGTCGCCGGCCGCGAGGAACGGCGCGGCCAAGCCGAGCAGCGCGCACCCGCCCGCCAGCCAGGTCCGCGTCGAGCCATGCAGCATGGTGATTCCTCCCTGAAGGAAACTGTGTCCCGGCCGGCACTGTGTCGCCGCCGAAACCCGGCGGCCATGAACCCGGCTTATCGAAAAGACGGCGCTCCGGCGCGTGGCTTAACACCCGTGCAGTTTTTATTCCACGCGGCTTTTCGGGGCTGGCGGAGCGCCCGGCCGCACGCCGCCGTAGACCACTTCGCGCGTGTCCTTCCAGAAGAGCGCGACGTGCCGGTAGCCGCACTCCCGCAGAATCCGCAGATCGTCGGCTTCCCGCTGCGGCTGGTCGCATTCGTTGCGCTGCAGTTCATCCAAAAAGCGGCGCGTCGCGGCGGCATCGCCAAATCGCGGGTCCTGGCCGTGAGCGCGGTCCACGATTCCCGCGACGCGCATCTGCTGCGTCAGAGCTTCCAGAAACTCGTCTTCCGCCGCCACCAGATCGGCGTTCAGAAACCAGCCGTTCTCTTTCAGCAGCGTGCGGCAGCGTTCCAGCAGCCTGGCCTTCTCCGGCAGGTTGAGGTGATGCAGAGCGTACGCCGAAAGCACCGCGTCGGCGGAAGCCATCTCCAGGCCGAGAGATTCCGGCAGCCGGAAATCCCCGACCACGAACTCCACGCGCTCCGCCAGCGTTCCCAGGCGGGAGCGGGCCGCGGCCATCATTTGCCGGGAGCCGTCGACGGCCACCGCGCGGCAATCCGGGAAACGGCGCAGCAGCCGGTCCAGCAGGAAGCCGGTGCCGGTGCCCAGGTCGATCGCCAGCCGCGGCGCGGGCGCGGATGCCGCCAGCACCGCCATCATGGTTTCGACCATCCGGTGCCGGTTGGGATGCATCAGGTCCATGTCCGCATCGTAGGCAGCCACGCGCGCGGCAGTCTCGTAGGCCTGAACGGAGGGTGAATCCATGAGTCGATGATCCCACACGGCGCGGCTTGGGCGATTTGCGCGGCAATGGCACCGCGGGCGCAGGCCGGGCTCAGCGCGCGGCGGCGAGCGGCGGATGGCCGGGTTCGCCCCAGCCCAGCGTCAGGTAGGTGGCGGCGTCCTGGAATTCCTTGCGCGAGAGCAGCCGCCAGCAATCCAGGATGACCGGCGGCGGCGCGCTACGCTTCAAGTGGGAGGGCTGCAACGAGCGGAATTCCGCCCAGGGCGTGGTGATCGCCAGCACGTCGGCCTGGCGCGCGCATTCGGGGACGCTCAAGGCGTACACCACTCCGGCCGGCAATGCCGCTATGGCGTTGGGCATCGCTTCGGGGTCGTAGACCACCAGGCGAACCCCCTGTTCGGCGACGAACTTCGCCAGCGCCAGGCCTTGCGACTCCTCGATCACCTCGGTATTGGGCTTGTAGGAAAGGCCCATGATCCCGGCCGTGCCGCCTTTGGGCAGGTGCGAGAGGATCAGGTCCGCCAGCCGCGGCACCTGCCGCTTGTTGAGCTGGTCGGTAGCCTCGGCCAGCAGCGCCGGAACGCCGTTGGCGCGCGCCACCGCCGAAAAGGCGATGTTGTCGCGGGGGAAACACGGCCCGCCGTAACCCAGCGCGCCCTTCAGATATTTCTGGCCGATGCGCGTATCGCACCCGATGGCCGTGGTCACCACGTCCACGTCGGCGCCGGGGATGGTCTCGCAGACCTGCGCCAGCATGTTGGCGTAGGAGATCTTGGTGGTGACGAAGGTGTTCACCGAGAGCTTGGTCAGCTCCGCGTTCACGTAATTCATGCGCCGGATGCGCGGGGCGCTTTCGCACACGCCGCCGTAGAACTCCTCCAGGATGGCGCCCGAGCGCGGGTCGGATTCGCCGATCAGGATCATGTCCGGGTTCAGCATGTCGCGGATGACGCTGCCCAGGGCGATGAATTCGGGGTTGTAGCACAGGCCGAAATCGGGCCCGCACCGTTTTCCGGAATGCTGTTCCAGCGCCGGCAGCATCACGCCGCCGGTGGATCCCGGCATCACCGTACTGGAAAGCACCACCAGGTGCCAGTCCGGCTTCCGGCGCAATGCCGCCCCGATTTTTTCCGCCGAGGCCAGGACGTAGCGCATGGTGAACCGGCCGTCCGCCTCCGACGGCGTGGGCACGATGATGAAGGTGACTTCCGTTCCGAGGATGGCTTCCTCGTAGTCGAGGGTGGCCGTCAGGCGCTCGTGGTTGAGGTGGATCATCTCCTGCAACCCCGGCTCGTTCACCGGAGCGCGCCCTTCGTTGACGGCGGCCACCGCGGCCGGATTGAGGTCCACGCCCACCACCGTATGTCCCTTGTGCGCCATGACGGCCGCCATGGGAGCTCCCAGCTTTCCTAAACCGATAATGGATAACTTCAAAAGATTGACGCTCCTAAAAAACGATAAGCCCCGGAGGGATTCGATCCTTCACTATAACCCGATTGTAACGGCGGGGCGGACGCGGGTGATCGGCCGGAGCAGCCGCGCGCCAATGGCGCCCAGGCGGGATGCCATCCCGCCGCAGGCTGCCAGCCTGCCCCACAAAACGCCGGCGCCTGGCGCGCGTCTCAATCCTTGCGCACGATGGGCATCCGCCAGCCGGTGCCGAACGCGCGCGAGGTCACCTTCAAAACCGGCGCCGCCTGCTTGCGCTTGAACTCGGCGATGCGCACCAGGCGGAGAATGCGGCGCACAGTGGCTTCGTCGTGGCCCTGGGCTATGATCTCGTCCGCCGACTGGCACTGCTCCAGGTGCAGTTCCAGAATCTCGTCCAGCAGTTCGTAGGGCGGCAGGCTGTCCTGGTCCTTCTGGTCGGGACGCAGTTCCGCCGATGGCGCCTTGGTCAGAATGGCCTCGGGGATGTCGGCCTTGCGCCGGTTGCGCCAGCGCGCCACCCGGTACACCATCATCTTGGGCAGATCGGCGATCACCGCCAGGCCGCCGTTCATGTCGCCGTACAGGGTGCAGTATCCCACCGCCATTTCGCTCTTGTTGCCGGTTGTCAGGAGCAGCGATCCGAACTTGTTGGACAGCGCCATCAGCAGGTTGCCGCGGATGCGCGACTGGATGTTCTCCTCGGTGACGTCCGGCTTCAGGCCGCGGAAAACGTCCGCCAGCACGCCTTCGTAGGTTTGCATGATGCCGGAAATCGGCAGCCGCTCGGTGCGGATGCCCAGGTTGCGCGCCAGTTCCACCGAGTCGTCCACGCTGCCGGGGCTGGAATAAACGGAGGGCATCATCACGCCCAGGACGTTCTCCGGGCCCATGGCATCGGCCGCGATGGCCGCGGTCAGCGCCGAATCGATGCCGCCCGAGAGGCCCAGCAGCACGTGGCTGAAGCCGGTCTTGCGGGCGTAGTCGCGCACGCCCAGCACGAGGGCGTGCCAGATCTCCGCCTCGGGCGCGAAATCGTCGGCGGCGATGGAGCCGGCGCCGGTTTCCAGGTCGGCGATCAGAACGTCTTCCTCGAAACCCCGGGCGCGGGCGATCATGCGGCCGCTTGCATCCCAGACGCCGCTGCGGCCGTCGAAAATCAGGTCGTCGTTGCCGCCCACCTGGTTCACGTAGGCCACCGGCACGCGGTACTTGGCCGCCATGTGTCCCAGCATTTTCTCGCGCAGCTTCTGCTTGCCCGCCTCGAACGGCGACGCCGAAAGGTTGACGATGGCCGACGCGCCCTTGCGAACCAGCGCTTCGATGGGATCCTCGTGGTAGCGCCGCCGCCGCCAGAAGTCGCGGTCGTTCCAGACGTCCTCGCAGATGCTGATGCCCAGGCTGGCGCCGTTCCAATCCAGGATCTGCGGCTCCTTGGCGGGCTCGAAGTACCGGTCCTCGTCGAAGACGTCGTAAGTGGGCAGCAGGGTCTTGTGAAACACCGGGCCCGCCGCGCCGCCGCGCAGCAGCACCGCGCTGTTGAACAAGGGCCGGCCCATTTCCTCGGTGTTGGGCGTGGCCACGCCCACCAGCAGCGGCGGGGCGTCGCGGAGCTCTTCCGCCAGGCCCGCCAGTATTTCCCCGGCGCGGCGCACGAAGCCCTGGCTCATCAGCAGGTCGCGGGGCAGGTAGCCCATAAGCGCCAGTTCCGGCGTGACCACCAGGTCCGCACCACGCTCTTGCGCGGCCCGGGCCCCGCGCACTATGAGCGCCGAATTGCCGTTGAGATCACCCGCCGTGGGGTTGAGCTGCAGAAGCGCTACACGCAAACCAAACCGTCCCCCGGTCCGGGCCCGGCCAGCAGGCGGGAGCGCCGGACCCTCTAAATTCAAGGCTCTTCTTCACTGTAACAGCTTTGCGCCGCGCTTACCGGCGAGCCGCGCCGCGGGCTAGAATTATGTTCAGCCCATGAAGACATTCACCATCGCCGTGATCGCCGGAGACGGCGTGGGCGTGGAGGTCGTTCCGCCCGCCAGGCGCGTCCTGGAAAAGGTGGCCAGGCTGTACGATGCCGGCTTCGCCTTCCAGGATTTCGATTGGGGCAGCCAGCACTATTTCCGCTGGGGCCACATGATGCCGGCCGGCGCGCTCGACCTGCTGCAACCCTGCGACGCCATTCTGTTGGGCGCCGTGGGCCATCCCGATATCCCCGACCACACCACGCTCAACGGCCTGCTGCTGCCCATTCGCCGCGCCTTCGACCTGTACGCCAACGTGCGGCCGGCGTATCTCTATCCGGGCGTCGAATCGCCGCTCAGGAAACCGCGCGGCGGCGACATCGATTTCGTGGTGGTCCGCGAAAACACCGAGGGCGAGTACGCCCAGGTGGGCGGCCTGGTCTACCAGCACCAGCCCGAGGAGATCGCCATACAGACCTCCGTCTTCACCCGCCGCGCGATCGAGCGCATCGTGCGCTTCGCCTTCGATCTGGCGGTCAGGCGCGGCAGGAAGCGGCGCGTCACCAGCGTCACCAAGAGCAACGCGCAGGGCTACAGCATGACGCTGTGGGACCGCGTATTCGAGGAGGCGGCGGCCCGCCATCCGGACATCGAGACGGAGTCCCTGCTGGTGGACGCGGCGGCCATGAACTTCATCCGCCGGCCGGAGACGTTCGACGTGGTGGTGGGCTCGAACCTTTTCGGCGACATTCTCAGCGATATCTCGGCCATCGTGATCGGCAGCATGGGCCTGGCGGCCAGCGCCAATCTGGATCCCGAGCGGCGGTTCCCGTCCATGTTCGAGCCGGTGCACGGATCGGCGCCCGATATCGCCGGCCAGGGCGTGGTGAATCCGCTGGCCGCCATCCTCAGCGCGTCGATGATGCTGGATCACCTGGGAATGACCGAGGCCGCCGTGAAAGTGGAACGCGCGGTGGCCGCGGTGCTGGCGGAAGGCAAGGCGCGCACGCGCGACCTGGGCGGCTCGAGCAGCACCGAGGAAGTGGCCGCGGCGGTGCTGGAGAAGATCGCCTAGTGGCGCCCGCAGCCGAGCAGGAGCGCACCGGCCGTCACGCATTCCTGGTGGCGTCGGGCATCATGTTGAGCCGCCTGGCCGGCCTGGTCCGCCAGAGCGTGTTCGCCAACTACTTCGGGATTACCTCGACCGCCGACGTCTTCACCGCGGCCTGGCGCATTCCCAACATCCTGCAAAACCTCTTTGGCGAAGGCGTGCTCTCGGCGTCGTTCATCCCCGTCTACGCGCGCCTCCTGGCTGAAGGCGACGAGGAAGAGGCCGATCGCGTGGCCGGAGCCGTCTTCGCCATTCTGGCGTTGATGGTGTCGGTGCTGGTGCTATTGGGCGTGGTGGCCGCGCCGCTGCTGATCGGCGCCATCGCGCCCGGCTTCGAAGGCGCCAAGCGCCAGTTGACCATCCAGCTTGTGCGCATCCTGTTCCCCAGCATCGGGCTGCTAGTGATGTCCGCGTGGTGCCTGGGGATTCTTAACAGCCATCGCAAGTTTTTCCTGTCCTACACCGCTCCGGTGGTGGCCAGCCTGGCGCAGATCGTCACCATGGCCGCTTTCCGCCACCAGGCGCAGGAAACGCTGGCGGTGACGCTGGCGTGGGGTTCGGTGGTGGGCAGCGGATTGCAGTTCGGCGTGCAGGTGCCCACCGTGCTCCGGCTGGCGCGGAAGCTGCGGCCTCGTTTGGACACGGCATCGGCGCACGTGCGCGAAGTCATCCGCAATTTCGGACCGGTCTTCGTCAGCCGGGGCGTGGTGCAGATCAGCGCCTATGTCGATTCCATCATCGCCAGTCTTTTGGGCGAGGGGCCGGTGGCCGCGCTGTCCATGGCGCAGACGCTGAACGTCCTGCCGGTGAGCCTGTTCGGAATGGCGGTTTCGGCGGCGCAATTGCCGGCCATGTCGAGCGCGCTGGGCGACCCGGCGCAGGTGGCCGCCGCGCTGCGCCAGCGCCTGGATTCCGGCCTGCGGCAGATCGCGTTTTTCGTGGTGCCCTCGGCCATGGCCTTCCTGGCGCTGGGCGACGTGGTGGCCGCCGCGCTCTTTCAACATGGCGCCTTCAAGCACCGCGACTCGGTCTACGTGTGGGGCATTCTGGTTGGAAGCTCGGTGGGGCTGCTGGCTTCCACGCTGGGCCGGCTCTACTCGTCCACTTATTACGCCCTCCGCGATACGCGCACGCCGCTGCGTTTTGCGGTCATCCGCGTGGCCCTGACCGGCGCCCTGGGATGGCTGTGCGCCGTGCCGCTGCCGGGGTGGCTCGGCATCGAGGCGCGCTGGGGCGTGGCCGGGCTGACGGCCTCGGCGGGCGTGGCCGGATGGGTGGAGTTCACGCTGCTCCGCCGCACCCTCAACCGGCGCATCGGCAGGACCGGGTTGAGCGCGTCGCTCACCGTGCGCCTGTGGACCGCCGCGCTGCTAGGGGCCGCCGCGGCCTGGAGCGTCAAGATGGCGCTGGGGACGGCCCGGCCCACGGTGGATGGCGCAATCATCCTGGCGGTTTACGGCGTCACGTATTTCGCCGCCACCTACGCTTTGCAAGTGGAGGAATCCGCCGGCGTCCTGCAGCGCCTGGCGCGGATGAAGCGGGGGTAGGCGCGCCTCTTGCCAACCACTTCGCAATCTGCCAAAACTGATGGCATGGCATTCATTCCCGGACCCAACTATCGCGAGATGCTGCATCCCGAGACCCTGCCCGAGAGCGTCCGCCGGCAAGCCGCCGCGGCAGGCGCGAACGAACTGGACCCCGCCAACCTCTTCAACATCGCCTGGCGCGGGCCGGACAGCGCGGTGCGCTCGATCGCGCTGCCCCGCGAACTGACCGGCGTCGAAGCCAACATCCTGGTGCTGGTGGGCCGCTGGTTCCCATCCGGCAGCCACAAGGTAGGGCCGGCGTATTGCACGCTGGTGGAAGGCGAACTGGCGGGCGAGATCCAGCCCGGCTTGAGCCGCATCATCGGCCCGTCAACCGGCAACTTCGGCATCGGCACGGCGTACGTGTCGAAACTCAAGGGCTACCCGGCCACCGTGATCATGCCGGAGGGGATGAGCGCCGAGCGCTACGCGCGCATCCGCCGGTACGGCGGCGAGCTGGACCTCACGCCCGGCTCGGAGAGCGACGTCATCCTGGTGCTGGAGCGCACCGAAGCGTACAAGAAGGACCCGCGCAACAAGATCCTGGCGCAATTCGAACTGCTGCCGAATTACCGTTTCCACCGCTACGTGACGGGCCGCAGCGCGATCGAGGCCGCCGCGGCGCACGGCAACGGCCGCATCGCCGCGTTCGTCGCGGCGCCGGGAAGCGCCGGCACGCTGGCGGCGGGCGACGAAATCAAGGCGCGGTTCCCCGATGCCGCGGTCTGCGCGCTGGAGCCGAAGGAATGCTCCACGCTGTTCAACTGCGGGCGCGGAACGCATCGCATCGAAGGCATCGGCGACAAGATGGTGACGCTGATCCACAACGTGCTGACCACGGACTATGTGGGCTTGATCCACGACGACGATTGCGTCATGGGCCTGGAGTTGCTGGAACGCCGGCGGCCGCTGCTGGAGCGCATGCTCGGCGTGCCCGCGGGCGCGTGGAGCGGCCTGGCCGGCCTGTTCGGCGTCTCGGGCATCTGCAACCTGCTGGGCGCCGTGCGCATGGCGCGGTTTCTGAAGCTGGGCGCGGGAGACAACGTGGTCACCATCGCCACCGACGGCTTCGACCGCTACCCGTCCGTGCTGGCCAACCTGGCGGAGCGGGTGGGCCCGGTCACGGAAGCGCTCCTGGAGGAATGGTTCGAGACGATCTTCCGCCAATGGAGCGCCGAAGAGATTCTGGATGTGCGTCCGAGGGAACAGAAGCAGCGCCTGTTCGGCTACAAGGAAGACGTCTGGACGCCGTTCGGCTATTCCCGGCCCTACCTGGAGCGGATGCAGTCGCAATCGTTCTGGGATGGCGAAGCGGAGAAGATTCACGAGATCGATGCGGCGGTGGCTCGGGCGCGCGGGTAGCGCCCGGCGCGCGGTACACTTCCGGGTATGCCCATATCGCTCGCCGAACTGCTCGATTCGGGAGACGCGTCGCTCTACGCGGTCCGCAGCACCGCTCCCGGGCCGGCCGGCCCGCTGCCCATCACCCCGGAGATGCTCCTGCTGCGCCCCACCGGCGACCTCTTCGGCTGGGCGCAAGCGGCCGGCATGGGATGGGATACCAGCCAACTGGGCGCGAAGGAATTCCTCATCCTCAGCACCCATGGCGGCATTCGCGCGGCCGACGGCACGCCCATCGCGCTGGGCTATCACACCGGCCATTGGGAGGTCGGGTTGCTCATGGACGCCGCCGCCAAGGAGTTGAAATCGCGCGGCGCCATTCCCTTCGCGGCCTATTGCACCGATCCCTGCGACGGCCGCACCCAGGGCACCAGCGGCATGTACGATTCGCTGGCCTACCGCAACGACGCGGCCTCGGTGTTCATACGCCTGATCCGCTCGCTGCCCACGCGCAGCGGCGTGCTGGGCGTGGCCACCTGCGACAAGGGATTGCCGGCCATGATGATGGCTCTGGCCGGCATGCCCGCGCTGCCCGGCGTGCTGGTGCCCGGCGGCGTGACCCTGCTGGCGGAAGACGGCGAGGATGCCGGCAAGGTGCAGTCCGTGGGGGCGCGTTACGCGCGCGGGCAGATAACCGCCGAGGCCGCCGCGGAGGCCTTGTGCCATTCCTGCGCCACGCCCGGAGGCGGCTGCCAGTTTCTGGGCACCGCCGCTACCTCCCAGGTTGTGGGCGAAGCCCTGGGCATGTCGCTCCCGCACGCCGCGCTGGCTCCTTCCGGGCATCCCATCTGGATCGACATGGCGCGCCGCTCGGCCCGCGCGCTGCTGTCGCTCGAAGCCCGCGGTTTGGCCATGCGCGATATCCTCAGCGGCGCCAGCGTGCGCAATGCCATGGTGGTGCACGCGGCCTTCGGCGGGTCCACGAATCTGATCATTCACCTGCCCGCCATCGCCCACGCGGCGGGCCTGGCGCGCCCCACGGTCGACGACTGGGTGCGCGTCAACCGCCAGGTTCCGCGCCTGGTCGACGCGCTGCCCAACGGGCCCCACGGCTACCCCACGGTGCAGGTGTTTTTGGCGGGCGGCGTGCCCGAGGTGATGCTGCAGCTTCGCCGCGCCGGCCTGCTGGATACCGGCGTGCTCACCGCCTGCGGCGAGAAACTGGACGCGGCGCTGGACTGGTGGGAGCAATCCGAACGCCGCGCGGCGCTGCGGCGGGTGCTGCGTGAAGACCAGGGCATCGATCCCGAAGACGTCATCATGGACCCGGACGGCGCGCGGCGGCGCGGGATCTCCTCGACGGTGACGTTCCCCAAGGGCAACCTGGCGCCCGGCGGGTCGGTGGTCAAGAGCACGGCCATCGACCCGGCCCTGCGCGACGCCCACGGCGTGTACCGCAAGACCGGCCCGGCGCGCGTCTTCCGCACCGAGAAAGCCGCCATCGCGGCCATCAAGGACGGCTCCATCCGCCCCGGCGACGTGCTGGTGCTGATGTGCCGCGGGCCCATGGGCTCGGGCATGGAGGAGATTTTCGAGATCACCGCCGCGCTGCGCTATCTGGATTACGCAAGCCAGGTGGCCGTGATCACGGACGCCCGCTTCAGCGGGGTCTCGACCGGCCCCTGCATCGGCCACGTGACGCCGGAAGCGCTGGCCGGCGGGCCGCTCGGCAAGGTGCGCGAGGGGGACAGCATACAAATCGTGATCGACTGCGCGAGCCTCGAGGGTTCGGTCGACCTGGTGGTGGATGGGGACGCCGAGGCTGGAACCCGCGAACTGGCGGCCCGGCCGCGCCCCGCCGATCTGGCGCCCGATCCCGATCTGCCGCCCGAGACGCGCCTCTGGGCGGCGTTGCAGGAAGTGAGCGGCGGCCCATGGGGCGGCTCGGTGTTCGACGTGGATGCGATAGTAAAGAAGTTGAGGTGACCATGCGAATCTACCGCACTCCCGCCGGCTGGGAACTGGAAACCGATGACGCCCGCCGCCTGGCGCTGCCCCAGGACGCCACGCCGCTGACCACCCGCGAAGATCTCCACGACTACCTGCAACGCATCGCCGACGGCTCCGGCGCCGCCATCGCCAGCCCCGGCGCCCGCCTGCTGGCGCCCATCGAACGGCAGGAGGTCTGGGCCGCCGGCGTGACGTACTTGCGAAGCCGCACCGCGCGCATGGCGGAATCCGAAGCCGCCGGCGGCACCAGCTTCTACGATCGCGTGTACCAGGCCGAGCGTCCCGAGCTGTTCTTCAAGGGCGCGCCGCACCGCGTGGCCGGCCCCGGCGAACCGGTGCGCATCCGCCGCGATTCCCACTGGAACGTGCCCGAGCCGGAGCTGACCCTGCTGGTGTCGCCGGCCGGCCGGATCACCGGCTACACCATCGGCAACGACATGAGCTCGCGCGACATCGAGGGCGAGAACCCGCTCTACCTGCCGCAGGCCAAGGTCTACGACGGTTCGTGCGCGCTCGGCCCGGCCATCCTGGTGGCAGGCCCGCTCCCCGCGTCCACCGGGATCTCGCTCGAGATCGCGCGCGGCGGGGCCATTGTCTTCCGCGATTCCACCACGCTCGGGCAGATGAAGCGCCGTCCCGAGGAACTGGTGGACTACCTGTATCGCGACAACAGTTTCCCGGACGGATGTTTTCTGCTCACCGGAACCGGCATCGTGCCGCCCGCCGGGTTCACGCTGCAGTCGGGCGACGAGATCGCGATCGCCATCGACGCCATCGGAACCCTGCGCAATCCGGTGGCGTAGCGCGATGCGCGGCTTTTCTCGCTGTCCCCGCCCTACTCCGGCCAGGGCGTGACCGAAAGCGCCAGCGACGCGGTTTCGCCGCGGTTCACGCGCACCGTCGCGGCGCGCGCCACCAGGGTGCGGACGAACGCCGCGTCCCCCAACGCCTCCACGTCGAGCCGGTCGAACGCCCACGCAAAGTAGTCGCCCGGTCTCAGGCCGTCGATCTCGAAACGTCCATTGGCGGGGCGCTCGGTCCTGGAAACCGCATCCAGGCCGCGCAGGGCTTCATCCCGCGGCAGCAGCACCACGGTCGCCGGTCCGCTCCCGTCCACCGTGCCGTTCACGCCTCCCGGCATGGGCCGGAACACCGCGCGAATTTCCGGCGAGCCCGCCGTCAACTCGAACTCCTGCCCCAGCACATCGCGTTCGCCGAGCATCGCGGCGGCCAGGTAATAGCCCGGTTCCGCGTCGCCCATCGACACCTTGTAGCGTCCCGCGAAGACGCGCTCGAATCGCCGCTGGCCGCCCGGCGCCTGTGCGGTCGCGCCCACCATTTCGCCCACTCCATCCAGCGCGTTCAGATAGAGCGAACCGGCTTCAAGCGCCCGCGAAGCGCTTCCCGCTCCCTGGCGCTCCGCCGTCAGGCCGATGTCGAAAGGAGGAGATACGCGGATTTCCAGGTTGTCCACGCCGGGGTAGCTCACCTGCACGGCGGCGGACCCTCGCAGCCTGGTCACCCAACCGGCCAGCACCACGGACGGGCCGCTGGAATCGCTGGGAGGTCCTCCGGTTTCCGCCGCGCAGCGCCACCAGCCGGGCAGCACCGCCGGGAACTCGAACCGCCCATCCTTGCCGGCCATGACTACGCTTTCGTTGCCGGGCGCGCCATCGGCTTCCAGCGCCACCCGCGCGCGGGCCACCGGCGCGCCGCTCTCGTCCACCACCGTGCCGCGAACCCGGAATGCCGGCGACGCCGCCAGGCGGAACTCGAAGCCCTCCAGGCCGGCGCCGGCCGGAATCACGATGGGCACGGCCTGCGATGGGTCGGTCGAGCCGGGGTAGTAGGTGGCCGCCCAGAAGACCGGCTCACCGGCGCGGGCGGGCGGCGGCGTGGGCACATCGTGCGAATCCGCCGGCCTGGCCACGATGGTGTACGCGGTGGGCCTGACACCCTCGAAAACGAACCGGCCCTCGGCGTCGGTATCGGTTCCGTACGCGCCCAGGTAGCGGAGGCGGATGAGTTGCACGCGGATTCCCGGCATGGGCCGGCCATCGCCGTCCAGCAGCCGGCCCCGCAAGGTGGACCGCGGCGTCAACTCGACCAGCATGGGCGGGGCTTCGGCGGCGGCCGAGACGGCGAAGGTCCGCTCCACGTCGTCGTCGCTTTGCGGATCTCCGAACCCGGTACGCTGGAAGCGCGCAGTGTACTTTCCCGCACCCAGGTTCGATAGGCGGAACTCGCCGCCGCTGCCGGTGGTGGCGCGGTAGACGGTTTCGTCGCTTCCCTCCGCCGCCCTCACTTCCACCGTCACGCCGCCGATCCCCAGGTGGGTGACGCTATCGATCACGCGGCCGCCCGCAGCTCCGGACACCTGTGCCGGCAGCCGGGACAGGGACATCGCCAACAGGCCGATCGCGAAAACGGTCGAGCACACCTTCATCTGGAACCCCGCCACAAGCCTGCGGAATTCCATCTTGCGTGTGTGTGGAGCGAAGATCAAGACTGAGGGGTCCTAGTCCTGGGTGAGGGATAGGTACTAGGACCGTCCTGCAGGCCGCCGTTCCCAGCCGCTATTTCACCACGTAGCTTTGATGCATCCAATCGTCTTTTGGACTCTGGTCGCGAGTCTCCAGCAGGAGCGTCTGGGGCGACTCTTTCCTGACCACCGTCAACTGGCCGTTGACCTGTTTGGACGTCTCGGGCGCTTTCCGGCCATCCGCCAGAAATGCCTGCACGGCGGGAATGGCGGGCGGTTTCTGCGAAGCGTCCGCCTTGGGGCGCTCGCCGAGGGCCGCGACGGCGCTCGCGCGCACCAGTTTCGGCCACATCTTGAGGAACAGTTCGCGCGAGGCGTAGATTTCCGCGCTGTTCAGTTTTCCATTGATGGCATAGGCGTACCCCACCGCGTCGCTCTGCCCATCGACGATCTTGGCCAGGTCGTGCAGATAGGCATCGGTGGCGTCGACCACCGGCTTACTCTCCATGGCAAGCTGCATGCTGGACGATGACTGGAGGCTGGCGTACTTCACCATCCGATCCGCAGCCGGTGGGGCGGCGCCCACCACGCCTCCGGCCACACCTGGTCCGGCTCCCGCACTCGTGCCATCGCCGGTGCCGCCGGCCGCACTGGACTTGGTCACCATCGCCAGGTTCTCCCGCTCCGCCGCAACCTGGTTCCACACCTGCATCTGGTCTTTCTGGTTCACCACCGCCATCTTGAGCGCCTTCCCGGCGACCGCCGCGTTGGACGAGTTGAACTGATCGGCGGCCTCGTTCCCTCGTTTGGTCCAACGCCCCTGCTCCACGCAGAACGCGGAGATGGGGAGTTTGCCGGAGTGCGCGGGCAGCAGGAGATCCATGGTCAGCACGCGGTCCTGCCGGCCGCCTTTGACGATATCGCCCGCCTGGATGTAGACCTCCTCGGAGGATTGGTTTTCGATCGCCAGCTCGTTCACCGAGCCGGTTTCATAAACCACGGTCTTCTTCTGCTCCATGGCCTCCTGCAAGGTGAGGAGCTTGCGGCCCGTGGCGTTCCCGGCACTGTGTATCAGGAAGATCGACAGGTTTTCGTGCGTGTAAGGGCCGGTAATCCACGGATTGCCGGGCGCCGCGGAATCCGCGGCCGTGAGGGCCAGACTGGTTAGCGCGCCGAGCGCGCTGAGGATAGTGCAGATTCGAAACCGCTTCGACATAAGTTTGTTCCTCGCCGTTCCATTCCCACTGAACTCTTGGACACCGCTTGCCGGCAAATCGGCACGCATAAAACTTGCATTCGCGGTTCCATCCGGGAAATGACGCGGAGCGGACCATCCTTTCGCGCGCGGAATTTTGGCGCCGGCCAGGCAGCCGGGCGCGCGGCGCAGAAGCGGATTGGCGGGCGTCCGGAGGCTAGGTGCGGATTGCGGGCTTTGGTGTGCCGCGCCCCATCTGCTCGATCTCGCTGAAGAAGACGCGCCGTCCTTCGTCCATCGCCAGGTTGGAGAGAATCACGGCGGTGGAGTCGTTCAGTCCGGCCGTCAGGTCGGCTTTGGGCCGCTTGTGGAGCGGGTCCTTGCAGCACTCCAGGAAACCGCGCAGTTCGGCGTCCACCGGGTTGTAGTCTTCCTCGGGGAGCATGATGCCCTTGCCGTAGAGCCAGCGGCGGGCGAACTTGGCTTCGCGCGTGAGGAAGGCATCGGCGGCTTCCGGTGAATCCCTGGGCAGCAGCAGCGGCACGCCGCGCGCGCCGGCGGCGGCGACCATGGTAGGGCCGGCCTTGGTGGGAATGGGCGCGGCCGAGCCCTTGGTGATGGTGCCCGTCCAGACCGGCGCGGGCTCGCGGTACCACAGCGCCATGCAGGGATTGCGGTCGTCGCCCACGGTGATTTCGATGGTGCCGGCCGTGCCCATGATGACTTCGCCGAATTCCTGGCGCTGCGCCTGCAGCGAATCCAGGTGGGCGCTGGTGCTGATGGAGGAGTAGAGCAGCTTTCTCCCGCCGGGATACTGGTAGATCAGCGCGATGTTATCGTACCAGTCGCGGCCGTCCTTGAAGGTGTCCAGGCCGCCCAGGCCCATCACCATTTCCGGCGTGGCGCCGAACATCCAGTCGGCCACGTCGATCTGGTGCGAGGCCAGCTCCGCGGTGTTGCCGCCGGAGTACTCGCGATACATGCGCCAGTTGATCTTGCGTTCCAGGCTGGGGTCGGGCACCGGCCGCCGCTGGTTGGAATTGCGGTGCCATTGCGCGCGGATGTGGGTCACGTTGCCCAGCATGCCCTGCCCGATCATGTCCCTGGCCGCCTGGTAGAACTGGCTGTACCGGCGCTGCAGGCCGGTCTGCATCACCTGTGCGGGGCGCGCGGTGGAAAGCTCGCGCAGCTCGTGAATCTCCTCCGCCTTGAAGACCAGGCTCTTCTCGCAGAATACGTGCTTGCCGGCGAGCAGGGCGTCGCGGGTGATGCGGAAGTGCTCGTACAGCGGCACCGCGATGAAGACGGCGTCGATGTCCTTGCGGTCCAGCAACTGGCGATAGTCGGCGTAAGCCGGAACAGGGCGGCCGGCGGCGGCGAGGCCCTTCTTCAGGTTGACGTCCCAGTTGTCGCAGATGGCCACGCAGTGGCCGGTTTCGACGGTCCTGAGGTGTTGCTGATCGGGCAACTGGCCGCCCAGTAGGTAGGAGCCGCGGCTGCCGGTCCCGATGAAACCGTACGCCACTTTCTCGTTGGCGGCGTGGACCTTCCCGATGAAGGGAGCGCTTTCGGCGACCGCGGCGGCGGCGGTTGCGGACGCAGCGGCCTTGAGAACGTCACGGCGGGAGACGCCGCCCGATTCCGGCATGTTCAACGATACCTCGCTATTCCGATTCTCGCCGATTTCGGCGTGGGGAGGAAAACGGCACGGGAAACCGCGAGCGTGAGCGCGCGGCCAAACGCGCAACTGTGGGGCAGGATGGCTGCCAGCCTGCCCCACAAAAGACGGCGCGGCCTGCGAAGGAATTGCCGGGCAGTCGTACTGAACTCATACTACTTCCAGGATCAGGCACTTGAGGTAGTGGGTTTCGGGAACGGTGAGCAGGATGGGATGGTCCTGGCTCTGCGTGCGGCGCTCCAGCACGCGCAGGGTGCGGGCGGCGTCGAGCGAGGCTTCCGCCACTAATTCGAGCAGCATGGCTTCGCTCACGTGGTGCGAGCAGGAGCAGGTCACCAGCACGCCGCCGGGGGGGAGCAGGCGCAGCGCGCGCAGGTTGATCTCCTTGTAGCCGGTGGCCGCCGCCTCCACGTTGCGGCGCGATTTGGCGAAAGCCGGCGGGTCGAGCACCACCATCGAGAACTGGCGGTGCGCCGAAGCGTACCCGGCCAGCAGCTCGAACACATCCGCCTGGCGGAACTCGACGTTCGAGATGGAGTTGGCGGCGGCATTGGCGCGCGCGGTGGAGAGCGCGGCCTCGGAAGTGTCCACCGCTTCCACCGCCTCGCACTTGGCCGCCAGGTGCAGGGCGAAACCGCCGGTCGAAGTGAAGCAGTCCAGCGCCTTGCCGCCGCGGCCGTAGTGGGCGGCGGCGCGGTAGTTCTCGCGCTGGTCCAGGAAGATGCCGGTCTTCTGGCCGCCCAGCAGATCGGCCCGCAGCGTGAGGCCGTCCATGCGGACCGTCACGGAGTCCGGCACTTCGCCGGAAAGCGTGGAGGTCTCGAGCGGCAACTGCTCCTTCAAGCGCACGGCCGCGTCGTTGCGCAGGGCGATCCCGCGCGGATGGAAGATCTCCCGCAGACAGGAGGCGATCTCATCCCTGGCGGCGTCCATGCCCTGGTCGAGGGTCTGCATCACCAGGTATTCGCCGTAGCGGTCCACCACCAGCGCGGGCAGCAGATCGGCCTCGCCGTGGACCACGCGGTAGGCGTCGGTGTTGCGCACCACGCGGCGCCGGTGGTCCTCGGCGGCGCGCAGGCGGCGCATGTAGAATTCGCGCCCGATGGGTTCCGGCTTCCGCGACAACATGCGCAAAGTAATTTGCGATGCAGAGCTGTAGTGCGCCACGCCCAGCGGCTGCCCGCGCGAATCGGCCACCTGGACGGCTTCGCCCGGCTGGGCGCCGTCGCGATCCGCCACATCGTCGCTGAAAATCCACGGATGGCCGGAGGCGATGCGCTCAGCGGCCTTGCGGTTGACGCGGACCTGGTTCATCGCATGGCCTGCAGACGGGCGATGCGATCGGCCGTGGGCGGATGGGTGGAGAACAGGTGCATCAGCATGCGGCCGGGGTCCGGCTTGACGATGAACATGTGGGCGGTGGCGGGCGAGGCGTCCATGGGAATGCGCCTGGAATAGGCTTCCAGTTTCTGCAACCCGGAAATCAGCTCGTAGGGCGTGCCGGTGTATTTGGCCGAGGCCGCGTCGGCCGAATACTCGCGCGAGCGCGAGATGGCCATCTGAATCAGGGCCGCGGCCAGGGGCGCCAGCAGGATCATGAGCAATTCGCCGAGCGCGCCGCCGCGCCGGTCGTCGCTGCGCGCGTAGCCGCCGAAGATCATGCCCCATCGCGCCATGGAGGCCAGCATGGTGATGCAGCCGGCCAGCATGGCGGCGACGGAGCTGATGAGGATGTCGCGGTGCAGCACGTGACCCAGTTCGTGAGCGATGACGCCCTCCAGTTCGCGGTCGTCCAGCAGGCGCAGGATGCCGTCGGTGAGCGCCACCGAGGCGTGGCGCGGGTTGCGTCCGGTGGCGAAGGCGTTGGGCGAGGGCTGCGGAATGAGCCACAGGCGCGGCATGGGCAATCCCATGCGCCGGGTGAGCCGCTCGACGATGGGCGCCACCTGGCGATAGACGGCGGGGTTCTCGGACGGCGTCACGGGCTGCGCGGAGTAAGACATCAGCGCGATCTTCTCGGAGAAGAAGTAGCTGCCGAAATTCATGATGGCGGCGAAGACGAGGCCCAGGTAGAGGCCGTTGCGGCCCATCAGAGCGCCGCCGGCAGTCACCAGGAGGACGGTGAGGAGGCTTAGGAGAAGGGCGGTTTTGAGAGTGTTGGCGGACATATTCACTCACTGTTCGGCACGGGCGAGCTTCGCTCGCGTGGCGGGTTATCGGGGTACCCCCTTGGGGTCCGCCGCAGGTTGACAACCTGCCCCACATCGGCGTCGACGAGGACGGTGTCGCCTTCCGCGAATTCGCCGTTGAGGAGCTTGAGGGCGAGCGGGTCCTGGATCAGGCGCTGGATGGCGCGGCGCATGGGGCGGGCGCCGTACTGCGGGTCGTATCCCTCGGCGATGATGGCGTCTTTGGCGGCGGGCGTCACTTCCAGGTTCACCTTGCGCTCATGCAGCAGTTTCGCGACGGCGTCCAGTTGGAGGTCCACGATGCGGCTCAGGTGGTCCTTCGAAAGGGCGTTAAATACGATGATATCGTCAACCCGGTTGAGGAACTCGGGGCGGAACTGGGAGCGCAGCGCGTCGCGCAGGCGCTTCTTGGTGTCGTCGTTGCGGTCGTCCTTTCCGTGCACGGAGAAGCCGAAGGTGTTCTTGTCGAGCATCCCGGTGCCGATGTTGGAGGTCATCACGATGACCGTGTTCTTGAAGCTGACGGTGCGGCCCTGGCCGTCGGTGAGCCGGCCGTCGTCGAGGATCTGCAGGAGCAAATGGAACACGTCGGGATGGGCTTTTTCGATCTCGTCGAAGAGCACTACCGAGTAGGGACGGCGCCGCACCTGCTCGCTCAACTGGCCGCCTTCCTCGTAGCCCACGTAGCCGGGAGGCGCGCCGGTCATGCGGGCCACGGCGTGCTTCTCCATGTACTCGGACATGTCGACGCGGACCATGGCCTTGTCGTCGTCGAACATGTAGTGGGCGAGAGCGCGCACCAGTTCGGTTTTTCCCACGCCGGTGGGCCCCAGGAAAATGAAGCTGCCGATGGGCCGGTTGGGATCGCTCAACCCGGCGCGGTTTCGCAGGATGGCGTTGGAGACCAGGCGCACGGCCTCGTCCTGGCCCACCACGCGGTCCTTCAGGCGCTCGGGCATCTGCACCAGTTTGCGGATCTCGCCCTCCAGCATGCGCTGCACGGGAATGCCGGTCCACTTGGCCACGATGCGGGCGATGTCGTCCTCGCCGATCTCTTCCTGCAGGAGGGCGTGTTCCTTCACGGCTTCCTGTTCCCGCTCGGCGGCGGCGATGTCCTTTTCGATCTGCGCCAGGCGCCCGTAGCGCAACTGCGCGGCCACCGCCCAATCGCCGGCGCGGCTGGCCTTCTCTTCATCCTGCCGGAGGCGGTCCTGCTCTTCCTTCAACTCGCGGACGCGGGCGATGGCGCCCTTCTCGCGGCTCCAGCGCTCCTTGAGGCCGGAGACTTCGCCGCGCAGGCGCTCGAGCTCGTTCTCCACCACGCGCAGGCGCTCGTGGGAGGCTGCGTCGCGCTCCTTGCTCAACGCCAGGCGCTCGATCTCCAGGTGGGAGATGCGCCGGTCCAGGTCGTCGATCTCGATGGGCATGCTGCCGATCTGCAGGCGCAAGGCCGAGCCGGCTTCGTCGATGAGATCGATGGCCTTATCCGGCAGGAAGCGGTCGGCGATGTAGCGGTCGGAAAGCGTGGCGGCGGCCAGAATGGCCGAGTCCTTGATGCGCACGCCGTGGTGGATCTCGAATTTCTCCTTGAGGCCGCGCAGGATGGCGATGGTGTCGTCCACGGTGGGCTCGCCCACCAGCACGGTGCGGAAACGGCGCGCCAGGGCGGCGTCTTTCTCCACGTGCTTCTTGAATTCGTCGAGCGTGGTGGCGCCGATGCAGCGCAGTTCACCGCGGGCCAGGGCGGGCTTGAGCAGGTTGGCGGCGTCGATGGCGCCCTCGGCCCCGCCGGCGCCCACCAGGGTGTGCAGTTCGTCGATGAAGCAGACGATTTCGCCCTGCGAGTCGATGATCTCCTTGACCACGGCCTTCAGGCGGTCCTCGAACTCGCCGCGGAACTTGGTGCCGGCGATCATGGAGCCGAGATCGATGGCCACCAAGCGCTTGCCCTTCAACTGGTCGGGCACGTCGCCGCGCACGATGCGCTGGGCGAGGCCTTCGACGATGGCGGTCTTGCCCACGCCGGGCTCGCCGATGAGCACGGGATTGTTCTTGGTGCGGCGCGAGAGCACCTGCATGACGCGGCGGATTTCGTCCTCGCGGCCGATGACCGGATCGAGCTTGCCCTGGCGGGCGGAATCCGTGAGGTCGTGGGCGTAGCGCTCCAGGGCCTGGTACTTGGATTCGGGGTTCTGATCGGTCACGCGCTGGGTGCCGCGCACCGACACCAGGGCGCGCAGGATGGCGTCGTGGGTGGCGCCGGCGTGGTCGAGAAGTTGGCCGGCGGGGTCGCCGCGCTGGCTGGAGATGGCCAGCAGGAGGTGCTCGGTGGAGACGAACTCGTCCTTGAAGTGAGTGGCTTCGTCGAAGGCTCCCTCCAGAACCTGGTTGAGGGGCTGGGAGAGATAGAGGCCGGGAGTCATGCCGCCGCCGGCCGGGGGAAGCGTGCCGAGCACGCGGCGGGCCTCGGATATGACGGCGTCGGGCTGGACGCGGCACTTCTCCAGCACCGGCCGCACAATGCCTTCGCGCTCTTCGGCCAGGGCGATGAGGACGTGCAGGGGGAACAGCACCTGGCCGCCCATCTCGCCGGCGATCGCCTGCGCCTGCTGGAGGGCCTCCTGGGCCTTCTGCGTAAGCCTGTCGATGCGAAACATCCGGTCTCCCAAAAAAACGATAGGGCCGGGGATCGCCCGGCCCCTCATAACAGCTTAGATGGAATCGACGCGGGGGGTGGCCCGGTCTTACTGGGTTTTCACCGCGACCTTGATCTGGCGCGGCTTGGCGGCCTCTTTCTTGGGCAGCGCCACGGTCAGGACACCGTTGTGGTATTCGGCGGAGATGTTCTCGGTGTCGAAGGTATTGGGCACGGCGAAGCTGCGGACGAAGGCGCCGTAGTTGCGCTCCATGCGATGGTAGCCTTTCCCGGCATCGTGTTTTTCGAACTTGCGTTCGCCGGCGATGGTGAGCGTCTGGTTCTCGACGCGGACATCGATCTCCTTCTCCTGGACATCGGGGAGATCGGCCTTCAGCACCAGTTCGTTCTCCGTCTCGTAGATATCGACAGCGGGAGACCACGGCCGGTTGGCGGGCTCGGAAAGCATGCGGGTAAAGGCGTCCTCGAAGAGGCGAATATTGGCTAACGGATCGAAATGGGTGAGTGACATCGTCATATGCTCCTTATCTGGTATCGATCATAAAATATGAGCATGTGATTGTCAAGCAAAATTTAGCAAAATTCTGGCATGTTTTTGCATGTCTTATAACTCCTTATTTTACCGTTAGTTGGAAGTCAACCACCAGCACCAGAGCGTCCCCGGTTACGCGCACTTCGTTCACCCGGAAGTCCTTCAACCCCCTGGGATACGCTGGCAGGATCGCCGGATTCTCCAGCGCCTGCTGGAAATCCGCCGCCAGCGGAAACCGGAAATCGTGGCCCAGGCTGGCCGCCAGGGCCGCGCAGACCCGGCGGATGTAGTATCCCGTGCGGGCTTCGCTGGTCACGGTCACGCCCGCCAGGGTGAGAAAGCCGTCGCGATACTGCGGGGTGGCCAGGATGGTGGCCTCGAAGGCATCCCCCAGCCCCACGCATTTGCCGAACATGTCCAGCGACGAACGCCCGGTGAAGCGCGCCCGGATGCGCAGCCGCCCGCCGGCGCCTTCGATGCGGGGCCGCTCCAGGTAGGCGAAGTTGCACTTGTCGGCCTGCGTCCCGCGGACATATTTGCGCCCGTCCTGGGTGAAGACGGCTTCGGCCAGCAGGCGCTCCAGGGCGCCGAACTGGATGTGCACTTCCACGGCGCGCGCGGCGGGGATGAGCGAAGCCGCCAGCATGAGCAGGCGGGCGGGAGTGCGAAGCGGCAAGCCTCCATTATAAGTAGCGTGTGCGTTGGCCGGACGGGGCGCGGGGCAGGGCGGCCAGCGCGGTCAGGAGCAGCGCCAGGGCACTCAGCCCGGCGGAGCAATACAGCGTGACGGGGACGAATCGCATCCCGATCCGATGGCGGCCGGCGGGGACGCGGATGCCGCGGAAAGCCGCGTCGGCGGCGTAGAGACGCGCCGAATGGCCGTCGATGGACGCCTGCCAACCGGGGTAGTAGCTGTCGGCGGCGACCAGAAAAGCGGGCACGGCGGAATCGGTTTCCAGGCGGATCTCCTCGGGCTGGTAGGAAACCACGCGGATGACTCCGGGAGACGGCGGCGCGGGCAGCGTCTGGGAGGGTTCGTCCGGCGCTTCGACCACCGCCCAGGCGGAGGGATCGAATCCGGGCGCGCGCACGCCGGCTCCCGATTCGGCCAGGCCGGCCACGGTTTCCACGCGGCTTACGAAGAAGAAGCGCGGCAGAACGCGCAGGTTTTCGTAGATCCTGTATCCCGCGGCTTCTCCGGCCAGGCGCAGCCCGGGCGCGGACAGGGCCTCGATCGACACCACCGCCCGCGTGTTCATCAGGTTCACGGCGGGCGAGCCGAGGTCCACGAGCTGATAACAGGTGCCCCAGCGCGGGCCTGGAGAAAAGGCGCGGCGGAGTTCGATGGTGCGTTCGGGGGCCAGCGGGTCGCAGCCGTTGGCGGTGGGGATGCCCAGGATGGGAGCGGAGCTGGACCACGCGAACGGGACTCCCGGACGGGTATCGTAACGGAACGGCGGTGAGGCGGCGTTGGCGAGCGCGCGGAGCGTATCGGCCAGTGGGCGGCTGCCGTCTACGCTGGCGGGCGTAATGCCGGGCTCCAAAAAACGCGACGCGGTGTTCATGGGGCGGCCGGAGCCAACCAGGATCAGGTCGCAGGCGATCAGCACGCCGGCAACCACCTGCAGCCGCGTGGAGCGCAGGAAGCGCTCGGCGCCCAATCCCGCGAGGACGGCCAGGGCGAGCGAAAACACGCAGAAAAAAAACTCGGGATGGATGCCGATGCGGATCCAGGCGGGGAGCGCACCAAGCGCCAGGCGGCCCAGCGCGGTCCGATCGCCGAGCATGAAAAAGGTGAAGATGCCCAACAGTACGCCGAAGACCCGGACCCACGGCGCGGGCTTCCAGATCGCCACCCCAGCCGCCAGCGCGAGACCGAGAAGGCTGGAGTAGAGATACAGAAACGTGGGATCGATCGGCCCGTGGAATCTGGAGAGATCGAAAACGCCCCAGTAGTTGGGCACGACCAGCGTGAGCAGGGCCGAAATCGGAATGCCGCCGCCGCTTCCCAGCCACTCGGCGCGGTACTTGGCCACGCTGTTGTGCGTCAGCTCCGCCGTGGGAATGAACTGCACCGCGGCCAGCAACAGCGCCCACATGGCAACCAGCGGTACGGCCGCCGGAAGCAACCAGCGGGAAACGCCAAACAGCGCCATCAGAAGCGCCAGCACCATGGCCGAGGCGAAGGCCGCCACCGCGACCTGGGGCAACCCCGCCAACACCGTCATGGCCAGCGAAACGGCCAGCGCGGCCAGCCAGCGGCCATGCCACGCCAGACGCAGCTCCACCACCGCGAGCCAGATCAGCGGCAGCCAGGCCGCGGCCTGCACCGCCCCGATATGCTCCGCCTGGGCGGCGAAGAAACAGCCCAGCTCGTAGACCGTGGCCCCGGCCCACGCCGCCGCCGGCCGCGCGCCCAACCGCCGCAGCAGGGCCAACGCGCACCACCCGGCGAACACCTCCTGCGCCACCACCGAGACGGCCAGCAGGCGCGGGATGGCGTCCGGCCCGAGCCAGGCTCCCACCAGCGACGCCGCCGCCATGGGCGGATAAAAAACCGCGGCCTGAATGTTGGCCGAGACGGGCATGCCGCAATACGTGAGCGGATCCCACAGCGGCCAACGGCCCTGGCGGAACGCGCCGGCAATCAGCGTGGCCAGCGGCACGTGGACGGCGCGAAAATCCCATGGGAACAGGAAGCCGGGATAGAAGAGGACATGGCGGTGGAACACGAGCGCTTCCACCAGCAGCGCGGCGCAGAACGCGACCACGCACCTCTCCTGGCGCCAGCGCTTCAGATCCGGCATACCAGCTTGCCGCCGCCGCGCGCGCGAGCCTCCAGCAGCAGGCGCATGAGCTTCACGGCATCCGCCGATTCCTGGGGCGGGCAGAGCTCGGGGGCGGTCGCGGTGCGGCAGCAGACGGCGAAGTACTGCAGCTCGGAGCGGTAGCCGTCGCCGCCCGCCAGACCGAGGACGCGCGGGGCGCCCGAGGGAGCGAACAGGGTGGGCGGCGGCCCGGCGGCATGGTGCTCGATGACGCCGCCTTCCATGGCCACCCGGTACCCGGCCGAGAAGGGATAGCCGGCGGGCTCCATCCAGCCGCCCGAGATCAACGCCACGCCGCCCGCGCCGTAGAAGAGCTGGGCGTTCAGGAAATCCACGCCGCGCTCCAGGTCGCAGGCTCCCGAAGCGCTCACCGCCTTGGGCTTGCCGAAGGCGTGGAGGCAGAAGTCCAGGTCGTGGATGAGCAGGTCGAACGCGCCGCCGCCGCTCTTTTCGGCGTTCCTCCACCACTCGCCGCGGTGGGGCGCGGCGCACCAGCGTTCGAATGTGGCGAACCGCAGGCTGCCGAGTTGCCCGTCGAGAACGGCCTCGCGCAGGGCCACGTATTCGGGGCTGAAGCGCAGGTGGTGGGCCGTCATGAGGACGCGTTTGTAGCGGCGGGCGGCGTTGGTCATGCGGTCGGCGCCGAAGCCGTCCAGGGCCATGGGCTTTTCCACCAGCACATGTTTGCCGGCGCGCAGGGCTTCCACGGCCACCACGTCGTGCAGGTAGGTGGGCAGGCAGATATCCACGGCTTCGACGGCGGGATCGGCGATGGCGCGTTCGATGTCGTGATACTGGCGTGCGCCAGAGAAATCGATGAGTCCCTCGAAGTTGCCCAGGCTACTGAGGTCGCCGGAAAGTTTCCGGTCGTCGCTGCTGTAGAGCGCCGCGATTTCCGCGCCGGGAACGTCGCGCAGGGCTTTGAGATGGGTAGCGCCCATGAAACCCAACCCGAGAACGGCAAGTCGCATAAAACCATACGATCTTATCAGTACCGGAGGCGGCGCGCCATCCACGAGCAGGTTCCCGGCGCCGGGCAGTGCCCACGCGTGGCTCATGCGGCGCATGGGCAGGCCCGGCGGAATGTACTCCAGCGTACCGAACTTGTTCCGGCTGGCGTGCGCAGAGCCGTTAGTCCCGCGATTATTGTTGACCGGGGCGGGAAGGCAACGTACCCTAAGAAAGCGACTTGCATCGGAGGATGACATGCGACTTCTATTGTTAGCCGGATTGTCGGCGGGTTTGGCGGCAGCCGGTACGATTACATACAGCGATTTTTCGAGTGTGGCCGGACTGACCATCAACCCCGACGCCTCGCAAGCGGGGAACAATCTCCAGTTGGTGCCCGCCCTGGTAGGCCAGGCCGGCACTGCCTATCTGACGACGCCGATCGCCCTCGACGGCTCTACCGGCTTCAGCACCTCCTTCGAGTTCCTGGTTGTCACAGACCCCGGCAACCCGACCGACGGCTTCACGTTCCTGCTGCAGAACGAGGGCGTCAACGAGGTGGGTGAAGGCGGCCAAGGCTCGGGCTACGTGGGAATCACTCCCAGCGTGGCGGTGCTGTTCCGGGGGCGCGGGCCGTCATTTATCGGCGTGGTCACCGATGGAATCGACCCGCTGCCGGGAGCCCCGCCAAACGCCACCAGCTTCACCCAGGACGCTTTCTATAACCAGGATGAATTTGCGTGGATCGACTACGACCCTTCCACGGAGATCCTGAACGTCTACCTGAGCCCGACCGACGTGGAGCCGGCCCTTCCCGCGATGTCCACCACCGTGGATCTTTACGGCACGCTGGGCTCGCAGGCGTACGTCGGTTTCAGCGCGGGAACCGGCTTAGGTTACGGCACCAACGACATTCTGAACTGGACGTTTTCCTCCCAGGAAGACGTGCCGGAACCGGCCACAGCCGGATTCCTGGGGCTGGGCCTGGGGGCTTTGGGCATACTGCGGCGCACCCTCAAGCGGCAGCGGTAGCGGTTCCCGCAAGCCTTCCACCGGCCGGCCCTCACCGGAACGCGTCGCGCAGCCACTCGATGCGGACGGGATGGCCCAGCACCACCGACACGATATCGAAGCGCGTCTTGTCCCACTCGATGCCGCTGCGCCGGGAGTACTCGCGCGCGGCGCGCTGGATGGCCAGGCGCTTCTCCAGGTCCACGGCGGCTTCCGGTGCGCCGTAGTCTTCGCTCGACCGGGTCTTGACTTCCACGAACACCAGCGCGCCGCCGTGCCAGGCCACCAGGTCGATCTCCCCGGCGCCACTGCGCGCGCGGAAGTTCCGCGCCACCACGGTGCAGCCCCTGCGCCGCAGGTAGCGGTGCGCCAGGTCCTCGCCCACGCGGCCGCGGTCGTGGGCGCAGAAGCGCCGCCGGACGACGCCGGCCGCGCGATAGAGAAGCCCTATCACTTGATCGCCTGGAACTCGAACTCCATGGCCTTGCCGCGCACCACGTAGCACAGGTAGTATTCCCAGAAGCGGCGGAAGCGCGGAAAGCGGTTGACCAGGAATTCGAACCCCAGCCACCTCCAGAAAGCCAGTAGTTTCACGCGCACCGAAATCTCACGGAATTTGGCGGTGGTGTAGTACCCGAAGCCGCCGTGGTTCTCGCCGAAATAGCGGAAGCTGAAACTGGTGAGATGGTTTTTGTGGGTGGGATCGCAGAAGGAGCTGAAGTCGGTGTAGTGGGGCGTTTCGATGCGCACGGTGCCGCCGGCGCGGACCAGGCGGTGAAACTCCTCCATGGCGCGGATGGGGTCGGAGAGGTGCTCAATGACGTGGATGGCGGTGAGCCGGTCGAAGCGTCCGTCGGCGAAGGGATACGGGAACCGGTCGAGGTCGGCCAGCACGTCGGCGCGGCTGGCCGGATTGCGATCCAGGCCGATGGAGCCGGGTTGCTTGCGAATTCCGCAGCCGACGTCGAGTATCATCGCGGTTCATTCGCGCGGGCCGCGCAGCTTCCGCGGAAACCGGCTCTTCGGGTCTTCATTGCGGGACCCATCTCGCCTCACCGGGAATCATGCGCGCCTTCTCGACGGTAAAAGACACCTCGGCGCGCCCCTCCCAACCTCCCAGGTTGAATGTGAGCGATTTGAAGTCGCACCGCCCGTACGGCCATATGTCCACGCCGTCTGGGACCACCTTCCGGGCGGCTTCCGTCAGGGGCGCGAGATCCAGCATCGCGGAGCCCGCGTCCGCAATGACGAAGTACACCTCGATGTCATCGCGCTGATGGTACTTCGGCGCGATGATGGGCTGGCTCCCGGCGTACACGATCTCGGTCGGGTGGATGGTGCCTCCGATCCTCTGCGTGACCTGGATCTCGTGAAAGCGATGTTCAGGGGTTTCGACCAGGACCGAGTTCACGTCGGGGCCCTCCCGGCCAGCCGGCGCATTGGCGAAGAAGTACTCGAGATCGTACACCATGAATGCGCCAATCATCCCCACGGCGCGCAAGTTGGTGCGTGTCTGCAGCCGCAGTTTGAGTTCATCCTCGGAAGGATAGGTCGGGCACTGGACGATGCGATCCTGCTTGTCGCTCCGGGAACATGGGTCGACGTGGAAGTAGGCCAGGTCGTGGCTGGGAGGCGTGTCCGTGCCACCGCCGGCAAGCTGCAGATATCTCTTCCACTGGGCGGACGCTCCCGCCGCCAGCAGGATCACGCAGAGTGCCACACGCACGGCCATCGATAGCAGTATAGCCCTTCGGCCCAGTACGCCGCGAAGGGGCGCGCCTTTGTGGGGCAGGCGGCATCCTGCGGCCTTGCCCGGAGGGCGCCTGGCACAAGGCCGCCCAGGCGGGATGCCGGGGCACCGCCTTTGGGGGTCCGCCGCAGGATGGCATCCTGCCCCACACAAACCCAGCGAATCCGCTTCCATGTCGAGCACCCTCTGGCGTCCACCTGCATTCCGTGACACCATGGAATCGTATGCCGTTGAACCACCGGAAACCGCAGGCTGCTTGCAGCCGTCGAAACATCATGTCCGTTCGCACCCTCCTGACCGCGCTCGTCTGCGCCGTCCTTTCACTTCTTCCCGCGTCTCCCGTCTTGGCGCAACAGGCGAGGAGTGTCCGCCATTACGCTCTGGTACTGGAGGACCCGGCGGTCGCCGACCGCTTCACCACCCGCGAGGCTACCCGCTCGGCCGAGGCTGAGAACTACCGGGCGCAGATCCGCGCCCGCCAGGCGATCCTGCAGACCGAGCTGGCATCGCGCAAGATCCCGGTGGTGGGGGCGGTGGACACGCTGTCGAACGCGGTTTTCGTCTCGACCACGCCGGACCGGGCCGAAGAGTTGAAGTCCCTGGCGGGCGTCAAGGGCGTGATCGAAATGCGGCGAGTGAGGACGCTATTGAACCGCGCCACCGGGCTGGCCAACGCGCCCACGGCCTGGACGGCTCTGGGCGGGCAGGCCAACGCCGGGAAGGGGATGATGATCGCGGTGATCGGCACGGGGATCGACCAGACCCATGCGGCGTTTCAGGACCCTTCGCTCTCCATCCCGGCGGGTTTTCCGAAGTGCACCACCGGCTTTCCGGCGGACTGCGCGTACACCAACAACAAGGTGATCGTGGCGCGGAGCTACGTGCGTGAGCTGTCGGCGGGGAGCAGTACCGATCCGACCCAGGTAGCCGCCGATTCGGGGCCGGACGATTACTCGCCGCGCGACCGGTGGGGGCACGAAACGGCCATCGCCTCGGTGATCGCGGGCGTTCAGAACACCGGTCCGGCGGTGGCCTTCTCGGGCATGGCGCCCAAGGCGTGGCTGGGCAACTACAAGGTGGCCAATTCCCCCGGCATGCCGGGCGGCGCCTGGTCGGTGCTGAGCAACGGGCAAGGCGGGATGAACTGGGAAAGCGCCTACGTCCAGGCCATCAACGACGCCTTCAACGACGGCATGCACATCGCCAACCTGTCTTCGGGCATCATCGCCACCGCCGGCCCGCTGGATACCGGCGCAGCCTGCGGGCAGGCCGCGGGCGTGCCGTGCGACTACATGGCGTACAACTACGAGAAAGCCGCGAAGCTCGGCATGATTATCACAGTCGCAGCCGGCAACGATGGCGAGAACGGCTACAATTTCATTTACGGCGGGCCTCCCGGTTTCAACCTGGTCAGCTCGCCGGCCGACGCTCCCTCGGTGATCGCGGTGGGCGCCACCATGAACTCGCACGTGCTGCAGCCCAGCGTGAGCCTGGTGGGCGGGCCGTCCAACCTGCAGAATATCGAGGCCCAGATCAGCGACGCGTACTCCGGCTATATCGGCGCCGCGGTGCTGCCGGTGGTGGATGCCGCCCAGGCGGGCAACGACGGGTACGCCTGCGCCGCCCTGGCGCAGTACGCGCTGTATAACGCGGTCGCGCTGATCGAGCAGGGAAGCACCTGCGATTTCACCACCAAGGCCACCAACGCGGCCAATGCGGGAGCCATCGGCATCATTTTCTACATGAACGCGGCGGGCACGGTGAGCCCCATTGAGACCCAGGATTCCAACGGGAACATTCCGCTTTACGGGCCGGTGGTAATGATCTCGAACAGCGACGGCCTGAACCTGAAGAACTATATCGACGCCCACGGCGGCCAGGTGATGATCGACCCGGCGGGATGGGAGATGGACATCGCGGCTTACGACGCCCAGGCGGCTTCGTTGTATGCCCCGGGCTTCCAGCCGGCGCTGGCGGCCAACCAGTTCCTGGCCTTCTCGTCGGCCGGGCCGACGCCCGGCAACTCGGCCCTGAAGCCCGATATCGTGTCCACGGGCGGAAGCGACATCCTGGACGGACCGGCCTGGGCCGCTACCAATTCCTCCGTGCAGGACTACAATTTCTACGCCCAGAACGCCATGTACATGGCCACCCAGAAATTCGACCAGTTGGGCGACGACTACAGCGCCAGCGGCTACATCGGGGATTCCGGCACCAGTTTCGCCGCGCCCATGGTGGCGGGAGCGGCGGCGCTGCTGTGGCAGCTTCACCCCACCTACACGGCGGCCCAGATCAAGGCCCTGCTGATGAATACGGCCAACCAGAACACGCCCGGCGACACCTGGGGCGACAACGTGGACGCTCTCAGCGTGGGCGCCGGCCGGCTGGATGTGGGCGCGGCCTCGGGGAGCGCGGTGATCGCCCAGGCGGTGACCACCGACGGCAGCAACCCGGTGTCGGTGTCTTTCGGCGCGGTGTCCACGCTGCCGCAGTCCAAACAGATTCAGATCGCCAACCTGGGGACGGCGTCGGCGGCGCTGACGGTCGCCGTGAGCGCTCCCATGGATGTCAACGGCGGAGGGGCGAAAGGCACGACGATCGCCGTGGATAAGAGCAGCGTGACGGTGGCCGGAGGCGCCTCGGCGACCGTCACGGTGACGCTCTCGGGAACCGTTCCCGCGGCCGACGAATACACCGGCGCGGTTACGATTACGGGCACGGGCGTGTCCATCCACGTGCCGTACGCGTTTCTGGTCGCGAGCGGCGCGATCAACGACATGCAGGCCATCATGTACTGGCAGAGCATCCCCGCCTACGGCGGCTGCTTCCAGTCGGTGGTGAACAGCGATGCCGGCCCCATCGGCATCAAGCTGGTGGACGCCTCGGGGGTTCCGGTGACCAATTCGCCGGTGGCGTTTACGGTCTCGCCGCGCAACAGCGCCACGCTCAGGAGCGTCGCCAACGAGCCGGCCTGCTCTCCGTCCAGCACCACCAGCGCGACCACCTGCAATACCGACGCGTACGGGGTCGCCTGGGTCGAGT